>Ga0209121_10000044_pt1 | contig 111071 bp, 106 predicted proteins | sample Cruoilmetagenom3_FD_187292 | JGI IMG/M metagenome (GOLD analysis project Ga0209121, IMG submission 187292) | Oil polluted marine microbial communities from Coal Oil Point, Santa Barbara, California, USA - Sample 3 (SPAdes) (version 2) | ecosystem: Environmental > Aquatic > Marine > Oil seeps ...
TCTCTTTGCTCATCGCTCTCTACTCCCGTAAGGTTGCTTAGCCTCAGTCTATCCGCCAAAGGTTAGAAAGGCAAATTGGAGGACTTTTTCAACAGTCTCTTCTCCCTGGGCTTGACGATGGCATCCGATTCGTGCTATACTAGGATGTGACGATAGGCCCCTAACTAAAGCTGACCTTTGCCTGGGGCAAAGGTGGTGCCGGCACAGGAGGTTCTCAGAGGGGTTACGCAAGCTTCTGGGCTGAGTATCTAGAGAGATCCAGAGTTAGGCCGTAGTTCGCTCCCCACCTGAGGAGCCGAGACCATAATATATATCCCCTTAGTCGAGGGGGGATAGACCGGGCAACTGAATAGCCGTCAAAGGGTAGGGAGCAGATCTCGCTAAGTAGGGTCGACGGAGGTAGTGAAGAGGAGTTCACCGAACAGTTGCTAAATTTCTAAGTAGTTCGGGCTCTCCAAGATCGATCAAACATATTCCCAGAGGGTTGGGGAACACAGTTTGAATAACTCGGTTACCCTTCTCGGTGAGTTGCGATGGGAGGAGGCCGAGTTTTTTGGTTATTTACGCCTTCAGAAAATGGCCACTGTAGAGCTGAGGCCAGGCGAGTCACAAGAGGAGTTACTGAAACGTTTCCGCAAGAAGGTGACGGAAAGCGGTATCTTAAGCACGCGACGTAAGAAGAGATGGTTTGTCTCTTCCCTACGGGATCCTGTAAGGAAAGGGTGAGAAGCGTCGGCAGGCGAAAGACAAAGCCATCAGAAGAGCCAGACGCCGAGAGGCTCGCCGACGATCCCAGGGCGATAGTAGGCGTAGGAGAGCAAGGAAGCGGTAAACCGGCTGTGGAACCGTTGTTCTTTATAAGGTTGTTTCCCTGAAGGGGGTAGGGGTATGCCCAAGATCAAGACTCATAAGGCGACAGCCAAGAGGTTCAAAGTTACAGGTAGCGGCAAACTGAGGCGACGGAAGGGGCACGCTAGCCACTTGCGTCGCCGGTGATGAAAGGCGGGTGAAGGAATGGCTAGGTTCAGGGTTGGAGAGAGGCTTATCCACCCCGTTCACGGGGCTGGAACAGTTGTGGCCTGCGAGAGACGGGAGGAGGAGGGGGGTACAAAAGAGTACTATGTGATCGAACTAGACACCCCGAACGGCCGATTGCTGACGCCAGTGGAGCGAGCGGATCAATTGGGCTTGCGCAAGGTGGTGGAGAAGGGAGAGCGCCCCCCTCTGTGGGAAGTATTGGCCGGGCGCCCCAGAGAGTTGTCCCCACATTATCGAAAGAGGCGGGCGGAGATCGCCAAAAGGCTGCGGAGAGGGAGTTTTGTTGAGGTAGGCCGAGTGATCCGGGATTTGGCGTGGCTGGATAGCCAAGGCGGGCTGAACATGAACGATCGGCGGCTTCTTAAGCGGGCCAAGGGGCTTTTGGCGGAAGAGTTAGCAGCAGTCGAGGGGATGGAGATCGACGAGGCTCTCTCACGGGTGGAGTCGGCCTTGGAGCAAAGGGTTTCACAGTGGCAAGATTGACCGGAGAGGGATTAAGCGGGTCCACTGGGAGGGGTGATAAGATAGATGCCTGAGAAGAGATCGAACAAGAAGGAGAAGATCGAGGTTATGGGCACGGTGGTTGAGGCTTTGCCCAACACCATGTTCCGGGTGGAGTTGGAGAACGGCCATAAAGTGTTGGCCTACCTCTCTGGCAAGATGCGCAGGTATTATATCCGCACCCTGCTGGGAGACAAGGTTTTGGTTCAACTCTCGCCCTACGACCTGACGCGGGGAAGGATCGTCTACCGGTACAAAAAGCCTTTCCAGCCACGGCGATCGTAGCGACCATTGCACATAGCCCTCTTCATATCCTATCTACTGATTGTAGGCCTATCGAGAGTGGCACCAGCGTGGAGCCATTAAACCTTTGGATTAGGCGACCGAGAAGAATTGACTGTTTATTGGAGTAGAGTATGAATTTCAAGGACAAAGTTTTGAAGCGCACCGAGTGTGGAAACGATTTTGTATTCGGTGTGGATGAACAGCGACGTATGGCGGCAGAGGGAGAGATCATTGAGCCGCAAATGTGTCCTGCTTGTCAAGCAAATCGAGGCCGAGATGGGAGATTGACGGGCTACGTAAAGTGGTTCGACCGGAGGAGAGGATACGGCTTCAATATGCGCGATGATGGTGGGGGCGAGGTGTTCGTTCACTATTCCGACATCCAATACCCCGGATTCAGGGTTCTCTATGAAGGCGAAAGGGTGCAGTTTGATCTAGAGCATGACCCTCGGGGCGAGAAGGCAGTCAACGTCACTGGCCACGATGTTTTCGCACCCTGAAGGGAAAGCGTATTAGTGCCGCACATCACCCGAACATGTGGAAGAGCGTGAAAAGGATGAAGGGGGCCAAAGAAAGGCTACAATATCAACTGGAGCGGGCCCAGGCCGAGCTGCGTCGCTTGGAGAGGAAACTGGAGCGAGAGGTCGATTATGGGCTTGGCGAGGGCGACCCGAATATATACGAGCGGGAGATGAACTTGGCGCTCCATCAGAGTGCTGAGGAGAAAGTAAAGTCGATCCAAGAGGCGTTAGATCGCCTCAGGGAGGGAAGGTATGGCCTCTGTGCCCGCTGCGGCCGGGAGATCGAACCGGAACGGCTGGCGATCCTTCCAGATACCGATAGGGGTAAACGGCGTGCCTTTTGATGCGAAGGAAGAAAAAGAAGGAGGAAATGAGAGGATTAAGAGAAACTAGACCAATAACTGCCAGGAGATTAGGGCTGAGAGAATTGCCTAAAGCCTGGACAGGTAGCACGCTTAAACAACTACTACATAGTGCTGAGAAAGTCATTGAGCAAAGCGAAGCAATCGGTGGCTCAGAGGATCCCAGGTTACCGGCTGCTCGAAGGATGGTAGAGCTAAGAGAAAAATTGACAGCAGGAAAAAAGTAGAATAGCCCTGAATAATCCGCTTTCCAGATACGCCAGGATTCACTCTACATAGCGGCAGAAATATCTTCTCCTCCTGCCTGATATTACCGTAAGGCAGATGGCGAACTCGCCATCTGCCTTTTATGCACAATGGAGGTGGTTACCCGCTAGACCTTTATGAGAAGCGCCTTCAGGACGCTTCTGGCTTCTTTCGATTTGCACGACCGTGGGGGAGAATATGTTGAATTTCCATGGCATGCCCAGGGGGGCAGCCATCTTTACCCTCGCCGATGCAGCCTTCGCTATAATTACCGGGGATGACACACTTGTAGTCTCTTTCCAGGGGTTGGTCGATAGAATGTTGGGTAAACCCTCGCCTGACAGACCCGGCAACTGTTAATTGTTATCCGCTACTTTTATCCTTTGGACAACCTCGAGTGGTGTTGCTCGTTAGGCGGAGTTAGCCACCCTTATCAAGGGCGATGCTGTATGCTTTCTCAACGGTCTGGACTAGAGTCGCCCAGTTGAACCTCTCCTCCACTCTTCGCCTGGCTTCCCGTCCCAGGGCTCGTTGTAACTTCTCATTCCGGAGAATGTGGATGATCGCCTGACGGAACGACTCATCGTCACCCGGTTCGATCAGATAACCAGAGACCAGATGTTCGATATACTGGCGGTTCTCTCCCACGTCACTGGCTACGGTGGGCAACCGCGAGCCCATGAGTTCGATGAGTTTGATGGAGCATTTGGTGCGATTGATGAGGGTGTCGTCGTAGGGGTAGATGGCCAGATCTGCGCTGCCCAGCCATTTTTGAATCTCGTGTTCCTCTACCCAACCGGCGTATTCTACTCCCTCTATCTCCCTCTCGGCCATCAGTTGGCGCAACCTCTCTTCCTCGCCGAACAACCCTTTCCCCACTACTAGGAGTCGCGCCTCAGGGATGGCTTCGACCACGCCTTTCCAGATCTCTACTACTCGTTCCAGGCTGAACTCGAAGAAACGAGTGTATAGGAGCACCGTTGGTCTCCCCTCAGGCGCAGGCTGGGGAGGGATCTCTAATTTCAGGCTTTCTAGAGGCATCCCGTTGGGCACGTAGAAAGCGTCTCCGGGCTTCACTCCCAGAGACCAGGCCAAAGTCTGCAGGGCACGGCTGGCTACAGTCACCGCGTCACAATGGAGGAGTCCCCACTTTTCCTGGAAGGCGAAGAACCGTTTCTGCAACCAGGTGTAGTTTTCGATCTCGTTCCACCCTCCTGTACCTTCCCAGTCGTCGCTATCAATCACCAGCCCCACCCTAGCCAGGCCTACCTTACGCAGAAACCATATAGCCATAGCCACCAAGCCGGAATAGGCTTTCGGCTTAAAAGAATGGATGATATGGGGTTTGCTCTTCAGGGCGCGCGAGAGGAGTCGCCAAGTGATGATTAGATGGCCCAGGAGGGGGATAGGATGTGGAAGGGTGATGTTGTGAATCTTAACCCCTCTCCTTTCCTCCTCTCTGCCTGAATCCTCAGGGTTGCTCCAGGGGGCTAGGAACATCTCCACCTCATGGCCTCGAGCCGTCAGGGCCTGGGCCATGGGCAAGGCCCGCATCCTCATGGTTCCCTTGGGCCCCAGGCCGAAGGGACCGATCATGGCTATTCTCAAGAGGCCACCTCTATCTCTGTTCCTTCTCTCATATGGTCGAGAGAGCCACCTTTTGCGCCAAAGTACGGGAGACGCACCTTGCCATCGCATCATACATCCCTCGAGGCCAGCCTCTAGTGGCCGGAGGGATACACTCGGGCAGAGGCAGTCGGTAGTGGTTAACTACTATCTCCCCCTCCATCGAGAAGTGAGCCGTCTACTCTCCCCGGTGATCTAAGCGGCCTCCCTCTCTTGGGAAGTGCACCAATAGAGCATCAGGTCTATCCTTCCCTCAGCCTCGTTCGAAGCGATCCCTAGGTTATAGCCCACTTCAACGTTGGATAGCCCGGCTCGAAGCGATTATACGATAGAAGGGCTCAACTGGCAATCATGGGAAGAGGGAGGAGGCCTGGCTAGAGTTTGCTCACCCTTTGAGAGAGCCTTGAACGGAGGAGCCACGTATTGTATAATTTGTATAGTCTTGAGCATAGGGCTAAAGGGGCAAAGAGATGGTCGAAAAGGGAGAACCTCTCTCTCCTCGCGAGTTGGAGATCGCGGAACTGGTGGCCAAAGGTGCCAGTAATAAGGAGATCGCCCGCGAACTCTTCATCAGTATCAATACGGTAAAGGTTCATCTGAAGAATATTTTCGTCAAGATCGATGTGCAATCCCGTACTGAACTGGCTATGCGAGCCGTGGAAGAGGGATGGGTGGACGCCGGGCAAAGGGTGGAGGGGCTGGAGAGAGGCGTCCCTCTCGTGCCCTGGACTGTGGTAGGCCTGTTTGGGGTGGCTTTGGCCCTGATTTTCCTCGTCGTGCTGCCCCAAGTGCGCTCTCCTGCCACGGAGACGACCATGCCTCCTCTCGAGACCGACCGATGGTCCGATTTGGCCCCTATGTCCAGGGCCAGGTCCCGGCTGGCAGCAGTGGCCCATGAGGGGCTGATCTACGCCATCGGAGGCGAGACGGTGAGAGGGCTAACGGGGCTTCTGGAGATCTATGATTCCACCGCCGATAAGTGGCATAGCGGAGCCTCTAAGTCTAAGCCGGTGGAGGATGTCTCGGCGGTGGTCTTGCGAGGCAAGATCTACGTGCCTGGCGGTTGCACCGGGGCAGGCGAACCCCTCCCCATTGTGGAGGTCTATGACCCTCGCAGCGATTCGTGGGAGGATGCAACTCCTTTGCCCAAGGCTCTTTGCGCCTATGCCTTGGCCGCCTGGGAGGGGAGATTATACCTCTTCGGCGGTTGGGACGGCACTTCTTACTCGGCAGCGGTCTACCGATACGACCCGGATACGGATCTCTGGCAGATGGGCACTTCTCTCTCGAATCCTCGCGGTTATGCCGCCGCGGTAGCCGTGGGAGACAAGATCTATGTGGTGGGTGGATATGATGGTGAGGAGATCCTGAAAACTGTCGAGGAGTACGATCCCATCTTGGAGGCTGAAGGAACTGATCCCTGGAGATTGAAAACGCCTATGTCTTTGGGTCGAGCCGGCCTCGGGGTCGTGGCTTTGGGAGGCAATCTTTACGCCATCGGCGGGGGGTGGGATCGGGCCCTGGACTATAACGAACGGTATGATCCCCAACTAGACGCCTGGTCGCCCTTTGAGGCATCTCCGGTGAACGCGTGGTCCCATTCAGGGGTGGCTGCTATAGATACCAGAGTTTATCTATTTGGAGGGTGGAACGGAGACCACCTGGCCTCGGCAGAGGCGTATCAGGCCCTCTTTCGAGTCTTCATACCCGTCTGGGAGCGGCAAGAGAGCCCTGAGTGAGCGTAGTCTGGAGAAGTGGGAAGCATCACATTCAGGCGCATCTACTGATTTGCCCAACCCCAAAACAAACCACCAGGCCGTTCATTAGGCCTGGTGGTTTCGCTCCTGCTAAGTTCCTGAACGCCCGCTACTGCGGGAAGGCGTTGTAGCACATCAACCAGTCACCTGCCTCGGAGGTAACCTCGTTTCCTTCGTTGATGATGGCCACCAGTTTCTTGCCGTTGGTGCTGGTTATGACTATGCTGCCTAGGAAACCGGAGGGCAACCCATCATTGGGCTGGTACCACAATGCAGTCCCGCCTGGCAGGATGGTAGCCGTTTTGGTCATGCCGTTGGAGTAGGTTAGAAGGACATCGGCGTCCGCGGTGTCGACGTTCTGTACCGTGACGCTGGTGATCCAATCGTAGTAGTAGTTCATTATGACGGGCGCGCTAACTGTGGTGGAGCCGTCGGAGAAGCCATTGTAGCTAGCAGCGCTGTTGTTGTTGAAATTGCCTTCGTTGACTAGAACGACGATGGATTTCCCATTGGTAGATTCGACCGTTGCCCCTATGAGGGCTCCAACCGGTATATCGGGGTCATTTGGCGTGTACTGCAGCCAAGAGGTGTTGGGAGGAATGGTAGCGTTCCTCTCCACCCCGTTGGAGTAGGTCAGAGTGACCATGGCGTCCGCGGTATCGATGTTCTGCACGGTAAGGGAGGTCAACCACCCATAGTAGTTGTTCATTATCACCGGCGCATAGGCCACCGTGGACCCAGAGGCGAAAGCGTTGTAGGCATAGTACTCGTTGTTCCCGTAGATGCTAACCATTGCGGCCAACGACTTCCCATTGGTTGACTCAACCACCGCCGACCCGATGTATCCGGTGCCGAGGTCAGCAGCCTGGTCCGCTTGGTCGAATACTGCCGAGGCCGAGGCCGGAATCGTATCGGTCAACGTATCTACCACGGTGCCGGAGGCATTGTAGAAGGTGATGGAGATGTCCGCATCTGCCGTATCAGCGTTCTGAAGGGCAATGGCTGAGATATAGCCGTAGTACTCATAGTACACTCCGGGCAGATACAACGTGGTACGCGTCTCCGTGTCGGCTACCCCCCCGTAACTGCCGCCAGTATTGGGGCTTGATGACTGGAGATTGGTGATAGCCACCACGGGGATACTGCTGGATACGACCACCGAATACCTTCCGTCGGCCAGGCCGCTTAGATTGGGAACGTACCATAGTTGCGATTGCCCTGCGGCGATGGTGGTTGAGTCAGTCCAGACCGAAGTCCCGCTTGAGTCGTAGATCTCCACCGAGACGCTTGCGGTTTCAGTGGTACTGGGGTTCTGAACCGTGAAGGAGCTAACCCAGGTACCCGGCCCCTGTGCGCTCACCGCCGCCACCGCCACGAAGCAGAGGAGCAGTACTAACCCCATGTATGAAAGTATACGCAGCCTAAATGGTTTCTTCACCGTACAGCCTCCTTCCCGCAATTGTTGCTCTTTGTCTATTATAGTGTAGTCACGCTCTCCTGTCAATAACACTTTGGTATTATTTCAACGCGTAGTCACCCTCTCCTGTCAATAACACTTTAGTATTATTTCCACAAGACGCTTCTGAGTCATCATGGTCCAATGTCGCCTCGCTTATGAGTTGACCTTCGCATCAGGCCCCCCGGTCGCTGCGGCATCTCCGGTTAATAGATACCTACATAGAGCCAGCGAAGCCAGACTGTAGATAACGTCCGCCACCGTCACTAAGAGGCGGAAGAGTAGAGATATCACTATGGCCATGGAGAGGGGGATGAATCGACTGAACAACAGAGAGATGCTCACATCCCTCACCAGCAAGCCACCGGGCAAAAGAGAAGCCACAATGGCGAGAGTTACCGAGATCGCAGCGGTGTGTATCACCGCCGGCGCATAGGTGAGCGGCAGGGGGTAGACCACGTTCGCCACCCAGTAGAGCATCAACCCGCCCAAAAGCCAACTCAAGGAGTATTCAGCCGACCATAGGAGAGTATCCCGCAGCGTGAGAGCGGTCTCATCTCCAGCCAGCCTAGCCATTAAGAAGGCCACCCCTCTTTTCAGCAACAATGGCGAGACCACCACTAGCAGAGAGAGCCCTATCAAGGCGGGAGTTCGGTATCTGGGGAGGAGGGGGGTTTCTCCAATGTAGAAAGGTAAGGTCAGTAGGGAGATGAATACCCCGGAGGCGATCTTCAAGGCCAGTTCCAGAGAGGTGCCAACCAGGGCGAAGGACCGCGCTACTCCCTCCTTCTGGTATAGGTAGACCCGAGCACCTATATGCCAGAGAGGCCCCGGGAGGCGAGCAGCGAGGTTGGCTTGGCAATAGGCCCGGAGATTCCTGGCAAAACTCGCAACCTGGCAAAGTCGTGCGGCGATGGAACTCCACACCCAGATGTTCAAGAAAAAAATGAGGCCGTAGAGGAGGAGGGAGAGGGCCAGGTATGGGTAGTTGATGCTCCATTGATATGCGGATAACTCTTCCCAGTCCCTATAGAGGCCGTATCCAAAGAAGAGCAGTATGGCGGCAGTAGCCGCGAGAAGGGCCACCCTTCTCGCCGTTGGAGACCAAAGGGAGGTGATGGCTCTCAACGATATCTCCTCTCCCTTCTCTGAGTGATAGGACTCTCGCCTACATTGGTGGGTGGTGTCTCCTGGCCTGGAAAGTGTTCCCCTCGCAGAGAGGATGCTATCTCTGGAGAGGCGCTTCCCGTCCTCAGTACCCTGTTTGGCCCCATCCCACTGAGACCACAAAAGAGGGTCATCAGCGCACCTCGATTCAGCCTATCGATTAGGAGATAGAAAGGCAGCACCATAAGGCGGAGCCATTGAGTGCGGAGGAGGCCGTCCCAAGGGGGGGGAGCGGGTGGTCTTCTGCCCAACTTCCTGTGCAGGAGATACTGGAGGCTGACCGAAAAACTGCGCCAACTCCCGAAGAAACAACGGAGAGCGTGGGTCTGGAACCCAACCTGGGAAAGCATTTGCTTCAAAGTGTGAGGAGAGAAAAGGTAGAAGTGGCGTGGGGCGTCCCAGTGGGACCAAAATGGCCCAAAAAGCCGGGCATCGATGCTATCGCCATTGGGCGTCCCAATTACTAGGAGGCCGTCCGTGCGCAATATGCGAGCGATCTCGGCCAGGCTTCCCTTGGGATCTGGGAGATGCTCTATAACATCCCAGAGGGTAACCACATCGAAGTGCTGGTCCGGGAAGCAGGCCTCTTCTAGTTCTCCCACATAGACTTCCAAACCGAACCTCTTCCTGGCGTAGTGGGCGGCACTCTGGCTGGTGTCCAGGCCCATCACCTCCCAACCACCGAGTTTTTCCATCTCGTGGGCGAAATTCCCAGTCCCGCAGCCCACATCCAAAAGCCTCCCCCGCCGCTTTCGGGCCGTGATGGCTTTGCACTTCCTGGAGAGGCCATAGCGGCGGTTCAGGCGCAAAAAGAGGCTGGGTTCGTCGTCGATGGCTGGGATGTGTGCTAGGTAATCCTTTGGATAGTAGTTAGCGAGTTGCTCCTTGGTGGGCCTGGGATTCAGGTATATGAGGCCGCATTTCTCGCATTTCACGAACTGGAAGGGACCTCCTTGGCCATGGGACCAATCCCAAGCCTGATGAAGGGGTTGAGATCTCTTCGAGCCGCACAGGTTACAAGATATATATTCCAAATCCCTTCCCCTACGAGCGGCCTCAGTCTGACGAGAGCGTTGATTCGCCTGCAAGATGGGAGCGGAGGGCTTCCCCCACTCCTGCCAGATAGGCGGGTACGACCTTGGCGTTCCCTTGTATGATCTCGCGTAGAACGAACCAGAAGGTATGGAGCGTTATGAATAGATACTTGGTTCTGCTGAATTTGAGGTGGAAGCGGACGGAGCTCCGGCCGTGTATACGCCACCATTTGGCCGGCTGGGGCTTCTTCAGCGTACCCAGCGATACCTTATGCCACATCTTGGCCTGGGGGACATAGAGGATGCTATATCCGGCCCGTCTGACACGCTCTGAGAAATCCCAGTCCTCATAGTAGAAGAAATATCCAGGATCGAAGAGCCCCACTTCTTCGAAGACCTGTCTCCTAATCAGCAGGCCACAAGCGGGAGCGTAATCTATGCGCCTTTGACGAGCGTAGGATGGGCCATCGTTTTTGTTCAAGCCGATGAATACGATCCCTGGTGGGAAGGACCTCTTCCTGGCCCCAGTTGACCACAGCCTGGAACCCTCTCCATGGTAGTAGATTTTGGGCATGAGCACCCCCGCCTGGGGCTCGGCTTCTGCCGCCTCAACCAACTCCCCTAAGAGCGAGATGTCCAGAACGGTATCGTTGTTCAAGAGAAGAATATAGTCGGTCCCCCTTCGGAGGGCATACTTGATTGCAATATTGAACGCACGAGCCATACCTAGATTCTCCTCGTTCTCAATCATCTCCAGGGTAGGGAACCGCTTCTTCAGATATTCCGGCGCGCCATCGGTGGAGCCGTTGTCTACCACCAGGGTTCGAAAGGCTGGATAATCCATATCCAGGGCTGAGGTGACACACTCGGCGGTGTCTTCTTTGCAATTCCACCCCAGGATCACTACATAGACGAAGGGAACTTTCATACTCGGTGTTCTCTCTCGCGCCGACCGCCACTTTGCTCCCACAGGCCCTGAACCGCGCTCAGGCACCAGGCCAGTTTGGTGAGGAAAAGAACAGGAGTGGTGTGCCAATACTGTTTGGAGTTTCCCTCGTAAAGAAGTATCTTCACCACCATGAATATGGAGACGAGAGGTGACAGAATGAGGAGCAGCCAAGGGCTCATCAGGGGGAAAGGTGTCTCGAACACATCTTGGTATCTCTCTCTCACTCGGATGGAGTTTCTACCCGAGACCATGAAGTGGTGCCATACCCCAGAGGGGGTGGTTCTCTGCGGCAGATGATATACGATGGCTTGGGGTTCAAAATAGAGTTCATAGCCCTGAAGATACATTCGGGCTGTGATATCCATATCCTCGGCGGTGGGCAACGTCTCATCGAATCCGCCCACATCGGCGATTACGCTTCTGTGGACGCCTAAGTTGATGGTAGGAAGATACCTTCGGGGCCCCCGAGGCGAGTGGGGGAGATATTCGTGGAACATGGAGAGGTTGTCCGAGAGGGTCCAGTAGTTGCCCTCGCCGAAGATCACGGCACCGCTGACTGCGCACTCCTCTCTATACAGGTATGGGGATAGTTTCTCCAGCCAGTCTGGAGCAGCGATACAGTCCGCGTCGATGAAGAAGAGATATCGACCTCGGGAATGGGCGATGCCTATGTTGCGAGCCGCGGAGGGGATGACGGGGGCACCCGTAGAAACGAAGTGGACTGTCGAATCCTCCTTGACGAGGCCGGATTCATCTACGCCCACCACGATGACCTCTGCATCCTCCAGGCCGTGCCCTTGTCTCTTTAGGGAATCGATGGTCCTATCTATGGTTGGCGAATTCAGGTTGGGAATAATGATCGATATCTCCTTGCTTGGCTTCACGCTTCACCGGTTCTCTAAGGTAGGATATCTGAAGAAGGGAGTTTGGTACCCCATGCCTCACATAACTTCTGGAAGACCATGTAGTATCTCTCTCCCACCCTCGTCCAAGAGTTGTTCTGAGCAACGAAATCTCGTGCTCTCGCTCCGAAATCCTCTCTAGCCTGGTCATCCTCAAGGAGCCTCACAATGGTATCAGTATAGGCAGCAGAATTACCAGGCTCCACCAAAAAGCCGTTCTCTCCTTCTCTGATGGCCTCCTGCAAGCCCTCTAGCCTGGCAGCGACGACACAGGTACCCCTGGCGCAGGCTTCCAGCGCCACGATGCCGAACCCTTCCATATCTCCTTCGACGGGGATGTTGGGTAGGACGACGATGTCGGCTGCATCATAGAGCGTTTGCAAGGCCTTCTCATCCACTTGGCCCAAGAGGGAGACCTTCTCTTGGAGTTTGAGTCGGGCTATCTCTCTTTTGATGAGAGAGCGCTGAGGCCCTTGCCCTACGATCAGATAATGGACATCGTTTTTCCTCTGCAGGATTTGGGGAAGGGTATCGACGATGAACTCTCTCACCCCTTTACGCTTGACTAGCCGGCCCACAGTGAGGAGTATCTTGGCTTTGGTCAAGTCCTTGCCTACTATCGAGTTTAGGTCGCTTGGAGTATGCTCGCTAGCCGAATCAATTTCTTCCACCTCTGCACCGTGAAAGATTACTTTGCACTTATCAGCGGGGATGCCACGGTCCAGACATCGCTTCCGGGTATGCTCACTCACGCAGATCACCAGATCTACCCGGCGAAGAGATTGAGAGATAAGCCATTGGTAGACGCGGTTGGGAAAAACCACGTCCAGTCCATGAGCCGTGACTACAACGGGTATAGCAAAAAGGTAACGCAAGATAACGCCTAAAGGCGAAAGCAATGAATCCCCTATATGAATCACTTGAACCCGTCTTGACAGAAGCACTGAAATGGCTCGAAAGAAAGCGTAGGCAATAAAGAAGGGAAGAAACAATTGTGACCCGCCCCAGGCGATGGTGCGGATTGGCGTAAACTTGGCTATCCTATCTGCCAGCTCATAACTCCACTTCTGCATACCCCCGATCGAAGGGGGATACTTCCTAGTGATGAAGAGGATCACCTTTTGGCCCCTCTGCGGACGATCAAATCGGCCAGTAGCCCAAAGGTGCCTACCTGGATAGCGGTGAGGATGAGTATTACCGTCGATGGGGGCGAAATGGAAGTGGTAGGCGAGAATGTCGTAAACCATCTTCAATGCTCCCACCAGAAACAGGACCAAACTAAGTGGCAGGAATACCCTCAGGGGGTTGAAGTACATAACGGATCGCACTACTAGAGACAGATAGTTGTAGGTGTCGGCGATAGGGTGGAACTTAGATCTCCCTTTACGCGGGTAGTAGTCGATAGGCAGGTATTTTATCGTGTAGCCATCGCAGAGAAGGGCAATGGTGATGGTGCCTACCCAGGAATGACTGGTAGGTAAGATATTGAGATATCGCTGAGCCAGCTCCTTATGGAAGGCCCTAAAGCCGGAGTTGAGATCAGGTATGCTCCTTCCGGTGAGGTAAGAGGCCAGGAGTCGAATTAGGAACTTCGCTGGGGTTCGCAACCACCTGAGGGTTCCCCTCTCCTGGCTCCGGGAGCCGACGACCATATCGTATTCGCCAAGATGGGAGAGAAGCCGGGGGATATCCTGATTAGGATAGGTGCCATCGCCATCGGTCATGACGATAATAGGGCCTTGGGCCGCCTTTATGCCCGCCGTCCTGGCCGCTCCCGTGCCCAGGTTGTAGGGGTGATGGATTAACCTCACCCTCTCCCTCTGGCACACGATCTCGGCACTCCTATCGGTTGAGCCGTCGTCTACGACAATCACCTCGTAGTCGTAGCCGCTCTTATCCATAGTCTCCAAGATCAAGTCGAGATCATCGCCGATGGCCTCCTCCTCGTTGAAGACCGGGATAACGATGCTGATCAAAGCCATGATGGACCCTCTATTTGCAATTCGCAAACCGTGGCTCTAGGAGACAACCTCATAGACGTGAATCTCATCAAAAGTGTGCACCCATCGCAGATTTCCGAGGCTCTCTATGGCTGGCAGCAGATCGCCGTCGAAGTCGTCGTACCCCAGAGAGTTGATGAGCACGTACCGCACTCCCCAATCCTTCAAGATCCTCATGCTCTCCTGGCTGGGAAAGAGAGAGAGGGCATCTTATCAAGAAAGGCCCGGGGAGGAAATGCGCAGTGACCATAGGAGATCTTTTTGCCGTGGACACGGGTAAGATACATGTGGAACATTGTCCAAGAAGTGGGGAACTCCATTATGGCGAAATCACCGTCCTGCTCTGCCAACCAGCGGTCGACGGGCCTCGCCTCCACCTTGGTGATATGCCAAAGCGGTACAGTGGCAAAGTCGAATAGAATGAGGAGAAGGAGGAGCAAGCCGAGGAGAAAAGACGTCTGCCTCGCCCACCAGCCCCTACTGGCCCGGGCAGAGGCAGCAAAGGTCTTCTCTTTGCGCCTTTGGAAGAGCCTTGCCGCGCTTATCCCTGCCAAGACCGAGACGGCGAATTGGGCCATGATCCCGAACCTAGCCAAGACTCTCATGGAGCTGAAGAAGGGGAGGAAGAGATATAGGAGTAGAGCGGGCAACGGCACTGCTACTAGATTGTCCGGTGGGGAGAGGGAGAAGGCTTGAGGCAGCGGCGACCTTTCCACTAGAAACGATAGGGCACGCAGGTAGGCGCTCTCAAACCGTGAAGGTACCGAGATGAGGACGGGTCGGGTGGCAAAGTGCAAGGTGGTGCCCAGAGCCAATATCACAGATGTCATTCCCAGCACCCCAAAGGAAACGTCTACGGGGCGTCGCCTCCACAGGAGAGCCACTACCGCCAGGACGAGAGGAATCGCTCCCAGGTATAGGAAGTGCTCCCCATTGGGGTTGAAGGCGCTTCGGGACCACTCGCCCCAAAGAGGATGGAGCGGATTGGGGGCCAGAAAATCCTCAATACCAGCGGAGTAGGTATTTACCTCAGCGAAGGAGAATGTAAAAGACGTGGAGCCTTGAGCCTTCAGAGTGGGGATGGCGCTTGGCATGATCCAAAATGCTGCGGTGAGCGCGAAGGAGAGGAGCAGTCTGGGGAGTTCTCTATTTCTGGCCCATTCTCCCCATGGCCTTGCGCGATGGAGAAGATAGACTATCATAGGCAACCCCACGATGAAAAGATAATACCAAGAGGAGAGAACAGAGAAGGCGTAGAAAGTCCCAGCTAAGGCTGAGAACCTAAGCCTCTTCTCTCTCAGTGCCCTTTCCAGGCAGAGAAAGAGGAATGGTATCCACTGAGTGCCCATCAACTGGAGATGGCCACCACTATGAAGCATGCGATAGGTGCAAAAGGCGAAGGCAGCACCGCTGAGAAGGCTGGCAGTCCTGTGCCCGGTCAGATAATGGACCAAGACATAGGTGCCAAAGCCCGAGAGAACGAAGGTGCTCATTAGAAGTAGATTGTAGCTCGTCACCTCACCGAGGAGGATCGTGAGAGGAAGGCCGAGTAGCGTGTTAGCCAGGGTAGTGTTGCCCACAGCCAAATTGTAGCCTCCGGGGTAGAAAATATCCGGATTGAAGAACGGCGAGATATGCAGATCGAGGAGGGCATGCTTGAACCACCAGAGTTGCCATATGAAGTAGAAACCGTCATCGACAACCCGACCTATGACCATAGTACTCAGATTGAAGGCCAACGGGTAGGTCATACCTATGGTTAACAACAGGAAGAGCAAAAGCACCGACCCATATATCTTAGCCCGGCTATCGAGGAGAGAGGAGAGGCCTTTCATGATAGCTCCCAAGGGCAAAGGAGCCGTTGTTGTCGGCTGGAGTGAAGCCATGGCCAGGCCGGCAGGGTTGTAAAGAGAGCACTAGGAACCCTATGACGGCAACACCCTAGCCAACTACTGCTTTTACCCTCAGCCAATCCAACATCACCCCCAGATCTCCACTGTCTCCCCCTTGGCGCTACTACTTGTCCAGGCACTTCCCCGCCGAATCGACATCATTCTGTCTGTCCAGCCACTACTCTTCTAGGTGAAAGAAAACGCTGGCTTTGATCTCCTTCCCCTCTTCTGTGCGGTAGACCTGTTCCAGGACGAAATCAACACCGGGAGGGCAAGGAGCGAAATCAGCCACGAATACGGAACTACACGCCTCGAGTTCAGCGGTACTGCTAAGCATTATGAAAGGGTTGCACCCCACGCCTAACTTTGTTGTTACACTCCAGCGTTCCAGACGCACCTGGCAAGAGGGACTGGGGCTTGCTCCTTCGCTTGCGCTTAGAATAGCCGTCTGAACCATCAGATCACGGGGGTAGGGCTTTGCGATGACGATGTTCTTGATAGAGGCAGTGCCCTGTTCGAGATCCACGGCTGCGGCATATGGGTCTTTATCGGCGATGCGGACTTGATATGTGTATGTACTGGGAGAACGGGGTGCCGTTGGCCGAGGGGAAAGTGTGCCCTGGATCGGCTCTGCCTGCGGCAGGGTAATGGAGCATCCTGCCGATGCCAAAACGGCGATGAAGAACAAACCCATAGTGGTTGCCAAACTATATGCACAGCGCCTCGGCATCACTATCTCTAATCTTGTCCGCCCTCTTGAGGGGCTAGACTAGGATGCTCGTGAAAGGGTATCAACCTTGCAACTCCACCTTCACCCAATCCAACATAATTCCCAAGTCTCTACTGTCCTCGCTTAACCCCGCGGCCCGAGGGTTCCAGGTGTCGGTTTCCAAGCGAAGGACTGGGTTGCGACCCGCGAAGTCAGCCAAGAGGATCGCTGGCACCGAAGCGCGATATGTATCGAACTCTGGGCCCAGTTCGAACTCGTCCAGCAACACTTCGTTCAAGTAAAGGGATACGTTGGACGAGGGTGTTCCCTCTGGCCGGGGGCTTGCCATCCGGAGAGTCACCCCCATTGCCCTAGATGCCTTGAGCGGGGGCAGTGCTATCTGAGCGACTTGCCCCGTCCATCGGAAGTCGATCGTATCCAGACCTCTTTCTTTATGGTAGAAGCCTCCAAGCAGAAAGTTTGAATCCAACAAGCCTATGTCTAGGTAAAAGGGGTAAGCGGGCTTGCTCTCGGCCTCCTCCGTCGAAAGCAAGAGGTAGATCTCGAGGGGTAGAGTAAAGCGGAGTCTCTGGGTCGGGATATGCTCATACGAGTGTTCCAAGGCTGGTACGTCGATCCAAAGCCCCTCGCGTGGAATGAGAACGAACTCATCCGAGAATGGGGCTGGGGCGTCATCCCCTTTGATCAGAAACAGCTCCTTCCCTTTGCGTTGCCAATCTCTGGCTAGTTTCTCTAGGGCCGGAATATCCCTTTTGGCGCCTCGAAACCCGAATATCTCTCTCTGGAAGATGTACTGGAGGGGCGTACCGACAAGATCGCTAACCCCTACCGCCTGGCTTTGGGGGACCAGCACCATCGCCTCTTCGGGAAGAAGGTTTGCCAAAACCTGCAACTGACTCGCCGCTCCTTGGTATTCCACGTGCCCTATGATATACCAATCCACTCGCAGAAGCAAGAGGATGAGGACAACGCTGAGGGCCAAGGAAAGGTACCGTTCCCATCCTCCGAGAGGCGCGCTATCTCGGGCCCAGAGAAGGGCATAGGCGGCTAGGATGAGGAAAGAGGGGATCACCACCGGCACATAGCGGCGCATGACGTAGATATGGTGGGGGTTGGCCAGAGTGCGATAGAGATACAAGGTGGAGAAAAGGGAAGCGATAGCCAGGAAGTAGAGGTTTTTCGGCGAGAGGTCTCGCCAAAGAACGGCTGAGGCACCCACTGCCGCCAGCCATATCCCCAAAGGCGAGAGGTACCATCCCAGTCGTACCAGGTTCTGGTGATCATAATTGGGGATCCAGGCGTCGACGTACCAATAGTAGAAGGATTCAACATGACCAAGGGCAGGCCGTACAAAGTAGCCGTAGAGGGCCAGAAGGCAAACCATGATGATCAGTGCCCCCAGGATTCCCCTCCGGCGAGACCATAGAGCATCCCCCAAGCGGGAGATCCTATCGGCTCGAGCCAGGAGGAGAAAGTAGCCCATGAGGGCCAATGAGAGGCCCCAGAGAAGGCGAGTGGAGGTGAGGCCCAACCCCTCCAGCACCTGGCTGTAGGTGTCCTTGACATAGGGCCAAGAAAAAGCCCGCCAGTGAAGCAAGGAATGCGAAACCATGAAAAGTAGGGGCAGGAAGAACCAAGCGTGAGCGGCTCTCAGCCGGCGAGAGAGGCTCAAGTAAAGGAAGAAAATCAAGGGAGGGATCAGGAGCAAAGGTGCATCTATGCGGGTCAGAAGCACCGCGCCGAGGGAGAGCCCTGCCGCCAGAGCGAAGAGCCGCTGGGGTCGTTGCCCGTCAACCCAAGCGGCGAAGGCATAGATCGCACTAAAGACGAGAAACTGGGATAGTGCTTCCGAGGTCGGATAGCGGGCGAACCAAATCTGGGCAGCGGTGATAGTAAGGAGGAACGCGGCTAGACCGGCAACTCGAGCGTCGAAGAGCCTCCGGGTAGCGAAATACACGCTCAATACCCCCAGCAACCCCCAGCAAGGAGTAGCGTATAGGCTACCATTGAGACCAAAGAGGCGATGAAAGAGAGCTATCCAGAGGGGATGCAAGGGCAGGAATTGAGGACTGATGAGGCCTCTCTCCAAGTCGATGATGTAGAAACCGGGAAACCTCAAGTAGCGGGCCGTAGAACTTGGAGGCTGCTCGCGGAGCAGCAGAGGAGCTAGCAAGGGATCCAACTCGCCCAGTTCCTTATCTTCGATGCGGAGGGAACCGGTAGTGGCGATATTAGCTCCCTGGCTCACGTAAACGCCAGCATCGGCCCCTCCAAACAGGTATTCGTGCGGATGGAAGAACAGCGCTGCCGCCAGGGCCAGGATGCCTGCCAAGACGAGAGTGTGGCGAGAGGGATGCCAGCGGGTTGTCGGAAGAGCTACAGCGCGCGCGTGGAGGAGGTATAGGACAAGTGCCGAGAGGTAACCGAGGAGTAGAAAGACCAAATTGCGAAGAGTAAGCCAACCTATCTCTCCCAGCAGCAGAGCGATGCAGGAAGTAAGGAGCACGCTGAGGAGTAAGGAAAGAAAGCAAAGATCGGGCACGTCCTCTGTAGATTCCTGGCTTTCGGTCGGCAGCGTCTCCGGTCTAAAGGCCCCGAACGCGGCCAGGGTGGCATAGCCCGGAAGGAAAAAGAACAGAGGCAACGAAATCAACGCTTGTAGAACCGCGGTCAAGTTGGGCAAGCTCGCGCACACCTTTCTGGTTTGGAAGGAAATTCGCCTTTGCCTCTCGTACCGTCCGAGGGGAGAGAGGCGGTCCTAGTCAGAGTTCTCCTTGTCTGCACCTAGTCTGGCGTAAACTACTTCTATCTCCCCCACGTGTTCCTCTAGAGTCTTCACCGGCTGTATGTTGTTCTTCAGGCCCTCCAGAATAGATGGGTTAGCCACTATCTCTCGCAAGAGATGGGAGAGATGGGCTACATCGCCAGGAGGAAATAGGAACCCATCAACGCCATGACGCACCTTTTCCGCCAAGGCGCCTATGCCTGAGGCAATTACTGGAACTCCAGCGGCGAATGCCTCTTCTACGACCAGGGGGGACACCTCGTACCACAAGGAGGGGATAACGACGACGTCAGCCTGGGCTAGGGTAGACCACAATTGTGAACGGGGGATGAGGCCGCGGAAGGTTATGGAGGAGTCCCCCACCATCTCTCTTAGCGCGCAAGTGTAATCTGGGAAAGCCTGTTCATCCCCACATACGGCGAGGGTGGCCGGGACGGAGCCTAGGCTCTGGAAGGCCTGGACCAGGGTGTGAAGTCCCTTCTGCCAGGCGATCCCTCCGAGATATAGAAAGTTCAAGCCATCTTCGGCTCGCCCGGGCAAGCTATCGATGGGAGGGTCTATCCCATGTTCTATGAGGCGGACCTTTTCTTTCGGGAGGCCCTGTCTCGAGAAGATGGAACGCACAAACTCAGTGGGGCAGATTATCAGATCGGTCGCCGCGAGGGCCTTTCTTAAGAGTCTATCTCTGTAAGCAAAGAGGCCCGCGGCAAGGGGTCCAGGAAAGAGGGGAGCAGGGATCCCAACTCTAGGGGCCGCGCAAGAATAAGCGCAGTTGAGCCAAAGCCTAGGGCCTGGGCACAACTTGTTATCTCCCCACCGCAGAAGTTGGGCATTAGGGCAGAGAAACCAATAGTCATGCAGGGTCAAAACCGTGGGGATGCCCCGGTCTTTGGCGATGACCATCAACCTATCAGAGAGGCCCTTAAGGTGCTGAAAATGTATCAAATCGGGAGCTTCTTCCTCTAACACTTCTGTGAAACTTTCGTCCACAAAAGGGTTGCGAAAGGAAGAGAGGAATAGCGATAAAGGGTTTCGGGCCGCCATATCGTAAAGGGTATATACCTTCAAGCCGTCGGAGCCAAATCTCATCCCCAGCCTTCTTTCACCTGAGGTTTCTCCCCGACAGAAGACTATGACCTCGTGTCCCCTATTCTTCAAGGCTCGAGACAGGTTTTGGGTGTATATCTCAGTGCCCCCGATCTTCTGGGGAGGATACTGATGGACTACCTGTAGGATGCGCATAAATCGTCTCTCAGCGGGTGACTTCCTCGTAAATGCCCTTGATCTTCCGGTAGATTATATCCCAAGTGTAGGAGCGCACGACCTTCTCGTACCCTCGCTCTCCCAATCGCTGAGCCAGATCTTTATTCTCCAGGATTGACCTTATGCTCTGGGACAAGGCGGGAACATCGCCGAAGGCAACTAGTAGGCCATCCTGACCGTCTTCTACCACCTCTGGCACCCCCCCGGCTAAGGCTCCGATGACCGGTTTTCGATTGACCCATGCCTCAAGATAGGCGATGCCGAAGGCGTCCACACGGGAGGGCATGGCCAAGACTGCTGCTGAGGCTAGAAGGTCCCTTTTCTCCGCCTCATCAACAGATCCAAGCAACCTTATCCGCCTCCGCACCCCCTTTGAAAGTCCCTGATAATACCTTTTGAAGGAGCCCAAAGGCCTCCCTGCTAGAATCAGCTCCGCGTCTATCCCTTTGGCCCAGAGCCGTTGCATGGCTCGTATGAGGTGGACCGCCCCCTTATCATAAGTTATCGTGCCCAGAAAGGCCACTATCTGCCCCCGTAACCCATATCGCTCTCGAAAACGCTGTGCATTGCCTCCCTGCAACTGGCGAGGATTCACTCCTACCCCCACCTTGCGTACCCTCGTCGCTTCCATGCCCAACTCAATAAGGTATTCCCTCTCCAGCTCGGTGAGGGTTATTACTATTTCGCTACCCCGCAACGCTTCCAATTGGTGGCGCATGGTGTGATGCCGCACCACAGAACGCTCCCCTGGTTCTCCGAGGTGGAGAAGAGGGGTCATGACAAAAGGCAACCCACGGGCACGAGCATAGCGCCATGCAACGATGACCGGATATTCAAAGGATATATTGACGCCGTGGACGATGGAGAAGGGTTCTTCTTGAGCAGCCAAAACCCTCTCTAGGGTTGGCACCCAGGGCATGTAGCGGGACATAGTCCGAAGGAGAGGTGTGGTGTCGAAAGGCAAGCCCGAGACCTCAATGGCCGATCTCCGCAGGAGGTAAAAGGAATAAGGGGTCAGGGGCAGATGACGCACTGGACACCGCTGTATCTTCACGCCGTTATGGACCTCTTTCTTCCTCTCTATCGGCTTCTTGCCCCTGGCCCAGATATGCTCTGTTACTCCTGCGTCGCTGGTGACGACGGTGACCCGGTTTCCATCCCCCACCAGCCTCTCTGAGATCTCCCGAAGGTAAGTCTCCGCCCCCCCGATATGAGGCCAGTAGAAAGCAGAAACATGTAAGACTTTCATACTCTGCCTGACCTGTTGTCTGTCAATCTGGGCAAAGTATAGCGCATTGTGAGAGTGCAGTCAACGAAGATACCAAAAACTGCGGGGTGGAGAGCGAGGATGGGCAAGTGGGTAGCAAGCAACGGTTACGAGGCAGAGGTCACGGTTATTGTGTATCCTGGATTTTGCAGAAAGGAAGGGGGCGTGAGTGGGATGAAGTAGGAGTTGTAGGCCCGCTCGAGGGGCGTAAGATTCTAAGAGCCGATTTGTGAATCCTGCTTTCCTACGGTTGGGCGCTTGACCCAAGGGGTGAATAGGAAGAGAGATGGTCGCTATTTGGAACAGGCAGATAGGCTATGATTTCGAGGCCAAGAACCTGACGACAGGCCCGATGCGAGATCACGGACTCTAATCTCCCTATTTCACGACGAGAGGGAAGAAGAACTTCTCCACCGGGCCTACATAGAGGGTCACGGGTTGGATGATGTAGGGACTGTTGAGTACCCCTGGGCCGCCATCGATAGTGATCGAACTGAGATCGTAGGTGCCGGCCGGGTATCCTGAGGCATCCACCGCGACGATGATTTGGGAAGGGGAACTGGCGGTGGCAGTCCCGGAACTGGGCGTCACCGAGACGACCTCTGGTTGGCTCGCCGTGGCCGTCCAGTTGATGCTTCCTAAGCCTCGATTTCTTATGGTGATGGTATGGTAGGAGGGGGTCGTGTTCCCACCTTCCTGGTGAAGGAATAGAAGAGACTCCTTGTCCACAGAGAGGGTAGGAGGGGAGGGGTATAGCCCCGTATGCTGAGCGTTCTGGTGGAAGATAGGCCAGGGGAGTTCAGCATCCGCCGAGGGACCCACCTCCCAGACATAGAGATAGCCGTGAGTCTGGTCGAAATGGTCGGATCCACCGATAGAGATCTCCAGTTTGCCATCGTGGTCGATGTCGCCTATCGCCGGTGAGCCGAAAAGGGAAAAAGTGGTAGAGAGGATCTCTTCCAAGGAGCCGTTCCTACCGTAGATCTGAACGTCCCAGAGCATGGCAAAGAGTATTTCTAGTTCTCCGTCCCCGTCGTAATCAGCCATGGTAGGGGACGAGCGGATGAAATGATTGGTACTCATGCTATTCCGAGGGGTGACGGGCCAGCCTGCAACTGGGCTACCGTCGTGGTGCCAGGCGTAAACCTTTCCTTGCTCGAGGTCTCCAGAGCCGATGATGATCTCTAGATCACCGTCGTTGTCGAGGTCGGCCAGGGCTGGGGAACTGAAGCCGGGGAACTCCGTGGCCGCTGGCCACCCGGGCAGGAGATTCCCATTTCTATCCCAAGCGTAGACGGCCAGGGTAGTGGGATTGCCCTGGGCCCACCAATACCAACCAGTGCCAACTACGATTTCCAGATAGCCATCGTTGTTGATATCGCCTATCGCCGGGGATGAATAGATGGTTTCGTTAATCCAATTCTTGACCAGGACATTGCCGTCCTTGTCGAAGACGTAGAGGTATCCGCCGTCGTAGGTGGGAGGCGTGATATGAGAATTGCCCGTGATGTCGGCCCCGATGATGATCTCCAGCCCTTCCACGTCAGGGCGCAGATCCGCTATGGCAGGACTCGACCAGATGGAATCCCAGTTATCGTGCTCCCAAATCTTTTGGCCATTGTGATCGATCAGGTAGATCCAGCGATCCCAGCCTCCAAAGGCGATTTCCAGATCACCATCCCCATCCACATCTCCTAGGGCCGGAGAGGAGAAGACGCCGTCAGTATGCCCATCTCCGTTTTGATCGTAGGTATAGAACTTCCAGAGAAAGGTCCCATCGGCCCCGTTGTAGGCTACCAGACCACCATGTTGGGCTAGGTCGCCTGGATCGCCTCCTACGCTGACGACTACCTCCATGTCGCCATCGTTGTCAATATCTCCTGCCGCAGGTGAGGAGTTGATTGGGGCTTCGGCATTCCTCTGCCAGAGGATGCTCCCATCATAGTTAACGGCCACCAGCCAGTAGGGGTTGGCGCTGCTGGTGCCCACCGCTGTGGTGCCCACTAGGATCTCGTCGTAACCGTCGTTATCGATGTCGGCAAAGATGGGAGACGATTCGATCACTTGGCCGCCCGGAAGTTGCACCGGGAAGCCTGGTTTGGTAGAGGCGGAAAGGGGGGCAGAAGCAGCGGGAGTGCGAATAGCCGAAATCAACCAAGTAAACCCTATAATCCAAAGGGAAGAGATCAACCATCGTATAACCTCTTCCCTTCTTGCTCCTCTCATCAAAGCCCCTCTCCCCTCCGACCGGGCTGTATTGCTCAGTCTATGTCCAGTATTCCCCGCCCTACTGTCGGTGTCAATGGGAAGAAGGTACTAACAGTTCAGGGCTCGGTGACCGTCACTTCCCCCAAGGGGACCCTATCTCCTTGTAGTTGCCCGTCTTCATTCAGCACCGCCAAGCGTTCCATGGTGGAGAGCAGATACATCCCTGCCTCTAGTTGATATCTTCCCGGAGGCGCATCATCGTAAACGAGAAGCTCATATTCGTCCCTCACTATCTCGCCCTCCTCCCAAACGGATGTGGGATACCAACCCCCCAAGGGCTGGTTATCCTGCTGTGCCCATATCTTGGAACTCTCGTCTAGCAAATGGGTGAAGACTGTGTAGTCCTCATCCATCGTCCGCTCCGCTCGCCAATAGAGCGTCAGATGCAACTTCTCCCCTGCAGTTACAGTGTGGGCATCCAAGTCATAACCAAGCAGAGCCACCTCATCCCCCAGGCCGACCTCCAAGGGATGCTCTATGGCCGCAAGGTCGATGAACTCTTTTGGCCTAACGATCACCAGTGGAAGCTCAACCTTAGTGCTTCTCACGCCTGACTGACGGTCGATGGTCGGCAGGGATCGCGCTTGGTAGTCTATCTCCTCATAGATATCAACTACGAGCCGGTAGACCCCTATTGGCAGGTCGAAGGGGATGTAGAACTCATCTTCCACCATCTCCCCCTTGGCCCACTGTGTGGTGGGGAGACCTTTACGGTGCGGCTGGTCATCGATCTGCCACAACAGGTGATAGTCTTCATTGTGGAGGGCGACTCGAACGAAGTAGTCCTTTTCTAACTCCTCCAAAGCCTGCCAATAGAGACTAAGGTGCAATATCGGCCCTGGACACAGCCCATTTCGCCCTATTGCCTCTTCCTCGCTTAACACATAACCCAAAAGCGCGATCTTTCCCCCCAGGTCGACTTGCATAGAATTCGCTATCTCAGACGGGGAGGGTATCCGACGCCTGTCTTGGGGGCCTAGATAGTTGACTAAAGGTTCCTGATCTTCAATGACGGATACCCATCCAGCAGGGGTGGAATAGGGCTCGAGGATTTTCCAATCAGAGGAGAGCGAGATAGATGCCGGACCGTATGAATCGGGAGTCTCGATGACAAAAGGAACATCTATCAGTTGGCCCGGGGCGATGATTAAGGGCGGCTCCAGGGACAATTCCCCGGAGGCGATTTCCTTCCCATCCCGCAGCCACTGGTAGCGGACCCGATAAGGAGTCAAAGAATCCCTCACGTAACTGCTGCGACCCCGGTTGTATAGTCGCACATAAAGAAGAAAGGGACTTCCTTTTGGCACTTGGCAAGGGACCTCAAACGATGTCAAGAGAGTGGGGTAGTCAATCGGCGGGCTGAGCCGATAGGCGTAGTCGTCCCCTGAGCGATGTACCTCTGTGAGATATGGCGAAAGACGAGGTATGCTCTCTTGGATGCTTTGCCATTGCTCCTCCGCGAACTCAGCCTGGTGAAGGATGATATAATCCACCCCTAGCCCTTGTAGGAGCTCCAAGGATCTGATGGAGGGGAATTCCTCTAACTTACGGGCGATCTGAAAGTATAGATCAGGGTAGAAGCCTCCATATCCATTTACGAGATTTTTCCAATGGTAAGTGGAGTAGTACACACGCCTGGCCTCGAACCAGTGCTCACGGGTCAGGGTATAAAGGGGTAACTCGACTACTGCTAACTCACCCTCCTGCGATGCTAACCAGTGGTAGACCTCGGGGACTCTAGGACCATGAGGTGCTAGCTCCAATTTCATCGGCACGGAGATATATTCGATGGCTACTAAAGAAACCATGACCAACCATAGGGAGGTTTTGATGCCCTCCTTCTTGACTACTCCAGGCTCAGCAGCCGGTGAACATCTCTCGATCCGTCTCCATAGACTGGAGACCCCAAAACCGGCTAGGACGCTGAGGGCCAATACTACAAGAACCCCGAATCTGGCAGGGACACGAAACAGTCGAAATCCTGGCACATAGTTGTATAACCAGTGATAAGGTAGATAGAGAGATAGCCGGGACTTGGAAAACTGTCCGCCGGTGCCCAGGGAGAGGATGAAAGCCATAACCAGGAGACAGAGGTAGAGGAAAGGGATGGTCTTGCCCTTCCCCCGGCCTATCAGCAGATCCGAGGTCAAGGAACCGGTCGACAATAGCATGGTAAGCACACCGAAGAGGGCCAAGCCGATGGCTAGAAATCCGGGAAAGAGCGAATGCTCTGTTAGGTTCAGATAGGGGTCGGCCTCTGCCCGGGAACGTGCTATCCGGCCATAGAGCCAATTGCTTGTCGGTGCTGTTACATAGTCAGTGAAAAAGGCTCCATACCACTTGACCTCCTCCAATGGACGCTCTAACCCCAACTTTTGGCTAGTGTCAAAGTATGGCTTGGCCAATGGCAAGCTAATGGCTGCCGTAGCTAGGACGAAGAGAGCAAGCCGGAGGAAGAGCGCTCGGGATCGCAGGCTCCTCTGCAGCATCAAATAGACAGCGATGAAAAGCCCCGTTGAGAGAGCCAGGAACACAGCATAGTAATAATCAGATTGGGCCTGAAGATTGAAAAATAGGACAAGTAGGCCAAGATGCTGTTTGGCTTTGGTCTGCATAAACTTGTGGAGGTAGAGAAGGGTGAAGGGCATCCACTCGGTCGTCATCAGGTTGAGATGGCCAAGGTGGGCGAATCTGTAGGGACAAAAACCGAAGATGAGCCCTGCAATTACACCCGCCCAGCGGTTGCCTGTGAGATGGGTGACCAGAAGATAGATCCCAAAAGAAGAGAGGGTGAAGGAGACGAGAATGAGCAAGTTATAGGCCAGGATCGGGTTCCCACAGAGAAACAAGATAGGGGAAGCCAGCAAGGCGCTGGCCAATGTATTGGGGTGCCAAGTTAGTGTTCGAGGAAAGGGATAGAATATGTTTGAATCGAACAGGCGCAACGGATCGGTGGTCAGTTGACGGAGATCCCAAGCGAGCATCCACGCATGCTCAAGAGGATCGCCACCAAAGTGCTCGACGCCATCGACGAGATGAAGTGCCCGCGGATAGGTTGAAAAAAGGGTGGCCGCTACAAAGAAGGCCAGAACCAAGGCTTCTCTGACCCACCGATGGGCCATCATATCTCTCACTCTTCCACTGACGTCCATGCTCTACTGCCTTCGTTTCGCTCTCTTGGTCCTCGAAACCCGCGATCTAGCCACCCTCGCCTTCCGAATTGAGGCGGTGATCTTTCGCCTCCTCCCCATCGCTACCGTTGCCCAGCCGATCCTCGCTTTGGTCGCAAACTCAAGACACTGTGGGGAACTAAAGCAATGAGATACGCCTAACTTTCACCCCCAGTTCCCTGCCATCTTCACTGAGGCCTAATTGAGCAGGGACTCGGGTTCTGTCAGTGATGATTAGCGCTTCGATGATGGGAGGAGGGTCATCGGACAACTCCAGGTGAAGTTCCTGCCAACTATCGCCCTCCAGAAGGAACTCTTTCTTCCTTTCACCTACTGAGAGTCTTACCGTCACCTTTCCTAAGGCCAGAGGACCGGCACTGGCCTCAACGCAGAGGGCTCGGGGCTTGCCTCGTTTTACCAAATAAGCGTTAGCCTCTTTCCCCGTCCATCGGGCGAAGCAAGGTGCCCTTTCCAACTCATACCAACCGTAGCCCAGGTGATTCACATCGTTTTTGCCCATCACCATATTGTCGCTAGTCACTCTGTGTACCGCACAAAATTTCAGTTTGTCACCGGGGAATCTCATTGCCCCGTACATGCTTCGATATAGCCCCGCGGGATAGCGGTAGCGCGGCTCCCCCACGGCACGAGCCAAGACATAGATGTTATCCCGCCAGTGAGATCGGATAGCCTTCAAAAAGCGCAGCACCAAGGGGTGCTCATATTTGTCTGCCAGGCGCAGTTGGGCGATCTCATACCCGCACTCCAGAAGCAAATGAACCAATTCACGGGGAGCATATTCCCGATTGTGACGCCCGTAGATCCCATACCCAGAATAGGGGTCATAGATGTTGCGCCCCCGCAACAGATACTCGACGTTCTGCAGCCTTAGGACGTTAGGGGTCGTGACCAGCAGGTAACCACCATCCACTAACACGCGGTGACACTCACACAGCATATGAGTGGGATCGACGGTCAAGTGCTCGACGAGCTCGCAACAGAGAACCATATCGAATTGCCCGTTATCGTAGGGGAAAGGATCGCTCTCAGCGTTGAAGTAAGCGTAGTGGAACTCGGTTTCCTCAATCTGTTGGTAATGCTCCCAATCCCTAGCCTCTTCGCCATGGTAGTTGGCTAGATCGAGATCGTAGCTTGTATATCGGTGCAAAAGTTGGGTGAGGAAATAGGGCCCGGCCCCCAGTTCCAAGAGTTTTCCTCCACCGGTGTGAACCTGCAGCACCATATCTAGGGTGTCTCGGAACCTGCGGAGGGAATCCTTCAAATAGTTCAGGCTTTCGTTGTCCGTTCCACCAAAGCGGTCGAAGCTCAGTAGATAGTCCCTTATCTCCTCCAGGCTAGGTGTCTTGGTGACATGGGGCACCGTCATACCTCCTTGGCGTGCATCCCCCTTGGGCCATAAGCGGGGCCGCTGACCGCTTCTTCAATGTAACCCTGAAGGATAGACATCACCTTCTCCTTCTCGAACTCTCGCAACCGCTCCCTTTGTTTGGCCACTATCCTTTGCTTCAAGCCCTCATCGGTCACCAAGAGTTCAATCAGTTCGGCGATGAAATCATATCGCTTTTCACTGATCAGAATGCCTGAATCACCCAAAGTATAAGGAACAGCCGTGCTGCTATAGGCTACTATGGGCACTCCAAAGTACATGCTCTCCAGAAGCGGCTTGGAGAAGCCCTCGTGTTCGCTCATGCAAAGGAAGAGATCGGCTAGCCGATAGTAGGCCACTAGTTCCTCGAAGGGCACATGGCCGCAGAAGTGCACGTCGGCCAAGCCCAGATAGGCGACCAACCCCTGCAGCCATTTCAGATAGATGTCTCCTGGATCCCACGAGGAGCCAACCAACAACAACCGCGAGCGTGGATTTATCCGCTTGTAATAGTAGAAGGTCTTGATCACATCCTCCTGCCTCTTATTGGGGGCGACCCGTCCCACAAAGAGGATATTAACGGAACCATCCCCGAATCTCTTCATCACCTCTTCACTGGGAGGGGTTTGATATCTCTGGACATCAAAGGGAAGGGGGAGAACACCTGTCCGGTCATAACCCACTTTCGAGAGCTCCTGGCGATTGAACTCTGAATCGGCCAAGGCAAGAAGCACATGATCTTTCAACCCTTCCAGTTGCTTTCTTCCTCTCATCATTTGTTCATGGATATGGGCATCTACATCTTTGAAGTACCCCGGCGGAGTGATGTTGTGGTAGATCAGGATCAATCTTACGGGTAGAGATTTCACATAATCGCCGACCTCGGAGCCTATGGAATGGTGGAAGAATAGGAAGTCATCGCCCCTCTCTCGGCATCGATATCTCCTGTAGGGCAATACCTCCTTTGCTAAGGCAGGGTGGATGCTCTCAGCGTAGACCTGGGAGTCATATCCCCATTGGCGAAGGTTATCCCTTATCAGCAACGCTTCATCGCAAATAGCATCCCCCGGGACGGCCCCTACCAACATCTGATGAATGGCCGCCCTTGGGAAGCGAAGGTGCGCTAGTGAATTTCTCCACTTTAACAACTTGGTTCTCCCAGAATCGCGGAACTAAGACTGGTCGGGGGAAGGGGTTCGTCATCCTTAGTTAGCACCAAACCTTCAAGGCGGCTTTGAACTTGCCAAAGATGCGATCCCAGTTATAGTTAGTGAGCACATATCTCCGACCGTTGGCGCCCATCTGACGACGAAGATCAGGCCGTTCCAGAAGGAGGTTCACACACTCCTCGAACTCTTCATAGTTACCGAAGTATAAGCCTCCGTTGCTCTTCTGGCAGTGGTATTTCGTGACCGCGCAAAGGTCGTGAACGAGGGCGGGGACTTCGTTCAACCAGGACTCCATCAGCACTATAGAGAAACTCTCGTTCACCGAGGGTTGGCAAAGGATAGTGGCCGCTGCATAGGCGTCCAATTTCTCCTGCTCTTCTGTGAAGCCCAATTGCACGATGTCGCGCCGCTGGGGCAGAATCTCTGGACCGGTGCCCATGAGGATCAGGAACAGGTCGTTCTGGTTGCGTTCTTTATACTTCGTGAAATATGAGACCAGGAGAGGCAGGTTCTTTGCCGCCTCTAGCCTTCCAGAGTAAACAATGAACCTCTCTCTTATTCTATACTTCTTGCGAAACCTGTCCCCTACCCCTGTGAGATCATGGAAACCGAACCCTATGATCCTCATCCCATCGTTTACTATCCTTAGCCTCTCCTTGGCGAACTCCATCTCTGGCCAAGAGTTGAACACGATCCCTCGACACTCTTCTAACATGGTTCTCGTGGCTTCAAAATATGCATAGGGCTCATCGTGCAAACAGGGCCAGATAATCGACTTTTCCGGCCGTAAGGTCGAGCCGTAGTAGGTAGTCCCAAATAGATAAGGCACGAAGATCAAGAGGTCGTACAGACCCCCACTTCTGTCTATATAGTCGTACAACGAAGCGCTGTGGACGCCCTCATCGATCCAGCCGTATTGCTCTTCAGTGGTTAGTTCTTGGTGGGTAGCGATCTTACGGCTCAAATCCAAGAATCTGGCTAGGTCTCGGTTTTGATTGACCGGAAACCTCCTCACATTGACGTGGTTGATGATCTCACTGCCTGGGCGGTAGTAGTTCTGCCAGGTGTAATGATCGCGGGCGCAAGTGGTCAGAACATCCACCTCCAACCCACGGTCGACTAGGTTCTCGGCGAGCCCGCGAGCGAGGGTCTCTGCTCCTCCCAGGATCTCCTCCCCGTAGCGGGGAACAACTATGGCGATCTTTCTCCCTTCTCCAGCCACCGCTTCTTCTCCTCTAGTCTGGCCGGGTGGAGAAGAGGGCTTGTAGCTCTTTCAGATCTGCCCGCAAAGCCTCGATCTCTGCCCGTAGCTGCTTGAGCGCATCTTCTTGGTCGAGAAGTTGCTTTTGCTTGCCAACCAACTCGCTCAGGATACGCACAACGTGGTTGTTGAAGGCTGCCTGATTAGCAGCCAAGATGTTGACGTAGAAGAGGACTAGATTATGAGCCTCCCTTCGGATCCTTCGCCAGAGACCACCGAGGAAGGGGATCCTCCGAGTCATTGTCTCGGTCAATAGGAGATCCACCCAGATCTTATTGGCTTGCTCTCTCGCCTGCTGGAGGCTGTAACACATCTTGGGGGCGAGGGCCCTGACAGAGGGATCTATGTCGGCCATCTCGGAACCGAAATCGGGCAACCAGGGCTCGGCCTTCTTCTGAGCAGCCCTTTGTCTAAGGCGCTCTCTGATGCGCTGCATGATCTCTTCCACATCGACCTCTGGATCCCTGATCTCGATGATATCATCCTCTGCCATTTTAGTTCCCTCCACCTCTTTAAGCCAAGTTAGACAGGATATCACGAATGAAGGCTATATACCCCTGGGCTGAGCCTACCAAGGAGTGGTTCTCCTCGATGTAGGCACGAGCAGTGGTCCCCAATTCTTGACGAGCGCCTTCGTTGGCTGCCAAGAACTCCATGTAGCCAAGAAGCGCCTCCTCTTCCCTATCCCCAGGCTCCACCTTGAGACAGCAATCATCGGGTAGTTCGACAAACCAGCCCACATCGGATACGATCACCGGCTTTCCAGCTCCCATGAGACGTATGACGCTAGCGGAGGTCTCGCCAGCGGTAGGAAACCGTAGGTTGATACCCACATCGCAGGCAGCGATGTACGCCTGGAAGGCATCCATGTTCACATACCCAGTTACCTTCACTGCCCCTTCCAACCCCAACTCGTGAATCCTATCCTCTACCCGATAAGGGGGTACCGATTCTCCCACTAAGAGGTAGATCGCATTGGCCCGCTTTTGCCTAAGGCGGGCAAAGGCTCGCAGAATCACCTCAATTCGCTTTACCGGATCGATGCGCCCAAAGGAAGCCACCACAAATTGATCCCCTAAACCCAAGGAGGACCGAGCATCTGTCAGGGAAGGAAGTTTTCTGAGGCTGAGGTGCTGATTCACCTTGGCCATCCTTATCCCCGGGCGGATCCCGTCTAGCTGACGCGCTACATAGTCGCTGTGAACGATGATGCCTAGACTCGAGTCCACCACCCGCTCACAAAGCGGATACCGATAGCGTGGCACTTGCTCCTTTCCGGCGAACATCCTCCTGGCCCGGACCATACCCTCAACCCCATAGGAATACCCCATCTCGCGAATGTAGCCGATTAGATCTCCTCTGCCTACAGTTATGGACTGTAGGAAATGGTGAAGCACAAAGTCATGCAGGACCGTGACCCCTGGATGGCGGAGTAGTTGGTGATAGATGTATTCGTGATAGGGGCTGTTGCCCATCTGGTATAGGCACATATCGTATCTTCTCTCTCTTGCCAGGCGTTCGAAATCCCAATGATGAAAGATAGAGAAGGAATCTACGATCTCTCGATTGCTAGGCTCATAGACATCGATGAATAGGTCGATATGGGCATGGCGGGCGAGATAGGGCAACAGCTCTTCACTATAGTCGGAGATACCCGAGGGCATAGGGTTTAGAGGGCTGAAGTAGGCGATCCTCATGGTCAACTTGATTCGATCCCATCGCTTTCGTTGCTTACCGAGCCCCTGGGCTTCAGAGCCTGCTCGATTCCAGCGAGGCGTTCGCCCAGGGCCGCTAGTTGATTCTCTATCCGATTCAGCCGGTAGCCAACTTTGGCTATCTCCACAGCGAGCGCTGTGCTATCTCTATCGTTGTCGCAAACCCGCATATCCAGCTCATTTACGGCTCGAACTACCGCCTCGTTGAACTCGTTCTGCTGCTGGAGAATGGCCCTTACGAACCACTTGGTGGATACGCTGTTCCACATCTCGCGAATGAAGACTATGAGAGGGCCGATGAGCGGCTTGTGGGAGACGAAGGGGCGTTCCTCCACGTGTGATTTGCTGGCCAGTTCGTCCGTGAGTTGGCTTCCCGAGGACCGATTATCGCTTGTTTCGGCTTCTAGAACCCCCTTGTGTAAGGTCGGGGGTTCAGCCGACCCGTGTTGATGGTCTCCTTCTACGAGTCTCTTGCGCAATGATCCTAGGATCTCCGGTACGTCCATCCTCTCTTCATCTGTGTCCGCCATACGCTCTACCTCCTTCTCTCCTTTTGCCCAGGGCATGGAGGGCCAGAGGAGCAGTGTCTCGAGATAAGCGCGTTGCAATCCTCGCCGCTCATTTTCTGACTTCCATGCCCTCAGCCACTCCTTCTCGGCGGGGTAGAAATCCTCCTTCAACTGCTGGAAGCTGTACCGCTTCAGGATGAACCTTAGGCGGTTCCTATGCATAGCGCGGTGGTAGTTGTAGCTACCCCTCTTCATGGTTGCCGATTCATGATGGAGCACTACCGCTTGAGGTAGGTAGACCACCTTGTATCCTGCCTCCCGAGCACGAAAGCAGAGATCGACCTCTTCATAATAGCAGGGGAAGAACCCTTCATCAAGGTAGCCTATTTCCTCTAGAAGGCTTCTTCTTATGGCGTGGGCTGCTCCGGTAACATAGTCTACCTCCCTCATCTGGTCATACTGCCCTTCGTCACGCTGGCCATATCCGTAGTGATCGGGCAATGCTTGAGGATATCTTATTATCCCCCCGGCGTGCTGGATGGTTATACCATCGGCGAAGAGGATCTTGCAGCCGACTATGCCTATCTTAGGGTCCATCTCAAAGGCTCGTGCCAACTCGGCAAGCCAATTTTCTCGGACAATCGTATCGTTGTCGAGGAGAGCGATTAGCTCTCCTCTCGCTTTTTGCAAGCCTACATTTCTACCCCCGGCGGTGCCCAGATTTCGCTGGTTTCTGATCAACTTTACTTGGGGGAAGCATCCTTCCACCAACTCGGGGGACCCATCGCTAGAGGCGTTATCTACCACTATCACTTCATAGTTAGGATAACTCTGCACCAAGACCGAAGACAGGCAATCCTCCAAATACCCTTTTCCATTGTGATTGAGCACTATTACCGACATCTTCTTCATGGTGTTTTCTCGCTTATGACACGATCTCAAACTTCTCTCGGATGGGAGACCTTTGAGGTGTGCCTCCATCGACAGGGGATATAAAGCGTTCCTTCGCTTTCCTTTATGGGGCCTCTTTCAACCTTGAAGTTATACATACGGTGGTGGTGGTCAAAGGGGTGGACCGAATTATAATCGTAGATCGACACCGTGAAGTCGTATTCCCCTCGTAGGAGAGGTAGATGGTCTATCACAAACTCCACTTCCCCCTCTCCCTCGATATGGTCGATGTTGTAGCCTGAGGTTCTAGTATTGGGGCCGTTGATATGGATGCCCTCCCTGGTATATATAGCCACCCCGAAAATAGGCCTCTTTATGGTCTTGTGGGCCCGATATTTCATCCTAACCCTCATCATCTGGCCCGTGGTAAAGAGGTCACATTCCTTCCCCTGGGCATCGAGGAACTTCACCTCCACTATCTCCGCCTCGCCACTCCCCCATCGCCTCCTCTCCTCCGAGACTGCGGGCGAAGGCTCAACGCCTTCCTTTGCCCTGACGCTGTCCAGGTAACGCTCAATCACTGTCTCCGGGTTCCCCTCCGCCCGTATGATACCCTCATCAAGCCAGAGGGCTCGGGAGCATACCTTGCGCACACTGTCCAGGTTATGGGAAACGTAGAGAATAGTCACCCCCTGTGCCTGCAACTCGCTTATCCGAACCAAGCATTTCCCTTGGAATGACTCATCGCCTACAGCCAATACCTCGTCGATGAGTAGGATCTCTGGATGGACGTGAATGGCTACGGCAAACCCCAGCCGTATGTACATACCGGAGGAGTAGTGCTTCACCGGCACGTCGATGAACCGTTCAAGTTCCGCGAAGGCCACCAGTTCGTCGAACCTCTCAGCGATCTGTTTACGCGTTAAGCCCAAGATGGAGCCGTTCAGGTAGACATTCTCCCTACCGGTGAGCTCCGGGTGGAAACCCGCTCCTAGTTCTAGTAGAGTTGATACCCTGCCTTTTGCCGTGATCCGCCCCGACGTCGGCTCTAGGATCCTGGCGATGAGTTTAAGCAGTGTGCTCTTGCCCGCTCCGTTAGGGCCGATAACCCCCACGGTGTCACCCTTCTCAACCGCGAAGCTTATATCTCTTAAGGCCCACAACTCCTCTGCTGGTGCCCGGTTCCTAAGGCCAAATAGGCTGGCGAAGCTTTCTTGCAGAGTGCGGGGTTGCTCAGGGCGGTAGAGAAACCTCTTGGAGACCTTATCGAGTTGGATGACTTGGGTCATCTTGTGGGGCTTGCTCCATCTTGTCCGAATAGATAATGACGCGATAGATAAATAAGAGATAGAGCGATAGGTAAAGGGCTGCCAGGAGGATATAGAAATTCCGGTTCCCCCAGAAGTAGGGCTTGCCAGCGGTCAGTCTTTCGAGAGCAAGAGCCGCGGCTTCTACTGGGGTGCCCTTGTAGTAGGCGACGAAAGCAAGATCGCCCGCTTGCGGCGCGCCGTTCACGTACATCATACCGTCGGGATATAGATCCTCGGAAGTTGATCGTATATTGATGCTGTTGGCCAAAGTCGATTCCGGAGATTCGAGGTAGAAAAAGAGCCTCTTACCGGCTGACTCACGAAGAGGGGAGAAGGTGAAGATGAAGTAGGCGTAATCTTCAACCTCGCTACCATTGAAGCGGATACTAACCAGTTCCCTTTGCGAATCTGCCTCCAGCAGGTGAAAAGAGATATCGCGGGTGTTTTTCCTTGCATAGGTTCCCAGGAGCAGATCTATGCGATAGAGTCCGGAGTAGGGGGAAAAGAAACTCTGGCCTACTTGAAAGGAGCCATGGAGTGGGCCCACTACTTCGCCATTCTGCCGTTGCTCTGTAGGAGGGAAGACGACCTTTTGCCAGGCCACGCTCCAGACTAGCGGGGGCCCCAGTATGGGTAGGACCAAAAATAGTATGGCCATCACACCTAGTCGGGCTTGCTTCTTTTTCAAGCCACCAGCCATATCGCCATGACCTCATTTTTGCCAAGCAGCGATGGTGCTGCAGGAATGCCAGGGACGTATTCTCGGCCGGCGGACGAACCAAAGGAAAAAGCGTAACAGAGAACTCATCCACTCCAGATTATATCCCATCTCAACGGAAAGATAAAGTTCGCCACGCGCCTCTGAGGAAAGTCACTATGTATCCAAGAATACAGACTAGGTCGAAGAAGAGGCAGGTGACCAATGTGGGGAATCCGAGGTGGTGCCAGCGCGAGGGGATTATCTCCCTCAGCCCCACCATGAATAAGGTGGCCATGGGAACGATAGCCACATAGAGGTATCGAGCATGAGGGAAATGGGAGGAGGGGCCAACGAGGGAAGAACCGAGCGACGAGGCGCAAAAGAGAACTCGTTCACTCGAGATTATACCCCATCCCGGCGAAAGGACAAAGTTCGCTACGCGCCTCCGAAGAAAGGCACCACATATCCGAGGAGACAGATTGTGTCGAAGAGGAAGAAAGAGGTGAGAAAGAGGGGGAATCCAAGGTGGTGCCGGTGCGAGGGGATTATCTCCCTCAGCCCGACCATGAACAAAGTGGCCATGGGAACGATAGCCACATAGAGGTATCGAGCATGAGGGAAATCGAGGCGAGCATGAGGGAAATCGGAGGAGGGGTCAAGAGGGTGTGTCCGAAGAACCACCATAATTAAGGTGATCGCTGCGCAGGCGAAGAGATAGAGTAGGCTCTTGAGTTGCCAGGAAGCCAGACGCTGCTTCCCATTTCTCCATGCTCTGGCAGCGAGGAGGGCCAAGCCGGCTATGGAAGCGATATTGACTGTGGCTAGCACAAGGTACCATGGAGCATCCAGTCCCAGGTAGCGCACTCCGAAGCGTGCCCAAAAGGTCTCGAACAATAATTGCATCCCGGAGAGATAGAGTTGCCGGTACTGGATTGACTTCCGCCAATGCTCCAGGGAGTGAACGATCTTCGGAGCGTAACGGAAATGCAACCAATCCTCAGCGACCCGATAGACCCAGGGTTTTAGATCCCAGCTGAGTGTGTTTGTCTCCGACATGGCCTCTCCAGCCCGGAAATCGACCGCCATAGCGATGATCCCTACCCCCATGGCTACCACGAGCCCGAGAAAGGCCCACCGCCAAGCACGGGACCTCGAAGCGATCCTTCCGGGAAGGGATAAAAGGAGGCCGGCTCCCGCGAAGGGGATCATCACCAGCGCACTTGACTTGGTCCAGATACCGAGAGGTATCAAAAGGCCAAGGGAGAGACTTGACCAGAAGGAGATCCCGCACTTGAAGGACCTCACCGAGAGATAGACGAAGAGGCTACAGATGAGTTCCGCTAAGTGATCATTGTTGATGGTGCTGGTCATGAAGGTATGGGCGGGTATGAAGAGTACAAGGGTGGGGATGCCAAGGGTTAGGAAGGGCTCTTTGGGGAAAAGCTCCCTAGCCGTCAAGAAGGCAACGAGTACCACCAGGGTGCTCAAGGCCACCGAAACGAGGCGCGCCGCGTAAGCCTGGGTAGCCACATCTTGCTCTTCCAGTGGAGCGAGGAGAAGCGCGTTGAGGAGGTAGTAGGATGGGGAATGAGACAACTGGCTAGGGCCTGGGATATCGGGCGGTTGAGGGGCGATGCGTGCCTCTGGTGGAACAAAGGCAGCCGGTTGATAACGGCCAACGTCCTGCTCGATCATCGAGGCGACGATCTCCCTACTCACAGAGGGGAAGATATCCCCTTCCTGGGGCAGACTTCGCCTCTCCAAGATGAGTTTGACATATTCGAAATGAGAGGGCTCATCTGGGGCTTGCCATAGAGGTACAACACTACTATATATCACACCCCGAACCATGGCTAAGGCTAGAAGAAGTACGAGGGGCTTGATTCGACCATCTTGGAGGTGCTTCATACCAGAATACTCGCTACGATTCTTGAGCGCTGAAGTATGATCACATTCCACGCGATAGACGGATGAGCCGCCTTCTCGCAAAGGGTTGTCTTTGGTTATACTGGCTTCGCTCTTGGAAGACGAAGGGTCGCGTCTTTGTCCCTTAAGCGTATTCTGTAGATCTCAGGTTCCTCTCGATACAACGTCAGCTCATAGTTACTTCGCAAAATCTCCAGGCTGTTCCAGAAAGAGGGGGAGAGATCTTTTACATAATAGACCGGGATGTCATGAAGTAAAAGGACATCTATAGCTTCTACCAAGCCAGGTTCCAATTCTTCTACCCTATACCTCCCAAGTCGTGGGTCTGCGGTGGGAATCCGGCGATAATTCAGGGCAGACCGTTGGCCATGGAAGATGATTAAATCATTATATGCATACGACAGGAAGACCGCATTTCCTTCAGTTCCGTTGACAAACTCCTGCACGTATTGAACCAGAGACTCAGCGGTCTTGTTTCTCTGTCTAACCTCTATCAGAGTTTGATAGGCTGGGTAGATGATCAAGGCGAGGATGAGGGAGACGCAAATCACAGCTAGCAACCCAGTTGCCACTTTCCGTTGGAAGAGATAGACGATGCCATGCGAGATCACGAGAGAGACCATGGGCAGGATGGGCAGGAGAAAGCGAGCATTGATGCCCGTTGGCGCGAAGGCGTAGAAGCCGTAGAAGGTCAGAATAACCAGCGATATTCCTGTTATGAGTATGGCCTGTGGCCGGGGCATGGCTAGTAGACCTATGGCACCCCAAAGTAGCAATACCTGATAATTGCGGAGGATGGTTTTCGCTCCCTCCACGAGGCTTCTACCACCCACTGGAGAACTACCCAATGCGTACCTCCAGTCGAATGCAGGCCAAGGATACCACCCATGTTGGGGACTATAGGCTGTGGTTAGGAAGCCACCGTAGTAGTATCTGTTGTAGAGAAGAATGGTAGTGGCAGTGAGCGTCAACGCCACGAAGAGGCCACAATCTGCAGGGTCCTTGAACGCTTTCCATCGTCTAGCATACAGAGCATAGGCTAGAATGGGAAGCCATATAGTCATCGCGCTATAGCGTATGAAACAGGCATATCCCAGTAGCAACCCGCCGAGCAACGACACTCCAAACCTGAGCCTGCCCCTGTAGCGCTGAGCATAGAGGTACAAGACCAGCCCCCACAGAATAAAGGTCAGACTGGGCACTCCCGACCAGGCATCCGTGGAGAAGAAAACGTAAGTGGGAGTAGCGGCTAGCAGCATTGCGGCAACGATGCCGACCTGGAAGTTGAAGAGGAGTGCCCCCAGGACAAATGTGGCAAAGATGCCTAGGATGCCGAAGAAAGGGGCTACGTAGAAAGCAACGTGAGGCGTCTTGAAAAGAGATTGGGCCAAGGCCAGGAGCAGGGGAAACCCGATGCTGAATCCCAGATAGAAGTCGGGATCCCCCGGTCTCCGCACTTGGAAAGCATATGGGGAAAAGTAAGGACCGGCCAACTGGTTGTTGTCATCGTGATAGGATGGGCGGCGGACTTCGACCAGCCTCTGACTGGCATAGAGGTACCCTATCTGGTCATGACCCTCCATGACGGTCTTTGCGTGGGAGAGGTACAGAAGAGCAGCGATGAGGAGGAGTACACCAATCGATGCGATATGGTGAGGACTGTATTGTGTCCTTCCAAGAGGCCTGGAGGAGATCACAATTCACCCCGATGATAAGCCGAGGAAGCAGGCTTGGGATTATTTTTAGGCAAGATAACGCCCGCCTCTCCACACGCTTGGGCCCGAGGTGGGAACCGTCCACCATGGTACAAGGAATCTCCGAGGGAGTCAAGGATAGGCTTCGACATAGATAGGGCTGGGACCAATGGCCACGGTCACCAAGCCGTCCTCTATGCCTGTATCGTCGCTCCCGTCCGTCAGTATGCGCTCTGTCCCGTACTTGTCCACGACGCGTAACTGACCAGAAGGGAGGTATGTCACCGGAAAGCCCATGAGTCTCGTTTGCTCTGAGGTCCATAACACCACCTTTTTCGTCGTGCCACCTCGGAGTGAGAATACGTGACCTTCGATGTCAGCATGGCCTGTCTCGATGCTGTCCATCTGCCGGAGGTACCTGGCCCCCGCCAGTTCCTCCGTCAAGGTCTCATAGGCAAGATAGGCCGGCTTGGGGGTGCCGCTTTGGTCGAGAAGAGCACTATGATAGAACCCGGGCCATTCGAGGGTGAACCAGATGATGGATTCGAGGTCCGTGGACATCCCACGCACGTTGAGGATGGGGACGTAGTCGGCCTGGGTCTCCAGATCGGCGGCGCTACAAGGAGAGTCCACCGGAAAACATCGCTTGGCCGTCTCGGTGAGGATCAGAGGCTTATCGTATCCATGCTGCACCAGGGTATCCCTTATGATAGCAGCCTTGCCCAACAGTCCCTTTGTGGTGCATTGGGGAGGGTCGAAACAGGTGTACCCCTCGTTGATCTGCTCCGCGTAGAAGTGGAAACTGACGATGTCGAAGTAGTCGCCTCCACCTTCCTCCATTACTTGGTCTAGGAAATCGAGGTTTACACTTCCGACCATGGCCAGACCGCCCAGGAGGATCTGAGCCTCAGGATCCAACGCCTTAACGGTGTCATGCGCTACTGTGAGAAGGCTCACATACTCGGGGATATCGCTCCCCATGCAGCCTATGGTACCGGTCTCCCGCCAATTGTCGGGTTCATTGTATATCTCCCAATATTTCACGTTATAGGGGCTATCCTTGTAGCGGCTGACGGCTGCGCTAAGGAAATCGGCCAGATATTGATTATCGTAGAGTGGTCCGCAGTCGGTAGTCGCAGCCCAACTAGTAGGGTTCTTCCAGATATAGACGATGGGGGTGAGCCCTGCTTCGGCTACTTTGGCCAACCTATCGTCATAGATGTCCCAGTTGTAACTACCCTTAGTTGGCTCCACCTCATCCCACCTTAGGTTAACGCGAATCCATTTCATTCTGGCCTCTGTAGCCCTGGAGAGGAGTTGATAATCGTGAGTCTCGGTACCAAAGGGCGCGACCCAACTGGGATCGTGGTACTTTGTCACTAGTGGGAGGTAGGCTGTGGTGGTGAGGCCTTCCGTAGCCACAACTTGGCTCTGGTTCTCCGTCGCATGAGGGTGTGCGGAGTTGACGGATGCGCTCAGTGACAGTATTACCAGAACGACTGCCGAAAGAAGGTATGCCCCTGCCCATTTTCCTGCTGATTTTCCTCTCACGGTTCTAGACTGCTCCTCTGCCCGATCTCTAGGAACGCGGCTCCAACTTGGCCGCGGATGCTAGTACGCTCCCTTTTGTTTCAGTACGGCTCCGATAGTCATGCATAGGATTTGGATGTCGAGAAGGAGAGACCAATGTTGGATATAGTAGAGATCGTCCTCAGTGTGAAGATGCATAGGTCTATCGCTTCGCCCGTGGACCTGCCACCAGCCGGTGATCCCCTGGGGCACAGAAAAGCGTTTTAGTTGCCACTGCTCGTAGCGATCCACCAGCCAGGGCATCTCGGGACGGGGACCCACCAGGCTCATCTCGCCTTTGAGGACATTGAAAAGCTGGGGCAATTCGTCTAGGCTCATGCGTCGCAGAAACCGGCCCAGTCGTGTGACTCGGGGATCGTTCTCCACCTTATGGATGATCTCGCCATCCTCAGTTTGGGTGAGTACCTCGTCGAGGCGTTCCTCGGCGTCGGGGACCATAGTGCGGAATTTGTACATCTGGAAGGGTTTACAGTTCTCGCCCACTCGCTCTTGCTTGAAGATCGCTGGCCCCTTGGAGCCAAGTTTGATGAGAAGGGCTATCAAGGCTATCAAGGGGGCAAGAAAAAGGATCAATATGGTCGCCACTATCAGATCGAAGGCTCGTTTCACCACCCTCTGGTAACCATTGATGGCTGGCTCGCGCAGATTGATCAGGGGTAGACCACCGAAATGTTCAGTCGTGGCTTGGAAAAAGGCTAGGTCGAAGAAATCGGGGACCACTCTCACATTCACCGGCAGCCTTTGAAGGTCAATGACTAGGTTCACCAACTTGCGATGGGCCCGCAGCGGGAGAGCAAAGACCACTTCATCCACTTTATGCTCTTTCACCACCCGACACGTATTCCCCAACCCCCCTAAAATGGGCAGATCTGCACAGATCTTCTCCTGCTTTGGGGCTTCGTCATCAAGGAAGCCGATCAATCTTAAACCGGCCTCTCGACCTTCCTTCATAATCCGGCCTACCTTACGGCCCGCCTTGCCCGCCCCGATGATCAGAACCCTCGTAGTTCCGTACCTTCGTCCCACCGCAACTCTGAATATCAGGCGCAAAAAGAGCCGGAAGATGAGGAGAAGAGCCAAGTCGATGGCCACGAAGTAGACGAAGAGCAAACGAGATAGGTCGCGATAGGAGAGATAGAGGGCCCCTGCAAGGGCAAAACTGGCCATCGAGACGGCTACTGGGATGATCCGGAGTTCGTCAACCGCCTTGAGAACTCGCACGTTATTATAGACGGATAGGAGAACAAAGGTCAAGAGCCAGATGGCCAGGGCTAAGCCGTAGATTTGAGGGCCTAGTCGGGTGCCCTCAGGAAGCAAAGGCTTCCCCCAGGGGAGATGCCTGCGAGCCAGGCAGGCTAGATAGAGGGATAGTTGGGTCAAGGCGAGATCGCAGGCAACCAGGAAGATGACGAAGTTAACGCTGGCCCTTCTGGGCATCTAACTTCTCCATTCGATGATGAAACTCTACAGAGCCTCGTTCCGCTCCATCGATTCTCGGAGCAATGTAGCCACATGATCACTCATGAGAACGAATTGACAGTCGGGATGCTTGCTCTTTAAGCCGTCGAGGATCCCCCAGTGCTGTTTGATCACCGGCATCTTGGTCTCCACGGCTAATAGATGAGGTCTCTCGCTCTCGAAAAGGCGCAGGAACTCCTCACAACTTTGCTTTTCGGCGATGCCATCATTCCAAATAACTTCGAAGTCATCATGGGCCAAGAGCGTGGCCGCCATGGCCGTCACAGGGGGATAGATAAATGAAAGCAGATGAGACCATTGGAACTGCCGGTTCTGAGTCGACACCGGGCTATCTTTCCCTTAAAGAGGTGAGAACCGATATGGTTTATCGATCTTCGCCTTTGCCTTCAGCGAACCTCTGCTGCAACACCCGTAGAATGAAAAGGGGATTACCAATTAGGTATCGCCGCCACATCCGTCTGGGTTCCACCATCAATCTGAAAAGCCATTCCATCCCGTGGTCTAGCATCCATCTGGGGGCCCGAGGCACCTTCTCAGCCACGAAGTCGACCAGAGCGCCTACCCCCCACACGACGGCAACATCCAAGACGGCGAAATTATTCTCTATCCATCTCTCCTGCAAAGGTGTACCCAGGCCTACAAAAAGGATGTCGGGCTTCCGCTTGTTGATCTCTCCAACGACCTTGGCATCATCGTCGAAATATCCGTGGTGTGTCCCAGCGATGGCCAGACGGGGGTATCGCGACTTCAACCTCTCAGCTGCTTTGGCCGCTACGCCTGGCTCCCCTCCCAATAGGTAGGTAGAGATTCCCTTCTTTTCGCAAGTCTCGCTAAGGTAGTAGATCCAGTCCGCACCGGTCATCCTCTCCGGCAACTCTTCACCCAATAGGCGAGCCCCCAGTTTGACCCCTGCTCCATCGCAATAGAGTAGATCCGCGGAATTGAGGATCCGCCTCAACTCCGGGTCTTCCCAGGCTGAGTTAAGGGAGTGGACGTTGGCGTACATCACCTTGTGCTTCTTGCCGGAAAGAACAAAGGCCTCAATCTGCTCCTCAAAGCCCCTCGAATCCAAACGGTCGACTTTGACCCCTAATATCTCCACGCGATCACCCACAGAGCCTTACCCTTATGATATTCTCCTCTAAACCTTTGCGGGGCGGCTAGATACACAGTTCACCTTCTAATCTTATGGCTGCGCGGGGCCAAACCTAGAAGCGATGTAAGCAGCCAAGGCCCGCTCCAGATACCGCGGTTCCTTCCGCCACTGATAGATGGTTCTTACCCGCCAATAGGTGTTGCTAATTCCCCTCTCTTGAAAAAGGCTTCCAGTTCAATGGCCTTCTGGCACGCCTCCAGCGCCTCGTCAGCCTGCCCAACGGGACGATAATTCTCGAAATATAGAGGTGGACCTCTGAGGGAACCTTCTCGTGCTATCACCTATCGCCTGGGCCGTGGCCTACAGATCCTGGGAGATCAGGAAATCGATAACGCGCAGGCCCTTCTCTTCAGGCCAGATTTCCTCCTCCACCAGCAGGGGAACCAGATCCGGAAGGTAGCCGTAGAGGCGCATATCACCCCAGGTCGCTATTTCGACCTCACGCAGCTGTTGATATAATCCCTGGGCCAGGAGTTTTTCGCCTTCCCCCATAGTCTCGCAGATCTTAGCGAAGTGATAGAGAGCATAGGGGTTATAGGGGTCTATGTTTAGGATCTTCTGCAGCACCGGAAGGGCTCTATTGGGGTCACCGGCCTTGAGATAGGCATCGGCCAGTTTAAGGTAGTTCACCTCCGCCCTCTCTCCCACACTACTACCCCCCAACTTCATCTGACTTCTCTCGTACTGGGCTATCGCCTCCTCGGCCAAGCCAAGGCCATCGTAGATATCGCCTATTGTGAGGTGAATCAGTGGGTCACGAGGCCGCAACTCATCCACTTTAGAGAGCGCATCTATGGCGAGGAGAAGATCCCCTTGCAGGTAGTGGGCTTTGGCCATAGTATTGTAGGCTTCAGCGTTGGTGGCATCCCACTTCATAGCCCGTCGCAGATAGCCTGCGCTTGAGTCCAGTTTGGCCTGTAGACCATTCGAGTGAAGGTTAATGGGCGTAAAGGTTATGACCTCCCACTCGCTGGATTCCAGCCCTTGCTCTTTCAGTGTTTTCTCTAATATGTTGCTGCCTTGGTACAAGTAAAAGCCACTGGCAAGATAAGGCCAGATCAATAGCGCCAGTGCCAGGAGAAGGCCAGCGTTGGCTAGGAGAAGAAACCTCTTCACTAGTGTCGGGAATCCAGTCGAGAGGCTGGCAAGTACCTGGTGAGAACTCATCGCTTTTCTTCCTTTATTCTCCCCCTGTCTGGAGAGCCTTGATACTCGATTCCGAAGGCGCCAAAAACCCTTACCATCACCACGACCACTCCGGCGATGGCTGTGTTCAGCCTCTTCTTGGGCACTATAGGAGATCTAGGCTCCACAGCGGGAATGGCGAAGCGGGGCACTGACCCTAGAAGGTGCCCGACAAGAATATCCCCGCTAGCAAGGCCTAATACTCCCTTGAGGATAGGAGATGCCACGGAGGTGGTGACGTCCAGCCTGAGGAATAGAGAATCTGCGGTAGGAGTATGCGACGCCAAACGAGAGGGTTGTGAAATTAGAGTTGCTCTGCGAAGACCCTGCTATAGCGAACAAATACCAGATAGCCTAAAGCGAGGAAGGCCAATGCGGTTACCACGGTTCTAGCGAGGAAGTCGAAAGCGGGAGGCGCTCCGTGGTAGAGTATCACTCTATAAGAAGCGATAAGGGAGGCCATAGGGTTCAAGATATAGGCCAGGCGCTGAATATCCAGAGCCACTCCAAATATAGTCCGGTAGTGAGGCAATATCGTGATGGGGTAAAACACCGGGGTTAGGAAGAACCATGCCAGCATGGCCACGTCCATTATCGCCGCCGTATCCCGATAGAAGACATTGAGTGTGGAGAGAAAGAAGGCTACACCGAGGGTGAGGATTACCTGGATCAGAATTATCATCGGCAGAAGCAAAGCCCATACGGTTAGGGGCGTCCTGAAGACGAACATCATACCGAAGAGAACGGCCAGAGCCAGTAGGAAGTTGACCAAGTTGGCCAGCACGGTGGAGAGAGGGAGCACCTCCCGAGGAAAGTATACTTTCTTTATCAAATGGGCATTGCCAACAACGCTATAGACGGATGTCATCACGCTGCTGGAGAAGAAGTTCCAAGGCAGAAGGGCGCAGAGGACGAAGACTGGAAAGCGATCGATAGTGTTGTTGGGCAACATGATGGTAAAGACGATGGTAAAGATGACCATCATCATTAGGGGGTTCAGGAGGGACCAGAGAAAGCCCAAGAGCGAGTTCTTGTAACGTACCTTAAGGTCCCGGGCAGCGAGATTCCTAACCAACTCGCGATAGGTGACCACTTCTCTCAACCTAGCAACCACCGCGGTCTTTCTCCCCCTTGTTCAAAAAGCCACCGTTGGCCACAGAGATCAAGTGGAGATGCTAGCACAACCTCCCTTCCCTGGCAACTTCCCGTGGCCCTTGCAGAGGGAAGGGAACGGAGGCAGTAAGGGAAACTCAGACCGAGCCAAGAGGGGATAGATACCAAGTCGCCGAAGCGAAGGCTACGATCTTAGGCAGGCATTGTAGATCTCAACGATCTCTTTTCCCGCCTTCTCCCACGAATAGCGTTCAACAGCCCTCTTGCGCAATCGACGCCCCAACCCTAGGGCCCGTTCTTCGTCGTTGAGCAGGGAGTTTATGGCCCCGGCCAAAGCCACGGGATTCCCCGACTCGGCGTAAACACCCCCATCCCCCAGGTACTCACGGCTCACCGGTGTGTCGAAAGCCACCGTAGGAAGAGCCATGGCCATATAGTTCAGAAGTTTCCCGCACCCCTCGGTGGCTGATATCTTGGGGGCCACCGCCACATCACCCAAAGCCAGGTAGCGCGGTGCCTCCCAATAGGGTATTCTCCCCGTGAAGATCACTCGATCCTCGATACCCAGATGTTGGGCTCTCATTTGATAATGCTCTACGTTGGGGAAGCCCATGATGAGGAAATGTGTGTCTGGGAGGTTCTCACGGAGTCGCGCTATACCCTCTAGAAGTAGCCCGATCCCTTGCCACTCGGTCAAAAGCCCTAGATATACTACTACTCTATGGCCAGCAGGAATTCCCCAACGAGACCTCAATAGGGCTTTACCCCCTTCTTCGTTGGGGGGGCGGAAAAATTCGGCGTTAACGCAATCGGGGATGATATGGATCCGCCGACTGTCACAGTCAAATTCATTGCAGAGGATGTTCATAGCGTGGCGTGAACTGGTGATGATCGCTCTGGGCAGGCGATCGATGATTTGCTCCAACTGCCGCATAGGGCGATAAAAGAGGCCATCGGGTTTTAGGAAACCGTGGTCGATCATCTCACTGGTCATGCTGCCCTGAAGGTCGAAGACTAAAGGGATGCGCAGGAGGAGGCTCATAGGATAGCCGATCAGAGCACCTTCATGGATATGGGCGTGTATGATTTCTGGCCTCTTGCGCAAGGCCACAGATAGCGATTTGATAAATAAAAGGAGGTCGAAAGCGATCTTGTGGCGAGAGGAACCCACCTCATACTCCTGTCGCCAAGGGATGCTCAATGTGCGCTCGATATCTAACCCTTCCACATCTTGACCGTTGTGATAGGTGCAGATGGTGACCTCATGTCCCATTTTCTGGAGGATGGAAGCCTCCTCTAAGATGCGAACATGGCCCCCATAGTCGGCGAAAAAGGAGGTGGGGGCGATCATCAACACTTTGAATCTCTTCACCTGGTGGCTGCCAGCATCCAAATGCGAATTCTCCGAAAGGCAGCTTTTGCCTGGAAATCGAAAGCGTGACCTTGCTTCGCCTTCCGCCGTTATGCGTATTGATTTGTGAGGACGCCTGAAGAGGGAACCATCCCTCGACTCCTATTATACCACAGATTCTGCCTCCGCTTGCTATGTCAGGCGAGGATCCCATAGAAAAGGGGTGATATTCTGGGTTTGCGGTTGGTAGAGGCGTCTACCAGACTTGGTTGGTGGGCCATGCTTCGGATGCTTGCTTCTCCGGCCCCCGGCCTGGCAAGTACCGGGGCAGGTGGGACAGGCTGTCATCCACCACCAGGATTCCGTATTTTTCCCAGGCAGGGATTGATCGGCCAAGGCCCTCAAGCAGTGGGCCAGTGTCGATGCGGCGTCGTAGGCCGGGATCACTACCTAGGCAATTCATCCGCCTTTTGCCATCTCACCTCCTCGGTTGGCTTGCCATGGGCCTCCGGCCCCGCTAATCGAAAGAGCTGATAGCCGGCCTTCCAGGTGAAGAGCCCACCCAGCACCATCATGGGCAGGTAGACTATTAGGTGAAGCACTACCGTATAGGCCAAGGCTGTCCCGCTCTCTATCCCGATAGTCGTGAGGGTGAGATAGCCAAGGTAGTGGAATACCCCCACCCGTCCTGGCGAGGTGGGTATCGCCACTCCTACCTGGAGAACCACTAGGAGGAGCAGGGAACTCCACCAGGGTGCAACGATCCCCATACTGGAGAGAACCAACCAGTTAGTAGAGGCAGCCACAGCCCAGATCCCTGCTGACAACCCCAGTGACCAAACGACCACCCTCCAAGAGCCCAAAGAATCCACCCCTTCCAAAGCCACCATCACCTTCTGAAGAAGGCTTTTGACCAAAGAGTAGGGGGTCAACGCGCTCAGTCTATGCAAGCAGCTTGTTACCCATTCACGATTTCGGGCGGTGAGGAGAAGAGCGACGGAGAGGGCAAGCAAAATGGCAGCCGCTGCCAGTTCCCAACGACTCAGCCAAGATGGGAGAGAGATCACTGCCAAGAGCAAGGCGACCGAAATAAGGAGCATGATGGCCTCTAGGGTCTTCTCCACGACGATAGTCACCAGAGCCGAGGCCTTGCTGCGCTCTTCCAACTCACCCACCAGGTAGGCTCTAGCTAACTCCCCAACCCTCACCGGCAAAGCTGCATTGAGTGCCATTCCCACCAGCAAAATGCGAAAGAGTTGCCAACAACCAAGATCCCCCTGTCGTGGGTAAAAGAGCCACTTCCAGCGGTAAGCCTTCCCGGCGAGAGTGAGCAGGACCGAAAGAAAAGCCAAAAGCAACCAACCCGGCTGCACACTGGCAGCCGCCTGAGCTACTTGTTTCATATCAACATCGCGAAGGGCGATTAAGAGCAAGAGCGCACCCAAAAGCGATCCCAAGGCTAGGCGGATGCCCATCGAGACTCTCTGGCCCATATCACTCGCCTCCCGTATCCCGGGCGGGGGTTGGCGATGGAGCCGACCTCGCCTGAAGGTTATAGAGGGCGGCCATCAGGCCCAGCATAATCCAGAGAATAAAGCCTGGTGGGGCACCGAGCTTTATGGCATCGGTGAGTCCATAAACCTGATGGGCGAGCATCCCTGAGAAAAGTCCCACGGTCAGTAGACGAATAGAACGACTCTGGCTGCCCCGGTAGACCCGCCAAGCGCAGACGCAGAAAGTGGTGAGCAGGGCTAGGTAGGCTACGAGGCCGGGGATGCCCAGATCTACCGCTACTTGCAAGAAATTGTTGTGGGCGTGAGGCACCTTGGCGTTGGGGCCGGATAGGAAATATGGATACAGGGCATCACCCACATAAGGGAACATGTTCAGACCGATCCCGGTGTAGGGAAAGTCCTGGATCATGTATAGGGCTCGCTGCCAGACCTCAAACCTGCCCACGGCGGTGCCTGTCACGTCCAGCATCAGCATCGAGTCGAGAAAACTCTCCGCACCAACCGACCAGGCTCGAGCCAAAGCGCTCACCGCCAGCGAGGGCACTGAGAGCAGAAACCAGCGGTTGCGGGAGATAGCCAACACGATCAGGCCGCTGGCCACCCCTATGTAGGCACTTCTGGACTGAGTCAGGATCAACACCCCAGCCGTGAGAATGAGGGAGAGGGTCGCCAGGAGCGAGGAGGTCTTGCGAGACAAGAGCAGCCTCGCCCACGCTTTCCATCCCCCACGCTTCACGGCAGGGGTAGTCACCAGAGCGATCCCGGGATTGGAACCCCAAACTGCCAGGCAGGTAGCCAAGGAGAGGGGCAGCACCAGGGCTAAAGCGCCGCCCACCTGGTTGGGGTGAAACCCACCACCGGGCGAACTGGTGATGTTGTGGATCAGCCGTGGCAACCGCCCATATATGGGGCCGAGGGGGAGAACCTTGTGAGCGATCCAATCGGTGCCTATCAATGACAAGCAGGAGATCCCCACACCAAAGGCGATAAGCAGCGCCGCCCAGCCCCAGACCCCTCTGGCGCTCTCGGCACTATTCACTACGCCGTAGAAGAAGGCCACCCCCAAGACAATGCCTAGTAACTTGGGCAGGCTCACTTCTGGCAGGGCTGAGGCCCAAAGGCTAACCGGGAGCATCAGCAGCAGGCAAAGGATGGGAATATCCATGGGGGTGCGGACCGTGGGACGGCCGATCGCTCTCCAACGGGCCAGCCAAGGGAGGAGGAGGATGAGCAAAGCCGGCACGCTGAGAGTCGAGGGGAACAAGAGGAATGGCGCCGCCACTAGGAGACACGCTATCTCTAGTTCATTCAGTCGCTGAGCGATCACTCTCACGATCGTCTCCTAGATGGCTCCGATCTCTGCGTGCTGTCTCAGCTTCGTCGCCTCAACTTCCTCTGTAGTAGTAAAACGAGACCTTGCTGGGGCTCACTTTGTTGAGAACGACACCTAAGATGTTGCTGCCAACTGTAGCCAACCTCTCACCGGCAATGCGTGTGGCTTCTCGTTGGGTTCTGCCCGCTTCGACTGTCAGCAAGACTCCGTCCACATGCTTGCCCAGAACATCCGCATCAGTCACAGCCAGGATCGCTGGGCTGTCGAAAAGGACAAGGTCGGCTTTGCTTTTGAGTTCCTCGACCAACGTTTCAATACGAGCCGATTGCAGCAACTCCGACGGGTTGGGAGGCAGAGGCCCGCTAGTGATGAGCCTGAGGTTCTTGACTTCTGTCTCTCGGAGATACCGGTCTAGATCCGGGTGGTCTTCTAGCAGGAAGTCGCTCAGTCCCTTGTCATTGGGCAGACCGAAGAGGGTGTGCAGGACGGGGCGTCTGAGGTCCGAGTCCACGAGAATGACTGAACTATTCCCTTGTGCCAGAACTACGGCAAGGTTAGCCGCGATGGTGCTTTTCCCTTCCATGGCCGTGGGACTTGCTATCAGAAAAGTGCTCGGCGTGTCCTCAATGGCGGCTTCAAGTCGGGTGCGCAACATGCGGAAACTTTCGGCAGCAGGGGAAAGGGGATCCCTGAGAGCGACGGGTTGAGTTTCGCTCTTTGCTTCGAAGGTCACAATTGAACCCAGTGTCGGCAGTCCAACCGCTTGAGTTACATCCTCCGCAGTGGTGATTGATTGGTCAAGGTACTCGAGGGTGAAGACCGCACCCATGGCCAACATGGCACCCACAACCGAGCCCAGGAGGGTGTTGAGCCTCTTGCGAGGGCGGATGGGGCTTTCGGGCTCCGTAGCAGCCACTGCGAAGCGAACCAGAGTCTCCTCTGTTTGGCCGGCCATCTGCACCTCTGCCACCTTCCGTGCTATCATCTGGTAGGTCTCCCAGCCCAGATCCCTAGCGCTGGTGAGGTCGCGTTCCCTAGCGCGCTCCTGCTCCAGTTGCTCCTGCAATTGAAGGATCTCCTGCTGGAGAGAGCCTTCATCGATAAGTGCTAGGACTTGTTCCAGCCTAATTTCCAGATTCGCGATGAGTGTATCAAGTTCGGAAAGCTGCTGGGCTGGGTCCTCTGTGATCTCGGTCTGCTGATCCAGCAAGACTTGAAGCTCAACCTGCTGACCGGGCGAAACTTGAGGCGCAACGAGTAGGCCAGAGGACAGCGTCGAGGCTCTTGCTCTTAAGAGCAGGAGTGCTAGACTATTCCTCCCCGTGGTGGAAGAGGGGACACCTTCCCCCAAGCTCTCTCGAAGGGTCTTGGCGTCAGCGAGCAGGCGGTCCAAGGCCCGTTGAGCCGCGTAGTAGTCGTCCAGGGTAGCCTCCTTGGCACTTATTTCGTTGGTCAGAGTGGCGATCTGGTTGTTCCCCAGGAACTCAGTTAGGGCTGCCTCTGCCTCTTGGTAGTCGCCTAGTGCCTCGTCTACCTGAATCTGAAGGCCAGCAGGTGACTGGGTAGTTCCAACATATAGGCTGTTGACATAGCCTTCATAGGCATGCGCCCAGGCATTGGCAATAGTTGTGGCCTTCTCTGGGGAGTCCGCTTCGACCAGGATCCTGATTAGGTCCCCGTCCAGTTTTGCCTCTACCATCCCGAGAAGCATCCCTGCTTCACCCTCCTCAGGCTCTAAGATGGAGCCGATCTCCCCGATTACCTGCGAGCCTATGGTGCTGTTGGTAACTAGGGCGGTGAGGGCCTTCCGGCGTTCCTGCATGTTTATGATTGGCGCTACATCTTCTTCAGTCAAGGTCCTGTACCGGGGCTCAAGGACGATCTCCGATCCTGACCTGACGATCAGCACCCCCGCCTCAGCCTGGTATATGGGGGGCGTCAGGAAGCTGACAACAAGGGCTGTCGCGCCAGCCAGAAAGGTACCCAGCACGATCAGCCATAACCACCTGCGGATTACAGCCAAATACTGCCTTAGTTCTATACCCTCATATTCCATTTTTCCTCCAATAACGCCTGCTTATTCTATTTTTTCTGCTTGGTTAGTGGCCGATCTTTCTTCCTGCGGTATGGTTCTTAGTCTCACTGACAGGCCTGCCAACTCGGCCGCCCATTGCTTAATCGATTCTAGGTTTTTTGGGTTCGGTTTGGCCTCGTATTCGCGGGTGAGTTCTGCCAACACCTCGGCGATCCTCCTGATCCTCCTCAGGAGTTCCAGGTCAGCGTTGGTCAAGATAGAACTGGTCATTTGCACCTTAACTACCTCCTTCGGTGCTCCCGTCTTCGTGGTATTCAACGGATACGCTTTCTGGTCAGAAGCTGCAACAGGCGATGCCTTCTACGATGACCGATATAGGTATGCCACCCATGGTTAGGTAACATCTGGAGCAGCCCCGCCCCTGGGCCACGCTCGCAAGTGGGCTCCCTGGGGGAGCGATCCTCGGTGTCAAGGTTCTCGCTATGAAAGCCCTCTTTGTCCAGCGACTCCTGCTGCTTCACTACGACTATCACCTTTCCTGGAGATCAAGACATAACGCCTTGCTACAGGGCTCTCTCATCTTGATGCCTTCCTGTTGAGCAAGGAGTTGGCGACGAGGAGCAGAAGCCGCGGTTGGGTTAGAGCGAGTTTAAAGAAGGCGTTCTTGAACACGTCTCTATTGTGGGTGGCCAGAAGATTCCTGGTTCTCGTGTTCAGCAACTCCAACAATCGGTCGTAATCGCGGTCACCGAACCTATTCAAAACGGCCCGCATCAGAGAGTGAAGGTCGAGTTCCGCCTTCAGACCTCGAACCGTCCTTCGGTAAGGTGCTTGTCCCACTATGGCCCTGACCGCTGCCCTGGCGCCTCTTAAGCCAGCAACGACTCCTCCCACCGTCGTGGCCTTGACTTGTCCTCCAGCGTCCCCGATGAGGAGGATCCTGGAATTCGAGATGGCGCGTGATGGTTTCAGTAGAGGATCGTGTAGAGGGACCTGAGCGGCTTGAAACTCGAGGGTTTCACACCCTTGTGAAGATAGAAAGCCCTCCAGATTATCCCTAACCCCCTTACCGTTCCTGGAGATCAGGCCTATGACTGCTCTGGCCTCTGATTCCGGGATAAGCCAGTAGAAGAACTCGGTTCGCTCTCTATCAAACCATACCTTTACGGAATCTGCTGAGGCTTGGTTGGGCAATACCACCTTCGCTTGAGCGATGGTTACCGTCTCCCTGGAGTCTCTTGAGGCAGCCTTGGCCACATTGCTAAGGACGCCGTCAGCCCCTATGAGCACGTTGGTGGTGATGGTGTACTGTCTGCCCTGGACAACGTTCTCCAAGGAAAGGAGTAACTTGTTCCCTTCGTCCTCAAAACCCAAGAAACGGAAGCCTGGGTATATTTTGGCGCCTTCCTCGGCGGCTTTCCTAGCCAACAACTCGATGAGTCTCTGCCTTTCAATTACTAGGTCGGGCTCTTGTAGTGCCACCCAGGAGTGTCGGTGGGCAGAAATCAGCTCCATTCTATTGACCTTGTTTAAGATAGCCTCAGGCGGGACGAAGCCTAGAACTTCACTCAACTTGCTGGTGACGATCAGTGTCCTAGGAGGCTGGCCTAGACCTTCGTGCACATCATATAGTTGAACCGGGATGCGCTCTTTGGCCAGAAGATAGGCTGCAAATAAACCCGCGGTAGAAGCACCGACGATGACAACGTTATTTTGGTCCATTGGAACTCTCATACCCTTCGCTGGTGACATCTGAAATCGGTATCTGCTTCAAATAGCCATTCGACCATACCAGAGATGTTACTATCCCCAGGCTAGACCTGTCTCTTCTTCTCGCCCGCTTGTTCAGTGCCTTCTTGGCGCGGGGAAGAGAAGCCCGCCAGGCTACTGAGGGCCATGGCTATGCCGCCCGCAACACAGATAGCCAGAGCGAGGTAGGGCCTAGTTCCCACGAAGGCGATGGCGAGCAAGGAAAATAGAATCCATAAAGAAAGGGGCTCCAAAATCGTGATTAGAGATTTCATCGCCCTTCCATAGCAAGACTGGGTATCAAGCCTTCTGGGCCGAAAGTTCTTCTTCCACAAGTATGCCCTTGCGGAAGTCAACTATCCCTCTGAGACGGTATCCTGCCTGCTGAGCATCGTTGTAGAACATCTTCACTGTATCCAGCGAGTACTCGTGCAGATCTTTACCAACCAAGGGTAACTTTCTCAGAATGTCGTGAGTGACAGTGATGATGTGACACCCGACAGCATCGGCCTGGAATATATTGAGCAATTCACGGGGACTGGCCCAGATCAACTCAAGGTTTGGATACGGGCGCAGTAGTTGCACGGCTGCTGCCATCAAGGGCACGGGATCATGTCCGGTATCCGCAACACGCCCAGCGAAGACCGAAACAAAGCAGGATGGCCCTTCAGCAAGACACTGGCTGATGTCCCGCACTTGATCCAATGTCATCATTGCCGTCACGTTCAATTTCACGCCAGCACGTGCCAACCTGCGCACCAGATCACAAGACGACTGACCATGGGTGTTGGTGATGGGAATCTTGACATAGACGTTTTCGCCCCACGAGGAAATCTCTAACGCCTGACGTTCCATCTCGTCAAACTCGTCGGAGAAAACCTCGAAGGAAATGGGGCGGTCAGGGATGGTGGCAGTGATTTCTTGGGCGAAGGCGCGATAGTCACTGACCTCCGCTTTGCGCATCAGAGTGGGATTCGTAGTGAATCCCTTGATCAGAGGGTTGCGATACAGTTCGAGCATGCCGGCCTTGTCGGCCCCGTCGGCGAAGATCTTGATGCTCAGATCGGCTAACCTTTTCATCCTTTTTCCTCCTGCGCAGGCTGTGTGCGGCGCTGCAAAACCCAACCAACCGCTTCAATGAGTGAGCCAACCCGATGATCTGGGTTGTCCGGCTGTCTCTCTCTGTAACCATGGTCCACGAAGACGGTTTTGCACCCGGCGCGCTGCCCGGCTTCAATGTCTTTCCAGCGATCTCCCACCATGAAGCTGGCAGACAGATCGATCTCCCAATCCTGTGCAGCCTCAAGTAGCAGGCCGGGCTCTGGCTTGCGACATGGGCAGTGGTCCGCATCGTCGTGATAACATACCCGCATGTCATCCAATGGCAGTCGTTTGCGCAGTACCTGATTCATCGCCTCTACGACTTCACGACGCTGAGTGCCCCGGGCTACACCTGGCTGGTTCGTCACAACGATGAGCAGGAAACCCGCTTCGTGTAATGAAGTGCAGGCCTCAACCACACCAGGCAGAATCTTCAGTTCGGCTAGGCTGCTAGGGGAATAGGGCCTGCCCTTCCGCGCAATGGCACGATTCAATACGCCATCCCGATCGAGAAAAACGGCCTGGTGCATGGTTCAGCTCACTGATTCCCACTTCATCGGCGACATTTGCAAAGCCGGATGGGAAACCAGCAGGTGCCAGATCAGGGCCTGGAAGGACTCGGTATGGGGAGTGATGGTTTCCGGGTTCACTGGGGGGATGACCGCGCAGGCGTTGGCGACCTGAGCAGTGTAACCACCGTCCCGGCCCACCACGCCGCAAATAGACGCTCCCACCTCCCGGGCGTATTGCAGGGCGCGCACCAGGTTGGGACTGATGTTATGCTCCAGGTCCCCGCCGCCGACCGAGAAGACAAAGATCATATCATTGCCGTTTAGGCGGCTCCCCTTCAGCCAGTTGACAAAGACCGATTCCCAGCCGTCGTCGTTGACCCGGGCGGTCAGTTCGGACACGTTGTCGGTGGGCGTGTAGGCCTCTATACCGACGATCTTTCGGAAGTCGTTCACAGCGTGGGAGGCATGGCCAGCGCCGCCGACGCCCAGGAAGAAAAGCCGGCCGCCACGCTCACGAAGGGCGACCAGGAGATTAATCATCCTGTCAATGGCCTCCACGTCCAGATTGCCCAGGATCTGGGATGCTTCTGACAGGTAATCTGTTGTGTATGACATGCTTATCTCTACGACATTCTATGAGCCCGTAGCGAGCGGTGCTTGAGTGACGAGTCGAAAGCCGCTTGGTCTGGTTTCGACAAGTTCAACCCAAGGGATGTGTCGCTTCGTCCCCTTCGGCAGGATCGGGCGACATTAGAAATTCACCAGCACCTTGGCGCCCTCGAAGTCGAAGTCGAAGGGCATCTCGCGGAGGCCCTCAGCAGCCATCGCTTGGCGCAGCCGGACTTTGTGATTATTGGGACAGTAGAACATGAAGAAACCACCGCCGCCTGCTCCCATGATCTTGCCCCCCAAGGCGCCATTCTCCTTGGCGATATCGTACCAGCGGTCGATCTCCGGATGGCTGATCTTGCCCGAGCGACGCTTCTTGTTCTGCCAATGCTCATCCAGCAAGAGGCCAAATCGCTCTAGATCGCCCTTCTTTAGCGCTTCCTTGATCCGGTACCCCAATTCCTTGGTACGATGCAGACTGTCAACTACGGCGGTGTCACCACGTTGCGTATCAACCTCCTGATCCTGTAGAATGTCCCGGCTGTGCCGGATGATACCGGTGTAGAAGAGGAGGATGCAGTTGCGTAACTCCTCCATCGTGCTCCTGGAGATGCTTAGAGGACTGACGTGGACCGTGCCATCGGGGTCGATATCTAGACAGGTGATGCCACCGAAAGCCGCCAGGTAGTGATCGTGTTTGCCTACGGGGTGGTGGGCTAGGTTCATCTCGATATGACAGGCTTGCTCGGCTAGGACTGGGGTCGGCACCTGCTCACGTTTGAAGGCATAGAGTGCGGTCAGGAGAGCGACGAGATAGCTCCCCGATGAGCCCAGGCCAGTGCCAGCTGGGACATCAGCCATGGAGACGATCTCCAAAGAGGTGTTGAGGTTGAGAAGCTTCAGCGTTGGGCGTACCAGGTCATGTTGGATGTCATCAACGCGGCTTACCTCCTCATATCGGGAGTACTTGATCCGCAGCAGATTGTCGGCAGCCGGACGATTGGTATATACGTAAACGTACTTGTTAATGGCACCGCTGAGGATGAATCCGCCGTAGTGAGAATAATAAGAGGGCAGGTCAGTTCCACCCCCTCCCAGCGAGATCCGTAAGGGCGCTCTGGTTAAGATCATGTCACTCTCCCTTCTCCCAGATGGCTTTCACCCGCTGCAGATCCTCCGGTGTATCAATCCACCAGAGATCTTCGCCTTGGGACATCCGATAGCCATATATCGCTTCTCCACGAGCCAGCAAAGATGGGAATAGATCATGACCGAAGTCAGATGGCGTACCGTCCGGGATGGCATCCAATACCTCTGGCTCTAGTACGAGGATCCCTGCGCTGACCCAGCCGCTGAATACTTGGTGAGACTTCGGTTTCTCCACAAACCGGGTGATCCGGTCCTGGTCATCTAGATCAGCGATACCGCTGGCGATGGGGTCATCCCGATGGTAAAGTGCGATGGTGGCGATACCGCCCTTAGCCAGGTGGAAGACGACAAGCCGGTTCAAGTCACAAGTGGTCAGGTTATCGCCGTAGAGAACGAGGAAGGTGCTGTCGAACTGCTCTCGCACTCTTCTCACGGCCCCAGCCGTGCCAAGAAGTTCCGGTTCAAAGGAGTAGGTGATATGCACGCCCCAGCGTGAGCCATCGCCAAAGTGCTCAACGATCGTTTGAGGATGGTGGTGAAGGTTTATCACTGCCTCGCGAATGCCGTGGCGCGCGAGCAACTCCAGATTGTGTTCTAGAATAGGCTTGTCCCTTACGAGAACCATCGGTTTGGGGATGTGCTCGGTGAGAGGGCGGAGGCGAGTGCCCTGGCCCGCCGCCAGGATCATAGTCTTCATGGTTGTGACTGATTGTTAATTGTCAGCATCCGTCAACTTTACAACTCGGCCAGTCGCTGCGGATTCATAGACCGCGTACGCGAGCCTCAGGGCCTGCCACCCGTCGTAGCCGTTGCCGAGGGGCTGCCGATCCTCCCGAATGGCCGTCACGAACTCTCGCCATTCTTCCTCCCAGGAGACATCTGGGCCTGGAAACTCGAAACGCTTCTCCTCCGGGGGCCCTGATTGGGAGAGTCTCTTTCCCCAGATCAAACGTTCCAGCCCATAACTCCCCCCTAGCCCCTCCACAATCAGGTAACCTTCTCGGCCGAATATCTCGAAGGAGAAGAGGTTCTTCCATTGAGTCCAACTGGCATGAAGGGAAGCCACCTGCCCTTTGGCTTTACGGAGAAGAGCAAACGCGTTATCCTCGACGGGCGTATTCCAGAATGAGGTTCCTGTGAAACCCACCACCTCATGAAAATCGCCCAGAAACCAGCGGAAGAGATCCAGAGCATGGATGCCTTGATCCAGCAACTCTCCACCGCCAGATATCTCCGGATTAGCCCGCCATTCCTTATCGTAGCCTGGCCTCCCGCCATGCCCGTAGCGGCAGCGAATGAAATAGAGCTCGCCGATAGCCCCTTGATCGAACAACTCACGTGCCTTCCGAATGGCGGCATGGTGTCGATGGTTGAAGCCCGTCTTCAGTTTGACCTTGTTTGCGCGAGCCGCCTTGACTATTTGCCAGGATTCTTCCGCGTTCCGTCCCAGGGGCTTCTCACAGAGGACATGCTTGCCATTCCGCGCCGCTTCTATGCTTATAGGCGCCAACCAGTCGTTGCTGGTGGAGACAATGACGGCCTCCACATCATCCCTGGCGACGACCTTTTGCCAGTCGGTTGTAGCCAAGCAGCCCATCTCTCTGGCCAGCGGTCTAGCCCGGCCCTCGTCCACGTCGGCCACAATTACCAACTCGTCACCAGGAGATTGGCGCACGACATCTGCCCGGCGGCAACCGATGAGACCACACCCCACTATCCCGACACGCATAGCTACTTCAGTTTGTCCATCAGCGGCCGCAAGGTGTACGGATCCATGCGGCGCAGAGTGAACCAGGGCGCAGACATCACCTCGGCGATGCGGTCAGCGTCCCAGGACTGCCAGTCATCGTAGGGAGCAGCAATGAGTTTGCCAGTCAACCCATCCGAGTCATCCGAGGCCAGGAACACGACCAGTTGTGCCGGCAGCTCTCGAGGCACGCCACCCTCGCCGGTCTCCCTCAACCGGCGGATGCGAGCCAGCAGGTCGCCTGCCCGCTCACCGGCCGTCAACACTTGGTCTTGCAGGCGAGTATCCACGGCACCAGGGGCGACAACGTTGACCTGGATGTTGAACTCTTTGACCTCTTCGGCCAGGGTCTCGGTCAGCCGCACACTAGCCGTCTTGGAGACGCCGTAGGCCGTGAAGCGCGGGAGCGGCGATGTCGCGCCCCCTCCAGAGAAGTTAACAATCTTCCCCTGCCGAGATTCTATCATGTGGGGCAGTACAGTATGGCAACACATAAACGTGCCAAGGAGATTGATCTGGATCGCCTGGATCCACTCATCCACATCTATGTCCCACATGGGACCAATGGGGCCGTAGACACCGGCGGCGTTGACCAAGATGTCAATCTGGCCATAGGTGGTCAAGGTGGCCTCAACCAGCTGTAACACATCATCCTGTCTGGACACGTCCGTGCGGATGACCTGAACCTGACCACCCATCTTCCGAATTTGGGCTGCAACCTGCTCAAGCTCGGTCTGGGTGCGGGAGGCGATGGCGAGGCGCGCACCTTCTCGGGCGAACGCCAGAGCAATGGCTTCGCCGATGCCACGTCCCCCGCCGGTGATGATGGCGACTTTGCCTTGCAGCCTCACGATTGACTCCTTCCCAGCGAAATACCCCGGCCGATCCCAGAGTAGGCAAACCCTAGTTGAATCATTTCTGTCGGGTCGAAGACATTCCTGGTATCAATGAACAGTGGCCGACGCATGGCAGCGCGCAGGCAGGGTAAATCCAGGTCGTGAATGCCCGCCCACTCGGTTACGAGCACGAGGGCATCACTGCCCTCAGCAGCAGCATAGGGGTCGGGACAGGGTTCAAAGGGGGGCAGGTCGGCCACTTCATCCAGGCGGGCCAGTGGGTCGAAGGCTTTGACGGAAGCCCCCTGGGCGACCAAATCACGGATGATGTCCAGGGCGATAGATCGGCGCAGAGTGCTGGTGCCGGGCTTATAGGTCAGGCCTAGGATGCCTACCTGAAGGCCCTCCAGCGAGTCGTATATCCTCTGCAGGCGTCGCCCCACCAGGCTGGCACGCGCCTGATTGACGACCATCACCGCGTCTATCATGGGGGTGTCACACCCGTGTTGCTGACCGAGCCTCTGGAGTGCCCGAATCTCGCGCCCCAGGGTGCCCCCGGCGAACCCCAGTCCCGGCTTGAGAAAGGCGTACCTACTGATTCGCCGATCAAGCTTCATAATCTGAGCTACCTGCAATGCGTCGGCGCCGACTTCATCGCACAGGCTGGCCATCTCATTGATAAAGCTGATGGAGGCGGCCAGAAAGGCATTGGAGGCATGCTTCGCCATCTCCGCGGTGCGCAGGCCGGTGATGACAATGGGCCGACCCAGGGGGCGATAGAGGGCCGCAATCCGTTCAGCCACGGCAGGGTCATTGGCACCCACCACGAAACGGTCCGCACGGCGGAAGGTATCCACCGCTGCTCCCAGACGCAGGAACTCCGGCACGTAGGCCACGTCGAGGGCTGCCGCCGGATTCTCCTCCCGCACAATGGCGGTGATGCGCTCGCAGGTACCTACCGGCACCTGAGCACTGACGATCAGGATCAACTCCCCAGACATGGCCTGTCCGATATGCCGGGCTGCTTCGAAGATGCTGGTCAAATCCGATTCATCATCAGGTCCCACTGGCGTGTCGATGGCGATGTAGGCAAACTCGGCTCCGTGCAGTGCCTCTCTGTAGTCAGTCGTATACTTCAACCGCCCGGACCGCACGTTGCGGCGCATGATCGTTTTGAGTTTCGGCTCGTACACCGGAGGTTGGCCGGCGTTCAAGGCAGCCACAACCCTCTCGTCATCACCCACTCCGCACACCTGGTGCCCCATGTCGGCTAGGCACGCAGACAACACCGACGCCTGATGCCAGAGGCCGACTATGCAGATGTTCGCCAATGTGCTCACTCCTGTCTTTGCCTGATGGCAGATGGCTGATGGCCCAAGACCGACCGCCGACGGCCGACCGGAACGAATGACGGCAGTCCGTAATCAGCGGTCAGCCGTCGATCCGCTGGATGACCCCCTGCTCGCGCATCACCCGCTCTGCCTCTTCCAGGTACTCTTTCGTGCCCCGCTGCTTACGGATCCAGGCAATATACTCCACCACGCTCTGCTCCACTGGGATGGTGGGCTCCCATCCCAGGACGCGAAGTTTGGAGATGTCCGACACGGTGTGGCGGGTGTCTCCGAGCCGGAACTCGCCGGGAATGAGGGGCTCCAGATCGCTGTCGAAGGCATCCAACATGATGCGGGCGAACTCCAGGACGGTGACCGCTCGGCCACCGCCCACATTGAAGACCTCAAAGTTGGCCCGGTCATCTTCCAAGACTAAGAGGTTAGCCCGGGCGACGTCACAGACATTAACGTAGTCGCGCAGTTGTTGGCCATCCTCATAGATGATGGGGGGCAGGCCATGGAGCAGGCGGAGAGCGAAGCGGCGAGCGATGCCAGAGTAGGCGTTGTAGAAGGAGTTGCGGGGCCCCTGCACGTAGGTGTAGCGCATGCAGACCGTAGGGATACCGTAGCGCCGGCCCAGCCGATCGGCCAGCAGTTCGATGGCGTACTTGGAGATGCCATAGGCAGTACCAGGGCTGACCGTGTCTTCGTCAATCAACACCGGCTGCATGACCCCACCACAGTCGGGGCAATGGATTTCCCAGTCGCCGCGTTTCAATTGTTCCAATGGGCGTGGGGCAGGGATGTGGATGGCGGATGACAGAAGATGGAAGGTGGAAGAATGGAGCGCGGCCAGTTGTTCATGGACGGTGGGCGGGTTGATGCCGCCGGCGCAGGTGGGGCAGAGATACCGACCCTCACCACACACCGCCTGGGACGAGGCGAAGGTGATCTTTTGCACAGGGTAGCGCTCCCGGTTGGAGACAATGAGCTCGAAGAGGAGAGCAGCGCTCTCTGTGTTGGTATGAATAAAGGTGGAGAAATCGGGCATGTAGTCCTGGTAGGCAGCCAGGTGAAAGACGTAGTCCACACCCCGGAGCGCCCGGCTCAGATCATCTTGGTTCACCACGTCGCCCTGGATGAACTCAGCCTCTTTCGGCATGTAGGAGGGCTTGCCTCTAGGGTGTACCCGGGGTTGCAGGTTGTCCAGGATGCGGACACGATAGCCCTTTTCCAGCAGCAGATCAACCGTATGGGAGCCGATGAAACCAGCCCCGCCGGTCACAAGCACTTTTGGTGATGGCATTTAGATACCATATAGGTGGTAGTACCTCGTGACGGAGAGCGTGGGATATGCAAATATCTACAGCCAGCCGTCGGCCGTCGGGCACGGGCTAATAGTTGCTGCCCGACAGCACATACCAAGCCGCACCGAAGAGGAGTTTGATATCAAGCCAGAGGGACCAGTTATCAATGTACTCCAGGTCAAGTTTGATCCACTCTTTGAACTCTTTGGGCTTGCCTCGGACGTGCCAGAGGCAAATCATGCCGGGGGTGACGCTGAGTTTGCGCCGTTGCCACTCTTCAAAATGTTCCCACTCCGCAGGACCGACTGGGCGGGGGCCGACTAGGCTCATGTCGCCTTTGAGGACGCTCCAGAGTTGGGGCAGTTCATCCAGGCTGAACTTGCGTAAGACGCGGCCCACGGGCGTAACCCGCGGGTCATTTTTTAGTTTGAAGGTGGGGCCGTTCCTCTCGTTGTATTGCCAGAGGTCTTTCTTCAGTCCGTCGGCGTTGACGACCATGGTACGGAGTTTGTAGCCGGTGAATCTTTTGCCGCCTTTTCCAATCACAACCCATTGATAGAGAACAGGACCAGGTGAGGTAATCTTGATAACTGCGCCGATAGCGAGCAGAAGCGGAGTTAAGATAACCAACGACATGGCAGAAATACCCACATCAAGTATCCGTTTCACACCCAATTGCCATCGAGAAGCAAGCAGACGTGTCTGACCAAGATGCCTCAGGGGCATTTTCTCTGGAGACACATCATGCAGCATGCTGCCGCTCCTTCCGCTTTTTCTCTGTTACACCACCTTGACCTACGTTATCTTGTTGATGCAGGATCTTGTGATAGAACTTCTCTAACTGAGTAGTGAGCATTTCCCACGAAAGTTGCTCTTCTGCTATCCGCCTGGCATTGGAGCCCATTTCCTCCCGCAAGCCTTGATCTTCCAGGAGAGATAGCGTTGCTCTGGCAAAGCCTTGAGGATTATCATTGGCCAACAAGCCGATATTGTGCTCTCTGAACAACACCGATACATCACCCACCGGACAGGTTATGATTGGTCTGCCTACGGCAAGGTAATCGTTTATCCTTGACGGCCACCTCGCTTGGTTACTAGTAGTGTTGCAGAGAGGAAGCATTAGTATGTCACAAGCGGCGAGATATCTAACCAAATTCTCGTAATCGACGTAACCGGTTTCTATCACGGCGGTAGCGCTAATTTCGTGTAGCGCGATATTTGCTCTATGATTGCCAATCATAATCAACTTGCAGTCGCTATGACGCTTATGAATAACCGCGAAGGCATTTAAGAGGAGTGCAGCGTCCTTCGGCTGCAATACCCCCAAATGGCCGAGTAAAGGAGCCTCGAGAGGGAGGCCGAGGGCCCGTCGCGCCTCGAACTGGTCTAGTGGTCTGATCCGCTCAACGTCTGAACCTTGAGGAATCCTCATGATGGTGCTTTCATTCACCTGCAGGGAGAGCGCGCGCTGATAGAGCGCTTGACTGATCACTGTAGTGCCATCTGCATACTTGCGAAAGGCTTCCTCGAAAAAGGTTTCTATCGGAGCTAGCATGCGCCACAGCAGTTGATTTGGTCGCTCATAGATTGTCCCACCTCTGCCCCACCAGTCCGCCCAATCCAATACGAGTTTGCTTTGCTGCATGGTTTTGTGGTAAAGCGCCGGAAGAATGACCGCAGGTCGTGAATCGAACGCATGAACAAGGTCGAAAGACCGATCATGAACATATGCTATGCGATTCAGCGTGTCCCAAGGATCCCAACCTGATCGGGTGACTCCCCAAAGGAGGTCAGGCGTCTCAAACACCTTTAGGCCTTCAATGACCTTCTCCCTAAACCCGTAGCGCAAAGTAGGAGAGATTGTCAGTAGCGTGACCCGATGCCCTCGCCGCGCTAGGTGTCGACCGAAGTGATAGGCTCGAAAGAAGGTACCACCGCGCCAGGCAACATTGTGGTTGAGCATCAAGATGCGCATATCACGCTCGCGCTGCTTCTTCCAGAATCTCGAGAGTGCGGGCAGCGCTTCGTTTCCAAGTGTAATCTTTCGCCCTCTGTCGTCCACGCACAATCAAGCTCTGGTGCAAGGATCGATCATGCAGTACACGTTCCATGCCATCGGCAATAGAGTCCTCGTCAAGTGGATCCACCAACACGGCGGCGTCTCCGGCCAATTCGGCCATGCTGCCGCTATTTGAAGTCACGACCGGACAGCCGCAGGCCATAGCTTCCAAAGCGGGATATCCGAAGGTCTCGTAGAGCGATGGGATCACCGCCAAATCAGCGCCCAAGTAGGTGGCTGCTGCCAAGTGATGATCCAGCCTATCAGTAAATACCACATCCTCTAGCACACCGGCCTGCTTGGCTACCATTCGCAGTTCATCAAATGAAACGCTGATCTCGCTGCCCACCAGAAGTAGGACATGGCGCAGGTTTGTGCGTCGTTTCAACAAGCCGAAAGCACGAATTAAGCGAGCGTGATTCTTGTAGCCATAGGTTGACGATACATACAAGATGTACGGTCGGCCTGCGGTTAGTTCAGCGCCCACTCGTCGCTCCGGGGCATCCTGCGGCACCTCTGCCAGCCTCCAGATATCCCATGAAAGTCCATGCGGCACAATACTTACTTTCTCTGCTGGCACTCCCGTCCAGTGCACAAGATCACGCTTGGAATGTTCCGTAAAGATGATGACACTTACCGCTTTTTTCAGAGACAATGGCAACATGTAGCGCAGGTAGGCCCCGCGCAATCGCCCATAAGCCTCTGGCATTTCGTAGAACTGAAGGAATTGCACTGCCAGCACCACGGGGGTCTTGGTTAGCAAAGGCGCTACTGTTGCAGTAGCAAAGAATACATCCAGCCGTTGACTGGCAATAGCAGCAGCCAACCCAGTTTGCTGGTAGAGAACACGCGGTGGGCGACTAACCGGAACGCCGGGGAGCCTCACTATTTCGACGTTCGACGGAATTGTCTCCAGCACTGGGTCTGCCCAAGCTGGCGTAAATAGAATGAATTGATGCTGAGGGCCTTGGATGACAAACTCTGTCAACAGTGATTGTAGATACACTCGCATTCCGCCCGGTCCCTGCCGGCTTGTCGCTTCTCCAGGCGAGATATTGTCTATGCCAATGCGTAGAGAACGGCTCATCGCTTACGCAACAAGAATGAGCCTAAGCTGAGGTACTCTAGGCCGGAGTTGGAGAACACGTGCAAGGCGTCAGCGACATTGCACACCACTGGCTCCCCATGTAAGTTATACGAAGTGTTGAGCACCGCGCCAATTCCGGTGAGTTTTTCGAACTGCTTGATCAGCGCGTAATACGCTGGGTTCCACCGCTCTTCGACAATCTGCGGCCGCAGTGTCATATCATATGAGTGCATCGCCGCTCGCAGTTCGCGCTTTGCTCGAGCGGTGGAATGGAACGCCAAGATCATGTAAGGCGCTGGGACATTCTTTGGGTTGATCAGGTAATCATGTGCTCGTTCAGCCAAGATGCTCGGTGCGAATGGCATCCAAAAGTCGCGGCTCTTGATCTGGTCATTGATCACCCGTACGATATCAGGGTTAGATGGATGAGCCAGAATGCTGCAGTTGCCAAGTGCCCGTGCGCCCCATTCCATCCGCCCGTCGCGACGGGCCACGACTTTTCCTTCCCTAGCAGTTGTGCTACGTGTTGGATCATGTCGCCCGGTTTCTCGATGATGTATTGCGCAGCCAGGTTATGATCGCGTATGTAACGCTCGATGTCCGCGTCGGTATACTGGGGCCCCCAGTACAAATCGCGAATGGATTCGCCCTCCCAGGGGAGACCTTGGCGCTCGCAACATTGTTTATAGCCGTAATATGCCGCACCAATTGCGCCGCTTTCGTCGCCACAGCTTGGGAAGATGAATAACTCCTCCACCTCGGGCATTTCCATCACGCACATATTCGCTTTGACATTCATGAATACGCCACCAGACAGGACGACCGTCCGGATCCCGGTTGCGGCAATGGCATTCTGGACCAACTTGACGATCAGCTCCTCAATTAACCGTTGAATCGCCCCAGCAATGGAGTCGAACCGGTGTCCCCTCAGCCGCTCTTGGAGATAATACGGGACCAATTGGCTGCGCACCTTCACACGCAACGAGAGAGTGTCGTCAACCAAGCCTATGAGTTCAGCAAAAACAGGGTAGGTCTTATCTATGTTGTACTCGCTGCAGTATGGCGCCAGCCCCATCACCTTGTATTCGTGCTCAAGTGGTTTCATCCCCATGTACTCAGTAATCTGGGAATACAAGTGTCCCAGTGAGTTGGTATCATCAATCTGTGCAATCCGGGTTAGCATGCTGTCTTTGGCGACACTTATCGTTCCGGAGAGACCGTCGCCTTCACCGTCAAGCGTGATGACAAGCGATGGTTTGCCAATGAACGGGCTGCCATACCAACAATAAGCATGGGCAGTGTGGTGATCCACAAACAGAATGCGATCCTCCGGAACGGGCAACACCTCCAGAAGGGGTTTCACCCTGTCACCGGAGGCCAGAGCAGTGCCGATTCTCTGGACTGCACGCCGACCCGCTGTGCCAACTGGCCTCAACGACGGTAGCCGGTATTCGAGGCGCCTCATCCATACTCGAGGAGTGTGAGAGATATGGGAGAGACCTCGCTTGAACTCGCTTCTGACCATGGATCCCAGGAACGCCCGGTGACCCAGGAAACAAACTAAATCCACGTCGCCTGGGCCAATGGCTGAAGTCTCTATCAGCCACTTGACAGCGCGCCTGGGGAAACCAGTTTCGTTCTTGATCCGCGTGAACCGCTCCTCGCTCACGCAGGCGATCACCCTCCCATCCTGGAGAAGGCACGCAGTCGCCAGGTGACCATCATTGATTCCGAGAATGTACATGTTCAATCTTCTCTCGAATGTTACCTGTAATTACCAGGTGATTGCCGTCCCCATCCGAATACACTCGCCCGTTCATTTCGCATCGGTCGGTTGGTCACACTCACGAGCCCTCGTTTCAGAGGTGTCTACCTTGACGATGTAATACTTAATCGTGCCAATATTGACTTGATATACGATCTCGGTAATCGGGATTCCTCTCCACATTGATGAGGTCATCGGCTGAATCTTATTGTTGTCAGCAAGATATTGAATTCCCTGCAATTGCACGAAGCACGCTAACTGATTGCGCTCCAAATACCTCAGAAACTCATAGCTATTGACCAGCCCATCCAGGTTTGTGATGCGCCGATGGCTGAAGTAGCCCAACACGCCTGCGTTCCAGGAACCTACCACAGAGTCAGGGGGGAGGTTCTTATCAATCCATTGGGCCGCCAGATAATTGGCCTCCGATGCCTCCACGTTAGGATATACGGGCCGCTGAGCATCAGAAAGCCAGAGGGGCAAGATAATCACAGCCAATAGTCCTACAGCGCGACCAGCCCAAACGGCTGCCGTGTTGCTTTTGAGCCAACATTTTGCGAATTGCCACAATAGGCGTAGAGTGGACGCTCCTAGAAAAGTCAAGACCATATATTCAGGCACCAGCCACCACCATGTCCCACTAGTAACTAGGAATGATGGGAACAAGATGACGTAGGCTCCAAAGTGCAAAAGAGTAAACAGGAATAGAAGCCAATTGCGCCTAAAGCTCTTTGATTCTCTTCTAACTATCTCTGAGGACGACTGCAATCTGCGTGCACCATAAACCAAAACACTCGCTGCAATCAACAAACTTGAGATCAAGGCCAAAAGGAGCATCCATCCACCGCTGCTTGGATTAGTGAGAGCAGCGTAGAATGTTGGAAACAACAGTCTCACCCCTCCACTCATGAACGAACGAGGCATAGCGAATGTCCCAAATAAATGTCCAACTAGATATAGGGTCGCTGCGACTGCCATCTGGAGAGCAAAGAGTAAATAATTCATACCTCCAAGTTCGCGGATAAGCATCTCAGTTTCCAGAAGTTTTGCCGCCCCACTAACTGGTAGTAAATGACCGAAGTAGACTTGGTTAATGAGAAGATAAGGCACAATCACTACTGCACAAGGAGCAACGATCAGTCCGGAGACCCGGATGCGTTCTGTCCATCCTTTGGGCCATGTCTTCCATAATAGAGTGATCCACACTATCGGCATCAACAGGTACGCGTCCGTTCGCGCCAGAAAAGTAAATCCCACTAGCAACCCGAGCAGAATCAACTGCTTATGCTTTGTGGAAACACCATTCGCACGAAACTCTTTTACGTAGTAATAGCTCGTAGCGCCCAGTAACATTGCATACAGAGGGCTCTCCATCCCCGCAAGCATCTTGGTAACTAGTCCGGGGGAGAACAACCAGATCCAAGCTACAACAATGGCAATGCGTTTGCCGCCAACAATGCGCGCCAGGGCATACAGGAACCAAGCAGACGCTATATGAATAAGGGCATTTGTCACTGCAAAGATACGCACTTGGGTGGTTGGATCGGAGACTCCAAACCATGTAGACAGCTTCGTCACTGCAAGAATAGTTAGGAACCATAGAGGTTGAACCCCGTTCGTCAAATTCACACCATCAAAGGTCAATCTTCCACTGTTCAAGTAATTTCGCCCGATCTGAAAGTAATAGAAGGCGTCGTCAATGCGCATCAAGTAGGAGCGGTCTTGCATCCAGATGAAGACAAGATAGATCACCAGGGCGACAGCCATACCAAATTGAACCAGGAAATCGTCCTTGCGACTTGTCATATCACCTATGCTCTGCAGCGACCCAATTGGAAAGTGTTTCATAGACTTGTGCGACGCGGTCATAATAGGTCTCCCAGGTAAAATTGCGGACATACTCAAGCGCCGATCGTCCCATCTCTTTGCGCAACCGTTCATTAGTGTAGAGCTGCGAAATTCTATCTTGTAGAGCCCTAACGTCACGAATAGGCACAACGAACCCATCTTGACCATCGCGCGCGATAGAGCCGGCGTTCTCACTAACAACGAGTGGCAGCCCGCAGGCCATGGCTCCGTAGGTTACCAGGGCTGAACCTTCTACTAGCGAGGGCAACACAAAGACCGAAGCATTGCTAAAGTACGTATGAAGCTCTAATTGGGGAACGTGGTCAATGTGCCGGTAGGTACCCGCATACTCTTTGAGCAAGGGTAGTATTTCAGGTGTCGGTGCCCCGATGAGCACGAGTTCACTGTGGGGAAGTCTCAGTCGCCGATAGGCCTCTAAGAGGTACTGCACGCCTTTGCGTAACTGGAGGGTACCCGCAAACAGAATCCGAAAACAGTCATCGCTTTTTGAAGACGGCTTATAGACGCGCTGATCGTAACCGTAAGGAACCAGAACGAGTTTGCTCTTTTCTACCCCTGCCCGAACGCAACCGTCAAATACGGTTTGTGACCCAACCAGAACCCGATCAGCCATGGCAATCTCTGCACACGTTCGAGCAGTCCACAAATCCTGAGAGGCATCAGGAGGAACATCATAGCGTTTCCATTCTTCCTCCATAACGGCATTCGCCACCACAGGATGCATAATCTTCAAGTCCAGGATGCAGGAAGCGCCCGCCATCTTTGCCCTACGCATTGATAAAAGTGAACAACCGTCAAAGCCATGGAAAATATCACTCTCTGCAGCATAGCGCGCTGCCCAGTAATCAAACAGCACATTCTGTATGTAGTACCAGGGCAACCTGCGACCTCCGATTGCTGGTGTCTTCTTAGCCAGGCGTGCTGCCGCCTCTGCCCACCAGAAGCTCCTAACTTTGTCCAGTTGCAGTTCTGGCAGATTCCGATTCAATCGTCGTGCCTGGGGTAAGGCTAACGATAACAATTTACCGGAAAGCGATCCCGGCTTGTAGTAGACAGTTGTCAGCAGGAACTTGAGATAGCCGGCTCTCTGTGCAGCCAGGGCGGTATGATAAGCTTGGTTCTTGCTAGCATTTGCGACGATCACATTCATAGTTCTATTTCGTGCTTTCGTTCAGTCCTATTCCGGAAGTCTACTTGGGCTTTATAGTCGAGTTTCTGTGCCGTCAATCCCATGGCCACAAGCGCCCATACATATCCACCGAAAGAGTAGTAGTAAAACAAAACGTTGTCTGTAGCAGCACCAACCAGGTAAGTAACCAGGGATCCAAACGCGGCCAGCGTCAAGGTTCGGGCCAAGTTGCTTCGAGATAACCGATAGGCTCGCCAACAAGTGTATAACAACGCAAGAAGGCTTAGGACGAAGAGCGTAGTGCCAATCAGCCCGACCTCACTCAGCAGGCGCACATACTCGCTATGAACAAGTCCGCCGGTTACCTCGAAGCTAGCGCTCCCAATATGGCCAAACAGCTGAGAGATGATCCCGAGTCCGGATCCAATTAGGGGACTGGGCTCGAAAAAAAGATTCAAGGCTGTAGTCCATAAACCCACTCTATCTCCGAAAGACCCAACAACGAGTTCCTCCAGCGAGCGAGAGGTCGTCAACCAAGTGAAGAGATTCAGACCCCCAAGGCGTGTCAACCATTCTGGCAGTATTGCTAGCAGTCCGAGAAGTATGATGAGGAGAAGAGATGCCTGAATATACTGTTTGCGTAGCGCCAGAATACTCAGTAAGGCCACGCCTGCTCCCAACATGACGATGCGGACTCCGGTCCAGATAATCAGGCCTGAGAACACAATTATAAGCAGCGTATAGATGACTCTTCTGAAATTGGTTTGAGCGTTCAATAACAGAAAGTAGCCTAGAATAACAAGGGTGCCAAAGAAGAAGGGGAGCGAAACCAGTCGGTGGGAGTCCTTTATATACAAGGTGTAACGTCCTGCATAGGCGAGCGCCAGCGTTATGACCTGGAATGCCAATCCACTAAAGATTAACGCTGCAACAAGGAGACGCAAGTCGCGCGCAGACAGACCGGCGGCAAGCACAAGCGCAAATAACCAAAACGGATAGAGCAAATAGAGCCAGGTCTTCACTCCAGCAAATGGTGCCGGAGATCTGAACAACATAGCCAGGCCAAAGAGAAGAAATGCTATATACAACTTCTGGGTGGCTATTGCCTTGACAATGCGGCCAGGTCCAATCGTCAGGCTCGGCAACAACAAGAAGACAAAGGCCCTCCAGCCGCCCTCGTAGATACCAGCGATGTAAACCTTCTCGCCCAGTATATAGGGTGAAACGTCCAGGGCGCTACTAATGAAGATCAGAACGAACATCAGCGCAGGTCGCAACTGTCCAAGTCGTAATATTAGCACTGTGGACAATATCAATAATCCAATTGCAGACATCTGCAATGGGGCTACTGCGGTCGCTGCGCCAGCCGCAATCATAAGGATCAGACTAACTGTTACCAAGCTAGCAGGAGCAGTGCTCGGTTTCCAAACTGGATGTAGGGACATTGCCTCGCCCATCTACAATACCTCGATGTTCACTAACAACCGCTCAAATCGTGTCCAGTTTTAGGGGGCACTTCAGGCACTATTGCATTAAATCGGACTTTTGAACGAGCAACAGTATATCTAACGGTTTCTGTTCAATCCTATCCGATCGTGTGGACAAAACCCGGTTCTCCAGATGGCAGATGAATAGTAGGGGAAGAGGGAGTCCGATTCTGTGGCACATCCTTAGAACCCACCGGCTCCATCGAAGAAGAGCTACGTCCTCCTTGATAATTGAAAACCCTGCTAACTCGAGCTCGTGAACTATCTCTTCCCTAGAGAAGCCTTGCACCACATGATCCAGATGATAGAGAGGGGGCGGTAAAAGCGGCACACTTATCAGAAGCCTGCCATGGGGACGAAGAACCCGCCACATTTCTCGCAGTGCATCCTGGCGTGCCGCCAAATGTTCGATAACCTCTATGCACTGCAGCATATCAAACGATTGGTCTGCAAGAGGCAACCTCTCCGCTCTGGCGAAATGGATGAAGATGTTCCCTGCTATGTGGGTCTCCACCTTCGCCTCTTTCCATTCTCTGCGGCGGAGAGCACTTTCTGGAAGGTTCTTCTCCAGACAGAGAAGTTCGGCTCTACCACGCCTTCTCCTGTCCATGAGGCAGTACGCCGTGTGCCATTCTCCATATCGAGAAACCCACGTCGTTCAACTTGGTCAGCCATAAGTCCGCGCCCGCTGCTTATTGAGCCAGAGCCAGTATCGCAGACATCCCTCTTCGAGGCCGATGTCTGGTTTCCATCCAAGTACTTGTTGGGCCAGGGTGATGTCTAGTACGTTGATAGGGACATCAAAAGGCCGACTTGCGCTGTAGTTCACCACCAACTTCCGTCCCATAACTCCTTCGACCACTTCGAGCAGATCATTAAGGCTGATGCCTCTCCCGCTACCTACGTTCATTAGTCGGGTGGAGGGCATCCGCTCAAGCAGCTTACAAACTGCTACACCCAAATCGTCAACGTGGAAGTAGTCTCGGATAACGCTGCCGTCTCCCCAGATCTCAAAGGGCTGTTCTGTTAGAGCTGCGTTCAACATAGCTGCTATTACCCCTTGCCTGCGCCCAAGATCTTGACGCTCACCATAGGGATTGGCACAACGCAGGATGTAGTATCTCACCCCGTGCAGATGGTAAAAAAGGTACAAATACTTCTCAACAGCAAGATTTGTGATACCATATGAGCAGACGGGGCTTGTGGGATGGCTCTCCGATATTGGATTACTCTGTGGTATACCATAGACTGTGCCCCCGGACGAGATGTAGATGATCACGCTGTTTCCCAGCTTTGTTGCTTCTTCGAGCAACCCCAGGGCTCCTACTATCGTAGTCTGAACATCTTGCACAGGGTCAAGATTGGACTCAGCAGGCAAGCTTGTACCGATGCAATGAATCACAACTTCAACGCTTTGCAGAGCAGCTCTAAGGGCCTTGCGATCAAGGAAATCACCCACAACGAAGTCAATCTGTTGATCAATTTCTCGCCGTCCCGTAAGCGGTTTTGCTGTGCGACTGAATACCCTTACAGGGTAACCCTGACACACCAGTTCCTCAGCAATGTGAGATCCGATGAAGCCGGCTCCCAAGACCAGACAGTTCTGCTTCTTTGGCTGTCTAGTATCAGCCTCGGAAGTCATTGTGCTATTCCCTTGACAGCAGGTTTTTCCCTGGTAGCGAGTGCCCTTTGATATTGGTACATACCCATCTACAATACCTCGATGTTCACTAACAACCGCTCAAATCGTGTCCAGTTTTAGGGGGGCGCTTCACGCGCTATTGCACCAAATCGGACTTTTGAACGAGCAATAGTATATCTAACGGTTTCTGTTCAATCCTATTCGATCGTTTAGAGAAAACCCGGTTCTCCAGATGGCAGATGAATAGTAGGGGAAGAGGGAGTCCGGTTCTGTGGCACATCCTTAGAACCCACCGGCTCCATCGAAGAAGAGCTACGTCCTCCTTGATAATTGAAAACCCTGCTAACTCAAGCTCGTGAAGTATCTCTTCCCTAGAGAAGCCTTGCACCACATGATCCAGATGATAGAAAGGGGGCGGTAAAAGCGGAACACTTACCAGAAGCTTGCCATGGGGACGAAGAACCCGCCACATTTCTCGCAGTGCATCCTGGCGTGCCGCCAAATGTTCGATAACCTCTATGCACAGCAGCGTATCAAACGATTGGTCTGCAAAAGGCAACATCTCCGCCGACGCTTGCGCGACAAATGCCTTCGAAAGACGTTTTGCACAAAGTCGCCACTGCGTAAGTTCTACATGTTTCCTGTCGAAATCTATCCCTCCTACCCAACTAGAGCGGGAAGCAAGCGTTTCAAGCATATACATGCCCCCGCCGCACCCAACATCAAGACATCGCCCCAAATCTTCCTGCGGTAACAACCGCTCGACGATGGGCATCTGAGCCGCCCCTCGAACCGTGTTGCCATTTGCCAGGAATAAACGTCCCATTACCTTGGCCCACTCACCTATGCGCCAACGTAGGGTGATCTTGGGCTGGCGTCGTGCTATTGAATCATCTTGTTTGAAACCCCGTTGTGTCATCGAAGGCTTACACCTTTCATACTGGCGAGAGTAGACTGGTGAGCAATGCACCCTCAGTTATTAGCAGAGGTGCACCTCACTCACTACACTGGCCAACAAAACCAGTGGGTAACCGCGCGAACGCACCTAAACCTGGACACGTCTTTCCCAGTAGTCTTTGCCAATCTGCGACCGAGAACCTGGTAGTCTCGACTCGTCTGAGATGCATCTGCTGAAACCAGACATCACCTATGCCATAATTCATCACCGCGATATAGGGATCAAGTGGCGTTAGCTCGGGATTCAAAATCAAAAAACTAGCCCTCACCCAGTCCCCATCCGTTGCTGCCAACTGATAAAAAACAGTACTGTTGTTTCGCTTATCCACCACGGTAATGGCAGCTTTTTGTTGGCCCGCAACATCCGTCCGGTAGCCAAAAGTAAGCAGATTAATAGACCCTGGGGCTAACTGAACCGGTGCACGAAACACAGCGCGCGGGAAGTGGATGTTTCCGGACACATCCCGGGTCCAAACCCCCTGGATACGCACAGAAGGGAGGCCGTTGAGAACCTCTGCATAGTCTAGTCCCCCAACGAAGAATCGGGCTTGTTGAAAACTGTCGTCAGGCCAGATTAACCACTGCCAAGCATCTGGTTGATCTTGTTGATCCCTTCTTGCTCCGAAGGCACCATTTGCCAGTATATCTTGCCCTAACTGTATTTGAATCTGTGCCTGCCCCAAGAGAGAAGTCAGACGGGTGGATTCGTTGTACTCTTTGTCAAATTCTGCCTGCAATGAGAACGCCGAAGCCTGATCTCCGGTCGATTGATAAGCCTGAACCAGCAATTCAGTTCCTCGAAGGTCTGCCGGGCGTAGCTGGTGATAGCGTTCAAGCAGTTCGGCGGCACGCTTCCAATGTCCCACTCTTCCCAGCACTTCGCCAGCCACTAGATAAATCTGAGCATTTTCGGCAGCAACTTCCATGGATGAGGACACGGTTGAATCAACCTTCGTAGCGCTCGGTTCAGGCGAAAGCTTTAAGTTGAGCACGTGCCAGATGGCACTGTTGGGAAATCGTGCCAGCATCTCGACAACAAGGTTCTGTGCGTCCTGTCGCCGTCCGCGCCAATCTAATAAGGAAGTTAGCTTATAAACATCGTTCTCACCCCATATTCGCCGATCAAGCAGAGCCAGTGCCACGCTACCCCAGTCTTCTGGTGCCTCCAGGGTGGAAGGCAGAGTGAAATACCTGAGTTCAGTGCGCAGCGCCTCCGCCTCTTCGGTCTTACCCCTGAGGCTTAGAACCTGTTCGAGCCGATACAGACTCTGTAAATTGTTGTACTTGATCTCCAGCGATTTTCTGAAAACATCCTCTGCTTTAGCAAGTTGTCCTTGTTCCAGGTACTGCTTGCCACCCATCACGAGGCTGGACAGTAGCCGTTCCCGGGCCCAAGGCCATTTTTCTGGCAACCGATCCCAGAAAATCTCGTACCAATAGGCCGCAGAAGGATAATTAGCCACGACAAATTGATGGTTGGCGATTGCTAGGGCACTAAAAAGATCCAAATCGGACGCTTTCATCTGGTTAGCGGTCAGCCAGTCTTCCATGTCACGATCTTGTCGAATGGCGTAAGACAACACCTGTGCGTCCTTGACCCTTATGCCCTCAGGATCTACTATCCTGGCAGCCGACAAAACGTTAACAACTCGCAATAGGCCACCGCTATGTACATCACTTGCCAGCCCTTGTCCGATGAAAAACATATGCTCGTCAGGAGCCGGGGGACGTACAGCGATGTAATCCATAAGGGTGTGCAGACTATCTATCCGCAATGCGTTGACGAACCCAAGGCGCACGATAGGCCTGACGTTCAACAGAACCAAGATGCCTATAGCGATAAACATTAAGCGTACACGAACAGATAGATACTTACTCCGCATCGCGAATTGAGTGTCCTAAGAGCCAGTTGGCGCAGTCTTCAATGTTTTGGACCGATGGGTTGAGTTTGTACGTAATAGACCTCGTACCAGCAAATGAATTGTATAGATTCAACAAAGAGAAAGGCGCAACAGCCTTAGCATACCGCTGCAGACGCCTGTAGACCAAGTAAGCCCGCACTCGAAGAGGAAGCTTGCGCAACTTCTCTTCAGAAGCCGCTTCCTCCACGCCTAGCTCCAACCTTCGTTTTCGCCAAAGGCGTAACTGGTAATCACAGCCTGCGTAGTACTCTCTCAAATTTTTTAGTTCATATGGACAGTGGTTTAAGTACCGCAGCTTAACTCTCTGTAATGTTGCATAATGTCCGTTAACAAAGAAGTTGCCCGCCAACGGTAGCATAATTCCCCTCATCACTTCCGGGTCTTTCAGCACCGCGTAGCTCTGCTTCCGTGAATCTGTGAAAATATCACTCACCCCGATTGATGTAGAACCTCTGCCCAACAGAACGAGTTGCTTACGAATTTCAACACATCTGGAGCAGTGCAGCAGGGCAGAGGCGAGACAATAGTAATCTGGGTGAATAGGTTGATACGGGCCTTCTTCTTCAGATATCTGTTCCAGGAGATGCTTGGCATAGCAAACTGGCTGTGTTGGGAAAGGAACGTCGAGTGTGGTGTATATGCTCTCAAGCAACGGCGCAGTATCCAGCAAGCATGTCGTGGCGTCACCTGTCTGAATCACCAAAGTGTTCCTTTGCCGCTTGACAAAGAAGTCGTTAGGATAATATACGGCATTGTAAGAAGACAGGAGGGACGGCCCGTTCCATTCTCGGATGGCTTTTGCATAGCTTTCTAAACAGTCAGGGAGCAAGAAGTCATCATCTCCGATACAAATCAGGTATTGCCCTGTAGCCTGGCGGTATGCATTATTCCAGTTGGCAACGCCCGGAACATCACAGCCAGTATTCACATACTTGATCCGCCGATCTGCGAAGCCGGTCACCATCGAACCCGTTCCATCAGAAGAATTATTGTCAGAAATCACAAGTTCAAAATCATGCCAGGTCTGCTGCAGAACAGACCGGATGGCAAACTGAAGCAAGTGTGCTCTATTCTTTGTAGGGATCAACATCGAGAAGGTGGGTTCCATAGGCTGTTGTAACTAACTTTCAGACAGGTTCACTTCCGGTTACACGGATGTTGTTGTCAAGTAGTGAGTTTCTGATCGATTGCGGCTCTACACATTAATGGATAGAGAATAGTAGCCGGAACCGATAGAAAGACAAAAGCAACCATGATGCCTACAACCCCCATCTGCCGCCCCAGGCATATTGAAATCGGCACGACCAGAATGTTGGTCAGAACTCCCAACACAAGTTGGCCTCGTAATAAACCAAACCCATTGAGCACAATCGAGTAGGTGCTGTTCCATACGTACATGATTGTCCATATAGCCATCATGACAACCAGACCCGTATTGTCAATCTGCTTTCCAGTCCATATCCATAACAACGGTCGGTAGAAAGCTACCATGACCAAGCAGCCACCAGTCATCAGTGCCACGCTGGCCCAGGCCAGGCGGCGCATGGCAGATCTAGCCCAGGGCCAATCGCCAGCGGCCTGTGCGTCTGTGAACGCAGACCAGAAAGGCGTTATGATGGATAGGTGAAAACCAATTAACAAGAAGAACAACCGCTGCACCACATTGAAATCTCCTGCCGCATCTAGGCCCAGCACTTGGCTGGTTATATAGGTGTTCGAATACATTCCAATTGCAGATAGCATCGAAAGAAGCCAAAACTGCAAGCCAAGGCCCGCCAGGTCGCGGATGCAGGCTACAAGCTCATTCCTGCCAATTTGGACCAGACGCCAGCCCCGACTTCTTTGAAAAACGATCAGTCCCGCTAATCCTGATAGCGTAAATGATCCGAAGAATACTGACGTAACCACGTAAAACGGAGCCCGGAGCGCAATCGCTAATGACACGAAGATCAAAGCTCCCAGTTTGGGCAACGCATCAAACGGTGCATTCCAAAACGAACTCTGGTATGCAAAAAAACCGGCGCTGTATAGCTGTAAAGGAATAAGTAGCAAGATCAAGTTTGCAATGACTGCCAGCCAGCAGACTCCCTGAGTCGCGAGCCTCAAGTCGGCGATATTGAAGACGGATGTCCAGGGGATGATTGGAGACAGGGTTGTCAGAAGAATACCGACGAGCACTACGAGGAAAAGAAGTGTGTATAGGGTCGAAAAGAAGTACTGGCGGGCTGTCTGGTCTTTGGATGCGTCGCCGGCCCATGCGGCCAGCTTGTTCCGTAGCCCGTTACTTACTCCAAAATCCAGGCTTCCACTTAGAGCCATGAAAGAGGTGAGCACGGCGTACAACCCAAATTCCTCACGTGAGAAGTAGCGGGTGATCATGCCCAACATGAGGAAATTGGCCACCATGCCCAAAATGCGGCCCCCAACCATCGCCCCAGACCCAGCAACTGCATTGCGTAATCTTATATTCTGAGATAAAGTGGCCTTGAGAGCGAAGCCGAACTGATTCGTCATAAACAACTTCCTATCAGCGCTGTGTATCATTCTTACTTAGAGTTTCCGAGCGGCTGAGCGCGTGCTAATCACTTTGTTTCTCTTTGCCATGGACAAAACAAGGATGGAGTCGAGCGTGCAACGCAACGTTCGGACGGCGTTCTAGGCCAGCACGCACACACTGACCAGCAGATAAGCAGGTTCTTGTGAGCTGGACTCATAGCCCTCGCTTGTATATCATATTTCTCAAAGCGTCATCCCAGCTGTACCGGCTATCCACCATCAGTGGGCTATCTTGGGGGACAGTCCTCGGCCAACTCTCGAATTTGATAGAGCAGTATCAACTCATTAGTACACTTGAGCTCGTCTCGAATTTGCCGCTCGATCTCTCGCTGGAACGCCCGAGATGAGATCAGAATTGGTTCTGATCTGCCCTTAGAATCGGCTGGAGCAATAATTGGGATCCCATTCAACTGCTTGCCCTGATAGTGAGAATTAGAATCCACAAAAGCGCAGATGTTTGACTCGGTCAGCTTACTTGTAGCTAATAGCCTTAACGTATGTGTGCCAACTCCCCACACAATAATGGGTCTACCACTGGCTGCAAGGTCATCAATCATTTGGCGTATGCGGTCGTCAACTTTCTGCGATTGGCGGATATATTCGACCAAGCCTTGCTCTGTCTCCAGATCCCGTACAGGATGTGCCGGGCGCAAATCGTCCTTCTTGAATATGGCGGAGATGACTGGCATCGTTGTACCATAACTCTGCTCACGTGCGTCTTGCCGACAGAAAACCTGAACAAAGCCATTTGACTGCATCAGATTGGCAAGAGAAGTAGCGGAAAAGAAGTTAATATGCTCGGTGCTGAATTGTTGAAAAGGGGCATCCGGCCAGCGCGCAAACTGAGTGGCATCTGGCACTTCCACAAACATCAGCCCTTCTGTGGAGAGCATGTAACGCGTTTTGGCCAGCGCTGAACCAAGATCTCGGATGTGCTCAAGCACGCCGACAAGGATCAGGAAGTCAGAAGACTGCCCGGGGACCGATACATCTGAGAGAGTATTAGTGAGAACACGGACTCCGTACAATCTTTGCGCCGCTTCAGCACAGGCAGGTGAAGGATCAAGACCTAACACGTTATGATAGCCGCTCTCCTTTAGCAAAGACAGAAGCCGTCCTGTTGCACAGCCTACTTCAAGAATGCGTGCCTGGGCGTTATGAAGAAACTGTTTGATGATGCCCGATATCGCTGAGAACCGAGCCAGATCGTATTCTGATTCCTGTCCTCCGCAGTCCTGGTATTCATACTTTGACATTTCTCGGTAGTAGGCGTCGAAAACTGCTTGCTCAGGGATGTTGTCCGCAAAACCAAAACCGCATTCTTGGCAGACTACCATGTCATAGCCTTCAAGCAAACTGCCACTAGACATCTCAGAGAAACGCTGTTGGAAAAGCAGCTTGCTCCTTTGACTACCACAAACCGCACAACCTCGCTTCCATCCGCACTTTTCTTCGGTTGTCTCGTTCATTAATTTCTCTCCAAGCTGGCTACGCAGTAAGCCGATCAACAGGGACGGCGTAGCAGACAAGTTGCCAGCCTTCTTCGTCATGTGGCCGTAAAAAGAAACGGTACTGGCTGGATAGTGACTTTATGAACAAGGGAAGCCGCCACAAATGATCCTGCCGGTGATACACACAAACAGCCAGAACAGGAGAAGTTTGCTTGATCACTCTACAGGCACCAGCAAGAGCATCAGGTTCAGCACCTTCGATGTCCATTTTGATGTAAGTGGGCACACAATTGCCCAGGATCTCATCTAGAGGCGCGCAATCCACCTCCAGCGTTCCGGTATCCGTTATTGCCGACTCCAGTGTACCCGTTGCCTGAAAGCGCGCCTTTTCCTTATGTGCGGCGACGGCCAGTTGCAGCGCAGTCACCTTGTCTTTGATATTGCTATCCAAAGTCGATAAATATTCCTGCAATTCCTGGAAGTTGGCCGGGTCTGGCTCCAACGCAATGACGTTGCCAAAGGAAGATCCTTGACGTCGAAGAAAACTTCTGATAGTGTCTCCATTAAAGGCACCACAATCAACAAATACCTCATTCGGAGACAAGGAAAAGAGGGTGTCCGGGAAGTACTCCTCCTGAGCAACCGGAGAGGGCAACCCGTCGGAATCCGGTAACAGTCGCCATTTCAATTGCGCCAGGTATTCGCGACGCGAGGCATCATCCGCCCACAGCGAGAGAGCCTTTCGCACATCATCTACCTGTTCGTAGATTTTGTGCGGTAAATCCAAACAGTAATGAGGCAACAGTGTCTCAGGATACTTCCACAATAGCGAGACAAACGAAACAACCCTTAAACAGTTGAGATCTAGCAACTGTTGCCTGGTATAGGCAAATCTATGCCCCGGACTCCAAATCGTAACAACAAAGGCTGCTCTCCGCCCAAAGTTGTGGGTTGCATCCTGCGGAGACAGTACCTGAAGCCGGTCAACAGAGCTGTTCCACAATCGAGGATTATTGTCCGCAAAGGCCAGCGGCTCTATGCCTACACTGCGTAAACCCGCAAGTATTTTCCTGCCTAGATTTCCAGCACCAAAGAGAACAAACGATTCACCAAAAGGTGCCACTAGCCGGTCAAACGTTGATTTCTCGCGGTTTATTACGGAAGAAATGTCCTCACTTAGCAGTTCTTTTAGTTGGCTCTCTAAAGAATTTTTCATGTCTAAGCCCATTCGCCTTGTATTTATACGTTCACTCGACGAGCTTCTCTCAGTGGGAATATTACTTATCGACCAGCAACTTTTCTCGATGAATGATTCCTTTATTGGCCAAGTACCATTCGTAGATTTCCCTAATGCAAGCGTCCATATCGCGAAAGGAGTAGCCGCCCATTTCTGAAAGCAACCTGGAATTGTCTCCACCGTACTCCCTGCCGACGCCCTCGCGCGCAACCACAACATCCAGATTCTTGCCAGATGCTGCAAGCACCTTGTCGGCTAGGGTCCGCAGGTCGAAGACACGCCCGGTACAGACGTTGTAGAATCTATCTTCTGGATCGTTTTCGATGAACCACTCTGTGATCTTGACCAGATCATCTACATACAGGTAGTCAAAGAAAACGTTCTGTTTGATGGTTATCGGCAAATCCCAGGCGGCTTTGCAGCAAGCGTTAGAAATAAACCTGATTTCCCAGTCTTCATACTTTCCAAAGACCCCAAACAGACGTATGTCATAGATGTTACGAGAATGTTCTGCATATTTAGCCATAATATATTTGGAAAATCCATAGGCATCTTTCGGAACATGTGTATCAAAGTAATCCTCACGTATTTTAGGTATCCAGTGTTGCCCGCCATATTCAGCACCCGATCCGTAATAAATCATTTTCCCGTAGTATTCACTACACCGGGCAAGATTAAAAAACATTCTACAGTTGTGCTCTAATACCTTTGTGAGGTCTTTCTTGGAGGTTCTGGTAGCATTCCAGGTGGCAGTGTGAATCACCACGTCAAAACGGTGCGTCTTCAGATAGTTATACACTCGCTCTTCATACAGCAGATCCAGTTCACCATGTGAAGGCGCGAATACGTTGTATTTGCCTGTAAGCTGTTCTTTCAAGTTGCGCCCTATGAATCCAGAGCCTCCCGTAATGAAAAGATTCTTCACCGGAATCCGCCTCCCCTCACTCATCCAATGGCGGGATAATCATGTTGGAGAGAAATTCCTCGCGGTCCAGGAAAGGCCATAAATCCTCTAACGGCTTAGAGACCATTGAACCATCCGCCCGCTGCATAGAAGAAAGCCTCGGCGCAGTGACCTGGTCAGGCGGGACCATAACCTCGCACACAACTGGCCCGCTCGATTTCAGCACCTCGCGAACTTTCTGCCTGATGTTCGTGTGATCCTCGAGGCGCGCGACTGGAAGACCATAAGCCTCAGCCACCTTGATCATATCTGGGAGAGTCAGCCCACTTGCCGGACTGCTGGCGACGCAATGGCCCCCAAAGTAATTCCGTTGTGTTGCTCTGATCGAAGCGTACCCTTGATTACTCAACACGAAAAACTTGATCGGGAGGTTTAAGCGCTTGACGGTTTCTAATTCCTGGATATTCAACTGAAATCCTCCGTCTCCATCAATACAGACCGTCCGCTTTCGCCCGCTGGCGAGACATACGCCTATGCTGGCGGGGATACCGAATCCCATTGCCCCCAGCCCCGGGGTGTTAAAGATACGCATACCCTCTTTTACTTTGAAGGCTTGCATAGTACGCTCGCTGCAAGCCCCAGAGCTGCCCGGCACGATTACGTCATCACTGGACATCTCGTCGGACAGCACTTCTACCAGCACATAGTTATTCACGTAGCCTTGTTCATGCCAGTACTCTGGCAGCACGATAGGGTACCTGGCTTGCCAATCCTTGCACCGTGCCAACCAACTGGAGCGGTCTTTCGGTGTGACCTTCTCACCTTGCCGGACAAACTCTTGGATGAAATCTTTTGCATCAGCACACACAGGCACATCTATGAGCATCATCATCTTGCGAATTTCGGCGGGATCGATGTCTACCATAACCTTCTTGGCTGCTCGGGCAAAGTTCTGGTGGTCATACCCTGTCTGCCCAAAATCGAGGCGTGCTCCAACTGTCAATATCCAGTCTGAATTCTGCTGAGCGAAGTTCGCTCCGCGTTGTCCCACAGAACCCGGCCGGCCTGTGAAAAGCCAGTGAGATTCGGGCAGGAAATCAATCGTCTTCCATGTGGTGAGAACGGGCACTTTCAGAATCTCGATTAAGTGCAAGAAACCTTCTTTGGCCTTTGCCAACCTTACTCCATTTCCGACCAGAATTACTGGTCTCTCAGCTTGATTCAATAGCCGGATTGCTTCACCAACTTGTTGCTGAAGCAGGTCTGGATCTGCTGACTGCTCTACTTCGCTTGGATCGAATTCGGCAAGATTCCTCTCTTTAATTATGGCTGCTTGCACATCCAGAGGAATATCAATCCAAACAGGACCGGGGCGGCCACTTCTAGCTAGGCAAACAGCTTTTTCCAGATGATACCTGATCGAGTCAGGATCGATCACGGTCACAGCATACTTTGTGATTGATTCGACAAGGCGCACGATGTTCACTTCCTGGAACCCCATCTGCCTGACGCCTCGGTCTCCGATCATATCAATCCGCTTCACCTGGCCTGAGATGAAGAGGCAGGGCGTAGAATCGAGCCAGGCAGCAGCGACTCCTGTAAAGGTGTTCGTTCCTCCTGGCCCTGTTGTCACCAGCGCAACACCGAGGTTGGTGGTATACTGCCCATAAGCCTCGGCGGCAATGGCAGAAGCCTGTTCATGGAGATTGCATACGTATTCGATATCCCGGCGCTTGCCCAGAGAGTCTACTAGATGCATACAACCGCCGCCTGGCAATAAGAATACGTGCTTCACGCCCAGATTCGCAACAAACCGAAACACGTAATCTGATAGCTTGATCATGCTCTTTCGGCTCCTATGAATCATCTGAAACAAGACCGCTGTGGCATTCTTTGTCTTTAGTACGAACTCACTGCACCAGTCTTGCCAGACATTCAAGGGTCTCTGTAATGGTCAAACTGCTTTGGTTCCAAGGCTGTGGCATCAATATTCCGCGAATTCCGAAAGCTTCCACAGCCTTCACGTTGGCAGCCCTATCATCCACGAAGATGTCAGCTTTGCCCCACCAGCGCAGGAAGTCAACTTTGCTTTGATCATACACAGGAACACGTTCGCCTTCCCGTTTGGATGGAACAAGATTAAAGGACCGAATCCAACGACCAAGATGATAAGTAACCCAGGCAGCGGAGACAGGCGCACTGCGTAAGGGTGTGGTGGTAAGAGCAATATGTCGAGAATGCTCACCATACTGACGAAACCAAGCCAGCACTTCTGGAATTGGCGGCAACTGTTCCGCAGCACCAGAAAGCCGGAAAGCATCTAACGAGGCCAGATATTCATCTAAGCTCACCCCCAGGAGCCGATGGGGCGGATTCTCTGAAATCTCTTCATATCGCAACGAGCAGTCAGGATGGGATGGCAGCCAAAAAGCCTCCAACCATGAGCGCATAAGGTCAATTAGAACATCGTCAATATCCCAGGCAATTGTCTGCATTGCACGTGTCCAGAAAGGATAATGAAGCTCTTTGGATGGGACTAGACTTACTAGTCCATCCAATAAGTTAGCCAAGTCTTTCGACGCTTGTTCTTTGTGATCTCCGAATCGGTGTAACAGGAGTCGTCTGAGTAGTGCGTTGACGATATCTCCTCAATGACCGCGCCAGTTTTGCTGCTAAAACTGTGTTTTGTGCCTCTTTCTATCGTGACTACCTCGCCTGTTTTGTATCCCCTTTCAACCCCACCAAGATTGATTTGAACGTCACCATGTAGAATATGGAATGTTTCTTCCTTTAGCTTATGGTAATGTTCAGGATTCTTCTGGCCAGGCAGAAGTATCAGCAATTTCTTACAATATTCCCGATTCACAACAGTAATCATCGTAAGTCCAAATTGACCAAATCGGTCAATGCCATAGTGATGCGAAATTTCAAAATCTGCCTGACCTGGGACTACCACCTTGCCTTTCCGCAAAATCTCCTTTACTGTCTGGACTATGTTGTACACTTTCTCTCTGGTTTCTACCCTTCTTGTGTTGGACAGCAGCATGGGTTTCTTTGCAACGATGTCTGCTTCAGCATAGAACTCCGTGTATTTCGACAAATCATTTGCTGTGATCTGATTTTCTGCAACAGGTATAGCCAAGAAGATATCAGATAGTTCTATCCTCTCACCTTTCCTTATTTGTCTCGTGGCGAACACCCCTCTCCTTAAGGCTCTTAGGACACGTATCTCCTTTTCGGTGAATTTCGATCGCCTCCCTATGACTCCACACATCTCAAAAGCGTCTTGGGCTGATTTCAGCCATCGCCGGATTTGGTCGGGGGTAGCCGAGTAGGCGTTTAGACCGAATGCCTCTGTCTTGACTCCAATGTGCTTCTCAAATATGGTAGCGCCTTTTGCTATCGCAATCTTAATCGAATCGAAATTATCTGGGTTCTCATGTGTGGAATAGCCGATCCTAATTTGTGGATATCTCGATCTTAACAAGTCTATTTGGTTTAGCTGCAGATTCTCATTCAAAGTGGGATATTCGGCCACACAGTGATTTAGAGAAAAGTCTTTCTCTCTATGCTCAAAAAAGCTGACAACTTTGTCGATATCTTCTAAAGAAACACCAGCAGCCGACGCGATGATAGGTTTGTCTGACTTTGCAATTCGTTCTAAGAGCGGCCAATCAGTGAAAGAACAACTGGCAATCTTGATGATATCAAAGTCGTGTTTTTCAATTAGGTCGACTGACTTTTCGTCAAACGGTGTACAGACTGATACAAAGCCCAGATTGTCGACCTCATCCTTTAATGCCTTATATTGATCTTCATTGAGTCGAGTCTCTGAGAAGCGTTTGACGTATTTAAAGTCAGTTCTTCCCTTGCAATCTGGGTGAATGAAGGTATCCAAATGCCGATATTGGAACTTAAACCCGAAATCGAAAAGGGATCTAAAATCTTTACAAGCTTCGTGCACCGCCCTAATAATTCTTAGCCCGTGCTCAACACTTCCCATGTGGTTGTTAGCAATGTCAAAAACGAACAAAGACTTTAGATTGATGTTTTTCATTTCCCCCTTCTCCACATTTTTGGGCTTGTCGAAACAATACTCTTAGCCTTGATAGTGAAAAGCCGAGACGGAGCAGCTTGTGGCCGGTCCCTTTCGCTTCCCTTTGAGGTCAATGTCCAAGTATATGTCGGCGAGAGGCATCAGGACTGACTGATCATCAAGTGAACGGTTCAGCGACATTAGGCGCGGATGAGTCGTTCGGCATATGCATTCTTCGTAAGACACATGCCCATTCCACCGCACAAGATCACGACACGGATGTTCTCCTTGATGCGCTGCTCTTCACCAGGGTGCGTTCAGCCACAAAGGTATTGAACGTTTCCAGTATGTAGCTAATCATTAGTCTCGTAATCCCCGGGAACACGCCGATCCAAAACGTGCCATTCATCACTCGGTCTGTGTTCTCCAGACTGCCGACCACGCGATGTGGGACACCCACGTAAGCCGGTTGGCACAACAAGTTGCCGCCGAAGAGCAAGCGCGTGCCAATCTCCCGTGATTCCAGAAATCGCACCAAGTCATTCCGTGTAAAGGGTGTGCTCTCCCGCACCGTGATGGGGAAGCCAAACCAGCTTGGCTCCGCGTCCGGCGTGGCCTGAGGCAAGATAAAGAAGTCTTCGTAGGCCTTGAGCCCGTCGTAGAGAGCGGCAAAGTTGCCCCGTCGCGTCTCGATAAAGTCAGGCAACTTTTTCAACTGCGCGATGCCCACTGCTGCCTGCATGTCAGTCAGCTTAAGGTTGTAGCCGATGTGCGAGTAGATATATTTGTGGTCGTAACCGTGGGGCAAATCCCCCAGTTGCCAGTCAAAGCGCTTGCCACACGTGTTTTCCTTACCTGGCTCGCACCAGCAGTCGCGCCCCCAATCCCGGAAGGACTTTACCAGCGTTTTGAGAAGGGGGTGGTTAGTAAGTACACATCCGCCCTCGCCCATAGTAATGTGGTGCGCTGGATAGAAGCTCACGGTGGCCAAGTCACCGAAAGTCCCCACTTTCTGCCCATGGAAGGTAGCTCCCACCGCATCACAGCAATCTTCGATAAGCCACAGATCGTGCTGTCGAGCGAAATCTGTTACAGCACCCAGATCAAAAGGGTTTCCAAGGGTGTGGGCAAGCATAATGGCACGTGTTCGCTCGGAATGGGCCTCCTCAAGCCGTGTCACGTCCATGTTGTAGGTAGGTATCGTGACATCCACGAACACCGGAACAAGGTTGTTCTGGATGATCGGGTTTACCGTCGTCGGGAAACCTGTGGCAACAGTGATAACCTCGTCGCCGGGCCGCAAGCGCCGATCCCCCAGTTTGGGTGAGGTCAGGCACGAGAGCGCCAGTAGATTGGCTGATGAACCAGAGTTAACCAGAATGGCGTGGCGCAGACCGAAGAAACGGGCAAACTCGCGCTCGAATTGATCGGCAAAGCGCCCGGTGGTTAGCCAGAAATCGAGCGAGGCATCTACCAAATACTCGAGCTCGGTAGCATCAAAAATCCTACCAGAAACTGGCACCGGCGTCTCACCGGGAACAAAATCACAGGTTGGGAAGGCAGCTGCGTAATATTCTGCAACTAGCTCCAAGATTTGCGCTCGCAGTGCTTCAGCTTTGGCTGTCATGGGCAAAGAACTCTTGATACCAGGCAATGGTACGCCTTAGCCCTTCATCCAGTGAAAATAAGGGATGCCAACCTAGCAGTCGGCGTGCTTTCTCGGCGCTCAGGTACTGTTGGCGAATTTCGTTTATTGCCTCGTTGCGGATATCTGGCTCCAAGTCGGACCCCATCAACCCCAAGATGCGTCTGACCAGTTCTAGTACCGTTACTGGCGTCTCGTTGGAGAAGTTAAAAGCATGGCCCGCTAGGTCGCGGTTTTCAGCCTGCCGTTCTGCCAGTAGTATGTAGGCAGCCACGGCATCCTCGACGTAGAAGTAGTCTCGCACGTACTGACCATCCGAACGGATAATGGGCCGCTGCCCGCGCAAGACCGAGCGTATCGTGCCCGGAACGATGCGATTCCAGTTCATATCACCTTCACCATAGAAGTTGCCGCAACGGGTGATAACCACTGGCAATCCATGAGTTTCGGCATATGCCTGAGCGATCAAGTCGGCACAGGACTTGCTTACATCATAAGGGTGACGTCCCTGGAGCGGTGTCTGTTCGTCGTATGGTAATTGCTCTTGATCGCCATATGCTTTGTCAGATGAGGCAAGGACAATCTGGCACACGGTTGGACTGCGGCGGCAGGATTCCAGCAATACCCAGGTCCCTTGGATGTTGGTTTTGAAAGTAGAGATGGGGTTGCGATTGGCAATGCCGACAATCGTCTGCGCCGCTAGGTGGAACACAGTATTAATCTCATATTCACCCAGGACCCGTTCAACAAGCGCCTGGTCTCGAACATCCCCTCGCACGACCTTGCCTTGTTCGATCAAGCGCGATCGCACCAATTCAGATTGTGGCACCCAATCTCGCACCAGGCATACCACATCAGCACCTAATTCCAGCAACCGACGCACCAACCAGCCACCCAACAGCCCTGTTGCCCCCGTAACGAAGGTTGGCCGATCCAGCCAGAACGAGTTCGTCATTCCCACACTTTCCATAGCGCCCTGCCCTCGGCCCACAATCTCTCAAGCAGGCGCACGTCACGCAATGTGTCCATACACTGCCAGAAATCATCATGGCGATAGGCAACCAACTGCCTATCTAGAGCCAGTTGCTCCAGTGGGTCCCGCTCGAAAAGGGTCTCATCGCCCTCAATGTAGTCTAACACGCCCGGCTCGAGCACAAAGAAGCCTCCATTGATCCACCCCTCACCGATCTGGGACTTTTCGGCGAACCTGGCCACCAGATCACCGTCGAAGGTGAGGCCACCAAACCGGCCCGGTGGGCGCACAGCCGTAATGGTCGCCAGCTTCCCGTGCTTGCGATGAAAAGCAACCAACTTCCGGATGTTGATGCTCGCTATGCCATCACCGTAGGTCATCATGAAGGTTTCATTTCCAATCCAGGAAGCCAGCCGCTTGATGCGACCTCCGGTTTCTGTGCGAAGTCCGGTGTCAATGAGATGAACCACCCAATCCTCCCGACCAGCGTCGTGAACGTCCACACGGCCATTGCCCAGATGAATGCTAAAGCTATTGCGCAGATAATAATAGTTCAAGAAGTAATTCTTAATGACCTCCCCCTTATACCCCAAGGCGACGATAAACTCTTTGTAACCATATGCAGCATAGATATTCATAATGTGCCACAGGATCGGCCGCCCGCCGATCTCCACCATAGGTTTGGGCTTGACCACTGTTTCTTCTTGAAGCCGCGTGCCAAAGCCGCCAGCAAGGATTATGGTCTTCATCCGATTTCGCTCTCCTCACAGCTTGTATGCGACGCCAGCACCCGCTCGCGCCTGTTCGTGCCATCTGATGGTCCGCTGTAGCCCCTCCTCAAACTGCATCTTGGCTTTGAATCCAAACAACCGTTCCGCCCTGGTCGTATCCAGGCAACACCGGGGCTGCCCATCCGGCTTGCAGGAGTCCCAAACAAAGCCTCTCTCTTTTAGTCCCAGAAACTCATCCCTCACTATTCCCGTAGGTTCTCTCATACCACTCGATCATTTCCACCAACCCCTCCTCCACAGAGATCGCAGGTTCCCAGCCGCCGGTTACCGCTCTGAGCTTGGTGGTGTCGGCTGCCCGCCGGGGATAGCCCTCAGGCATCGAGGTGTCATAAACCACCCGTGGATTCCGCCCCGTCATCTTCAGGATCATCTGAACCAACTCTTTGATGGTCACCTCCTGGTCGTGGCCGATGTTGACCGGATCTGCGGCAGGGTACTTCTCCGTGACCAGCTTGAGCCCCATAGCGAAGTCCTTGGCGTGAACGAAGGCCCGGCTCTGATTGCCCGATCCCCAGACGATAACAGGGTTGTTGCTATCAAGCACCTTCTTAATCAGCGCGGGGATCACATGGGACGTGCCCTCATCGAAGTGATCACGGGGGCCATACGCGTTGAACGGGCGGGCAATGGCGATCTCCATGCCATATTCCTGGGCGTAGTACTGGCCTTGCTTCTCGGCCATGCGCTTGGCCCAGCCATAGCCCTCATTGGTGGGCTCCGGCGTGCCTCGTTTCCCTTCTGATTCGGGGGTGGGGACGACGGCGTCGTGGGGATAGATGCAGGCCGTGCTTACTACCAGGAAACGGGGAACATCGTTCTTTCGAGCCGCTTCAAGAACATTGGTATTCAGCAAGATATTAGACGTGAACATATCTCCGTGGTGGTGGCAGTTGTAGTGTATCCCTGTGACCTTAGCGGCCAAATTCATCACCACATCCATCCCCATGGTAACCTCTTCGCAGATGGCAGGGTCACGCAAGTCCTTCTGAATAAAAGTGATGTCCTTAATCACAGCGCTCAGGTTCTCCAGCCGTCCCCGCTCCAGGTTATCCACTACGGTGACGTTAGCGCCATCCTCAACCAGGAACTCCACCAGATAAGAGCCCAGGAAGCCAGCTCCTCCTGTGACGAGCACTTTCTTATTCTCCCAATATGACATGACGGTTCACCTCCTTGCGCTCGCCTCCTCTGTCCGCCAACGGGTCAGCGCCGAGGCGTGAGCACGTTGATACCCGAGCTATCCCACGCCTTGAAAGCCCATTGTCCTTTAGACCTCCGCAGGTCTCCCTACATGATATTATCCCCGATGACTTGGAAGAACTTGCACATGTTGCCATTGGGGAATATCTGGCGATGAACAGGCACGCTCCGCCCTTCAGCCCTTGCATTGCCATTCGTGGTTTCGCTAATCCTCGGATTGCAGGCAGGCTCCGCCGTTCAACGCTTGCTCTGAGAACCGAAGCGCTGGTGATAAGTGTTCGTTTTTATCCGATTAGCGAAGGAGCCTTAGCGCACCTTCTTTAGGCGATCGATCTCCACTTCACAGCGGGTCCATCGACCGAGAAAATCAACCAAAATCCTGGCCCGTTGCCCAGAGGACAAACCGCGCTCGAAAACCGCTTCAAAATCCCTCAAAGGGCCGCACGTCATCACTACCCGATCCCCAGGCTTGAATCGATATGCTTCGTAGCCCGATTCCTCGATCTCGGCCAATCGCTGCCTTAGGAAAGAGACTACATTGTCATTAACTATGGCGGGTTGGTCGCCGAAGCTGACGACCCTCCTCAGGCCAGGGGTCCAGCGCAGGGAGAAAAGACCATTGGAAGGGTCCACGCGGACGAAGAGGTAGCAGGAGAAGAAGGGCATTACTTTGCCTTTGCCGTTCTTCCTCATCTTGACCGTAGGCAGATAGGTCTCGAAATCCTTGCTTTCCAGGAAGCCACAAACCTGCTGTTCCTTATGCGGCTTGGTGTATAGAGCGTACCAATGTTTCATAGTGGTCTCATAGGATGCAGAGTATTGAACACGCCCTTTTGGCGCTAATTAATTGTCCTAACCGCGCATCCCCTCGCATGCTCTCCATCCCTTCAACTAGACTTGTCCGCTTTTGCCTCAAGGGAAAGAGAATACCCCAGTCCCCGATGGGTGATGATCAGCCGGGGAGAGGATGGATCCTTTTCTAACTTCTCTCGCAGCCGCCGGATGTAGTATCGCAAGGCACGACTGTTGGCTTTGGAAGGGGTGGGTCCCATTCTCTCCAGCAGTTCCTCGTGGGGGAGGATCTTCCCCCCATTCTGGGCAAGAAGGGAGAGCAAGATAAGTTCCCTGCTAGTTAACCGTACCGATCTGTTGCCCAGGCTCACCTCACCTCTAGCGAAATGGATAAAGGTATTCCCCGCTATGTAGATCTCTTCCTTTCGCTCTTTCCATTCTCTACGGCGGAGCAGGGCTTCCATGCGCGCGACTAGTTCTTCCGGAATCAAAGGTTGGGATAGGCAGTCATCCGCTCCCATCCGCAGGCAGTTTAAGAGATCCTCCTCATTGGTCCCATCGGTTATGACGATGATGGGAACATCAGATACCTCTCGAATACGGCGACAGGTCTCCCAACCGTTCAGTTGCGTGGACAATATTCCGCTTTCAACTAAAACTAGATCTGGCGAATAGCGGAGCAGGTTCTGAACGGTCTCGTTTGAAGAGGACGCCTTCTTAAGGCCGTAACCACTCTCTTCTAGTGCAAGCCCGATCTGCTCTGATAGCGCCGGATCCGCTCCGACGGTCAATATCTTCTTATCCCTTGATGAGGTCATTTAGATTCTGCCCGAGAAGTTTCTTCACTAAATATCCCATTTAGGTGTTCAACTGGGGTAAAAATGGGGTTAATAATCGGTAAAAAATATGAATTCTCAAAAAACGACATTTTCAGTCATTCATCTATCCCCATTGGGGATAGACTAGACTTTGCTGGCGCTTTCGCATGGTGTCAGGGCAGGCGAGTTTTGCTCCCTTTTTACATCGGGCTAACGGAGGCCCAACATGGAGGTTTTATGATTTGGTTCGAATTGAGGAAAGAAGATGAGAGGTAGGGTGTAGAGGGCGTTCGGCTGGAGTTGGCCCAGCGGAGTGCCCCACGCCTACCTTGCTGATGGGGGCCACTTAAATCCAAGAGCCCTGCCTTGTCATAAGGAGGGCAGCGTGCGATAATAAAAAGTAGAGAGTGATCAAGAAGAGCAGGCCCCGATGGAGGCTATCCTCGTTGTGAATGACGAAAGGAGATCATAGAACTTGTGCGGCTCTATCTCTCCCGAGAGGGGTACAGGGTCGTGGCCGAGCATCGGGGGACTAAGTTAATACGAAGCCAACAATCTTGGCTCCCTGGTTGCCAAGTTGGCCTTTGGGGACTGCTCCAAAGCGTTGAGGAGAAATTTGTTGGGTGGAGAGAGTGTAGGTGAGCGAGAGCGGAAAACGAACCTCCTGGCAAGAGAGGGTTATCTCCATAGCCAAGGAGCGGGCCAGGGAGGAGTCGCTGGAGTTGTGGGGTCGGTCTTCAGATGAGGAGCCGCCCTTCAACTACCGCCTAGAACATCTAAGGGCGGTGGTGCGCATAGCGGAGGGGTTGGCTTTGAAGTTGGGAGCCGACCTAGAGATAGTGCGAGCCGCGGCTTGGCTCCACGACTTGGCCAAGGAGGGGATCACTGAGTTGGTTGAGGACGGACACGGCGTGAAAGGGGCGGAAGAGGCCAGGAGGATATTGGAGAGGACCGATTTTGCAAAGGAGAAGATCGATGCCGTCTGCCAGGCTATCGCCGAGCATGTGGGGCTCTATAGAGATCATCCTGTCGAACCGTTGGAGGCAGCGATCCTTTGGGACGCCGATAAGTTAGCCAAATTGGGCGCCATCTCCTTGGTTCACTTCCTTTGCCTGAGCCCCTCTCTTAGCCGGGTGACTGCTGAGTCTCTCTTGGGGGAAGGTCGCCGATGGCTGGGGCTCCAGGCCAAGATGGTGGAGAGCATGAATACGCCTCTAGGGAAAGAGATGGGACGGGAGAGGCATGAAGTGGTGAGACGTTTCTACGAGCAACTGGAGAGGGAACTTAAAGGAGGGTGACCGATGAGGCAGAGGATGGTGGTTCTGGGTTCAGCCTGGGCACTGAGCAGCGCCACCCGGGATAACACTTTTCTCTTCTTCGACACCCCAGGGGGAGGGCTGCTCATAGATTGTGCGGGCAGCCCCTTCCACAAGTTGCTCAAGGTGGGCGGAGACCCGGGAAAGTTACGAGGGGTGATCCTGACCCACGCCCACCCAGACCATATCTACGGCTTACCGTCCCTCATCCACGAACTCTGGCTCTGGGGCCGCGAGGAACCCTTCTATATCTATGCTAATGTCCGCAGCCAGAGGGCCGCTCGAACCCTCATCGGCCTCTTCAATCTCTGGGATAAGCCCATGCCTTTGGAGTTGGTTCCCATCCCTCAAGAAGAGGAGTTCCTTCTGGTGGAGAACGATGAGTACGCTATCCACACCACCCCGGTGCGCCATTTGGGTCCCACGAATGCGGTGAGGGTCACCCCCAAGATCGGTAAAAGGGTGGTCACCTATTCCAGCGACACGCGCCCTTGTGAGGAACTCGTTGCCTTAGCCAAGGGCTCAGACCTCCTCTTCTTGGAGTGTGCCGCCGAGGAGCCCCATAAGGCCCACCTCACCCCGGAGCAGGCAGGGGAGATAGCCCAGGAGGCAGAGGCGAAAGAATTGATCCTGGCTCATTATCTGGAGAGCATGGCCCAGGACCCGGAGGGGACTATCGCTAGGGTGAAGGAGTTCTACGAGGGGCCGGTGCGTTTGGCGCAAGATTTCGAGGCTTATGGGCTTTGAATCTCTCCGGCTAGTTGCATTAAGAATGCGACAACCTGTGAGTGGAGTTGAATGTGCCAACAGACGTGCACAAGAAGAGTAGGGGAGCCCCTCACCTACAACCTATCTTTGAGTGCCGGCAGGAGTTACCTCCCCTGGCCTGATGATGCTCCTGGCCTAACGATGCCAGGACAGGCTGACAGCCAAGGGTTGGAGCCGTCACCCGCTGGCAGATGAAAACATCTTTGCCTCTCGATGCCAGTAGGGCAGGTATGGAAACCTGCCCTGCTTTGATTCGCACACGACGCCGAGACTTGTTCACCCCCTGTCCTTGTCAGGGGGTGAACTTATTATTATAATGGAGGCCATGGCATCACAGCGCGGCTAGCCAGAGAGGAAAAAATGGGTCAAAAGGAACGAAGGAAAAGCCCCAGGGTAGGAGCCCACCGCTTGGTCTCCTTCCGCCGCTCAGAGGATAGAGGCACCACCGGTTACGAGGGGTTCGTCCGCACCCTGAACCTGGGAGTGGGCGGCCTTCTCTTGGAGACAGATTATGTCTTTGAACCAGGCGAGCCATTGAGGTTGGAGATCTTGAGCGGCGATAGCGTCCTCAGGGCCAAAGGAGAGGTGGTTTACCGGGAAGGGAGGGGGAAGAAGTTCAAGGTAGGGGTGAGGTTCACAGAGGTATCACAGGAGGCCCTGGGGGGCTTGGAGGAAGAGGTGGCATTCAGCCCGCCAGACTAAAGAAGGAAAGGGGTTATCAGTGGGCGTAGTTCACAGGTTCATCGGTCGAGAGGGGGCCTTCGAGTGGGAGGGGAAAACCCCGGAGGAGTATATCGCCGAGACAGCCAAAGGCGCTTCCATCAACTGGCTCATCGGTCCCCGAGAGGGGGCTCCCCACTTCGCTATCAGATATATCGAGGTGGAGCCGAGAGGCCATACTTCCTTAGATAACCACGAACACGAGCATGGGGTGATGATCATCAGGGGAAAAGGTGAAGTGCTTATGGGCCAGGAGGAGGTGGAGGTGGGGTTCGGTGATATATTGTTCGTGCCCGGCCAGGAGAGACATCAGTTCAGAAACGCGGGGGATGAGCCTTTCGGCTTTCTATGCGTGATTCCGAGGATCTAGGCGTGGTTAGCGGGAAGATGAAGGCGGCGGTCTATCACGGGCCAGGCAAGGTAACAATTGAAGAGGTAGATGTCCCCCAGATAGGCGAGGGGGAGATATTGGTTCGCGTTAGGGCGGCTCTGGTCTGCGGAACGGACTTGAAGACCTATCTGCGAGGCCACCGCTTGGTGAAGCCACCCAGCCCCTTCGGCCATGAGTTCGCGGGGGAGGTAGCGGCAACTGGAAGGGGAGTTACTCGCTTCTCTGAGGGGATGCCGGTGGTGGCCGTCAATTCCGCTCCCTGTAACGTTTGTTTCTTCTGCCAGCGAGGCCAGCATAACCTCTGCGAGGATATCCGCTTCAATTGGGGAGCCTTTGCTGAGTACATAAGGGTTCCAGCCCGGGTAGTTGAACAGAATGTTCACCCTATCCCCGAGGGCTTGAGTTACGAAGAGGCGGCGCTAGTGGAGCCCCTGGCCTGTGTGGTGCGGGGAAACGAGGCGGCGGGGATCGAGTTGGGGGATAGCGTGGTTATAGCCGGGGGGACGGGGCCCATCGGCCTTATGCACCTGCAACTAGCCTTTCATCGGGGAGCCAAAGAGGTGATAGCCATAGGGTTGAAAGATGAAAGGTGGGCTGTAGCCGATGAGTTGGGGGTTAGCCATCTCATAGATGCAGGGAGTGAAGACCCTGTGGAGCGGGTTTGGGAGTTGACAGAGGGACGAGGGGCTGATGTGGTCATCGAATCTGCGGGGTTGCCCCAGGTGTGGGAGATGGCCCTGAAACTGGTGCGCAAGGGTGGCACTGTGGTTTTCTTCGGTGGATGCCCCTCGGGGTCGAAGATCAGTTTAGATACCCATAGAGTCCACTACGACGAGTTGACTATTAAAGGCTCTTTTCACCATACCCCCCGCTCGGTGAAGAAGGCCCTTGACCTTCTGGCTTTCGGCGTGGTGAAGGCCAAACCTCTCATCACTCATGAGTTGCCCTTGGAGAGATTAGAGGAGGCGCTGCTCATGATGAAGGAGGGGAAAGCAGTCAAGGTAGCCATTCTGCCCTAGGTGACACAGATGAGGGTGGCCAAGTACTACCGTCATGACGATGTTCGAGTGGAGGAGATGCCGGTGCCCAAGATCGGGCCCGGTGAACTGCTGGTTCAGGTGAAGGCTTGTGGCCTCTGTGGGAGCGACGCTATGACCTGGTACGCCAACGGGAAAGCGCCTACGGTCCTGGGCCACGAGCCTACGGGTTTGGTGGCTGAAGTGGGCAAAGGGGTAAAGGGGTTCGCCATCGGCGATCGGGTCTTTGCTCATCACCATGTGGCTTGCTTGGTCTGCCACTACTGCCGACGGGGTGACTACTCCCAGTGCGATACCTTCAGAGCGACCCATATCGACCCTGGGGGGTTCGCGGAGTATATCCGCATCCCAGCCCTCAATGTGAAGCGCGACGTCTTACTTCTCCCAGAGGAGGTCTCCTTTGAAGAGGGCACCCTCATCGAGCCGGTGGCCTGCGGCGTCCGAGGGATGAGACGGGTAAGGATCGAGCCGGGGGATACAGTTCTGGTATTGGGGGCTGGGGTGTCGGGGCTGATCTTCGCCCAGTTGGCCAGGCTTTGGGGGGCGGGCTTGGTGGTGGTCGTGGATTTCGTTGAGTATCGGCTGGATATAGCCAAAAGGTTGGGCGCTGACCTGACTATCGAGGCAGGAGAAGGGACTCTGAGTCGGCTTGAAGCCTTTAACGAGGGGCGGGGTGCCGACCTAGTGATAGTCACCCCAGGGACCATCGAGGCTATGGAGGAGGGGATCCGATTGGCGGGTAAGGGGGGCACGGTCCTTCTTTATGCCCCTTCCTACCCCGGCGAGAGGTTGCCTTTGGATACCAACGACATCTTTTGGCGGGAACTGACACTCGCCACCACATATTCTTGTAGCCATAAAGACACACGAACGGCGCTGGAGTTTATACTTAGAGGCCGAGTTCAAGTCGAGCCCCTCATCACCCACCGGTTGGGCCTGGATCAAGTGGCCGAGGGGTTGCGACTCATGGCTGAAGCCCAAGAGTCTCTCAAGATCGTGATAGTGCCTTTCCCACAGGGATACTTTACGTAGAAAGGCCGCTATCATGCGGGCTTGACAGGTGTTGGTCAAGGGGGCATCAAGAACGAGGGAGGCCAGTTCCGTCTAAGGTGGAAGCATCTAGCGGGAGGGGGTAGGAGATGGATCTAGGGTTGCAAGGTCAGGTAGCCCTCGTGGCCGCCTCCAGTAAGGGGTTGGGGAGGGCTATCGCTTATGGGTTAGCGAAAGAGGGAGCGAGGGTGGCCATCTGTGCCCGCGGAGAGGAGGCGCTGGCCCAGACAGCGGCGGAGATCGAGGGGGCTACCGGTTCCCCCGTTTTGGCTATGGTGGCTGACCTCACGAATAAGCAAAACATCGAGAATCTAGTGGCTAGGGTGGTGGAGGAGTTTGGACATCTCGACATTTTAGTCACCAACGCCGGAGGGCCGCCACCTGGTCTCTTCGTGGATCTCACCGATGAGAAGTGGGAAGAGGCGTTCGACTTAACCTTGATGAGCGCCGTCCGACTCTGCCGGGAAGTGATCCCCCATATGCGGAGGCAGGGGGGTGGGCGGATCATCACCATGACCTCCCTCTCGGTGAAGCAGCCCATCGAGAACCTGATGCTCTCCAACTCTCTACGGTTAGCGGTCATCGGGTTGACCAAGACGCTGGCTAACGAGTTGGCTCAAGATAAGATATTGGTGAATAGCGTCTGCCCTGGCTGGACGCGAACAGAGAGAGTGGAGCAGTTGTTGCAAGACCGCGCCCAGCGTCACGGCACCTCGGTAAAGGAGGAGTTCGCCAAGATCGAGAAGGAGATCCCCCTAGGAAGGATGGGGAGGCCAGAGGAGGTGGCGAACCTGGTGGTCTTCCTAGCCTCCGAGAAGGCTAGTAACATCACCGGCACGGCTATCCAGGTGGATGGGGGATTGGTGAAGGGGATTTTGTAGGGACGCGTTGTGGTGGATCGGATGTTGGCATGTAATGATCATCGCCAGGCTGTCAAAGACCGGGGGCAACAATGTTGCTGAAGAATTTCTGGCCGCGTCTTGCTACCAGCCAAGAGCTTGGAAGTTTGAAGGAGTATTTGGAGAAAATAGAAACCTACTTAGGCGAGGCCAGGGAAATGGCCAGGGAAGAACTCGAAGACTGGCTTAATGCGGAAGCTGCAAAGCTCTCGCCCACTGAAAGAAGCGATTTCTACGAGTTCTTTGTGGACAAGCAGTGGCAGTACAGCGAGGTTTTCCCTGGTATACTTCGAAACTCGTTTCTCGTCACATTGCACTCTGTTCTTGAGAACGAGTTAGCTTGGATATGTGATTCTTTGCGAAGGAAGAAAGACATACCCATATCTTGGAGTAAACTGAAGGGTAACGCGCTGGAACGGGCCAAGGTCTATATATCAAAGCTAGGCGGGCTCGACTTTCCTACCGGACAATCTTGGGTGGAAATCAATTCCTATATCACTATTCGCAACTGTATCGTCCATAATGTGGGGAATGTTCGTGGATTCAGCAAAGAGAAGGAGCTCCGTGATTACTGCTCGAAGCAAGCAGGAATATCTATCGACACAGAGGGGAATTTAGTGCTGTCAAAGGACTTCTGTTTGCAGGCGGTATCTACTCTCCAGGAATTCTTCGAGGAACTATATGATTCCTATGAGGGGAAGCAAAGCACTATGACGTATCATGTCTACGAGAACTGGACGGTGCACAAGGCCAGGGTGCACTTTTCTGATTGCAGCTTTTGTAACGATGGAAAGGGCATCCATCCCAACGCTGGTCCTAACAACGGTAGATGGCTCGGCCCCTTTGCCACGCTTGACGAGGCTCTGCAAGTTGCACAGGCAACTGGCGAACCTGTCAGCAAATGCAAGTTCTGCCGACCGCAAGGATAAACCGTGAGACGTAGGCTGGACTTTAACCTGATACTCATACCGCTCTTGGCTATCTTTGCCATCGCCCCTCTCACTCGGCCCGGTTTCTTCCTGGCCCATTCAGGCTTTCTCCCCGTGCTCAACCTATTCGACCTGGAGAAAGCGCTCCCCGGCCTGGTACGCCTTGGGGCAGGTCCCGGCCTGGGCTGGGCTCCCAGGATAGGGGAAGAGTATAACCTCTTCACGGGCGAAGGCCCTTTGCCCTACGCTTTGGCCGAGGCGTTTCGCCTCTTGGGTATGAGCGGGTCTCAGGCGGTCAAAGGGGTCTACGCTCTAGGCTTCCTCCTCTCAGGTTTAGCGATGTACGCCTTGGCTCGTCGCCTTTTCGGCCCTCACGGGGGGCTCATCGCCGCCCTAGTCTATACCTACTTGCCCTATCATTTGGCGGTGGTCTATCTGCGGGGGGCCTTCGCCGAGTCGGTGGCTTTTATCCTTTTCCCTCTCCTCCTCTGGGCTGTGGATGTGGGGCTTAAGGAGGGTGGGAGGTTCGTGCTAGCGTTATCTGCTCTTCTATTCGCGGCCCTGGCTCTCACCCAGGCCGGACTAGCCCTCCTTTATGCTCTATTCCTCTGGGCTTACATATTCGCTCTTGGTCCTTCCCGGGAAGCCAAGGTGCGTACCGCCTCAGCGCTAGGCGTGGGGGTTGGCTTGGGGTTTCTGCTTCTCCTGCCCCTCATCTTGAAAGGTGGCTACCTTCTAGGGCCCGGGCCTGATTTCTCCCGCCATTTTCTTTACCCTTTCCAACTCTTCTCACCGACCTGGAAGTATGGGAGTATGGAGATGGGTTGGAAGGGCGGTTTCCCCTTCCAGTTGGGAGCGGTCGCCACGGGTTTAACCTTGCTTTCGCTCTTTGCTCTTTCCAGGGGGGTGAAAGAGGTCAGGGGGAAGATTCTCTTCTTTTTGGCTGGGGCGGGGGTTATGGCTCTTCTCACCCTGGGGCCGGCACGGCTTCTCTGGGAAACGACTTGCCTCTCCTGGCTCTTGGCCTACCCTTGGCAACTCCTGGCCCTCATCGGTCTCTGCACCTCAGCGGCGGCCGGGGGGCTTTTGGCTTTGGAGCCCCGCTTGGCACGCTTCCCCTGGAGCGCGGCCCTCGTAGCCCTCATCGTCTTGGGGAGTTATAACTACCTCTCTCCACGTTTCACCGACCTCGAGGTCAAAAAACCGGCTCAGGGGATCCTGGGAGATAAAGTAGTGCTTCTGGACTACAAACTAGAAGGCCCCCTCCGGCACGGGGCTACCATCCGCCTGACCCTATACTGGCAGGCCCTGAAGGAGATGGAGAAGGATTATACCGTTTTCGTTCATGTGGTCGATGGGGAGGGGACCGTCTGGGGGCAGTGGGATAGCCAGCCAGTTTCTGGTGAGCGACCCACCAGCGGTTGGGAGCGGGGAGAGGTGATAGGGGACACCTATAAGGTAAGCATCGATGTGGAGGGGCCAAGAGAGGGGTATAAGATAAAAGTGGGGGTGTATTTGGTAGAGACAGGGGAGCGGTTGCCGACGGAGGGTAACACTTTCATACTGGTAGAGCCGAGAGCGGAGGGAAGCGATGGCTGATGCTCTATCTCGGCTCTGGCGGCGGGTCGATCCTTATTTAATTCTGCTCCTCCTTTTCTCCCTCTTCGCCATAGCGCCCCTATTCCAGCCCGGCTACTTCTGGGGGGCTCATGATGCCCGCCACAGCGTCTATTTCCTCTTCGAGTTCGACCGCTCGATACAAGATGGGGTGTGGTACCCCCGTTGGGCGCCAGATTTCACCTTCGGTTACGGCTACCCTTTCTTCAATATCTATGGCCCTCTGGCCTTCTACTTGGGGGAGGCTTTTCACCTTTTGGGCTTGGATTTCGTCTCCGCGGTTAAAGCGGTCTTCGCCTGCTCGCTGCTCTTCTCTGGGGTCACCATGTTCCTCTTCGTCCGCCGTTTCATGGGCTCCCGAGCGGGGCTTCTGGCCGGCCTGGTCTACATCTATATCCCCTACCACATCGTGGACGTCTATGTTCGTGCTTCGTTGGCCGAATCTCTAGCCTTGGCTTTTCTCCCCCTCAACCTCTGGCTCCTCTATGAGGCGGTGGCCACGCCCCGCCTGGCCGCCGTTTTGGGCGCTGGCTTTTCCTATGCCGGGCTTATGCTCACCCATAACGGCCTCACCCTCCTTTTTTCGCCCCTTCTGGGCATCTATTTGATATTTCTGGTCCTGAGCAGGGCCTTGGCCGGAAGGAAGAGAGGGTTGTCCGGAGACCTCCCAGGCTTAGTCAGGGGGTTACTCCGTTCCTCCCTCCCGCCTATTTTAAGTTTGCTTTTGGGCCTGGGGCTGAGTGCCATCTTCTGGCTCCCTATGGCCCTGGAGTTCAAGTATGTGCGCCTCGACCAGTGGATGGGTGGTTACTATGGCTACCGGGATCATTTCGTCTATCTCTTTCAACTCTTCTCCCCCTTCTGGGGGTATGGGCTGAGCAAGGCGGGCCTCGAGGACGGGTTACCTTTTCAGTTGGGTGCTATCCCTGTGGTCTTTGGGTTTCTCTCTCTGGTGGCTCTGGGGCAGGTAGAGAAGGGAGAGTTGCGAAGGCTCCTGGTCTTCTTCCAACTGACAACGGTAGTCATCATCTTCCTCATGCTCCCGGCATCTATACCTTTGTGGGAGGTGTTGCGCTTGGTGACCTTCGCCCAGTTCCCCTGGAGGCTTCTCACCTTAGCTATTGTGGCCCTTTCGTTCCTGTCCGGCTCCATAGTGGTGGGGGCTGACTCTTCCCCTGAAGGGGTCTCTCCCCTGGCCGTGGTGGCCCTAGGGGCCCTGGTGATCCTGGGGAGTTACCCCTACCTCATGCCTCAGATAGTGGAGCCCGCAGAAGGGGCCGTCTCCTTTCAAGGTCTCATGCAGTTCCAGCGCTCGGCGGGAGAGATGACCGGCTCCACCACCTGGGTGCATGAGATACCCACCTGGTCACCCATGGCCCCATATATGGTGAGCGAGGATAAGCCCCTCACTACCAAGGTGGATTATGAATCCCTCCCCAGGAGAGAGGAAAGGATAATAGTGGGCAGCAAGGGGTACGGCACAACCTTTGAGAAGGTTATCTTCCAGGCTCGGGAAGAGGGGCGGATCACTTTCAATACCTTCTATTATCCCGGCTGGCGCGCCTACCTCTTAGAGAGCGAGGAGGGGCCCATCGAGCGGGAACTCGAGATCGTCCCCCATGGCACCTGGGGAAAGATTACGGTGACCGTTCCAGAGGGGGATCATTACCTGTTGTTGCGTTTCGAGGACACGCCGGTAAGAGTGGTGGGCAAGTATATCACCGCTTTGAGTGTCTTTATTATGTTTGTGGCCTGGGGTTGGAAGGCTAGTGGCAGAGTATTCGTTAGGTAGCGAGTTATGCGGGGCTTGATTGCTAGGATAGATCGAAACCTACCGCTTATTGTGGCCTTATCCATCTTCGCCTGGGCACCCCTTTTGGGCCCCACCTATTTCTTGGAGGCCCATGACGCCCGCCATAGCATCTTCTTCCTCACCGATTTCCACCAGGCGATCCGCGACGGGGCTCTCTATCCCCGCTGGGGCACTGACTTCGCTCTGGGCTACGGCTACCCCCTCTTCATCCTTTACTCCCCCTTGGCTTTCTACGTGGCCGAGGTCTTTCACCTCCTGGGGGCTAGTCTCACCGCCTCGGTAAAGGCTACCTACGCCTTGGCCCTCATCCTCTCAGGGCTCTCCATGTACGCCTTCGTCAAGCGGATCCTGGGGAAAGGGGCGGGGCTTTTGGCCGCCTTGGTCTATATCTATATGCCCTATCATCTGGTGGATATCTACGTGCGGAGCGCCTTCGCCGAGTTCTGCTCTTTCGTCTTCCTCCCCTTGGTTCTGCTCTTCTTCTATGAACTGACCGAGACCCGAAAAGGGCGTTATCTCGCCCTCTTCGCTTTGACCTACGCGGGTTTGATCCTCACTCATGCACCGACCGCCTTCGTCTTTACCCCTTTTCTGGGGGCTTATATGCTCTACCGTCTCCTTGCTCAGGGGCGAGGGGATGGGCATCGCTATGCATTCCGCATCTTGAGGGAGAGGTTGCTTCGCTTATCCGCCCTGACCGGAGTGGCTATTCTTCTCGCCCTGGCGTTGAGTGCCATCTTCCTCCTGCCTATGCTCGCTGAGAAAGGGTGCGTGGTGCAGGAGCAGTGGACGGGGGGCAGTTATAACTACGCCAAGCATTTCGTCTACTTCTCCCAGTTGTTCTCCCCTTTCTGGGGTTACGGCTATGCAGGGGAGGGGCTCAGGGATGAGATGTCTCTGCAACTGGGGGCTGTCGCCACTCTTATGGCTATGGTGGGCCTAGTTTTTAGTTTCATCAAGCCATCCAACCGAATAGGTCCCCGTGGGGAAGGTAGAGGCCACACCTTTTTCTTCGCCGTGGCAGCCCTGGTGCTCATAGCGGCCATGATGCCCCTTGCCGGGCCTCTCTGGAGCGCACTGCCTCTGGCAGCCTTGATCCAGTTCCCTTGGAGGCTCCTCTCTATCGTGGCCTTCACCCTCTCTTTTCTAGCGGGCACCGCTGTCTTGGCCCTGGATGAAGAGAACGAAGGGTGGCACCCGGCTTTAGCCCTCTTGCTCCTCCTCGTTATCCTGGCCAGTTATGACTACTCCACTCCCCAACACACCGAGGTCTCGCCCCGTGCCGAGGAGCCGGTAGCCATCATCGATTTCGAGACCTTCCACCCTCCCGATAGGGTGGGGATGACTATCTGGACCCAGGAGCAGCCTCAGGACTCCCCTCTGGTTCCCCACTATCTGGCTGGGGAGCCCTTGGTGAAAGCCCACCCTCTTACAGAAGGGGCTAGGGTAGAGATGGTGCGGCATGGAGGCGCTTCGGAGGAGATCAGGGTGACCTCTTCCCAGGAGGCGGAGGTGGAGTTCTATACTTATTACTTCCCCGGCTGGCGAGCCTATGTCGATGGCCAAGAGACTCATATCTATCCCACTGAGCCCTATGGGCTTATCGCCCTCCGGGTGCCGGCGGGAGAACATAGCGTACGCCTTCGCTTTGAGGACACCCCTGTGCGGAAGGCAGGGGCCTTTATCTCTCTCTTGGCTTTGTTTTTCACAATTGGGGTCTTGGCAAGGGGGCAAAAATCTGCTATAATGGGGCTTAGTTGAGGAAACGGCTCGGCTAAAGGCCGGTGAGGGAGAGGATGAATTGCCCCAAGTGTGGGGCTGCGCTGGCGGGAAGGCCCACTTTTTGTTCCCAGTGCGGTTACCAGTTACCTTATAAGCGCCGCGTAAGACGCTGCCCTTCCTGCGGGATGAGGGTAGCCGAGACGGCGAAAACCTGCTTGATGTGTGGGGCGCCCTTGAAAGAGGCGCGTACTCTTTTGCCTTCTTTCTCCTTGGTTTCGCTACTTTCGCTACCTATCTTGGGTGCTCTAGGCATCTTCATCATCGTCGCGGCTGTCTGGCTGCTCAGGCCTTGGGAGAGCATCCAGATAGTCGCTTACCAGACCCCCACCCCCACAGCCACCTTTACCCCCACCCCCTTCCCTACCTCCACCCCCACTTCCACACCTACCCCCACCCCTACCGCCACACCGACGCCAGAGGTGTTCACTTATAGGGTGCAGCGGGGTGACACTCTTTCGTCCTTGGCTGCTAAGTTCAACACTACCGTGGAAGCGATCAAATCAGTCAATAGCCTCGCCGACGACGTGATCCAGTGGGGCGTCGATATCCTGATCCCCCTAGGGCCGGTAGGAACGGGTGAGGGAGGGGTTCCTGAGCCCACGGAGACGGTCCTGCCAACCGGAGGGCTGGAGACCTATGTGGTCCAATCAGGGGATAATCTAATCACCATAGCGGCGATGTTCAGAACGACGGTGCAGGCCCTTATGGAGGCTAATGACATCTCCAGCCCCGAGGAGTTGCGGGCGGGCCAGGAACTGATAATCCCTGGAGGCACGCTTACCCCCACGCCCACCAAAACCTCCACGCCGACGCTGACCAACACGCCGGGGTCGGCATTTAGCGCACCTATGCTCCTCGGCCCGCCGGATGGCAAAAAGTTCGGCGGGGGGGTGGGGATGGGCCTGACCAGTGAACCGGAGGTTCCGCTGCTTAACTGGATGTCGGAAAGGCTCCTGAGTGAGGAGGAGTGGTATATGGTGAGCGTGCGGTACGTGGCTGGAGCCGGGAGTGGTCAGCAGGTCACGGAGTTGACCAGAGCCAACGGTTACCTCGTGCCCCTGGAGATGCACCCTCCACAGGACGCTTTAAGTCACCTCTTCGAGTGGGATGTGGGTCTGGTGAAGGAGACAGGCACCCTCCCCGATGGAGCCCCCAAAGTGGAACCCATCAGCCCGAGGAGTGAGACGAGAACGTTTTACTGGTACTAAGAATGAGAAAAGACGGCCTTCTCTCGAAGGCCGTTTTCCTTTTGGTGAATTTGTTGCACACTCTTTAGGAGGATTCACCCTGCGCTGCGGCCAATTCGGCCAGGGCCTCCGCGGTCAATTGGTTCTTCGCCATCTCCTCTATCACTTTGAGAGGGGCGGTGACATGGTGAGCGCCGCTGAGTAGGGCCGAGACGACCTCCTGGGGGCTTTTCAGGCTGGCAGCCACTATCTCGGTCTCCGATTCAGAGACGATCTCTCTCATAGTTTTGACCAGCCCGGGGCCGTCGCCGCCGGCCCTAGTTAGCCGGTTCACGTAGGGGATTACATATCTGGCTCCCGCCTGGCAAGCGAGGTAGGTCTGGGCGGGGGTGAAGATGGCGGTCACTGCGCAGAGTATTCTTTCCTTCAGGGTAGACCCTTCAGCCTGTCCTGGCACGTGACAGGCCAGGGGATGAACCCCGATTTGGCTCACCAAACGCAAGCCCTCTAGTGTGCAAGATACCTTAATCACCAGCCGTTGGGGTAGAAGGGCGGAGAAGGCCTTGGCCTCGGCCAGCATCTCCTCCCTTGAGCCAGCGGCGACTTGGTGAAAAATCGGCCCGGGGCAGATCTCGCTCAATTCGGCGATGACCTGGCGGGCCTCTTTCCCCGTGCGAGCGATGAGGATGGGGTTGGTGGTCACCCCAGGGATGAACCCCAACTCCATGGCTCGCTTGACCTCGCTTATATCCGCCGAATCTACATAGATAGCCACCCTGTCTCCAAATATCTTTGTGGTGTCAGGAATTAACTCCTGACACCGCTTTAGATAAAAGTAGAGACTATTGCTTGAAAAATCTCTATCTCCTCTTGCTCATCAAAGACTGGAAGCGGAGTGGCAAAGTTGCCAGGGTTGAGGGAATGTAAAACAAGGCTCAAGCTAATGCACAAGTTCTCTTTGGCTGTCGAATAACTTACCCAATGATAGAAACTACCTGCCGCCCCTTCGCTTCCGCTTTCCTTTCGAAACTCCAGTCCGTTCACGAGAACTAGCTCGGAATGGATTGCTCCCGGTTCGTACCCTTTGGACAAAGGACTAGAACACTGCCTCAGACTTTCATTTACAACTATCTCTATGTATTTCTCTTCTAGGTTAGTCTCAGGAGCAAACGGGAGGTCTATGCGGGCGTACTCCTCCTCCGCCTCCACTAATCTCCCTTCTCTAGGGTACTTCAATTCAAATTCATATTTCTCGTTACGATAACTCTTCCAGTTAGAAGAAACCAGTGCCGGCAGGCCAGCGATTGTTGTCTTATCAACCGTTGCCGTCGGACCAATAGTTGCGGTCTGGCCAGCGCCTGCCGTCTGGTTGCCGCAATCACAACCAACCAGTGGCACAAGCATAACGATTATAGCGAGAACAAGACTTTTCATCTCTCCCTTCATACAGAGGTATACTTTGAACCTGAGAATCTTGAGGCCTATGCAGAACTTCGCCGCTAGACAACCATGACCGTAGAGAAACTGTGGCAACAGGGCAAATCGCACCGGATTTTGAAATGGCGACGACTGGATTCGAACCAGTGACCAAGGGCTTATGAGTCCCCTGCTCTACCACTGAGCTACGTCGCCACAAACCTATTATAAACCAAGATCTGGTAGTTGACAACCCCCTTTATTGGAGAGTGTTGAAAAACACCTCCTCGTTTAGCAGAGTGGGAAAGAAATTGCATGCGCAGTATGTCTTCCTGCCTTGTGTCTCTACAATCGTTCAAATTCTAACAGTCTGTGGGAAAAATTATCGATTGTCAAAGAATTTATCCCACTTTTTCAACAATCTCTTTATAGGGAAAAGCCGATGGCCTTTAACCATCGGCTTTCTTTCCCACAGGGATACTTTACGTAGGTAGCGGGGGTTGGATTCGAACCAACGACCTCCGGGTTATGAGCCCGACGAGCTTCCGCTGCTCTACCCCGCATCACTTTCATATTATATAAGATTGTGCCCTCTTCGTCAAGTTTCAGGGGCCAAAGAAGAGGTCCAGCCATCTTTGCCAGTTGGGCTTCTCGATCACCTCCTCTCCTTGCAGGGTCCTCTGGGAAGGGAGTGGGGTCGTCACCGGGGCTTCTTTATCCTCACTGGAGAGGAGTATCACCGCCGTGTCTCCAGGCTCCACCCATCGTAGTTTCTCGCGGGCTGCCTCCCCGATGTAGGCGTCGGTGCTCACGTACCCCAGTCGTTCTTTGAGGGCTTCGTTCTCTGCCCTTATGGCGGCTACTTCCTCTTCCAAAGCCGCCACCGCCCGGCTGAGCCGATAGGCGTCTATGGCTCGCCGTCCGAAATCGACGGCCAGGAAGAGAGCGATGGTGACCACCACAACGGCCACGATCCGGCCCCAGGAGATGAGCCCCTGTTGTCTCTTTCTGGTCAAAGCCCCTCCCCTTGCCAAGCGTAAGAGGCGGCGAGGGGCAATATGCCCCTCGCGCCAAATCAGTGGTGGAGATGGCGGGAATCGAACCCGCGTCCAGAGAGTTCAACCGAAGATCTGCTACAAGCTTAGTCGGCTCTTGTTTTCTCGCTCACGACGGCCTCAGGCCGACCGAGTCCATCGTGAGCCAGCCGATCCAGGTTTCCCTGGCTTTGACAACCCTTATCGGCATAGGGGTTGTCGCACCCCGATTATATGGCGTCCCCTCCCGACTCATCGGGGGAAGATCGAGTGGGACGTAGCCGTCTAAGCGGCTAGTGCGAGTTGTGGCTCGCCGTTTATCTTTAGTTGCCCCTGATTTACGAGGTGAGGCCCCTCGGCTTGCTATCTGCGGCCAGCCCTCCCTGTCGAAACCTGTCATCCCCTCGAAGAAGGGCAGGCAAGGTGTACCCCCGATTCTGTTTTTAGCCGTCATCTATCTCAGGACCAAGCCTGGTGACGACTACCGCCAGGGGTGTTACCCCTTTAAGCGTCATCACTGCGACAGGAATGAACCTCTTTCCCACAGGGATCCTGTAAGGAGGCCCATCCCCCCTGCCTTGCTCCCAGTCAGACATTCGCCTAGCCGCCGTCGTCACCGACGACGCTGGTGGTCTCTTACACCACCTTTTCACCCATTACCATGGCTCATACAGCCTTTGGCTGGTTCGTTCTCTGTTGCAGTTGTCGTCAGGGCCTAACCCTGCCTGGACTCATCGCCCAGTGACCTTGCCTTTCCTTCGGATGCTGTCCTCGGATCCTGGGATCCTCGGCCCAGGGAGCATCCTTCAGGATGCGAACGCAAAAGGCTGGGAGTCGGGAAGTTCCTCTGGGGAAAACCCCAGCGACGGTCCCCTTGCCTGCCTATCGATTGTAAAGGTGCCTAGACCCCACACTATAATTCTAGCATGCTCGTTCCCCCTTGTCAAGGCTCAAAGAGTGCCAAACAAGAGTGCCAGACACCTCAGTCAAATGAAAGGACGGCAATCTCTTTTACACAAGTAATGTGAAAGATTATCGTGGAGCGGCTTTCTAATACCTAGATCGCCCTCCATAGTCCCTAGGCCCGCGGTCTCGCCTTTGCTCCCGGGCATCATCTACCCGGAGGGCCCGGCCCTTGAGGTCCTGCCCGTTGACGGCCTGCTTAGCCTTCTGGGCATCCTCGTTGTTGGCAAATTCCACAAAGCCGAACCCCTTCGATCTGCCTGAGTAGCGATCCTTAATAATGGTGGTGGAAAGGATTTCACCGTGCTCCGAGAAAAGCGTCTGCAAATCTTGCTCGGTCACGGTATAGTCCAGATTCCCAACATAAAGTTTCTTTGCCATGCTTCTATTACCCCTCCTGGGCACTCATCTGTGGAAACAGAGGTTCCATCTCGTTGCTTTTGATCAGATAAGCCGTGATCATCAGATGAACTAGGTCATGGACGTCCTCCTCCGGATTGTCCGGGAATACGGCGTTAGCATACCAGCCAAAGACCGCCAAAAGTTCCTTGCCGATCTGCCCTATAACCAGTTGCTTGAACTGATCCTGCTCAGCGTCCTCTAAGGCGATGATCACTTCAAGCGCCTCTTGCGCTTTTCCTTCCAAACTATGCATTTGATGCCTCCCATGGAACAGATTGGAATCAGGGACAGTCCGGACATAAGGAACTGATCCGTGGTCAAAAGGGAATCTAACCAGGGGAACGCTGCATACTCTGAAAAGTCTGCAGCGTAAGAGGAAGATTCAGGGTATACGCAGGATCCAACGTAAACTATACCACGAATTAAAGAGCAAGTCAAATGGAGGGGGAAGAGAGGGTTGAAAAACACCTCCTCGTTTAGCATAGTGGGAGAGAAATTGCGTCCACAGTATCTCTTCCCGCTTTCTGTCCCTACAATCATTCAAATTCT
>Ga0209121_10000045_pt1 | contig 110371 bp, 96 predicted proteins | sample Cruoilmetagenom3_FD_187292 | JGI IMG/M metagenome (GOLD analysis project Ga0209121, IMG submission 187292) | Oil polluted marine microbial communities from Coal Oil Point, Santa Barbara, California, USA - Sample 3 (SPAdes) (version 2) | ecosystem: Environmental > Aquatic > Marine > Oil seeps ...
CGCCTATTTATGGGGAATAACCACACCACATAGGCTCTGCCTTGCCTAAATACCAAACAGACTGCTGCAAATTCAACCTTGAAAGGTCAACAGACCCTAAGGTTTTTTAATTTTCTTAATATCTAGCATGTGAGAGCCATGCTTAATCTTTGTCTCTAAATACGCTTTATTACCTGAAAGCCCAGCTTTAATGTGAGCATGAGTACCCACAACAGAATCAACTTCTATACCTGCATCTTTTAATGCATTGAGTTTTTTAGGGTTATTAGTCATTAATTTAACGTGCTTTAAATTAAGCGCATTGAGCATTAACACTGCATCTGAAAAGTCACGTAAGTCATCAGCAAAACCTAAATGGTTATTAGCTTCGTAGGTATTCATACCTTGTGATTGCAGTACATACGCATCAATTTTATTATATAAACCAATACCACGCCCTTCTTGGCGTAAATAAAGTAAAATACCGCCCTGCTCATGCATCATTTCAATACACTCGTTTAACTGCTCACCACAATCACAGCGTGATGAATGAAATACATCACCGGTTAAACATTCAGAATGCATACGAATAAGTGGGACACCTTGCTGGGTATCGGCGTTATTAAATACTAAAGCAACATGCTCTTGGCCATCTTTTAGGCCACTAAACGAGATAATTTCTGCAGGAATATCACTATTTTTGCCAACATTAAGCTGGACTCTTGCTCTTACTTGCGCCACGACCAATCCAAATATTAAAAAACTACGACACGATAAAGTGATAATATCACAAAAGTTCAAAATTGGATCGTAGTACACCCTAAGTAATGTCAAATATATTGCGACGACAGCGGCTATTTTCAATATGTAAGCATAAATATATTAGCAACGCATATTTACCTTGGTTTACCTAAAATGATGACATACACATAAGGATTTGCTAATTTACCACCGACAAATAATAGGGATCATTATGAAACTAAATAAACGTGTATTACTGATGGGCTTTAGTTTATCTGTATTAAGCACCATGTCATTTGCCGAACAAGCAAGTAACGCTCAAGCCGTTTTCAACGACGCGTATCAAAATTACTTAAATGCGATTAAAACCAAGGAAAATGTGCAACAAGCCGCAGAGCAGGCCTACACATTAGGTAAAGCTGTTTACGGTGATAACTCAGATAACACCGCAAACTTAGCTATTAACTATGCAAAATCAATTAATGGCTATGGCAAAAAATGGATTGAAAAACGTTTTTCACTATATCAACAAGCCTACACTATTTCAGTTAACAACCATGGTAACAAATCGTTAGAAACCGTTGATTCTTTAGTTGGTATGGCTAATTTTGCCCCCTCAGCTCAAAAAGCGGACTATTATTTAGATCAAGTAATTGCAATAGCAAATACAGAAAATAAACCTAAATTTTTAGCCGATATGAAATTAGAAGCGGCAACCATATTAGCCAATAAATTCAGCTACGAAAAATACCGTGAAGCTAAAAACTACTTGGAAGAGGCCGATGAGTATTACCAGGCTAACTTATCTAAAAACTCGGTTGAACAAATAAAAGCTGACTTTTTAATGGCGTCTTTTGCTGAGGGTAGAAAAAGATACGATCAAGCAATTGAACGGCTTAATCGCGTAGTAAAGGTGTTTGATGAAAACTTAAGTTACGATCACAGCGCTGAGCTTACCGCACACTCAAGATTAATTGGCTTGTATGAAAAAAAAGGCAAAAGTGATGAAGCCACTAAGCACTGTATCGCGATTGCTAAAATGGTGCCGTGGAAAGAAAGCCAAGAGCAAACACCGCTATACCGCGTTAACCCTAAATACCCTAAAAACAAAGCGCGATTTAGTAAAGATGGCAGTGTAGTTATGGAGTTTCAAGTAGATGAGTCTGGCTTTGTAAAAAATCCGCAAGTAATTAGTTCTGAGGGTGGCGTGGCCTTTGAAAAATCAGCAGTAGAAGCATTAGCGCAATGGCGCTATGCTCCTAAGTTTGAGCATGGAAAAGCGGTTGCAGCAACTTCCAAAGTACAGCTCGACTTTAAAGTAAACCGTTAACTAACTATAACAAGGCGCGATGAGCGCCTTTTTGCTTCAATTGCTATTCTCAGAGCAATTAAAATTCATAACTTAAACTAATACCACCATCTGTTCTTTTTTCGTTACTATCACTTGCTTTGCCGTAACCTATATCTAATTCCAGTCTAAAACCAGAATTGTTTAACCCATTAAAGTTATAGCTGTAAGTAAGCCCTACACCATTAGTGGTTTCTTCATCAAAAATGCTACCAACTGCACAACCTATAATATTACCAATTCCACTAGCTATATCATCATCAGTTGAACGTTCACACTTTTTATCAGTATCTCTTGCGCCAATAGCGCCCACAAGTGCACCAAAAGCATGCTTTTTATTATCACTTACTGCTTGTTCAAAACCTGCTGAAAATCCATCATCTAGGCCTAGTTTATAGTTTGCATACCAGCGCTGTGTGTTGACGTTAGATGATAAAGACACTTCAGGAATAACTAAATAAGGATAGCCTCCCCCAACCGAAAAACTAATCTCGTTGGCAGCACTAGAGTAAGAAGCAATGGATAAAACGAGTAGTAATATTTTTGTTTTCATAAGTTCCTCTCTGAGTGAGCATAAAATGTACTTACTTTAGGGACGCAGTGCAATACGAAAAAAAGCTTGTTAAATTTAACTTTAATAATAAAAATAGGGATTAAATCTTAGCCAGTATGTTATCGCTGGCGGCCTCTATTAAATCAAGTACCTTTTCAAAGCCATCATCACCGCCATAGTAAGGATCGGGAATTGCGCTTTGTGCTTGCTCGCCATACTCTAAAAACAACGCAAGCTTGTACTGCAAATGTTCAGGGCAACGTGCGGTTAAATCCGACAGATTTTGTTTATCGGCTGCTAAAATAAGATCAAACTCGCTAAAATCACTACTACGCACCTTGCGCGAAAAAATACCTTTAAAACTATAACCGCGTTTTTCACCAGCCTGCATTGAGCGCCTATCTGGTTGATTACCTTCGTGATGACCAATAGTCCCTGCCGAGTCCACTAGCAGATCAATACCTAACTTTTTAGCGCGAGCTTTTAATACCGCCTCTGCGGTAGGTGAGCGACAAATATTACCTAAACAAACAATCAGTACTTTTTTCACTTATGGCTCCCTAAGCTTTGCTAAAAATCGGTGATAAACATTATTTTAATGAAGCTAATATTTTTTGTTCGCCTTCAAGCATGCTCTGCATAGCGATCCCCTGTTTTACACGGCTATGTAAAGCAGCAAGCTTAGGCCAGCGCGACTCATCAAGTTGCTCACCGCCATGCTCCATATTCATTAATTGGCAGCTCACAGCAATGTCGGCAAGAGTAAAGCTGTTACCAACAAAAAATTCGTTATTACCTAAATAACCTTCTAAATAATCAAATAAAGGCGGTAATTTTTCATTTAATGCACTTTGCACTAATACTTCATCGGTTGGCTTTTGCATTGTAGGAGCAATAATACGCTGCTGAAATACCGTAAATGTTGTCAGTGGAGCCAGCTCGTAATCTGCGTATTTTTCTAGCCAGCGAACAGCTGCACGTTGATCTATAGTATCACCGAGTAAAGCCGATGAATTAAGGTATTTTTCATCAAGGTATTGGCAAATAACGCTAGAATCCGCCAAGTTTAACTCGCCATCTCTTAGCGCCGGAATACGCCCCAACGGGTTAATTTCTAAAAACCAGTCAGGCTGATTAAACGGCGAGACTATTTCGAGTTTATAGTCCAGTTGCTTAAGCGTTAAACACACACGTACTTTACGTACATAAGGAGAAAGCGGGACACCATAAAGAATTATGCTCATTGTTATTCCTGTAAATTGAAACCACTTTAAAACTGCTTTAAAATTGCATCATTGTAGTCATCAGCATTTAAGGTTAAGTTGAACTTGGCCGCAACGCTATCTAACTCGGCTTGTTTAATCGCTAAATCATCCATAGTGATGGTGTTATCGTCAAGCTGCCATAATAATCGTGAGCCCGCATAACTATATTGAATCGCCAATAATGCATCGGGGTTACCTTCTCGTCCCGCCGCTTTTAGCTTAGCCATTTTACGAGTGATTTTATTAAGCGCTTTTTTAAGCTCCCACACATACACCACCTCACTCATAAAAGGATGTGTTCGGTATTTATTTAACAACCAGCCTATGCCAATACTCGTAACAATTACGCCTAATAAGTTCCAATGAAAATGACTGCCACTTTCATCGGGAAATAATGCAATTAAGGTTTGTGAAATTGCTAAACTGCCCACAGCTAAACCTGCTGCACAGCCGACAATAACGCGATTTAAATGTTTACGATAACGTGCTTTATCTATTTGAATAAGTTGCATAGCTGCCTAAAAGTAAAAAACTAAAAAATACACAGCCCCATTGTAGCTAAACCCATCACAGAGTTAAGACTCTTTTTTAATAAAATACCCGTAGTTTTTGATTTAGCGCCTGTTTTATACTGCTTTCAACATAAAACCAACCAACGATTTTATTTGCACCCACATATTAGGCATAGGATAGTAGGCAACAAATACGACTTAGTATAGGAACATCATGATAAAAACACTGATTGCCACAAGTTTAATATTTTCTTCTTTTAGTACTTTAGCCAATTTAAACACATCGCTAACCCCAGAAGAATTGCGAATTGAAAAAGCCAGCCAAGCGATGCCAGCCGTACTAAGCGCTTTTGCCAGCGAAGTTAATCAATTTGAGCAGCAATTCAAGTCACTCTCAAGCTATGCACAAGCCGTAGATGCCGTTAATGACTACTCAAAACGATTATGGTTTAGTGCAAAAAAACGCATCGCTACAACGCAAAACTTAGATGATCGCGCGCTTTATTGGGCTCGCTTACAATCAAGTAAAATAATTCGCACCACAAAACCTGCTTTTTCGCTGAGCACCGCGCAGCAAACAGTGTTATTAACATTGCTAGAAAACGGAAGCCGAGGTCGCACAGACCTAAGCTACTCACAAAACACCACTAAAAAGATACTACTAACTGGGTTTGACCCATTTTTACTTGATAGAAATATAAACCAAAGTAACCCATCGGGCGTAGCTGCGTTGCTTCTTGATGGCCAAGTAATAAACTATAAAGGGATTAGTGCTGAAATAAACACTGTAATGGTGCCTGTGCGTTATGAAGACTTTGATCAAGGCATTATAGAATCCTTACTTGCCCCTTATTACGCTCTTAATAAAGTTGATATGGTCGTTACCGTTAGCATGGGCCGCAAAGACTTTGATCTTGAACGCTTTCCAGGTAAGCGCCGCAGTGTAACAGCCCCCGACAACGCCAATATAGTGTATGGAGGTACCAAAACAGCGCCGCTCATTCCAAGCTTAAACGACCGCCCATTACCCGGTACTGAGTTTGTAGAATTTAGCTTACCTGTTAGCACTATGCTAAAGGCAAAAGGCCCTTTTGCGATTAATGATAATCATCATGTTATTACCCTCAAAAAAGACTTTGAGCCTAGCAGTTTTGACGAATTAAAAGAGGCAACTGCAGTACGTGGCGGTGGCGGTGGTTACCTGTCTAACGAAATTTCGTACCGCAGTATTCGGCTGCGTAATCAGCTAAATTCAGATATTCCGACTGGGCATATTCACACCCCTCGAATTGCCCAGTTTGAACCCGAAACCGAAGCTAAAATAGTCAAGCAAATTCAAGCTATGTTAGAGAGAAGTTTAGTCGCGATCTAACATCGTTTGCTTTTTTAGCGTTAAAACATCAATTAAATAATAAAGCGTAGGAGCACTCAAGTACTTCTACGCTTTATTACTTTAAACCGCTAAAAAAGCATGCTGCAATTACATTAAAATTAAAAGTGCTTTGTATCAGCTTTGGCTATTTTATAATAAAAACTCATTACTTTAATTATAAACTAGATCTTCACAAATTGTGTTCTATGCTCATTTGAGGTTCAGACCTTATTACAGGGACATAGTAATGCTCATAATTAACCACTTTTTTAATTCATTAAACTTAACAAAAAAACTCATCTCCGCTTTTTTAGTTGTTGCCCTAGTGCCAATAACAATAATTATTATTGTCGCAATTAATACAGCTTCAAACTCGATGACAGAACAGGTTTATTCGCGTTTAGACGCTGTGAGTAAAGTAAAACAAAGCGCTGTTAAACGCTATTTTAACAACATTGAAAAAAAGCTTAATGCGCTGCAAGCAAATCCAGAAATGGCCAATATTGCGACAAAGTTTATAGATGGATTTAATAATACCTCCCCTTCAACCTCATCAGAGTCTCTAAATCGCTTTTATAAAGAGTCTTTTGCTCCAAAATTTAAACAGCTAAACCCAACAGATACAGTTTCTTCATCTCTATTAAAGCAAATGAATCCAAAAAGTATTGAGCTGCAATCTCGTTATCTAGCTAATAACCCAAACCCAATCGGTGAAAAACAAAAACTAACCACCACCGAGCAATCAGACTCTTACGAGCAAGCGCACCGCCAATATCACCCTTATCTACGCGATATGACTAATATAAATAAGTTCTACGATATTTTCATTATCGACCCAGCAAATGGCAATATTGTTTACTCTGTTTATAAAGAAGTAGACTTTGCAACATCGCTGCAAACAGGCCCCTACGCTAAAAGTAATTTAGCGAACCTATTTAGACAATTAAAAGACAGCAGCAACCCACAAAAAATTGCTTTTGCAGATTATAAACAGTACTCCCCTTCATATAATGCCCCTGCAAGCTTTATAGGAAAGCCTATTGTTGTTGATGGTAAAACGGTTGCTATTTTAGCTGCCCAATTATCGATTGAAGATATTAATTCAATTATGAAAGAACGTGACGGGTTGGGCGAAAGCGGAGAGACCTACCTTGTTGGCCCTGAAGGGTTAATGCGCTCTGACTCGTATATTGATCCGAAAAACCACTCTGTAGAAAGCTCATTTAGAAACCCAAATAAAGGCACTGTAAATACCTTATCTGTAATCAAAGCACTAAAAAATGAAAAAGGGCAGCATGTTATAAATGACTATAACAATGAAATGGTGCTATCTGCATTTGCACCTGTAAATGTATTTAATGTTCGCTGGGCACTCATAGCAGAAATGGACGAACAAGAAGCTTTTGAGTCAATAACCACACTTTCCCAACTACTCATTGTGATACTTTTCATCACTATTTTCATTGTTACCATTGCCGCATATTGGTTTGCGAAAACACTCACAAAACCAATACATGCACTAGCTGATACGATGAAAAAAGTTGAACAACAAGGTGACTTTTCATTACGAGCAACAGTCTATTCAAGCGATGAAATAGGCGTTAGCACTCAAGCATTTAACACTCTTCTTGATGCGCTGCAGTTATCTATTAGTGAAACAAATCGCGTTATGAACCAAATGGCTGCGGGTAAATTTGATCAACGTATTGAAGCACCATGTCGAGGAGAGTTAGATACGTTAAAACAAGCAACCAACGATTGCGCAAGTTCACTAAACGGGGCAATAAACGAATTAAATAACATTGCGATTGCTATGGCTGATGGTCAATTTGATATTCAAATTAATGCCTCAATGTCAGGCGAATTAGGCACCTTAAAAAGTAATATTAACCAATCGCTTTCCTCAATAAACAACACAATGAATAGTATCGTAGATATTATGGCTAACGTAGAGCAAGGTAACTTTAAAGAGCAAATTACCTATCCAGCTAAAGGAAAACTTGCCCAGCTAAAAGACAGCGTGAATAACTCAGTGAATAGCTTAAGTATTGCCATAGATGGTATTAGTGACGTTATGAGTGCATTACGACAGGGCCATTTTTCAGCGCAATTAGATGCCCCCTTAGCTGGACAGCTTGATATTTTAAAACAAGATATTAATTCCAGTATGGCTAATTTAAATAATGTAATGAATGAAATAGGTGAAGTCATGTCCTTTGTTAGTAAAGGTGACTTTAAAAAAATGATTAAAGGTGAAGCCAGCGGTCAACTTGAGCAGTTAAAAAGTAACATCAATACATCAATTACTGCTATTGATAATGCTCTAACTGAAATTTCATCAGTCATGCTAGCAATTAGTCAGGGGCGCTTTGATCATACTATTTCATCGACTATGACAGGCCAGCTAAATAGTTTAAAAACAGATATAAACCACTCGGTAACAAACCTTGAACATGTCATAAATGATCTTAATCAAGTAATGGCTGCAATGGCAAATGGCGATTTTTCTCATCAATTAAAACAACCATTGCAAGGCCAATTGGAAGATTTAAAAAATAATGTTAATGAGTCTACCTCATTAGTTTCATTAGCTATAAATGAAGTAAGTAGCGTTTTGTCAAACTTAGCTAAAGGTGACCTTACCAAAAATATAGAGGGGCAATATCAAGGCGTATTCAACACCCTAAAAAACGACACCAATGCGACCATCTTTAAATTAACCAATGTCATTCAAGAAATTCAAGTATCAGCTGGCCAGGTTATGCAAAATGCAGGTGAAATAGCTTCAAGTAATACTGAAATAAGTAAACGCACAGAAGAGCAAGCTGCCAACCTTGAAGAGGCAAGCTCAAGTACTGAGCAAATGCTAGATGAGCTAACTAAAGTATCTGAACAATCAAAAAGTGCCGTGGCATTAGCAAGCAATGCAGAGCAAATTGCTGAAGAAGGAAACCAATTATCAATACAGACTGTTAGCGCGATTGATGAAGTAAATGAAGCCAGTAAAGACATTAACGAAATACTTTCGGTTATTGACAACCTCGCTTTTCAAACTAACTTGCTATCACTTAATGCCGCCGTAGAAGCAGCTAGGGCTGGCGACCACGGAAGAGGCTTTGCTGTAGTAGCTAATGAAGTCGGTGATTTAGCGGGGCGTAGTGCTAAATCAGCAAAGCAAATAAAGAGTATTATTGTAAACAGTAATCAAAAAATAGCACTTGGAACTGAATTAGCCGACACCTCAGGGAAAAAACTAAAACACATAATGCAAGCTGTTAGCGATGTTAGTAAAAATATAATACATATAGCGCACTCAACCTCCGCACAAGAGCAAGCAATTAAAGAGGTTAATCTTGTTGTACAACGGTTAACGGGGCTAACTCAGGCTAACTCAGCGATTACAGAAGAAACAATGGCGGCAGCACGTCAAATGGCAGAACAAGCTACCGAGATGAGAGTACAACTTAATTACTTTCATCTAGAAAAAGAGCAATAATAACCTAAAGGCGCTGCTAGTGATTCTGCTAACGCTATGAGCCATTATAATAATGGCTCATCATAAAGTTACGTCACTTTACCCGCTAAATTAAAACGTGGCTGGGTATATAGCTGGCTTTTAACTACCTCAGCTAAAATAGTTACTGCCTGCCAAATCTCTTCAAACGAAGTATAAAGTGGCGTAAAACCAAAGCGTAAAATATTAGGTGCACGAAAATCAGCAATAACCCCTTTTTCAATTAACGCTTGGCATATAGCAAACGCATCGGTATGCGAAAATGCTAATTGGCTACCTCTTTGGCTCGAATTTTCAGTGGAACATAAGCGCAAATCACTTAAGCATAAATGTGTTTGTACTAATTTAATAAATACGTCGGCAAGTGCAATCGACTTTTCTCTTACTTGAGAAATGTCTACGCCTTGCCATACATCAAGCGCAGCATCTAAAGCACTCATCGCAATCACACTGGGTGTACCGCATAAATACTGATTTATAGTATCAGCACCTTGATATATTGCATCAAAAGCAAATGGTTTGGCATGACCCATCCAACCTGATAAGGGTTGCTTCACAGCAGCTTGGTGGCGTTTAGCCACATATAAAAATGCAGGTGAGCCTGGGCCACCGTTTAAGTATTTATAGCCACAGCCAACGGCAAAATCAGCATTACAGTTATCAAGTTCAACTTGTAAAGCTCCCGCACTATGGGCTAGATCCCATATCACCAAAATGCCTTTCTCGTGGGCTAACTGGGTGAGCTTTTGCATATCCAGCAACTGACCGGTTCTAAAGTTGACCTGCGTTAATAGCAACACAGCCACTGAATCATTAAGGTTTTGCTCAATACTTTGCTCTGCCACTAATTTAAGCTGACATAAGTCGGGGCCTAATAGCTCACTTAGCCCCTGTACCATGTATAAGTCAGTAGGAAAGTTATCCTCGGTGGATAACACCACATTTCGCTCAGGGTTTAACGATAATGCACTACTTAACAGTTTAAATAAGTTAACTGAAATCGAGTCACAACAAATCACTTGGCCTTTTGCTGCGCCAATAATCGGCTCTATTTTCTCTCCTACCAGAGTTGGTAAATCAATCCATTGGTGATCATTCCAACTTCTAATTAAATGGCTACCCCATTGCTGACTTACCACCTCAGCTACGCGCGATTTTACGGCTTTAGGCAAAGCCCCTAATGAGTTACCATCAAGATAAATAGTGTCTGCGGGTAAATCAAATTCATCACGTTTATTAGCCAGCGGATCGGCTTTATCAAGCGCTACAATCTCATTAAAATTCATTATTACTTCTCATTCAAATTTTGTATTAGTGTCTTAAATGCCTCAGAACCTGGGTGGATCCAATCAAAATGCCCCACACCATTTAGCATAACCACAGGTCGTTTAAGCTGCTCTAAATTAAAAGCAGGCACGATGGTATCTTGGTCACCTTGTAAAATAATACTCTGTGGATGAAGCGACTGCTCGCTCGGGTTCGCTTGCGTGTAAGCCTTGGGTTTATCAGTTGGCATACCTTGCATAAAATCCTTTGTCACTTTTTGACAGCTGTTATTACCGCGTGCATACGCTTTTATATCAGTAATAGGGGCTAAGCCAATAACCCCTTTGAGCTGATCAATTTCATCACCAGCAAGTAGAGCTAAATGCCCACCAGCGGAGTGTCCTACCGCAACCGAGTCAGCTAATTTAAACTCGCCATTATTATATTTACTTACCGCTAAAATTCCGGCTTTTACATCATTAAACGTTGTAGGCCAGCCACCACCGCTTGCGCCGCTTCTTCTATACTCTAAAGACCATACGTTAAAACCTGCTTGTGCAAGCCCCGTACTTAACGCATAGGTATGTTTAATATCGTATGCACTTAGCCAACAACCACCATGAAGTAAAATAACTAACGGGTTTTGCGACTGTATTTGTTTTGCGCGCCAAAGTAATGCGAACTGCGATTCATTATCCCCATATGCTATTTTTTCATTCGCTGGGTTAAATCCCAATGAAGCCACACTTGCGTATGCCACATTATTATTTACATCAGGAAATTCAACTATCTGCGCGTTGGCATTAACCAAAAAAGGCCATACAACTAAAAATAAAACTATTAAGCTCTTCAAAATAAAAGACTTCCTTTTATAACCTTAAAAGCGGTATGACCAAAAAACGCCAGCAGCCATTTATAAAATTTTTATACGACCTACCAGCGTTATTGCGTCATTATTAATAAAATAAATAGGGTATTTATTGGTGTTTAAAAATCGTGCCTTCTTTCATCACAAAATCGACATCCATTAAAGCGCTAATATCGCTAAGTGGGCTGGTGTCCAAAGCAATAATATCAGCAAACTTACCAGGCTCTATGGTGCCCAAGCGCTGGCTCATATCAATTAAATCAGCAGCATTGACGGTTGCCGATTTTAAAATATCAGCAGGAGTCATACCTGCTTGATGCATTAATACCGCTTCTTTTGCGTTAATGCCGTGCTTAGATACGCCACTGTCGGTACCAAATGCAATGTTTACCCCGGCCTTATAAGCCTTAGTAAAATTGTTGAGCATATCGCCCCCTACCCTAATTGCTTTGCTTTTAATTGGCGCAGACATAAAGTCACTGTTTTTTGCTAACCCAACTACGGTGTGCCCTGCAAGCAAAGTAGGGACTAAATAAGCCCCTGTTTCTTTAAATAATTTAATGCCTTCATCATCGGTGTAACTACCGTGCTCAATGCTATCAACGCCCGCACGTAATGCTGCATTAATACCTTGAGCGGCATGCGCATGACTAGCTACTTTTCGCCCTAAACCATGCGCTGTATCAACTACAGCTTTAAGTTCATCGTCTTGCATTTGCTGCCCTGTGCTCGTAGTAGTATCCGAAAGCACGCCACCGGTAGAAGCAACTTTAATTAAATCAGCCCCGTATTTAATTGCATAGCGAGTTTTTTTACGGCATTCAATAGCGCCATCACACACTGTTGGCGGTGTTTTTATGGTGAGTAAATCAGGGCTCATACCATCAACATCTAAGTGTCCGCCAGTAATAGTAACGCCAGCACCAGCAATAATACGCGGCCCATCAACCCAACCATTTTCTACGCCTTTACGTAATGCATACATTTGCTCGCTTTGACTTCCTACATCACGCACAGTAGTAAAGCCCGCCATAAGAGTTTTGTTAGCAAAATGCACACTGCGCATTGCTACATCTGCATCAGACATTTCCACCAGCTCTTTTTTATTATCAGGGCCAAGTTCACCTTGTAAATGCACATGCATATCCATAAGCCCTGGCATAACAAAGCGGGTCGATAAATCGATTAACTGAGCATCTTCGCCAAAACGAGTGATGGGTAAAAAGCCCGCTGATACCGAAACTATTTTGCCATTTTCTATTACTACGGTTTGTTTTTGTTGTGGTTTTTCCCCGGGAATAGCCAATAACTCTCCTGCATGAATTACTTTAGTATTTGCATGTGCACTAGTAGCACAGAGATTAGCAGCGAAAAAAAACGAGGTAACAACACTCAATCGAAATATGCTCATTAAACTCTCCAGTGATTCGTTCTGCGTTAACAACAACGAAATAACGTTAAAATATTGTTATACAACCAATACCTTATCAGGAAAGTGATAAAAACAAACCTGAAATACACTTTTAGTAAGAATTCTGACCACTATTAACACTGTCTTGAACTGAAAAAATAAAAGAAGGTGTCTATACTCAACCTTATTGTTGTAATACTTTTCATATGTAGGGAGCTTATGGATATTAAAGACATAAATATTGCGCTGCTAGAAAAGTGTAATTTTCTTTTAATGGTATTTGATAATAATAATCAGCTTAGTTATCTTTCTCCAAGGTGGTCAGAGCTAAATGTTGCAGCTAAAAAAGTACCCACCATTGAAAGCCTTTATGGCTGTTGTACTACTGAAAGCAAAGCTCTATTACAACAACAAATTCTCGCACTAAAATCGCAACATAATGAGTTAGACCAATTTGATATTGAACTAACATTAGCAACCGATTACTCCATTAAACTAAATTGTTGCTTACACAGTGTGCAGCAAAACCAACACCAACATATAGTTTTAGTTTTTAACCAGCACTTTGCCCAAGTGTCGTCTGTTATTAGCAATAACGAATTACAAACCATCATAGAAAATGCCGGCGAAGTTTTAAGGGTAGGCTATTGGCAACTCGACTGTAAAACTAATCAATTATTTTGGACCGATGAAATTTATACCATTCATGGTGTTTCACCGAGTAACTATTCCCCTCAACTAGATACTGCAATAAATTTTTATCATGAAGATGACAAATCCAAAATAACAGATGCGGTCGAGCAAGCTCTTGCATGCGGACAAGAATGGAGTTGTATAAAGCTTCGTGTTGTAGACGACGATCTACAAGAGCGCACTGTAATATCAAGCGGCAATGTATCGAGAGATTTAAACGGTGAAATCACGAAGCTATATGGCATTTTTCAAGACATATCAGGGAGTGAAAAAATAGCTCTGGAGCGGGACTTTTTAGTTACTGCACTCAAAGAAACCACAGTAGGAATGGTGATTGCCGATAAAGACAAGCGTGTTATTTGGGTAAATGGCTCATTTGAAAGAATTACAGGCTACCCACTGAATCAAGTAGAAGGTAAAAAGCTTGGCTCTATTTTACAAGGTGAAAAAACTGATGCCAACACAATAGAGCAACTCAAAATTCATCTTAAAAAAGGGCTCCCCATAACTACAAGAATTTTAAACTACACAAAAAGTGGCGACCCTTATTGGAATGAACTGGCCATATCACCCATTTTTAGAGATGGAAAAGTAGCTTATTATTTTGCTGTTCAAAACGACGTAACCAAAGAAATAAACATAGAACACAAACTGATCGCGCTTAATACCAGTTTAGAGCAGCGTATTCAGGCGCGTACTCAAGAGCTCTCTTCTCTTAATCAAGAGCTAGAAAAACAAGCCAATATAGACCCACTTACAGGCTGTTTAAATAGACGAACTTTATACAGAACACTCAGCGATGAGCTATTAAAAACGCAGAATAAAAATACCTATATTTCGTTATTAATGCTCGACATAGACCATTTTAAAGCAATAAATGATAACTATGGTCACGAAGCTGGCGACTTAAGCTTAAAAGAGCTTACCAATACATTACGCGCTTTAACCAGAAAGCAAGATTTTGTATTTCGCTTGGGCGGTGAAGAGTTTTTAATTATTATGCCCAACACAAACAAAGCAGAAGCTAAGCAAGCCGCTGAGCGAATAAAACACGCAGTAAATGAACATAAAGTTTACTATCGCAATTTTAATATTAGCTTTACGGTAAGTATTGGGCTACTTACTCATGATGGCTCTATCAGCTTACAAAACAGCTTAAAATATGTTGATGACTATTTATACGAGGCAAAAACGAAAGGCCGTAATAGAATTGTTGATTGAGCAGTTTTAAATCAATTAGCAAAAACTGTAAAGGTCATATAAGCTAACTACTTGAGCATAATAATTTAATTGCATTTTACGCTAGCGCATCCATTATTATTTTTATTCAATTACTCATTGTTAGGCATATCAAAAACAAGGTTACATAATGATAAAAGCGTCAACACCTGAAGATGAACTATCACGGCTAAAAGACCTATATGAGTATGACGTTTTAGACACTGAAGCTGAGAAATCCTTTGACGATTTAACCCTGCTTGCATCTGATATTTGTGAAACGCCAATCTCACTAATAAGTCTTGTTGATCCCGACAGGCAATGGTTTAAATCAAAGCAAGGTATTGATGTAGCCGAAACCGCACGGGATATCTCGTTTTGTTCTCACGCAATTTTAGAAAACCAAGTGTTCGAAGTTCAAAATGCACTTACTGATACCCGCTTTCACGATAATCCCTTGGTTACAAACGACCCAAATATTCGCTTTTATGCAGGTGCACCTCTTATAACTCCTAGAGGCAATGCTATTGGTACGTTATGTGTTATTAGCGATAAACCAAAAAAGCTCTCAAGCAAACAGATAAATGCACTCACGGTTTTGAGCAAAGAAGTTATTGCGCAATTAGAGCTTAGACTTAATAATAAAAAGCTAGTGATGGCATTAGAAAAACAAAAAGCACACAATAAAGAACTAGAAAAGTTAAAAGAAGAAGCTGATACAGCCAATAACACAAAAAGTAAATTTTTGGCAAATATGACTCATGAGTTGAGAACCCCATTACATGGGATTTTAAATTTAGCTGAGTTTGCCATATCAGAAGGCACAACAGAGGAAAAAGATAACACCTTAAAAAGTATATTAAAGTCAGCACATTACTTATCAAATATTGTAAACGATATTTTAGACTTTTCTAAAATTGAGGCTGGTAAATTAGAGATTGAACATATCAACTTCAATCTTAATGACGTTATTAGCGATGTAATAAAACCCCAGTTACAGCAAGCGTTTGCTAAAGGTATAAAACTTATTAAGTCGGTAGATCCTAAAATAGCAGAGAATTTAAAAGGCGATCCTCTTCGGGTTTCGCAAATTTTAAATAACCTATGCTCAAATGCGATTAAATTTACCAAAACTGGTCAAGTCGAACTGAAAGTAAGTATTAAAAGCAGTACCTTGCAAACACAATTACTCAAATTTGAAGTTATTGATACAGGCCTTGGCATTAATGAGACTGTTCAAGAACATTTATTTAAAGAGTTTCATCAGGCAGACTCATCAACTTCGAGAGAATATGGGGGGACAGGTTTAGGCTTATCAATTTGTGCTCGCTTAAGTGAATTAATGCAGGGGCAGCTTAGCTTTACCAGCAAAATAGGTAAGGGCTCCACATTTACCTATGAGCAAAGCTTTGAGCTTGCTTTATTACCATCAATACCAAAGCAGGGCTCTGATATAACAAACCTGCAAGGTTGTACTGTATTAATTGCCGAAGATAATAAAATAAATCAGCTTATTATCGTTAAAATGCTCAAAGCACATAATGCTAATTTAATTATCGCAGAGGATGGTAAAGAATGTGTTAAGTACTTCAAAGAGCACTCGGTAGACTTAATTTTCATGGATATACAAATGCCTGAAATGGATGGCATAAAAGCCACGCAGGCTATTAGAGCACTCCCTGCAGGTAAAACAGTTCCAATTATAGCTATGACAGCAAATACCCTAAAACAAGACATTGAGCATTATTTAGGTATTGGTATGGATGGCTACTTAACTAAACCGTTTGATAAAGCTAAGCTCAATAGCTTACTCAATGTTTATAATCCTAAAAACCTCAACTTAAAAAACTTAGCAGTAAAAATTAGCGATCCTAATGTTTCTAGTAACAGGAAACTAAAGCAAATATGCAAAGAGTTAAAAGCGCTTATTCCCAATGCTAATCGAGTCAGTCTGTGGTTATTTAATAAAGATTACAGTGCATTAAATTGCTTAGCTTGCCTTGATGAAAATAATGACGTGTTAAGTGGAACTGTTCTATACACAGAAAACTCCCCTGCTTATTTCAACTATATTTTAACCAACCAAGTACTCGACGCCTCCGACGCCAGAAATAACGACGTAACCAAGCCATTCTCTCACTCTTACTTTGAGCCGCTCAATATTTATTCTTTACTTGATTACATCTATATACTTGATAGCAAACCATTAGGTGTTATTTGTTGTGAAAGTGTAGGCTCAAAGGTAACTTGGAGTCATGCTGATAAAGAGTCGTTAATCAAAGTCGCAGACGTTACTAACTTGTTTTTATCTAAACAAATAAAGCATGAGTAAAACAGGCCTATTTAGTGGCTAAAATTGCCACTAAATAGGGATAAAACTTATTATCTGCCCTTCATATTAAGCCTGCTCTGACTCACGCTGGGTTTGATGTTTATCTGATTTAACTGGCTTTATTTTAAAGAAAAACGTATACACAACAGGAACAAATCCTAATGTTAAAATTGTTCCCATTGCAAGACCAAACGCAATAGTGCTTGCTTGACCATAAAACAAAACATCTTTAGATAAAATAAGTGGCATTAAGCCTATTATCGTTGTGCAAGTAGACATCAAAATAGGGCGTAAACGCCTTAAAGAAGCATTGATTACCGCCTCAAAGTTTTGTTGATTAGACTGCTCTGCGGTTTGTTGCTCTGAGTACTCTATCTGTTTACGTTCAATATTTATTCGGTCTATTAAAATCACCGCATTATTAATGATAATACCGGCAAGCGCATATAAACCTAAAATAACCATAAACCCAAAGTTTGCTTGCATAACCAACAAACCAAAAGCAGCACCAATAATAATTAAGGGTACGGTTAAAAATACAATACTGGTTGCACGGTAAGAGCGAAACTGCGCAATAATAATAAACACCATAATGGCAATACACAGCGGTAAATTAGCTAAAATAGCAGCTTGCGATTCCGCGGAGTCTCCAATCACCCCGTCGTATTCAATTTTATATCCAGGTGGTAATTTTTCTTTTATTTTAGCAAGCTTCTCTTCAAGTAAGGGCACCATACTTTGCGCCGACATAATTTGATTTTTAGCTTGTACCGTTACGGTACGAAATAAATTTTCACGCGCAATGCGGGCAAACTGCGTTTCATAGCGAATCTCGGCCACTTGCATTAAAGGAACACTGACGCCTCTAGCAGAAGAATAAATACTTACACTATTGATCCGATCTAAATCGTAACGCTCCCTGTCTTGTGCCCTTAATACAATAGGGAATATATCATCACCTTCACGAAACTCGGATATTATGCGTCCAGAGAAATAGGTTTCTAACGCTTGGGCAACATCATTTGAGCTAATTCCGGCACGACGAGCATTTTGCTGATTAACCTCAAGTTTAAGTGTCGTAATGCGGTTTTCCCAATCGCTTTTAATATCAAACGTGCCATCTACATTTCGCAACAAAGTTTTAATTTCATCGCTAACAGAATAAATATAATCACTATCAGGACCTTTAACTTGAATCTCTATTAGTGAAGAATCAGATGGCCCTAAGAACATTTTCGTAACACGCCCCATCACACCAGGGAAATCTTGAGCAAACATCTCTCGCACTCTCTTTAATGTAGGATCGGCGAACTTTCGTTCACCTACATCAATCATAAAAAATGCTTTTGAAGGTTCGGGGTCGATAGGTGTAAGTGATAAAACAAACCGAGGACCACCAAATCCAGCATAGGCCGCATATTTTTCAATATGTGGAAAGTGTTCTTTATCATCCAATTTTTTTGAAATAGCCTGCACCGCTGCGTCAGTTTTACGCATTGAAGTACCCGCTGGCATATCAAGGTACACTAAAATTTGTGCTCGGTCAGAATCTGGAAAAAATTTTGCAGGCACTAGACTCATAGCCCAGCCCCCAGCCAAAAATAGTCCTAAAATAACAACAACAAACGCAATACGCGCACGCATAATTTGTCGTAACGCTTTTTCATAAAGTGGGTTAAGGCTGTCGAAAAAGCCATTTATCTTGCGGCGAATAATATTTTGCTTTTCCCTCGTTTCTTTTTTAACAAAGCGATGACATAAATAAGTAGTAAATGTCAGGCTTAGCGCCCAAGAAGTAAGTAATGCAATTAGCACCACCAAGGAGATCGAGCGCGTATATTCACCAGCACTACTTTGTGCCAACATAAGAGGTAAAAACACAAGAATAGTTGTTAATGATGAAGTTAAAGACGGTATCGCAAGAGTGCCTGAAGTGTTACGAATAGCATCATCACGCGTTTCGCCATCTTCGATACGCTTTTTAAAATCTTCAGCCATTATTATGCCATCATCAACCAAAAGACCAAGCGCAATAATTAAAGTAGCTAGCGACATACGCTCTAATGGAATACCCATAAAGTTCATAACTGAAAGCGTAATTAAAATCGCTGCTGGCACAATCGAGCCCACAATCAGACCAGTGCGTAAGCCTAAAAACATCACTACCACAATTGATACTATAACGATGGTTTGCAAAACACTAAAAGTCACACCAAATACTGCATCTTCAACCACATCGGCTTGGCGCGTAATATTTTTTAATTGATAGCCTGCAGGAATAGTTTGGTTAATTTGAGCTGTCATCGCTTCTATTTTAGGAGTGAACTTAAGCACATCCGCTTGTTCATCCTTAGATATGGCAAAAATAATGGCTTGGCGATTATTGTAATAACTTGTTCTTGATGGGGGATCGACCACTTTACGGCTTATTGTAGCAATATCGCGCAACAATATTGTTTCAGGCTGGTTAGGCACACTGATAAGTGTATTTCTAATATCGGCAAGGTTTTGGTAATTTCCTGAAGGTTGAATAATAAAGTTTTTGCCATTGGCGTCAATAACCCCACTAGGGCGTATAATATTTTGGTTTTTCAAAGCGGCAATTAATTGTTCAGGTGCAATACCCAGTTGAGCGAGCTTAGCATTTTCAATTTCAATAAAAATACGCTCTTGTTGAATGCCCAAAATATCAATTTTTTTAGTGCCCTCAACTTGATGCAGCATATCAGCAATGTGTTGCGCCACATCTTGGCGATCGCCCATACTGTAGGCAGGATCAGCAATAAGTGCCACTGTTAATACGGCAACATCACCAAAATCATCGTTTACTACATAAGGCAATGTCCCATTGGGTAAGTCATCACGCACTGCGTTTATTTGATCGCGCAGTTTATCCCATTGTTGATCAAACTCACTTTGCTCAACACTTTGCTTAAGCTCAGCGTGAATAATAGAACGACCAGGAATAGATACTGAGCGAATTTCGGCAATACTGGGCATTTCACGAATAGCTTCTTCGAGTGTTTTAGTGATCAACAACTCTACTTTTTTTGCGCTCATCCCCGGATAAGCTGTTGTGACAACAGCTTCGCGAATTTTTATTTTAGGGTCTTCTTGCTTTGGTAGTTGATAATAACTAAAGGCGCCAAATAACATAAGGCCAAAAACAATAGCTAACATAAGGCGATTATGATCAAGAGCAAGCTCTGAAATAGTAGGGATCTTCATTGTTTTAAATCTCCGTCACGGGTTATGGGTTAAGTCGCTTAATTTCGCCTTCGATAAGCGTTACTTTTTGCCCATCGTGTAAAAAAGCCATTCCCGCGTTAACAATTTGTTCCCCCTCTTTTAAATCTCCTTTAATTTGCGCTTTTTGCGCAAAAAATTTCATTACATCCACTGTTGTTTTTTGTAAAACGTAGCCAGCTTGTTGTGAGTCAGCTTGCGCTGTTGTTATCAGTTTAAAAACAAAGTGTTGGTTATTTTCTTTTGCCATGATTGCACTTACAGGCACCATAAAACCATGGCTTTCTCCCTGCTGTTGTTTAAATTGCACTTCTGCACTCATACCCGTTCTGATACCTGCGATATCATTAGCTGAGATTTTTAAAATAATAGGAAAAGCATTCGCTCCTTGAGCAGCTGAGCCAATTTCTTTAATTTTAGCATTCAACGATTTATCTAAAGCTGAAATAGTTACCTTTGCCGGTTTATCAATAGTTAACGAGGAGAGAAGCCCTTCAGGCGCAAGCGCTGAGACTTCAAAACTTTCTTTACCTTGGATTAAAAGTGCCGAGATATTAGGGCTAACTTGTTGCGAAGGTTCAATATTACGTTTTGAGATAGTCCCAGCATAGGGCGCAATCAATGTAGTATCTTTTAACTTTTCTTTTGCCATCGCTAATCGCACTTGAGCAATATCGACTTTATCCTTTGCGCTCTCATATTGAGACTTTGCAGCATCGTATTGCGCGCCAGACACCGCACCATCATCAACCAGTGACGCTTTACGTTCAAAATCCTGCTTAACATTTAGCATCGTAGCCTTTGCATTAGAGACCTGTCCTTTGGCCTCTTGCACTGCCAATAAATACTTTGTTTGTTCTAGTTTGGCGAGGGGCTCACCTTTATCAAAAGCTTCACCAATATCAAAAAAAACGTCTTCAACCTTTCCGCTAACCTCAAATGTTAAGGTCGTTGTATCTGCAGGTTGAATAACACCTGACAAAATACGACTATCAAACGAGTTAGTTTTTTTTAACTCAATGGCAGAAACAGGTTTTAATTTTTGCTCAGGAACTTGCTCTTCAGAGCATCCTGACAGCATAAAAATAATAACTAAAAAAACAACTATATGATTCATAATTTCCCTTGATAAATAGTGTATTCAAACCGATTGAACTACTAAACTAACCACAATCAGTCTTCACTATGAGCCATCTAATTTAAAGTATGGCTAACATTGTTATCACCCTGAAAGCTTGGGTATAATGCATTATTCCGGCTGTATTCTTAGCCTCTAAATTGGATCTTCTCCCATGAAAAAACTATCTGCTGTGCAAGTTAAACAACAAGCACTCGTCCTCAATGTTGCTGACAAAATAGAAGAGCAAGGCCGTGCTGAAATTCCAGGTATGCTGCAGTGCTGGTTTGATGTGGAATATCATTTATTTCCGGGCTCTTTACTAATGTGTTTTCAGTTTGAAAACCAACAGGCACTAACTGCGGCAGAGCCTGAGTTATTAAAATGGCAAAAGCGCTTAAGCGGTGCAATGCTTAAAAAAGGCGTAATTTTAAAAGATATGCGTAAACATTTAGTATTTACCTTAAAAGGACCAGACGACTAAACCACTTATTTTGTAAGCGCACTCTACTTTAGTGCGCTCTCCAAATTAAACTCATTAACGTGTTCAATTAGCTCAGGGAAAAACGCTAAAAACAGTCCATCTAGCTCACTATAATGTCGGGTTATATCTTCAGCGGTGCCTGCAAAATTATTAGTAAAGCGAACCCGTTTAGCAATATTATCAAGCGCCCGCCCAACCCCATCAACGCTTTCATACTCTTTAAACCAATCGTTTTGTGTCATACTGGTTACTACACGTTGCATTCGTGTAGGCATTACAGGTATACGCTTATCCAAAAGCGCATAACTGGTTTGCTTAAAATCAATCAGTGATTGGTTATTAAACTGCTGCCAATGCTGAATCAGAAAATGATCAAACACCACATCAACAGCCACGCCTGCAAAGCGCCTGCGCTTGGGTGAAAAAAGCTGTTTAGCTTCTTTAACTAAAGGATGTGCATCAGTAAATTTATCCACTAAATAATGGTTATCTAGCGCACTTTTAACACTTGTCGGTATGTATGTTAGCTGTCGTTGACCACCAAAATCTCCCAGTAAGTTGCCAAAATGAGAATCAGCCGTAGGCTTTGCTAAATAAAGGTGGGCTAAATAATTCATTGGTTCCCATATAGATTAATATACTAAGCTCAGATAGTTTTAAAAATCAAACGCGTAAAAAGATGGAACGCAGTTCCACCTTTATACTTTTTAGATACTTATAGTGCATCTTGAAATATTACGCTTTTGAAACCTTGCTTGCACCAGCATTATCAAGAATTTCTTCAATACTATTTTTGTTATCGCTGTTATATTTAACACCGACGAGTATTGAACCCTTCTCAATTGCGTCTTCATAATACTTAATTTCATGTTCTGGAATAAATGCGCCGATTGCTGCACCTAAAGTCCCACCAACGGCAGCACCGGCGCCACCAGCTGCAAGTGCTGAAACCAAAGGACCTGCGACTAATAAGCCTGCACCACCCGAAGCGACTGCACCAACAGCGGTAAAACCACCAATAATTGCCGCTAACACGCCACCAGATGCAGCGCCCAGCAAACCGCCCTCTGAAGCTTTGGTACCTTCATCTACAGCAAAGTCTTCCTTTGTATACGAGTCGTTAGCAACAATGCTTATATCCGCCTCACTTACACCTAAAGCTTCTAATCTATAAATGGCTAATGTTGCTTGTGATGCATTATCGAATAACCCAGTAATAACAGTACTCATAATAACTCCTTTATTTGTTTAAGAAAGTACGCTTAGTAATTAGCAACATTCAAACCAAAGTTTTAATCCTTTAAAATCAGAAAGATAAATAAAAAAGCAAAGTAGAACTCTACGTTTTAAAGTAAAAGTTGCTAGAAGTTGTAAAAAGTTCACACACATAGGTATAACTCAAGCGATTGAAATATGAGTATAATTACAAAGAGATTAACGTTATTAGCATTGTTCTTCTAAAAATATCAACAACCCACGCTCATAGCGACTTAGATACTTAGTCTTACGGGGTAGTTTGTCTAAGTTATTAAAGTCCTTTAGAGCTTCTTTACCTCCTTTACACAGCTCAATCAACTTTGGATGAATATATGAATTACGAGCTATTGCTGGGGTATTCCCTAAATTACTTGAAACGCTACCTAACATATCTTTAAGCGAAAGCTGGCCGTTTGATTTATGTAAGACTTCAAATGCCAAAACACTGGCCCGCCATGTTCTAAAATGTTTTGCACTAAACTGCTCACCCATAACACTTTGAATAAACTCATTCACTTCTTTGGAGGTAACATCACAACACTCGCCTTCATCGATATATTGGAATAAGCTCTGCCCAGGCAAATCTTGCAACTGCTGTATGATAGAGCTAAGCACTTTATCTGTTATATTCACTTCTCTTTGCTTACCGGATTTTGCTTTATACTTTAAGCGAATATTTTTACCCGTTAGTTTTGCATGCCGGCTACGTAATGTCGTAGCACCAAAACTATTGTTATGTTTGGCATTTTTTTTAGAACCAACGCGCAGAGCTCCAAGGTCCATTAAACGTACAACGGCTGCAATTGTGCGCTGGCAATCAAGTTCATTACCTCGCAAATATTCCGATAGTTTTGCTCTTAACAAAGGCAGTTTATTTCCAAATAAAACACATGCTTCAAACTTTTTAAGCTCTTGCTGCTCCCTAAACTCGGGATGATAAAAGTATTGCTTGCGGCCTTTGTTGTCGTAGCCAGTAGCTAAAATATGCCCATTTTCTTCTGGGCATAACCATACATCTTTGTATGCGGGGGGAAAAGCGAGACTGTCTAACCGCTCTATTTCATCTTTATCATGTATTTTCTTTCCTGCAGGATCATAATAAACCCATTGGTTTTCATGCCTCTTTCGAGTAATACCCGGCAAGTTATCATCGACATAAATTAGTTTCATTTTATTCCTTTAAATTTTTGTAATCCTCAAATCAAACGGTGCCATCAATAACAAGGGCTAGTTCCACTAGCCCCAATTTATGCGATTTATCGGCTCCAATACCTAAGATTACGAATTTTTGAGACAAACTCACTTGCGGAAATTTTATTTAAATCCAACCAGCCATCATCAAGCTGTCCATTTAAACCCGTAGCCTCGATTAAAGGAGTTGCTTTATCACTAAAGCCGATATACTTCATATGTGCATAAGCATCACTGACAAAATCTTTCGCCTCCGGTATTTCAGCAAACTTTTTAGCGCCTTCATTAGTGGTAAGCAGAACTATTGCGTCGTAAAGCACCGAAGGACCGCCATTAATCACTTGATCGGCCTCAACAACCTCGCCATTACTGTTTTTAGCACCACCAACTTGAGCCGCAATAACTTCATGACTTGCACCTTCCTCTTTAAGGCTTTGTGTTAATAAATTAAAGGTTTCAGCATCAAAACCATCACTTACTAATATACCAAGCTTCCTGCCTTTAAATGTATTTGGCGCATTTTTTAAAATACTTAGCGCATCAGATACTGGTAAATCTTGACGGGTATCAAGCGCAGCTTCTGCGGCATCTGGCATAGTTTGTAAACCTAAACCCAATGCAACTTGCTCAGCAAGCTTGTTATCAATGTTTAACAGATGAGAAACCACGCGTTCTCTGATACGTAAATGCTCTACTTTAGATAACTCAAAAATCAAAGCATCTTGAATATGCGTTTGCTCAATGTCAGTTTGACTTAAATAGAATTGGCGCGCTTGGCTATAGTGATCACTAAATGTTTCTGAGCGATAGCGTAATTTACCCCCGTCAGTTTCAGATTCTGAGCTTTTGAATCCGTGTACAGGGCACTCTCGCGGGTTGTTTTCACCCCCGCTGAATGAATTAGGTTCGTAATTAACCCGGCCTTTGGGGTTCTGCATTGCCATGTGGCCATCTTGAAGAAAATGTCTCATCGGGCATTTTGGTGCATTAATAGGAATTTGTGTGAAATTAGGCCCACCTAGGCGTTTGGTTTGTGTATCTAGGTACGAAAAATTACGGCCTTGCAATAAAGGATCGGGAGTAAAATCAAGCCCAGGCACTATATTTTGAGTACAAAATGCAACCTGTTCGGTTTCTGCGAAGAAGTTTTCTACGACTCGATTGAGTACCATTTTACCAATAACTTTAACTGGTACTTGCTCTTCGGGTATCAGTTTAGTGGCATCAAAAACATCGAACTCGAACTCTTCAGCAAATTTTTGATCAAATACTTGAATGCCCAGCTCCCATTCCGGATAGTCACCATTATTAATTGATTCCCACATATCACGACGATGAAAATCAGGATCAGCGCCATTTAATTTTAATGCCTCATTCCAAACCACTGACTGCATACCGCCTTTAGGTTTCCAGTGGAACTTAACAAATTTTTCTTCACCTTGTGCATTAATAAACTTAAAAGTATGAACGCCAAACCCTTCCATAAACCTTAATGAGCGCGGGATAGCTCTATCTGACATTGCCCACATAACCATGTGCATGGATTCTGGCGACAAACTTACAAAATCCCAAAAATTATCGTGGGCTGTTTGCGCTTGTGGAAAACCACGATCTGGTTCTGCTTTTGCGCTATGTATAAGGTCGGGAAACTTCATCGCGTCTTGAATGAAAAAAACTGGGATATTATTGCCTACCAGATCCCAATTACCTTCCTGCGTATAAAACTTAACGGCAAAACCTCGCACATCACGTGCTAAATCAGGCGAGCCCTGATTACCCGCCACTGTTGAAAAGCGTGCAAAAACAGGTGTTTTTTCACCTTTACGTTGAAAAATATCAGCAGAAGTCAAATCATCTAAAGCATCATACGTTTCAAAGTAACCATGTGCACCATACCCTCTTGCGTGAACAACTCGCTCAGGAATTCGCTCGTGATCAAAGTGAAACAACTTTTCTCGTAACACATGATCTTCCAATAGTCCTGGTCCGCGTTGACCTGCTTTTAATGAATTTTGATTGTCACTGATAGGGCAACCTTGTGCGGTTGTCATTACAGGATGGTCTTTATTAGCTTTTTGATGAAGCTCTCCTGCATGTCCTTTATTATTTGCATACTTAAATGACTCTGCCATAACTTTTTTCCTTAAATAATTTTTTGATTGCTATATTTTTATAGGGTTAAAAAACAATAACCAAGCAAAATAAAGACCACCTATAAATAGTTTTAAAATCAATAATTAAGAAAGAAATGAAAATATTTCACCAATACAAACTATAAAAATTACACAACAAATGTAAGCTTTCCTCAGAGCATCATTTTATTAAATTACTAAGCAATCAGCTTGTTCTGATTTTCATTATTACTGTATTTTTACAATGATAGATTTAGTGAGAACTTTGTCTGTATTGAGGCTTAAGAAAGGTTTGAACGCAAGATGCTACTCAGCTTTTTTCTTGTTTAAAATAGCGTTCTGCTTTTGCACATGTAAGTTTAGATAATGAAAATTTACTCCCTTTATCTGGGCATAGTTTCTTTAAAAGACTTACTGCATAACGCCCACAACTTGGCAAAGTATACAACTCATATTTCTCAGTAACACCTAGCGCAGATTGATAACTCAACTGATAAAGCACCTTAAGCAATAACATCTGTCTCTGCGGATGAGTGATAGATTTGACCTAGTAAATTATTAGATATGACAATATAAAAGATTTTTAAAAAATGATAAAAACATCTTTATTCCTTTAAAAACCTATTTAATAATTATTTAGTCAATTACCTAACTCAGTTATTGGCTGCCTTAATATTAAAATATTGATGCTAATACACTTCACAACTATCTAACCAATTACAATTGTATTTTGATAATTCAGTAAAGAGTCAGGCCAACTTTGTTATCACTGTTGCTGCATTTTTTCGGTGCTGCTTGAGTCGTAAAACGCCTTGCTTAGCCTTTAATACTAAATGCTATTTTCTATTGCAACCAAGGCTACTCACGCATTATGACAACGACTTTTTTAAGTAAGCCACAGCAAGTCGCGCTGCAACAAGCACTGTTTAGCAGTAAGCTGTTAAACAGTGAGATAGTAACAAGTGATAACCCACCATCACAAAAGCAACAAGCCTATGGGCGTATCGCTGTAATGCTCTATCGCTTTAATTTACAAAAAATCAAATGGCCCTCTTTTTTAAAAACAGCTATAAACACTGCAAGCAATGAGTGCTCGTGGTTAACCCGTGAACTTACCAGATGCCAGCAAAGCTACAAAGCTCAACCTAATGACGCCTTAATAATTGAACAATCCGCATTCTTTAGTGGTATTTTTAGCGAAGAACTCGCTTATATTGACACTTTGCTTTGGACTGAAGAATAAGTTGAATAAAGACTCAATTCCAAGACACAGAAATACATAATGTAATCTATGCATTGTCACTTTTACCCGAATAACTAATAATTACTTTAACTACCTAGATAAGTTATGATTATTTAACAGCTAAACTAGTGTTTTTTTTTAAAATTAAAAAACATTTTATTGTTATTAATGGATGCCTTATGTCATTTTTTAAAACGTTTACTCCTGATTTGGATGAACTGGATTTAAATACACAAAAATTAAACAAATCATTAAAAGATAAGATAAACCGTCAATGGAAAGACACCTTTGATCAAACAACGCTTTTACAACTTTATTCATCACTAATTAAAGAATTAAGATTATTTCGTGAAGGTCAAAGCCAACCTGCGAAATTGTATTATTTTTTACAGCTGTTTAGTTCATCAGATTATAAAGTTATTTTTGATAAAAAATTTCATCATGCTTTGCTTATGCACACTGAGTTATTAGAAAGCGAAATAGAGCAGCTGTTACTTGAAACCAACACGCAACTGATCCAAAACCCAACACCTGCAGAGGACGGTGATTTAAGGGAGATGGTGAGTGACTTAATTTCTTTATATTTTTATCATCCTTCTTATCACAGTGAAGGATATGACGACTTAAAACGTATTGGTGGCAACTTAGCATTTAAGTTTTTACGCACTTATCCTTACCAAGATACCAGTAACCTTCTAATCAGTTTATTAACGTCAGCTTCAGACTCTTTAGAAAAATATACACAATTAATTAATGATATTGTATGTAGCAAACAAAACGATGAAAATCGAGATTTACTACTCTATATTTTAATAAGCGAAATGATTGGTTTTTATACCGAAAAAAGCGACTTTTTATATGAAAAATCAAAAGAGGTCTTAAGGTTACTTTCAACTCATATTACACATTGGAATGAGGATCAGCTTGATTACTTTATAACTCAAGGCGTATTAAATGGCTATGGCATTTATCCCAACCCGCAAACGAAGGTTGATAAAATAAAGAGTTATATAAACCAGTTAAATGAGGATAACGGTGATGCTAAGATTGTTAAAAAAAGAGTTAAAGAATATAACCAAGAAATAGCAAACATTGAAAATGACCCAAACGCCTTTATAAATGCGAGCTATAGCAAGGCTGCTAAAAAATTAATGGTAAAAAATAATACCATTACATTTTTAAAGAACCTTTCAGAACTTACTCCAAACAGTAAAACAAAAGTACAGCTTGAACAACTTATCGAGAGAATTTTAGATCTTAAAAACACACCCAAAGCATTTCCGATTAATAAAAAACCTAAAGTCAAATTTAACGATCTGAATTTTAAGTTACTTGTTATTGAAGAGCTGATGTATAACAAAAATTTATTAACCCCTAAGTTTGACCTTTCCCAGTTTATAGCTGAATATCACCAGCGAGAAATTGATAAAGAGCAAGAAGGATATGAAGTTATACCCGAGGTACTCGCTTACTTTAAAGGGCTTGATATCCCGGAGGATCTGTTAGCGAAAGTAACTTCGTTGACACAAGACTGCGGTGTCGATGGCGGCGCAGAAATTTATTCTCAGATATGGCCTTTTTGGGATCCAGGCTGTGGAGATGAAGTATTAAAAATAAGCAATAAAGCATCAAAAGACTTACCACTGCTACCTAACTTAAAACAAGTCAACGGTTTAGAACACAGTAATCCATCAAAAAAATTAATTAGTAGTTTTAAAGAACGTCATATCAAATTAATTGAGCAGGATGTTTAATTTTAATCTCTAGGGGTAATAATGTTTAATTCAGCAGAAGAAATTCATCACCATATTGGTCAATCAATGTTCGACGCATTACCCGAACAGTGGGATAAAGCTTATTGTGATATTGGCCTGAGTCGAGAAAATACCTGTGGTTTTATGGCAGGAACTTACTATATCGGCGGCGAAAAAAATTTTATAATGTAGATATAGTCGATGGAGTGTTGAAAGATTCTCAATGTGATGAAGCATTTTATGCACTTTATAAAATGATGAAGAAAGACGAATCGGATATACCTTGGAACAAAGCTCGTTTTGAATTAGAAAGCGATGGTAGTTACGACGTTAAAACTAAGTTTGATGAAGACTATATAATCCACACTGGATTAGATGCTGATAATGCTGAGCTTGACTCATTGAGTAGCGACTTTCATTTAGCCATAGAGTCTTGGGAAGGCTTACCAGATGATATGCTACGCCCATGGGGAAAAGGCAGTTATGATAAGAGCAAGTTTTTGCAAGGTAATTCAGATACTCATCAAAAAACAGAACCAGAGCAAGTAATATCATCATCTTATTGGCAACAAGCCGGTGAAATAAACGAAACATTAGAGCTGAGCTTTTTAAATCCTTATTTAGCAGATTACCCTCATTGGCATGGCAGCACGCGAGATATTGTTCTGGTTACACCACCAACATGGGAAAATCAAATCGTTGCTACAAGTGGCCTGTCAAGCCCTGAAGCACCATTTGAGGTATATATAGAAACCAATGAATCCATTCAAAGATTCAGCAGCTCTTGGCAAATGAATCTCATTAAAACCATTGGCGGTATAATACCTAATATCGATAACTTTAAAGATCGCCTCATAAAACACCGCTTTCTTACACTACAATTAGACATGGATGGTGCACCTGAAGAATGGTCTGTTGATCACCCTGATGGTAATATAGGTATGTTTATTGGTTTAGATAATACGCATATGAATAATGATAACCTTGATTTCTTACCTATCAATGTAAAACTAATGCGCCCAGACGAGTTGTTGTATTGTTTAGATAAAGCTGCACAAGGCCGAGAGGAAATAGCTGAACTTTATAAGCAGCAAGGCCAAACAACACTTTCTTACTTAGATAGAGCCAGTGTTTTATAAAATAACGGCTCTGATACAGTACCCTGCTTCCAATATAGCGTTTATGTGTCATAACTAAATTATGACACATAAACGAAACAGGAAAAGGCCTAAGTATCTATTATCAGTGAAGATACTCGAAGCTAAAGCCAGCGCAAAAACTGGAGTCAGTTTTTTAATGTAGGCCGCGGATTTATCCCGACAAAAGTTAAATGCAGAGTTAGCGAGTTAAAAACTATATTTTAAGCTCAGTTTATAATTGACTGGCTCACCTGGTTGAGTCCAAATTGCAGAGTAAGAATTTGAGTAATATTCTTTATCCAGCACGTTATTAATATTCAGTTGTACAATCACATCTTCATTAACGTTGTAAGTTGCGAACAGGTTCACCAGTGTATACGAAGGTAAGTAGTACGTAGGGTCTATGGTTTCACCTAAGCGTTCCCCCTCATACTGAACAGCTATACCAACGCTTGCATTTAAATCGATTAAATCATTCAATTCTCTTTTAATACGTGCATTTGCACTGTGTTTAGGAATATTAAGTAAAGGGCTACCTTTTGGTAATTTTACCCACCAATCTGTATTAACCGTGTCGTTTGCTGTTTTTGCATCGGTGTAGGTATAGGCCAAATCAAATGAGGTGCGCTCTGTAATATAACCGTGTAAATCAAACTCAACGCCTTCGCTAGTTACCTCGCCTAACGCCGTCGACACGCCTGCTTGCAAATCTGTAGTCAACATATTGCTTTTTTCGGCGCTAAATACAGTAAAGCTACCATTTAGGGTATCGGTGCTAAATTTAACACCCGCCTCAATAGAGGTTGTTGATTCTGGTTCAAATGCATCACCATTTATATCGTAACCACTGTTTGGCCTAAAACCTTCAGAGTAACTGCTGTAATACTGTATATCGTCTGAGAAAGCATACACTAAGCCTACTCGTGGGCTGAATGTACTCTGATTGCTTTTAGACTGACTTTGATTAATATGATTATCTATTTGCTGATCAAACCAATCATAACGACCGCCTACTTGTACTTTCCACTGCTCAGTGACGTCGATTTGATCTTGAATATAAATCCCGTAGCTATGCTGTACTTCAGTGCTGTTGAATAAAAGTGAGCCTTCGGGTGCTGTTTGCCCATACACGGGGTTATACATATTAATGGCATAGCGCGTATCTTCAAGCGTAGGGCGATATCTATACCAAAGTTTATCAAAATCAAACTTGCTGGCATCGGCACCTATTAATAAATGATGGGTAAACCCAGCAGCAGTAACACTACCACTTAGCTCGGTGCGGGCTGAAATATTTTTAGTTTGAAAATCACGCTCGTTATGCTGCCGACTTAAAGTTTCGCCGTCAGTAAAATAAACCTGCCTGCTAGGGGCAAGTTCAGCATCACTCGATTCGCTTATAAATTTAGAATCGCTATAGCTAAGCCCATTTAAAAGTGACCATTGCCCTATTTGATGCTCAAAAGTCAGTTGATGAGAAATCGCATCAACCTCTGTTGGTTTATCGCTTGGCTCACCTAAAAACGTTTCAATAGGTAATGCGTCTATCTTCCCGTCTAGGGCAACAATGCCACGGTCAAACGTCACACTCTGATCAACATACTCTAGTTCATAATTTAATTTTGTTGTGTCGGATATTAACCAAAGAATTGAAGGTGTGATCACCGTTTTTTTATTTTCGTGGTAGTCTCTAAAACCCTCACCGTCTTCAATTGCACCATTTACTCTAAAAGCGAGTTCATTGGTAATAGCATTAGTGTAGTCACCTTCAGCGCGATAACTCTGCCAGCTCCCTGCAGATACTTTCAAAGAGCCTTGTTCTTCAAACTGTGGCTTTTTAGTGATGATATTAATAGTACCGCCAGGCTCAGAGCGACCATAAAGAGCAGAGCCAGGCCCTTTCATCACTTCTACATAATCAATATTACTGGTATCGCGGGTACCGCTAAAACTTCGACCCGATGAAAAACCATTAATTAAAAAGCCTGAAGGAATATTCTCATCGCCTACTAAGCCACGTATTGCAAAGCTTTCCCACAATCCACCAAAATCATTTTGTTCAGAAATACTCGGCGTTAAATCAAATATATCGGTGAGTGTAGTCACTCCTGCGTCATCGAGGTTTTCTGCTGATATAAACTCAATACTTTGTGGTTGCTCGCTTAAGGGCACATCGCCACGAAAAGCTTGTCTAACACCCGTAACCGCAATTTTCTCTATGTTAGCTGACGCTGAAGCTGCGTATACAGAAGGCGCTAAAATGGTACTTATAGCAATTGATATGGCAGATATTTGGTATCGATTTATTAAATTCATTCTATCTCTTAGATATCATGCAAGCTTAATCGGTTAAGTTTTTACTAAAATTTTTTTAGTAAAGCCGATCAAATAAACATGAAATGCAAATGGTAATTATTGTTATTTGCAATAATATACAAGTAGAATAAAAAGAGCTACCCTACAGCAACAAATTTTACAAAGTTATTAGAAGCTGTTTTTTCTTTTTGAATTAAACGTATTCAACATCGAAAAATAAATACCTCCTAAAATTTAGAGAAAAAAATGAAAATATTACCTTTCACCTGCATGGCATTAGTCACATCAATATCAAGCGCATACAGCGAACAAACACAGGCCCATGCAATATGGTTTGCAGAGCGCTCATCACAGTTGGCCTTTATATATGGCGAAGGCGCACAAGATTTAGATACCGTAAAACGACAAAATAAAATTAAAAGCATTACTGGCTATAACAAAAACTGGCAACAACAAAACGTAAAGCTTGTTGAGTCAGGGCCTATGATGCTACTAAATGATAAAACCGTTTATGCGGTTACTGGCATGCTCGATAATGGGTTGTGGAGTAAAACAAAGGAAGGTAAATGGTTTGCTAAAGGTCGAGATGCAATCCCCAGTGCACTATTAAGCGAACATACTAAAAAGTACGCAGTACATTTACGTGGCCCGCTTGCCCAAGTACCTGTGCTTAAAAATCAGCAATTGCAAATTCTTCCTGTAGGCGAAGAATTTTCAGATCAAAAAGGAGCTATGGTTAGTTACCGCATAACTTTCAATAGTAAAGCTGTTCAAGGTGCTAAAGTAATCAATGATTTAGTAAACGATCCAGATCAAGAAGCAATAGTTAGTAATGATGACGGCTTGGTCACATTGCCATTGCGTAACCAAGGCTTAAACGTAATAGCCGCAATCTACGACGAAAAAAGCACGAATTTAAATGTATTTGATAAAACCGAGCATTTAGCCACACTCTCATTTGTTTTACCCCATGCGGCAGAGTAAACGTTAAATACAGTCAAGTCAGCTCAATTCCTTACTCGCTGGCTGACTTTTCATTCTCAATTATCACTGTTTAGCCCTAAGCGGTGATAATTTAAAAAGTAGTCTTGAAAACCTAACTATTTAATAAAAAAAGAAAAAAAACCCCAAAACATCACACTTTTATTTATAAAATATTAAACATTAAAGTCGGGGAATTATAATAAATAAAGTTCATAACTCTCTCGTCTATCAAAAATAACAAAATTAATCTGATTAAAAACCAACCTTTATTTATTAAATTTTTGTTCTACAGTTTATTAATTAGTGGTGCTACAACGAACCTGTTATTTTTCAAAGATACAAGTCGATAAATGGACTGCCAAAAGGAATTTAAAAATGCTCTCAAATTTAAATCAAATTGGTTTCACTTCAATTAAAGCAAAATTATTAGCGAGTTTTAGCCTAATAATCATCATGCTAATTGTTACTGCTGGGATTGGTATATATAACCTTTCCATAATGAATGATCAGATGAGTAAAATAATTAATGTTTCAGCTGAAAAAGTAAAACTGGCAGCTAGAGTCAATCAAGGCGCTTTAGCTGTATCTCGAGCTGAAAAAAATATAATTTTGGCAGACTCAAAAGCAGCCATGGATGAATACGCCGACTTCATAGCTCAAACGCGAGATGAAATGCTAGAGCGACGTGCAACTCTTCGCAATTTAGTCAATGACAACGGCAAACGTTTACTCGATGAATTTGCCGCGACATGGGATGAATATATTGAGGTAAATCTTCAAATTCGTGATCTAGCAAGAGCTGATTTAAACGACAAAGCAATAGCCTTATCTAAAAATGAAGGCAGGAGGCTAAACGATTTAGCCATTTCTCAAATGGCTAATTTAGTAAATGCAATCGAACAAGATATGGCAAATGACGAGTTAGAAGCTCAAGCACGGCACTCCTCTGCATATAGCTTAATGCTTGTCATTACCCTTATAGGCTTAATCGCAGGTATTGTTATTGCCATTTTTATCTCTTCGAGAATTACCGGCGCACTTAATCGCCTTTCACATAGAATGAACGATATTGCCGATGGCGAAGGTGATTTAACCGTAACAGTCGACGATTCATCAAAAGATGAAACCGGCGACGTTGCCCGCGCATTTAATAAATTTGTTGCTAAAATTCGCACCACAATAACCTCAGTGGCATCCGAAACCACTCAGGTTGCATCAACTTCCGAAGAGCTTTCAATAGTTAGTAACACCACAAGTGCAGCAGTTAAAAAGCTGCATGATGAAACGCAACAAGTTGCCACCGCTATGACGCAAATGAATGCAACAATTCAAGACGTTGCAAATAGCGCAGAAAATGCAGCCAGTTCAGCAAGTGATTCAAATAATAATGCTAAAGCCGGTGAAAGCATGGTGAACGAAACAGTTCACGCGGTTGATAACCTTACTAAAGAAATTAACCAATCCGCCTCTGCAATTGAAAAGCTACAAGCCGACAGCGAAAATATAAGTACCATATTAGATGTTATTAAAGGCGTATCTGAACAAACAAACTTATTGGCATTAAATGCCGCCATTGAAGCCGCAAGAGCGGGTGAGCAAGGCAGAGGTTTTGCAGTTGTTGCCGATGAAGTACGAACCTTAGCACAACGAACTAAAGAGTCGGCCACCAACATAGAACAAATGATCGATAAGTTTCAATCCGGAATATTAACCGCCATTGAGGTAATGACCAAAAGCCAACAACAAACAGACTTAGTTGTTGAAAAAGTGAGTAAAACAGGTGAAACCCTGCGAACAATCAATGACTACAGCAGCGCAATTAATGATATGAACGCGCAAATAGCCTCAGCCGCTGAACAACAAGCCGTGGTCGCAGATGAGATCAGCCGCAACGTTGTTAATATTAAACAAGTGACAGAGCAATCATCAGCTGCAACTGAGCAAACATCAACAGCAAGTAACGAAATGGCAATACTAGGCAATAACTTATTAAAACTGGTACAACAGTTTAAAGTGTAAGTTCTGGGCTTCTCATGCTTTCAAGCTGAGTAGTGTTCGGCAGCAGGTTTAGCAGTACAAACCACTAAAAGCATAGGTAATAAAAGGAGCTCAAATTGCAGGCATGAATGACTTGTGGTCACCTGCAAACGAGCCCTTTTGACTGCTGCCGGTTAAGAGGTAAAAACTTACACAAGATTTTACCTCTCTTAAATTAAACTTTTAATTAGATTAGCTGCCCAACAAAGTTAACACTATTATGGGCTAAAATAGGAAACACCAAACTCCCTGTGCGCTCTCTTAGCCAAAGTAAAATAAAGCCGTAGCCGCCTGTTAATAAAATAGCGGGGAAAGAAAAGTGCCACTCTCCACCATTAAACATAACCCCATGAACTAGTCCAAATAACACCACTAAGAGCAACCCTGCAATGTTAATTGACGCACCACCTAAATTATAGCGTTCTGATATGATTGCCAAAGATATACAAAATAAAAGAATCCCTCTAAACATTGGCTCTTCATCAAAGCCAGGCATTGTTGCCTGATAAAGTAAGGTTTCTAAATCATAATTAGGTTCACCACTCCAAAAAAGTGATACAACTATCTGTAAAATGATAAACAAGCACATAACTGTAAAAGCGGGTTTTATAGAGTTTTCATTTTGCCTAAAAGTAAAACCAGCATCCGCAATACGAAAGTTAGCTTTAAATTTAACTAAAGCCAATAGTACGACTAACCAAAGGATTATTGCCGCTACTTTTCCAGACCAATTCCACGACATATCAGGAAAAAGCATATCCAAGGGGATAACCTTTCCACCTTTAAACAAAGCAAAAAAGTAGCAAACTAAAATACCTAACGAAATCAAAGACCACATTAGATTTAAATCAACTTTTTTAATTGCTCTTAATATCAAAACTAAAAGTAATATAACGCCGACATTTGCAAATAAACCTATAAATAGATCTTCCATGAATACCTCTTTTTTTAAAGGCTATTTCTAGCACTTATTTTATTATTGTTTTAAGTAGTACCGAATACTAATCCTAAATTAGGTACTGTTAAACAATTAGTTATAGAAGAGGTAAGCACTCTAGGTGCAAACAGGGTGTTTATAGCAATTAATACTTATATGTGGCTTTAAGCTGGGTATATTTAAGGCTTGCTTTGTTGCATTACACTCAAGTCAAAGACAAACATGCCTGCTTGACCAGAGATTTCAATGGGTGGTCATTTAGTTTTAACTTTTTGCTGCTTCGTTGATTATTTATCTGCCCACAAAGTATTAAGCCCACTGAAGTTTTTCCTGCAAAATCAAAATCTAAAGAATCTATAAGAAATAAAGTAAATATGCTTATCACTCCTTTGAAACGGCATAAAAATAAATATTAATGAACTCAGATAGAATTGCAATAAATAGGATAAGTAGTAATAATAGGTCGGGAACTGAAAAAAGAGCCATTACTGGAAGCATAAAACCCAAACCAAGGGCTGTACCTGTGTGAATAGCGTATAACATTAAACCCTTATTTCTTCCAATTATAGCAGCCTCATTAGTAGGCTTATTATGCTTAATTTTGCCGTAGTAAACTAAAAAAACAAACCCTATTATTATTAACCCTATCATTTTGGTTCAATCATCCCTCTGAAGGTATAATTAATGTGAAGCTTGTTTCATCATTAGTCATAGCCCAAACACTATTAGCAAGCACTCTTGGTTACCTACCAAAAACTTGAATACTACTAAAAGCTTACGATAGCTGAAGCAAAAGTCAAGGAGCTAGTTAATCCACAATGATACCTTAATTAAGGCACTTAAATTCATGTACCCCTCTTTACCCAAGCAATCGCACATAACCACATCAGTCTCCGTAATTATTAGGGTCTATTGACCTTTTCGATTAATATTCATTCAAATTAGGGGCGATTTAATCGCGCGCGAGGTTTGAAACCTAGTAGACTAAGTAAAAAACCGAGCAAAGCTTCCGCGCCCTGCTCACGCCCCTTACCTACATCCATGTTGACCACAAGAGTTAATTGCATCTTGGCAGAACCCTTCGGGCTATGACTGTTTAGCATTAATGTGATGTTATCGCCTATTTATGGTGAATAACCACACTACATAGACCCTCTCTTTCCTTGATACCAAATTTAAATTAAGTTTAAAAAGAAAGAACACTTGGTTTTTGGTTAAAAGGTCAAAAAATAAAGCCCTCTCCTTGACCAGAGCTTTCTAATAAGTTATTAAATAAATGCTCAAGATGACACTAAAAGATGTACTGATAAAAGGTTAATAAATAAAACAATTAGTTTGATCGCTTAAAAAATAAAAACGAAGAGCTTCTTTAATGTTACTTAAAAGTTTAAATAACTTTATTTGTTAAAGAATACTATGAAGTTTAATATTGAAATGGACTTACCCTAGTGCAAACGACTATAAAAACGGAAAAAGAGTTGGCGGAATTGATATGTAATAATCATAACTGTTGGTCACAATTGCTAGCGCAAGTAGAGCTAGGGAGTTTTGCACCAAGTATATGGCAGGTAGAACTCGCAGCTGAAGAGATTAAGCTTAATGAAGCGAGCAAAACCTTTCAATTCAGTAATGCCAAACTCTCTTTTGATGTAAATATAGAAGAAACTCATTTAACCGGTATCAATTACATAACCACTATTGCGGTTGCAGGCAAAGGCAGCTACACACTTGGTGAAAAAAACCAAAAATTAAGGATTTTAAATTTAACGATAGATAAACGTTAAGCGTATTCCATAATCAACCACAAAAGATAAACACATCTCATTTTTTAAAATACAATCATTTAATTATGACTGTATTTTTAATTTTAGTATATTTAAGGATAAAAAATGCAAATTTCTTCTTTACCAGAGTCTATAAACGATCAAGTTCAAGATTTAATGGCTGATGTATTTGAAACTATTGGCGCTATTGACTCGCCAACATTTACCGGTGAGCACCTTTTAATGACCAAAGAATATTTTGTAAAAGCTTACAATGTCATTGAAACAACGGATTTTCTTTCAGTTGGAGATATACCAAATATAATCAATGCGATCGCTATTGATATTGATACACATATTGAACAGACCTCTGAGGGCCTACTGTATAGCTGGAATATAATGAAAACAAACCTTGAGCGTGCAACATCTCAAGCTGAGTTTAACGCGATTTTTGCACTATTTGTTCCTGTTATTTTAAAGTATATGCAAACGCCTAATTAATCTTGCAAGTCCTTTTTGGGCCTTAGCGCTTATGGATAGAACTTTTTGACCTATAAAATATGTGCGTACCATCAAGTATTAATTTTATAACAAGGATGTACTATAGATGCAGTATATAGACCCATTCCCGGTCAAGTGTGAGTTTTGCCAACACTTAGCTTACTATCCATTAACCCCACTTAAAGCTGAAAAAGCAGCTTGTACAGCTTGCAAAAAAGTTTTACGACAAACTCCTCGTAACCTTCGTAATTCAAGCCGTAAGCATGGAATTGAAATTTGGCATGTTGCTTTTGTGTTTGAAGTTATCTTAGATTTCGATCTTGATTGTGATCTCATTTATGATGAAGACCCTAGTGAGGAGACAACTCTATTAGCATTTATTGAGCTAGTACAGAAAGTTAAACCAAGTGTTTCTACCCGTAACCTACTTGATTTTGATATGTTAGACACTGTTAGATCTACCTGTGATGATGAGCAATTATTAGCGCTAACCCTGAAAGAGTTAGCGTTATTATCTCACCCTGAAGAACCGTTACCTGATACCAATTCACTCGCCGACCCCAGAGTGAAAGGCATTGAAATCGATGAACTAAAAGCCAAGTATAAAAAGCGCCGAATAGCACGACAAGCCCAAGATAAATTGACAGGCCGTGCTTCTAACGAAGAGTCCTCTTTTAAAATTAAAGATCCTATTACTAATAACCTCACCCTTTTTTGGGAAAAAGAAGACAACGAAGATAGCAATCAATCATTAACCAATCAGGAAATTCAAAGTACGGTAAATAATTTGGGCTATACACTGCCTACACTTTATATACAGTTAATGAAAATACAAAATGGCGGCAATCCACAAAATACACTCATTCAACTCGATAATGAAAAACCAACTAATTATCGTATCAGCACATTTATCAGGCTAGATTCTATCGCAGCAGAAAGTGAATATATGAGGAACGAATGGGGTTACCCTGATATCGGGTTTTACATATGTGAATGCCCTTCGGCAGGACACCACCTAGTTGCTTTAGATTACACTGAGTGCGGCCCTAAAGGTGAGCCTACAGTGGTACATGTCGATCAAGAAAATGACTTTAAGAAAACCATACTTGCTGCAAACTTTGAGCAGTTCATTAATCAGTTAAAATATGATGAGGATTAACCTTATAAAAATTATCATCACTTATATATTTGTCTAATGAATTTAAACAATAAGGCCATTCAAGCGTACTGTTCAAATGGCCTTGGTTTGGGTAAAGTTTGAGTAATTAATCCAACGGCAGCTCTTGTAGCTTAATTAATAACGCTTGCAATTGGTTTGCAGGTAATGTGAGTTCAGAAAAAATATTGTTACGCATTCTTTCTTTACTTAACCCAACAATCCATTGAATGAATTTTCCTTTATATTGTTCAGGTATTATTGTCATAGGAATAGCCTTTATGTATTTATATCTATTCCTCTCAGTAGTGCTAGCAAAATGTTCTTCAAGCCCGGCCATAAAATATACCCAGTGCTGCTGGGTAAAGTTTGCCATGAACAATCCATAGTCAATGTAATCTGTTGGTACCTCAGTAAAAAAGCGCTTAAATGCGTGCTCTGGCTCAACATGAATAGCGTGTGAGAAAAACTCGGTATTGGCGCTGCGTTCGGTCCATAGATTTCGGCTCTCTCTTGCCAATACTAATAATGATTCAACCTTGCCAGGTGCGTGTGTCAGTGCATAGGAAATGAATCCTGGGGCGTATTCACGATCTAAACGAGCCATAAGTGTATTATTTAACGCATGTTCACTGGAAATATGCTCACAAAGCGTTAATAACGTATTTGCATTTAACTTATCGTTTTTGTTATCGATTAAGCTTGCATCTGCAATGGCTAGAAACACCTCGGACTGCTTCTCTAGTGCAAAATAATCACGTAAAATCTGTAGGTTAGGTTGTATAGGGTAACCTACCAAAAGTGCATCACACGCTGTTGGCAAATCAATCAAACCATGACTTAAACGATAAAAAATAAGATCTTCGCTGGGCATTGAACTAACGTTTAATTCCATTGCAAGTGCAATATATTCTTGTGCCAGTGAGTGATGACTCGCAGCTAGCACTAAAGCCGTGGCAGCATCTCTCCAAAACGGCATAATGCCTTTCACATTAAACAAGCTCTTTAATTTTTCAACAGTTTGATTAATGTATTCAAGCGGGAATTCATGCTTTAGCATATACTTTAAAATATGCAAAAGACTCATCGCTTCATCTCGACCATCCGCCACATAACTCGTTAGCTGAATATCTTCGTTAAACCAGTTGAATATATTACGATAATTTATATCACTTGTTTGCCCCTTTAAATCCAATAATGCAATTTTAGCTTTTGTTCGATACTCTGGGTCGTCATTATCCATTTCATCAAACAGTGTTTCTGCAATATCATAATCGCTGATATAGTTAATAAGATCTAATAATAAATACCTTGAAAAGAAGTGACGAGGTATTAACGCCTGAATGATACCCGCGCCCCATTTATCAATGATCTTATATAACCATTGAGTATTGAATTCATACTTATTCTTATTTGATAAATGCTCATAACAGCTTACAACAAGTACATCTTTAATTTTTTCATTCAACGTGAACTTATTATTAGTTTCATCATTAAAAGCTAATAAAAACAACAGACTGGTTATCACCTCATTACTTTCGAATTCAGTAAACATGAGATTAGCTGCGCTTACTGAAGTGGTATCTAAATTAATAATGGCTGCTAATGCTGACTTTTTTGAATTACCTGTTAATTCTGTATTCAAGGTTATCTCCTGAGTGTTTATCTTTTAGCTTTAATGTTGGTGCTGGTGAGTTTTAAGGAAACTAGACAGTCTGTTTTTTATCGACCTAACCACTTACAAAGAGTAGGCCTAAATATACCGCATTTACGGCACACAATACCTACACTTTTAGTTTCTTCGCAAAGTTTAATCCATTTAAAGTGCTGTCTAATTTTATTGTTCATGAGGCCGTATAATATTAAAACGATCTCTATGAATCATGCACTTTAGACTACAAGTCTATTTGCCAATCTAACTGGCACCATGGGTGTTCATCGTCAGCTAAAATTGATGTCAATTCTTCGACATCTAATTGAATCTTTTGCTTTATATCAAAACCATTAGGATAACGTTTAGTGTCCGCCGGTTCTGCTAAGCTAATACCAACCCAAGTTAAACGACCAACAAGGTGACTCATGCCAAATTCTTGCCAATCAATAAATAATTGTTGTGCAATTTTGCCCAGCACTAGTAAATAATACCAAGCCTCTTGTTCTGTAATTAAACCCGTAGTAAACGCACACCGACATAAAAACGCAGAACGCCCTATATCAAAGCCTTTAATTCCACAGCTTGATAATGCAATATTGTGTTTTTCAGCCCATTCTCTAACCACATACTCATTATTGTTTTTATCTTCATCTTGATTTAAAAAAAAGCGTTCAATATATAAATCATGACGAACACTTTGGACTAAACAATTCATAAACTGACCACTTCGAGCTGTGTTTGTAAAAACATCTAGGGTTTCAACTAAGTCAGCTTTGCTATGTATATCATAACCATTTTTCAATACTTTTATATTACCATTGACAATCGCTTGCAGTGGGTATGTCTTACTTTTATGTAACAAACAATCCAGAGAATAGCCATTTTGCATCGATAGATAACCAGATAAACTAATTAACCATTGTTTCTGCTTATTAGTTAATGATTGGCTTTTAAGCATTAAATCTGCTTGACTATTGTCCATCAACTATCTCCTTTTTATTCTGTAATTGCAGACATAAATCATTATGTGTTGCTTGATAAGACAACCCTTGTTCGATGAGTTTTGCAGTACACTCAATAGCTGAATTCAAAGAGTGAACAGCGTATGGATGAGTATTATATTCGTATGCTGCTTGTTTAAATGATTCTAAGGCTTGGTCATACTCGTTTAATTCTAAAAGTGCGCACCCTTTAAAATAATATGCTTGTGGTGCTGTGCGCAGAGCTTTAATTGAAATGTCAGCTAACATAATACAAGTATCATAGTCTTGCTGATCAAATGCAGCTTCTAAAAACTTTAAACAATCAGTCGGGTTATAAAGCATAAATTGTTTAATTTCTTTTACATAATTAAGGGCGTCACGTTGATAGTTATCAACAACACTATGCTCTGTGTAGTCGACCAATTCTGTAGCTCGAATACATAATATAGCCAATGCGAAGATTTGCATTGATTCAGTATGCCACTGTGATTCAAGTGATCGTCTACCTGAATCTTGCTCATTTGCAAGCTCAAGTATTGCCATCTCTTGTTCTGTATAACAACGTGGTTCTATAGAGCCTGAAAAGAAGGCTGTTTTATAGAAATTGCTAAAGGTAACGACATGCTCTTGTAATGTATCTACTAGTAATTCATAAGTAACTAAATCATAGCAATACCTTAATAGTTCAACAATTAATGGCCATAGCCAAAGCTGACGTTCAATATATAGCTCAATAAACAACAAAAATTCAGAATATGCCTCATCTAAACGATGCAGCTTACATAAGCATAGAGCCTGTAGGTAGTTGGCCTGCTCTTTAAATACATGTTTATACTGTTCAGTAATTGACAGCGCATCTTGATATCGCCCATTTTCATACAATAACGTTGCAATTTTTATAGCGTTTTTTGTTTCATCAGCTCTCAATTCCCGAATATATCCGCGCCTTGCTGTTATTAATGCAACCTCAATTTCCATATCGGCAACAACATGTGTTTCTGCATCTAAATAAAGGTAGGCTTTTTCAAAATTATTAAGCTTTAAGTAACATAAACCAATGTTTTTAAACATCACCTTGGTGCAGAAGTCGCGATAATTAAGCTCTTGCTGTATATAGAGGTTAAGTGCAAGCTCATAATTTTTTAATTTATACTCAGCATGTGCTTGATAATTTAACAGGGACTCTTCGGTGTAGGGAATTGTTAAAGGTGTTAGGATACGTCTAATACTGCTATAGCCATTAATTGTCCATAAGTACTTAACTATATAATCATAAAGAGAAAAGTCAGCTTTAAACTCCGGCTCTATTTGCTGCACTATATCCTCTACGGCTTCTGCAGTGAATGTATCGTATAAACATTTATCTTCAATATAACTACGTATTTCAAGATGACGATGAAAAGCCTTAAAATCAACATCATCACTAATGTTTTTCACTAAGCCATCACTAATTCTTTTCGGTAAAGTTTTTATGTAACGGGATAAAGCGATAGCCGTTTGACGGGTAGTATCATTACTACTGGTAGACAAGCCATCAGTAATTCTTAAGCTATTATCTAAAAATATCCATATGTTTTCAGGTAAAAAGTAATGATTAGAAAAAAAGCCAAGTAGATTCTCAGTCAACGTATTACTTTGATTAACGTCCCAAAATATCGGGGCCGCGAATAACATTTTCCACTTTTCTAAATTGTGCCTATCTACCGTATCACTATAAAGCTGCTTTAGGGCAAGATTGAGTTGGGGTATCGTTTTAATGATTGAAAACTCAACAGGCTCGTCATCATCAATATTGTGGTTTGAGCTAGCTGAAGATTCAAAAAAAACTTCAGCCTGCATATTTTCAATATCAGTATCTAGCTGTGGCAGATGTTCTTTAAGTAATACATCATTAAGCATTACTGGAGTGTCATTTTCAGCATCGTCACTAAAAGAAACTTCTTTTAGTGCTTGATCATACGCTTTACGTAACGCTTTAAATTCTTCTGGGAACTCTGCGGGCGGCGTTTGTTTTAATAACTGTGTATAGGCTAATTTTATGGCGCGTTTATCTTGAGTTGGCTCAATACCTAATAATATCCAATGGTACATTTAGTTTACTCTTATGTTGTAGGCACAAATATTAAAATGCATGTTAATAAGAAATATTCAAAAACGCTTTGATACGTTCTTTAGCAGCATCAATTTTATGATTATCATGGGTTTCTAAAGCACAATCAAAAAGCCCAATAGTTTCACCTACCTTGCTGCGCTTATCACCTAAGCTCTCTTGGAACATACGCTCAAGCTTTGCTTTAAAAGAGGTATTAGCAAGTTTGTTTTTTGGTAATATTTTTAAAGCTTGAAGCCTTGCGAATTGCTCTTGTAATTGATTTTGGTCAAGCTCTTTCACATTTTCACCAACATAAGTACGATATGTTTTTTCAGAATCCTTATTTTTAACTTCCACTTCAATGACACCATTAAGGTCATAAGTGTATGTTATATAAAAAGACTGAATTTTGTTCAAAGGTTCAAGTGTAATGTTTAATGCTCCCATTAATACATTATCTTTAGGTAGGTAATTCTCACCCTGGTAAATGTTTATCAAGACACTTTCTTGGCTTGGATGCCTTGAAAATAAAGAACGAGTTTCACTAACAGGGATTGTAGAGTTACGCTCTATGATTGGTAAAAATTCAGGTTGGTTATGCTCATTCGATATCTCAACGCCCAATGTAAAGGGACAAACATCCGTCATGATTACATCTTTTAGCTGAATATTACGCTCATTCATACTTGCTTGAATAGCTGCACCAATAGCAATAGCATGATCCGGATTATATTGAATTTGTGTAATGCGTGAAAACACATTATTAATTTGCTGACGGAAAATAGGCATCCGGGTAGCGCCACCAACAAAAATCAAGCCGTCTATATCATCTATCGATAATTGTGCATCAGTCATTGCCCTGTGAATAGGAAACTTAACGCGTTCAATTAAATCATTACAAATATGCTTTAAATCGTTTTCATTAAGGGTATAAGTTAAAATATCCCCTTCATATTCAAAATCAAAGTAGGCAGAGTCTTCGGTGGTTAGCTGACATTTTAATTGATCACATAAAGACCAAATATTTCTTTCATCACCATTAGTCAAACAGTTCGGTCTAATGTCGTGTTTTTTATATAAGTCATCAACGATTGCTTGAGTAAAGTCGTTTCCCCCTAGATAATTATCACCACCAGAAGCATGAATCTCAAAAATGTCATTAAACACTTCAATAACTGACACATCAAATGTTCCACCACCGAGGTCAAGCACTAAATATGTGTTATCTGAATCTTTGTTATCTAATCCATATGCAAGCGCTGCCGCGGTTGGCTCATTAATTAAGCGCTCGACCGTTAAACCAGCAAGTGAAGCCGCCTGCTGTGTTGCTTGTCGTTGTTTATTATTAAAATAGGCAGGTACCGAAATAACAGCTTCAGTAATAGGTTGTTGTAAATATGCTTCAGCTTGCTCTTTAAGATGCTTTAGTAAAATAGCCGACAGCTCTATTGGTGTATAAGATTGCTCTTCTAAAGAATATACTTTATCAGAACCCATAAAGCGTTTAAATTCAGACACCGTCAATTCAGGATGAGTAGCTAAACGATCGCGAGCAGCTTGACCTACTAATACATAATCATCTGAAAAACTCACAATAGATGGTACTAAAACGTTTCCCTCTGGATCAGCGATAAGTTTAACGTCATTACCTTGCCATACACCAACAACACTATGTGTCGTTCCCAGATCAATCCCTATCTTCATATTACTTCCCTTTGTTAGAACATTATTAAATCGTTTTTTATGTCTTAAAGCCACTATTTATAAGAATATTTATTATACTGACATTGATTGTTAAGTGTGAAATTAATAAAACCAAACACATAAAGGTTATAAGTAATATGTATAAATGGGGTCATGATCAAAAATTCAAGTAAAGCAACCAAACCAGCTTGAAATAAGAGTTCTATAAATAGAAGGAAAATGGACAGTAAAGAAATAAACTCATTAAAGTAAAGGCAACAATAGAGTTACCAAATAATTTTAATGATCTTCCACCCTAATCACATTAAGAGGTTGCTCAATATTAACTTTTAATTTCGATAGCACATTAAGTTTACAAACTATATATTAGATATATATATTACTTTACAAGCAAAATTCCAATGCAAAATATCTATACATATGAGGATACTTTAAAAACCAAAAAGTGGCATGACTTTAACTTTCCAGCAATAGAAATTACTAATCTTCCTTCTTCTTCGCAAGCCGATAGCTTCATTTTTAGTGATTTACTTTATCAAGCGATAAAAGAGCTATCTGGACAAGATGTCATCAAGTTTTTTTTAATTACTCCTGATGCCCATTCCAGCAATCACTATTATTCGATTGCATACTTAAAAGATAAGAGCATATTTACTGCTGAGATTATTAATACAGGGCTATTTTCACAATGGTTAACAACTATTGATAAAGAGAGAAGAAAAGGGATCGAGCCAAAATCAAATTTGTATGACCTTGCAAGTAATAGTTTGTCGAGCCGACCAATATCAAGAGCACTTGCCGAGCAAATATTTAAACATACAGGTAAGTTCATTGATGAAAATATTCCCAATGCGTTTATAGCAGAAGAACTAGCGCAACAAAAAATGGATTACATCACCCCTTTTATTAATCTCGATACCCACGAAGACTTTTCTTTAGTAAAACAAAATTTAACTCAGTTAGTCGAATCAGAGGGATTGAAAATAATAGCCCCTGTCGATAACGAAGCGATTTATCAACAATTTAAAATGAAGGCCGGTTATGAGCTTCCTGCTATTTTAAAAGACTTTTTAACACTACATAATGGTATTAAAAAAACAGGGTTCATGAATGCACAAACAATTGTGAAAGAATGGTGCGATTGGCAAAAAGTTTACCAAGATTGGACACAAGACGACTTACTCGATACCTACAGCAGTAACGATGGCACAGTTCTGCCCTTATACTGCACGCCTTATTGGATCCCCATTTTCAACCAAGGCAGTGGTAATTTTTTCGCCATCGATCTTGCCCCCAACAGTAAAGGAGAGTCTGGGCAGATAATTAGCTTTGGTGCTGATCAAGAAAGCGGGTATTTACAAACTAAAAGCTTAGCGGATCTCATTGCTAGCTTTATGCATGACGATTAAAAGCAAGCATTAACAACATATTTTTTCCCATCATTTAACTTTAATGGTGGGCTTGTTCCTAGATTAAAACTTTTACGCTAAAACTAAATCACCTTGAAAGCCTATACTTTGCTCAGCAACCGCACCTTTAACTTCCCTAAACATTAGTACTAAACGATGACTGAGGCGAAAGCCAAGGGCCTTGATCAATCATCAATAATGTTTAATTAAACTGCCTAAATTCATATGGGTGACTGGTGCATATTCACACCAATCGACGTCATTACTGGGTGCGTTGTCATATTTAAAGTGAGTTTGAATAATAAGAGTACTTGGTTTTTGAATAAAAAGATCCAGAAAACACAGCTACCTGCTTGACCGGAGTTTCTAATGGGTGACCCTTTGGTTTCTTTTTATTTAAAGGTACTGTTTTGCCTTTGTACATGTAAGCTTAGGTAATGGCAGTTTACTCGCTTTATTTGAGCATAGTTTCTTTAAAAGGCTCACTGCATAACGTTCGCACCTTGGCAAAGTATACAACTCATATTCCTCAGTAACACCAAGCGCAGATTGATAACTCAACTGATCAAAGTATTCATTAGTACCTAAAGCAATAACATCTTTCTCAGTCTCTGCAGATGAGTGATAGATTTTACCTAGTAAATCATTGGTAAAATCAACAATCGTATTACTTTCAGATAAATCATTCTTAAGTGAACAAACACTAAGATAAGGTGTAGCTTTGCCTACATCAAAATATAAATCATTTCCTGCCGCAAATTGACTAAAAAATATAGTGCTCAAAAAACAAAAAGGTTTAACCAATTCCACCTTACATTTCTCCATGTATTATGTAGATTATATATTCTCAAAAATTCACAGCGACTAATAATCTAATATTTGCTGATTCTGTTGGAGATTATGATTTAAAGCTGGCTTTTTAAGGATTCCACTTGCTTTTTCTGCCGTCTTTTAAGCCTTTTAATAACATTAACACTCACCTTTAAATACTTACTTTTAAAAAGTAGCAATATAAATGAATTAAAAATCATAAATAAAAATGAAAGTTCTAAACCATTAAATAAACGTTCATTTTTTTGCTCAAATATTAAACCTAAAATATAAACTAGAGACACAGCTATAGAGCACCCAGCAACTAAGCGGTAAACTTTAATAACCCAGCTTCTACCTGTAGATATGAGCGCCCCAAGAAAGATAAACACACATATGCCAATAAAAAAACCGATAACCCTAGGCCCAAGCTCATTTATAGCATCGTAAGGCCAAAGCATAACTAACATTGTAAATGCTAATGATGAGTAGCTAATAACACTTGATACTATCGCTAAAGCACAAGCTAGACTGTACTTTAATTTTGATATTGAATTACTCTGTAAGCTAGCAGCCGTCATTCCTCTTACCATCACCTAAAACCATTATTCAAATAATACAGATGAAAACATTAATAGTGCGCAAAGCATAAAAATTACAAAATACACTTTAAATAATCTCGAGACGTGAGCTGGTACCTTGTTTCTATCACTTAATAAATTATACCGTTTTGCATACCAATCAAATAAAAATACGCTGCCATAATGAAGTAAACCATGAAGCGCCATAAAAATATTTAGGGAATAGTAGCGATTTCCATGCTCTAAAATATCTTCAACCGTTCTAAGCTTTTTTGCTTTTAAATAAAAAGCTAAAGGTAAAAGAATGATAAAAATAACACTTAAGCCAACACCAAAAAATATCAAATCCATTATTTAATCAACAAAAAAGAAAAGCAGTTAATCTATACAAAAATATGCCATCAGGCATGCTAATAAAAACATAAGGCTAAATGTTATAAACAAAATATAATAAAGCTTAAACCACATCTGCAAATTTTTGGGTACTTTATCTCTCTTCTCTATTACCTTATAACGTCTAGCATACCAATCGAATAGAAATATAGAACCGTAGTGCAATGCTCCGCTACCAGCAGTTATGATATTTAATGAGTAAAAACGATTACCATTATCTAAAGTATCCTCTATCAACCGTGTTTTTTTATCTTTTATTGCTATTAACATTGGTAATATTATAAAAAAGAAAAGACCTGCAGATGTAATAAACAAAATTAAAAACCACAACTTAATAGGCTCCATTACTTTTCAACAACCTCATATATTAACTCGCCTGCAACCCCTCCAGCATTGCTTGCCTCAACCCTATCAGCGCAATTTCAACATACCCAACTCTTTTCAGGTTTTTGCCCATGTTAGCTGCAGTTTTATAGTCTTGAAATTAGTAACGGTGATTTCGATTCGCAGGTGGTTGTGACTGGTCATTAAACAGTACAATACACATAAATATTAAACGAAGGCTTGCTCAATATAATGTAAAAAGGACTTAAAGCCGTCACCACTCAAAAAGCTGTTTTCATGTCCTCTTCCGCAATTCATTAAATAATAAAATGCATTCCTGTAGCTTTTTTATTTATATTATTTCTTATTAAACTTTGGCTTACCAATTTTAGTAAAAAATAACGCTATAACGATTATAAGCATTATCACAAAAGCATAGCTACCTAAAAACTGGAAAGCTCCAAATACGATCGCAACCAACGCGGCACATAAAAGTATTAAAAAAATATTTTTTAGCATGCTATACATATCCTGTACTTAAATTAAAGGAAATCAAGAGTTCTAATGGGTGCCCTCTGATCCTTTAGTTCTTCATGGAGATCATTCTAAAGATTAAGACCTGATCTCCATATAAAAAAAGTTTATAAAGTTAATTAAGATTCACCTATGGTTTTAAGCTCTTTTATGAAGCTTGCATCATCTTTTAATAAAAAGCATTTTGCCAGTTGTATATCAACTTTATGCTTGGCATTCAATTGAGGTGAGTAATTTTTAACCAACAACGCAACCTGTTGAAACTTATTAGCCGAATAGCTACTCATTTCAACAATTCCACCTGCTATTTTACTAATATCATTAGTAGGAATATTATTATCTTTGAAGTACCAAAAAAAGCAATTTGCACTAGCAAAATCCATCAGTGGTTCTTTACTTTTCTCTGGCATAGATGAGCATGAAAAGCTCAAGGTGAATAATAAAAAAACTCCTATTACCTTAAACTTCGACATCACGATGCTTCCCAAAATAAAACAGTATGCATGAGAGCACTGACTAAATAGGCCCCTATAAAAAATGCGGCGAATGCTGAAACGGCTCCACCTCCTGTATATCCGGCCTTAGCTTTTTCTACCATTAAAACATAGATGCTCAGCCCTATACTCACTTTAAGCCACAGCCAGTAATCGTTACTAAATAACGGTATTGCTGCAAAAGCAACGATCAGTACTAGAATTTTACCTTCTTCGTTTTTGTGTAAAAAATAAAAAGCCATAACAGCAATATATAAAAATGGCGTTACATCACTCATATAAACAACTTCCTTGTAAATATAAAATTAAAATAAATAAATTTTAACTATTGTACTTATTAATCAGTACTAAGTACTTAAAAACGTCATTAATTGTGTTTACTTTTTAGCTGTGCAATATTAACTCACTATAAAGCGCAAGGAACGCCTGCTCATTAGCGAACTTGATATAAAAAATTAAAGGATGAACATGATTAAGCCATTTTACACAGGCTGCTTATTAGCTCTTACTCTATTAATACCCAACCTAGCTAAAGCAGAGCCTACAGTTTTACAGTATCAGCAAATCCTTAATAATACTCTTTCAGCCAGTGAGCCTGGTGTGTCGGTGATAATAAGTAAAAATGGAAAAACTGTTTTTAAAGGAACCCGAGGGCTTGCCAACCTTGAACACAACATTCCACTTACCAATCAAAGTGTTTTACGATTAGGCTCTATTTCAAAACAGTTTACCGCTGCTGCAATTATGATGCTGCAAGAGCAAGGTAAATTATTAACCTCTGACAATATTCATAAGTATGTTCCAAGCTTTCCTACTGAGGGTAACCTCGTCACAATAGAAAACTTACTGACCCACACATCGGGAATAGCAAATTATACCGATGACGACGACCTATTCGATAAAGAAATACAAGTACCTGCAAGCGTTGACGACACGCTAGCGCGTTTTGCCAAACACCCTATGGTTTTTAAACCAGGCGAAGCAATGGCTTATTCAAATACAGGTTATTCACTACTTGGTAAAATAGTTGAAGTAGCAAGTGGGCAATCTTATAAAGAGTTCGTTGAACAAAATATTTTTAAAAAATTGGGGATGACACAAAGTAGCTACGAAGGGCAAGAGCTTGTTCCTCACCGCGCAGCTGGATATGAACAAACAGAGCAAGGCTTTATAAACACAAGTTATATTAATATGGATTGGCCCTATGCCGCAGGGGCGCTTATATCTACTCCAACTGACTTAAACATTTGGTTTAGTGCATTATCGTCTGGCAAGCTTATTAGTAAAGCAAGTTATGAGAAGATGGTCAGCCCTTTTAAACTCAACGACGGCAGTTTTTCATCCTATGGTTACGGCCTAATTGTTAAGCCTCTTAATAACTACACGGTAATTAAGCACACCGGCGGAATAAATGGCTTTTTAGCACATGCACGCTACATACCCGAGCAAAAACTATACATAGCCGTACTCGCTAATTCAAACCATATAAACCCTATTTTTATAAACGAAAAACTCACAGCTAAAGTACTAGGTATAGAACTACCAAAATTTAAAAGCGTAAATATAACAGCGCAGCAACTATCACCCGTTTTAGGCGATTACCGTATTAATAAAAATACTTCTCGCAGCCTAATTTATGAAAATGACGTTTTATATTCTCAGCGCACTGGTAGAAATAAGATAAAGCTAATCCCTATGTCTAAAAATAGTTTTTACTACCCTAATTCAAATAACTATTTAGTCATTGAAAAAAACAGCCAAGGGAAATTAATAATGAAATATTTTAGTGGGTTATCAATCACACCCTCTGAGGCAATTAAAATTTAAGATAATTATAATGACACCCATTCTGATTTATCTATTTTTAATGTATGAAGTCAAGATTGGCACCTTGGATCTCACATGGGTGACTGGTGCATATTCTCACCAATCAACGTCATTACTGGATGCATAGTCATATTTAAAGTGAGTTTAAAAAGTAACAACACTTGGTTTTTTGAATAAAAAGTTCAAGAAAACACAGCTGCCTGCTTGACCGGAACTTTCTAAAGAGAGTAAAAGGGGGCTAATGCAGGTGAAATTAAAATAAAAGTGATAAGGGTTTGGTAGCCTCGCTCAAGTTACCTACACTAAATAATGAGTATTTACCTAAGACTCTGAATATTTTTTATTATAAGTTAATAACCCAAAGCCAATTGGTATGCAGGAAAAACAAAAAGCGCTTAATATTTCAAAGTCTGTAAAAAAAACTCCTAATATGCCAACTACAATCATAATTCGACTAGTTAATTTAAACCACTTTTTGGGAAGCAACCATGTTACTCCTCCCCCTAACAAAAGAGAAAAAACGATTACCCGCCAAGTAAACTCATCCATAGTAATTTACCTTCTATTTATATTGATTCCGAGAAATAGTATGTTATTGATATGACTTTTGAGATCCAATCCCGCCATTCACATAAACTTCTAATGAAATTAAAATATCATCAATATGTCGCTGCGGTAAATTATCAAAAACCAAATGGGGTCAAACCTTGACTTCAGACATCAAACAATCTTGCAGCTTGTCCAATTGTAATTTAACCTTTCTATCTTCAACCATTAATGTATTCAACCTACCGACAGTTTTCGATATCGCCGAATAATGTTCAACATTAAAAACATCTGCTAAAGCCTGCAAATTTAATCCCGTTAAACCTTGGCACAATTTAATAGCAAACCAACGGGGTAAGTTTTTCTCTTTGTGCCCCTTTTTAACCATTACTATATCATCTACTTCAACACTAAAATGTTTAGCTACATAAGCAATTACATCATTTACAGAGTACTTTTTACTAACAAACTTTCACTATCTGACTTGGCAATATAGTCTTTTATGTTTTCAATAAAGTCCTCACAACCCAAAACCGACAATAACTTTTTAGCACCATAAAAAGCGCTTATTTCTTTGTTGTTTTCATATTCCACAAACTGCTTATAAGCTGCATATTTACGCTTTTTGCCTTGCAACGAAAATATAAAGTCTCGAACGAGCCATTTAGGCGTTACTCCCCTTCTAATGAAAGCTGAATAGCTAGACCACTTATATTTAACAAGCTCTTCTACCAAGGGGTTACTCGTTTCAATTGGGTTACGGTGAATGTACCGACTAACATGCAATAAATAGTTATCTGCATCCACAAGCACCGCTTTGTAGCGCCCTCTAAACAACGCACCATCCGTATTATGTGTTCGATTAAAGTATTGGGTATAAAGGCCATTAATATGCTTCATGGCTCGGCCTAAATTTGTATCAGGGGTTTTGATTAGCAGGTGGTAATGATTGGTCATTAAACAATATGAATGCACTTCAATATTAAAGCGAAGGCTTGTTTGCTCAATGCAATATAAAAAATATTTAAAGTCGTCATCACTCAAAAAGGTATTTTCACGCCCTCTTCCACGGTTCATCACATGATAAAATGCGTTCTCGTACTCTATTCACAGCGGCCTAGACATAGCAATTCACTCAATAAGCAGTAAACTATAAATCTAGACCTTTGATGTCTGAAGTCAAGACTTGACCCCTTTGGTTTAAAGACTTGACCCCCTTTGGTTTATATTCCTATTCATCACAGGCCGTATGAGTGATGTTTATTGCACTAACTAATGCCTTGGTTACTGCAACACACTCCAGATTTGATTCCTCAAAAACAGCATAATTATCACCATCACCCAACGAGCTTTTATATATCACCCCATCGTATTTCTGAGATTTTATAAATTCACATAGATACTGACTAGATAAATACTCTAGGTGGGCTTTATCTTGTGAAACAGGTTTAGTTAATTCAACTCCCAATGCTTCAAGGAGTGTTAAACCTTTATATATATTTCGTAAACTATCTTCAGAATACCTAAAAGGAACAAGAGTTAGTCGTGGATTCCTTAAATCAACCAGTTTCAAATTGCATATATTCTCAAACCTAGCGATCGCTACATGTTCACCATTATGGGGTCTGACCTCTGATACTGCTGTATTTTCTGTTGAAGCTACATATAAATATGATATTCCAAACGGATTTGCACGCCCATTACTTGCCAACTCTGCTGGCGGTGCCCCCATTTTATCTGGTTGATAAAGAGCTGCACCATTTTTTATAATCCGTGCACGATAAAAAATTTGGCTTCTAAGATCTATCTCAAATGACAAATAACTAATTAAAGAAGCAAGTTCATTATGTTCTGGGAAAGACTTAGGAAAAAAGCGATTGTTATGTTTTAGCTCACTTTTAAACGAATCCCAATCTAAAACATCTTGTTGTTCAATCATTGGAACATAGTTTAGTTCAAGGTTGTTATCGCCATACTTTGCATTTCGTAAAAGTTGAAGCAATCTGTCATTACTAATGCCTTTAAAGAGTAACCAATCATCTTTTAATAAGACCAAAAGGTTCTTGCCATCAGGATTTGGCTTATAAAGTTCAAGAACGGGTGTAATCAGCCCATGCAAATATTCAACGTTTATAATTGGGGTGTTATTAGAACCACAAACTTTACAGTCAGCAGTAACGTCCGAGTGCACAGCAACGCTTTTTTTAATGAATTCATTCTCCAAGCAATTTCCACAAAATTCCATTTTAAGCTTCCTTTAACTTAAGAAATCTGCAATTAGCTCAATGTGATGCTGCATCGACAGCTTTTTAACATAGCCTAAACCTGGAAAGTGCTGCCTATTTGCTAATTTATGAAATTCTTTATAAGCACTTGATTTAAAAATATTTTCATCATTATCATTTGTTAGCTTTTCCAATGCCTCTAGAAACTTACCTCCGGGATCTGCTGGGGAATCTTTCCTATTTGAGACATAATGCTTAATGAACATATCATCGTCATCATCTTTATCAATGTACGTGAGATGTATAGCCACCGCATATGCTGGCCCGCCCGACTCTGAATATTCATCACCATTGATTAAGAAGTCACCAAAACCATTCATACCTTCTTCTTCATACATTATATGTAATTCAGAGAAATGCTCCTGTTTAGGGTATTTACTGTTTGGCATTTTATTAAAGCCATCATTGATCAGCACCCTTTTACTTGTATCGCTTCGGAACATCTTGCGATACCTTTTTTTATGATGCTTTTCAATGAAGATGTGAGTAAAGGATTGTAACGATTCTGAAAGAAGCTCGGCAAGCTCTCGACCTAACTCAAATCTATAATGAATTAGGGTTATTTTTTTATCTGGGTATTGATTGAGGAAAGTTTCAACGTCTTCCAAAGACATATTATTGTCTAATATTAGCGCAAGGTTTACATTAGCTTTACTTAATATTTCTTCTTCATTCAAACGATGAATTAGCTCTTCATTGCCATGCTCAAAGTCACCACAGTTAGGATTGAGAATTATTGAAAAATTGCAGTTGTTATCTAATAAGGCTACTAAAGCTTTTATAAGGGGGTTAAGGTTATTCCTAACAGGCTCAATTATGGGGTGGATATCAGCTTGAGCAATAAGTCCAGCATTTTCCCTTAACATTATCAGTTCATTCTGCTTTGCTCTTAGATAGGGGTAATACATTGACTTTCCTTAGTTTTATCCTAATTGGTCAAATTATGCCCCCTGACAAGGCTATTGACAAATTGTTTATTTGGTTTTTTGTTAAATCAGTGCAAAGTAACGGTGCTTTTAATGACTTCGGTGCTTGCAAAACAAAGTTTTTATCTAATTTACCGTTTGCTCTTAACTTTAGACTTTTAAGAACCAATGCATGAGCAGCCTCTATAGATATTTCGATAAATAGTTTTTTACATTCACTATAAATCAAGGTATTTGGGACTTCTGGTATAGAGCCATAATGAGCTTTAATTATTGATAAATATTCAATCTTTCTCAAAGAGTCAAATATAGTAGCCAAGTCCAAATTAACCAAATTTGACTCTGCTTTTCTTAAAACCCTTAATGTATCTTTATTCGTAAACTCGATAAGTCCAACACATTTAGGTACATAGCTTTCCAGCTTAGAAATATGTTTACCATCAGCGATCACACTGACAAATTCAGCAAATTTTAGATAATCACTAATCTGTTGCTCCAACCGTTCTAATGAATCAAGTTCAGTTTTGATCTCGTAGATGTGACTAGTACCATTCAATATAATGGCATCTGCTTTACTATTAGCAACCCTAAATTCAGACAACATTGCTGAGGTGTTTAAAGAGTGTTTTCCTAACAAAATTTTATTTGCGATAGAGTTTTTGTATAAGTATTCATTCCGATAAATTTTTGAAAGTGCTTTGTATGCGAATTCAAATAATTCACTCAGATTCTTAAAGCTGCTATGCGTAAGACCTATTTCGGATATAAGTGATTTCAGTGTCGGTGAACAGCCTTTATTAGCAAGCTCATTAAATACTGATGCAGAAAAAACTCTTGCAATGGCACTGCCAACAAGCTTCTCTGAATCTATATTTTTTAATTGCTTACTTGAGTTGTTCATTATTCACACTAATTAAAACTGCTAACTTTTACTATACACCAGAACCCTGTGGTTTGGCAGCCCTACTATGTCACTTTGCTATCAAGCTTATGATCTTAAATCGTTTATTTTGAAAGTGAACTTCGAGTCAATATAACCAAACTCAAAAGCTAATAAATCCTCATTGTTTGCCCCATGACAACTATTGGGTTTTCTAACATTTACTACTGTTTTTTGTTCATTACTCGCTTTTTTATCTGTGTTGCCAATAAATATGTTATCAATAGCTCTGGCAATTTCTGAATGACTTCGGATAGTTACGAGACTCTTTGTCTGTATGGTGCAGTACCAACTCCGCTTTGTTTACTCTGTAATTCATCTAGACAATCGTTGTAAAAATTCCAATCATTTTAAATTAATTCTCAGCGCATCGGTACAGTGATGACAGATTGTCGAGTATGACAATTTTCGCTGTTTTAATGTCAGATTGTAGTTGCTCAAAACCACTGGACTTCGTGATGTCAGGCATTCCACTTTTAAAAGAATGCCTATGAATAATTTTAAAAAACTTTTTCTAATGAAGAGGTTCCGCTCTTGTTTCTTGCCAAGACCAAACACCAATCTCACGTTTAACCCCCCTCCCCGTCATTACGCCCTGAAAATAAGTAATTGATGAGGAATATCGCGCATGGATGCGCGATAAGGCGAAACTAGGCCATGGATGGCCTATCTTCGCCGTTTACGTTCACATCAATTAATTATTTGAAGGATTAAGCGTGATGCTCGGGTGCGCTGGGAGAGTCCAGAGAGGGGTCAGCGGCAGCCCTTCTTTGGCTGCCGTCGCCAGCGCGACAAAACCTTGAATAAGGTTTCTAATCTTTAAAAAGCGAGAAAGGCATTCACATTATCGGTGACGATAACCTCAAACATCTATTCAAATACTTATTCGGGCTATCGCCCGCGTCAGCAAGCTGTGCGCCTACAATTAATAACACACACTCTTGGCTTTTGAGCGAATAAGTATATTTGTGATTTGTTGGGTTTCGTTTCACTCTATCCAACCTACATTTATACAATTAACATTAATCACAACACACAAAAAAGCCGCTGCATTGCTGCAACGGCTTTTATAATTTCGATAAATCCCACTCTACAGTGGAACTTACTACCCATTAAAGTTCAAAAATTAGTCGCGGTATGTCTCAATCGGAGGACATGCACATACTAAATTACGGTCGCCGTATACGTCATCGATACGCGTAACCGTTGGCCAGAACTTATCTTTAGCAACTGCTGGTACTGGGAAGGCAGCGTAAAAACGGTCATACGCGCGGTCCCATTCATTACCTAACACATCAGCTTGTGTGTGTGGTGCAAATACCAGTGGGTTGTTTTCGATAGACCATTCGCCTGAAATGATTTTATCAATTTCACCTTTAATCGATACCATCGCTTCGATAAAGCGGTCAATCTCGCCCTTAGACTCAGATTCAGTTGGCTCAATCATTAATGTGCCCGCTACTGGGAACGACATTGTTGGTGAGTGGAAACCATAATCTTGTAAGCGCTTAGCAACGTCCATTTCAGTAATGCCTGAGGCTTCTTTTAATGGGCGTAGGTCAATAATACATTCGTGAGCAACGCGATTATTACGGCCACGGTATAAAATTGGGAAGTGCTTGCTTAGCTCATTGCTTAAGTAGTTAGCATTTACAATCGCCATTTCTGTCGCTTGTTTTAAGCCTTCAGAGCCCATCATGGCAATGTAAGCCCATGAAATAGGTAAAATAGCTGCAGAGCCGTAAGGCGCTGCCGATACTGCACCATTTCCTTCATTAGTACCTGGTACGTTAATTACGCTGTGGTTTGGCATAAATGGCGCAAGGTGCGATTTAACACCAATTGGGCCAACACCTGGGCCACCGCCGCCGTGTGGAATACAGAAGGTTTTGTGTAAGTTTAAGTGCGATACGTCTGAGCCAATAAAGCCTGGGCTAGTAACACCTACTTGCGCGTTCATGTTTGCGCCATCCATGTAAACTTGGCCACCATGCTGGTGAACAATTTCACATAACTCACGAATCGTTTCTTCGTATACACCGTGAGTAGATGGGTACGTTACCATGGCACACGATAGGTTTTCAGAGACTTCTTCGGCTTTCGCTTTTAAGTCTTCCATGTCGATGTTGCCGTTTTTATCACAGTTAACAACCACAATTTTCATGCTGGCCATTTGTGCCGAAGCTGGGTTAGTACCGTGTGCAGAACTTGGAATTAAACATACGTTACGGTGCGCATCCCCTCGTGACTCGTGGTATTTACGAATTGCGATAAGGCCTGCGTATTCACCTTGTGCACCTGAATTTGGTTGCAATGAAACCGCGTCGTAACCGGTAATGTTAACTAGCCAATCGTGTAGTTCGTTAATCATTACTTGATAACCTTCTGCTTGGTCTAGCGGGCAGAATGGGTGAAGGTTAGCAAATTCAGGCCATGTAACTGGGATCATTTCAGCGGTCGCGTTTAGTTTCATGGTACATGAACCTAACGAGATCATAGAATGATTAAGCGCTAAATCTTTGTTTTCAAGGCGCTTAATATAGCGAAGCATGTCTGTTTCGCTGTGGTAGCTGTTAAAGTTTGGATGCGTTAGAATTTCATCATCACGCACTAGGCTTGCAGGAATAGAGTCGCTGCCATTTGCTTCAACATCAGCGGCAATCGCATCTACGCTTAGGCCATGGCCTTCGCCTAAAATAATATCAAATAACTCGGCAACGTCTGCACGGGTTGTGGTTTCTGATACTGAAATTGAATACTCGCCTGCATGGTTAGCTGCAAAGTTAACACCTTTAGCTACAGCACGCGCAATCACGTCGGCTTTGTTTTCATCAACCACTGTTAATGTGTCAAACCAGGTAATGTGCTTAAGTGCCACACCTTTTGCTTTTAAGCCAGTTGCTAAAATATCAGCAAAACGGTGAATGCGTTGTGCAATGGTTTTTAAGCCTTGCGGGCCATGGTATACCGCATAAAACGCAGCCATGTTCGCTAATAATACTTGCGCAGTACAAATGTTTGAATTGGCTTTGTCGCGGCGAATATGTTGCTCGCGAGTTTGCATTGCCATACGTAATGCATCGTTACCTAAACGGTCTTTTGATACACCAATAATACGACCTGGTAATGAACGTTTGTACGCATCACGTGTTGCAAAAAATGCTGCATGAGGACCGCCGTAACCCATAGGTACGCCAAAACGCTGTGCTGAACCCAGTACTACGTCGGCGCCTAATTTACCTGGTGCTTTTAATAGTAATAAGCTCATGATGTCGGCTGCTACACAGGCAATCGCTTTTTTGCTTTGTACGCCAGCTATTAGGTCTGTTATGTCAACAATTTCGCCTGATGTTGACGGGTATTGGAATAACGCACCAAAAATATCGTGGTTCACAGCATCGGCTGCTTTACCTACAATAATTTCAAAACCAAATTGCTCTGCACGGGTGCTCACTACGTCAATGGTTTGCGTGTGTACGTCGTCGGCAATAAAGAACACATTGGCTTTTTTAGCTTTAGATACACGTTTTGCAAGGCCCATTGCCTCGGCTGCAGCGGTTGATTCGTCAAGCAGTGAGGCACTTGCTAAATCTAGGCCGGTAATATCTAGGGTCATAGTCTGGAAATTTAATAGTGACTCTAAACGCCCTTGTGCAATCTCTGGCTGATACGGTGTGTACGCTGTATACCAACCCGGGTTTTCAAGTACGTTACGTAAAATTACGTGCGGTACGTGAGTTGGGTGGTAGCCTTGGCCAATATACGATTTGAAAACTTTATTTTTGCTTGCTACTGATTTTAAGTAGCTTAGTGTTTCAACTTCGGTGCGGCTTTCGCCGATATTAAGACCTTGCTCAAGACGAATACCAGCAGGTACAGTTTGACCGATCAGCTCTTCAACGCTCGATACTTCAAGAGCGCTAAGCATGTCGTTTACTTGCGCTGGGCTTGGCCCAATATGGCGGCGAATAAAATCTTGCTTTTGCTCTAATTGTTCAAGAGATTTGGCGTTTGACATGTGTCCAGATTCCTATGATCCAAATACTAATGGGTAACTAGTATTGATTAAAATATGTGATGATTTAGCTGCTTACTTTGTATGGAAAAATAAGCGCTTTAATCATAAAAGCCCCAATGTTTTAACATAGAGGGGCTTTTATTAATTAACGATTAGTCTTCGTCAATTGTATGCGCGTAACCTTCAGCGTCTAATAAGTTATCTAACTCAGACTCTTCTGACGCTTTAATACGGAATAACCAACCGTCGCCGTATGCGTCGTTGTTTACTGTTTCAGGCGCATCTTCTAGCTCTTCGTTAATGGCAACAATTTCACCGCTAATTGGCGCGTAAATGTCTGATGCCGCTTTTACTGACTCTGCTACTGCACAGTCTTCGCCAGCATCTACTTCGTCGCCTACTTCTGGTAATTCAACAAATACCATGTCGCCAAGTAGTTCTTGCGCATGCTCAGAAATACCAACAGTGTAAGTGCCGTCGCCTTCGTTACGAACCCACTCGTGTGAAGGTGCGTATTTTAACTCGCTAGGGATATTGCTCATTTTTTTCATCCTTTGGTTTAGATTGGGAGAATACCAATGAATAAGGCTAACTTATTTATTGGTATAACCAAATTATTTAGATTATTGATTTACCGTTACGTACAAAGCCCGACTTAACTACTTTTACGTTAACTAATTTTTTACGCATTTCTACTTGAGCTGTGTCGCCAGTTGAACGTGGTACACGTGCTAATGCAACACTATAGCCCAATGTTGGTGAGAATGTGCCAGATGTAATAACACCTTCGCCACCATCAACAATTACTTTAGAACCACTGCGTAGTACGCCTTTTTCTTCAAGAATAAGACCTACTTGCTTGTGAGTACTTTTTTCTGCACGTTGTTTTACCAAAACATCACGACCAATAAAGTCACGATCTTCTGGCTCCCATGCAATAGTCCATGCCATGTTAGCTGCCAGTGGTGATACGCTTTCGTCCATATCTAGGCCGTAAAGGTTCATACCTGCTTCTAAACGCAGTGTGTCGCGCGCACCTAAGCCCGCTGGCGCCACACCGGCATCAAGCAATTGCTGCCATAAATCGGCGGCTTGCTCGTTTGGTACTACAATTTCGTAACCGTCTTCGCCAGTATAACCTGTTGTAGCAATAAATAAATCACCGGCTTGAACACCAAAAAATGGCTTCATGCCTTCTACTGCAGCTTGCTGATCTGCGTTTAATACCTGGGCTGTTTTAGCACGTGCATTAGGGCCTTGAACTGCAATCATGGCGTATTCTGGGCGCTCAGTAACCGTTACAGCAAAATCGCTCGATACCTTAGCCAAATGTGCTAAATCTTTTTCACGGGTCGCTGAGTTAACCACTAAGCGATAAAATGTTTCGCTAAAGTAGTAAATAATTAAGTCGTCGATTACGCCGCCTTGCTCGTTAAGCATGCCTGTGTAAAGCGCTTTACCTGGTACGGTTAACTTAGCAACATCGTTAGCTACTAGCTTGCGTAAAAACGCTTGTGCTTGCTCACCTTGTATATCAACAATGGTCATGTGTGATACGTCGAACATACCTGCATCGTTACGTACGGCGTTGTGTTCTTCTATTTGTGAGCCGTAGTTAATTGGCATTTCCCAGCCATGAAAATCAACCATTTTTGCGCCGGCTTCAAGGTGCTTTGCATGTAATACTGTTTTAGAAGTCATAATATTCCTTCACTTTTAAATTAACCCATGTGTGTGGGCGTGGCCTCAATTAAATGAGGGGGAATAACATGGTAGCCATTAATAAGCCTACCAAATTGTAATCTTTAACTTTTTATCCGTTAGGCTGCTTGAGTGTTGGTAACACTAAAGCCCTGTTGCTGCATATACTGTTGCCACTTATCAAGGGTGGCTGTTTTAGCAATAACAATAAACTGCTGTTCGTTGTTTTGATCTACTGCAGTAACAAACACGTCTCCACTTTGCGCGCCATAGCAAAGCTGCGCGTCAGCAAGGCGTAACCCTGGGGTTAGTTTAAATGCCTCAACTAAGGTATCAAATGCATTGTCGCCTTTTAAAGTAAAGGTCGCTAAGTCGGTGCGTACCACAAAGTCTATATCGTATCTAAGCTGCTGCTCGTTAATGAGCGCTTGTAATTGCAGGCTAGCATTAACTGGAAGTACAAATCGAAAGGCGGTTTCGCTAAAGTAGTAAACGGCGTAGCTAAAATCAGAATTTAAATCGCCATCCAGTGTGCCTTTAAAGCCAAAGCCACTAGCGGTAAGTTTGGTGAGGTCATGACCTAAAATAGCACTTAAAAATACCGATGCTTCACTACCACTAAAGTCAATAACAACGTGACTGCTATCGGCTTGTAAGGCATTAATAACCGCGCTGTTAGCGTTGCTATGGCGGGCAAACATAATCGGGTTAAAAGTCATAACAAATACCTATCAATCTTTAATAGCAAAAGTATATTGCGCAAGCCTTACAACAACAAATTGTAATTACTTATCAATTGATAAATAATACTTATATATATAGCCATATAAATAGTAATTTTAAATATGAAAAATATTTCAACCGACAGTTTACGAACTTTTGTTATGGTGGTTGAGGTTGGTGGATTTGCCAAAGCTGGCGATTTACTTGGCCTTTCGCAACCTGCGGTGAGCTTACAAGTAAAACGCTTAGAAGACTTACTCGGCTATAAATTATTTAAAAAGCAGGGGCAACGACAAGTGCTCAACCAATATGGCGAGTTATTACTGCCGATGGCAAAGCAAATGGTGCAGCATAACGATGCCATTTTGCAGTTGTTCACCTCAGAAAGTGTAACCGGTAAAGTGCGCTTGGGGATCCCTAGCGAATTTGCCGCGCGTATTTTGCCCTCCATTATTGGCGATTTTGTGGCGCTCTACCCTGAGGTATCACTTGAAGTAAAATCACGTTTAAGTAAACACCTACTCTCTGATGAGCGCCAAGATCAATTTGATTTAGTGTTAGCGCTTAATGAGCAACTAGACTCAGAAAAATTCCCTATTTTTATTCAAGACCAATTAGTGTGGGTGGGCGACCTGTCACTGGCACAAAATGAAACCGTAACCTTAGTGACCGCCCCTGAAGGCTGTATTTACCGACGCAGAGCAACTCAGGCGCTTGAAAAAGCAGGCATTAAATATCGTATTGTTTACAGTAATGCCGATTTAACCGGTTTAATTGCCGCATTAAAAGAAGGCTTAGGTATAACAGTGCTCGCAAAAAGTACCGTACCTAACGATTTAGCCTATCACTTACACACTAAACATTTACCTGCGCTTGGTAGCATAGGTATTAGTTTAGTAAAAACCGCCAGCGAACCTGAAAACGCGGTATTTAAACTCGCCGAATTTATTAAGCTGCGCTTAGGCTATCCCACTGCTTAAATAACCTGAACTCTGGATAATAAATCTATCCCATACAGAGTTCAGGTTAAATTAACCACCACCAGCCAATACATTATCCTAATTTTATAAGATTAGAATAAACACTTAGTTAAAAATGTTATAAAAACAGCGTATTTTTACGGCAAATGTAAATATAACTAAAACTTAATAATATTGATTCTCATTCGTTAACATGTTTAAATTACGCCAATTTTAGTAGTTGAACTATTTTTAGGGTAATCAATGTCACATAAATTTTTAGTTTCCTCGTTAACTGCAGCCGTAGCGCTGTCTTTAAGTGCTACAGCAATGGCAAAAGATGCCGGCGGCGTTGAACGCAACTTTGAACAAATTACCGTTATTGGCTCACAAGCAGCAATTAACGATATTCCAGGATCGGCTACATTTATCTCTGATGAAGAATTGCAAAAATTCGAATTTACCGATATTTCTCGCGTATTAGCATCTGTACCAGGTGTATACGTTCAAGAAGAAGATGGCTATGGTCTGCGTCCTAACATTGGTATGCGTGGCACAGGTACTGGCCGTAACGATAAAATTTCAGTAATGGAAGACGGCGTACTCGTTGCACCGGCTCCTTATTCTGCACCATCGGCTTATTACTTCCCAACTATGGGTCGTATGGAATCAATTGAAGTATTAAAAGGTGCTGCCTCAGTTAAATATGGCCCGCGCACTACCGGTGGTGTATTAAATTTACTTTCTCGCAGCTTACCAACTGAAGCAAATAGCTCTATGGGTATGGTTGACGCGGCACTTGGTAGCGATGGTTACTATAAAGGTCACGCTTACTTCGCTAAAGAAAAAAATAACACTGCTGGCTTAATTGAAGTGTTTTCTTACGGCGCTGATGGTTTTAAAGAATTACCTGTAGGCGATGACAACACTGGTTTTGAAAAAAATGACGTACTGGTAAAGTTTGGCCATACCTTTGGTGAAAACGATGCCCACAACATTGAGTTTAAAGCTAAGTACTCTGAAGAAACATCAGACGAAACGTACATGGGCTTAACTAACGCCGATTACCAAGAAAATCCTAACCGTCGTTATGCGGCATCGCAAAATGATGAGATGAACACCCGTCATAATGCATACCAAGTAAACTATGCATACCGCTTTGGTGAAGGTTACGAATTTTTAGCAACCGCTTACTTAAATGACTTCCACCGTAACTGGTACAAAGCCAGTAAAGTAAGCGAAAGCTACCTTGAGCAATACAGTGAATTTGAAGCAAACCCAACGGCTGAAGGTATCGAAAACATAGGTGTTAAAGCTAATAACCGCGACTACCAAGCTAAAGGTGTGCAGTCTGAATTACACATTCCAGCGGGCGATCACTACATTACAGTTGGCGTACGTTACCACGAAGATGAAATGGATCGTTTCCAGTGGGAAGACAAATACACGCTTAATCAAGATTTAAGCATGACTCTTACTTCGCAAGGCGCACCTGGCTCTAATAGCAATCGCTTAGACAGCGCAAAAGCAAGCACCCTATTTATTCAAGACGAATGGACAATGGATGCATTAGTAGTGAGTGCAGGTTTGCGTTATGAAGACATTACTATTACCCGTGAAGAATGGGCTAAATCAGATCCAACTCGTAGCCAAGGCTTAACGAAAGACATTTCAAACGATACTGAAATTTTAGTACCGTCTTTAGGTGCTACTTACACACTTAACGACAACGTAACGTTACTTGCAGGCATTCAAAAAGGTTATGCACCCGCAGCGCCAGGCAATGCTGACCAAGACGAAGAAGAAAGCGTCAACATTGAGTTTGGTTCTCGTTTTAATGCAAACGGCTTTAACGGTGAAGTGATTGCATTCTACTCTGATTACGACAACATGCATGGTAACTGTACTGCTGCAGTAGGTTGTAGCGACGATAACATTGGCGACCAATACAACTACGGTGAAGTAGAAGTATCGGGCTTTGAATTTAGCGCTGGTCGAACGTTTAATACTGCATCAGTTGCGTTCCCAGTTAAACTGACTTACACCTACACTGATTCAGAGTTTAAAAACACATTTGATTCAGAAATTTGGGGCTCTGTAGAAAAAGGCGATGCAATGCCTTACGTACCAGAAAACCAAGTTGCTTTATCATTTGGTGCCGAAGTGAATAACTTTGTTGTTAACAGCCAAATACGTTACGTATCGGATGCACATGCTGACCTTTCTGACTCAGGTTTAAATGCGATTGATAGCCGTGTTGTGTGGGATTTAGCTGCTAAGTACTTAATTGATGAAAATCAAAAAGTATACCTAAGCGTTGATAACCTGTTTGATAAAACCTACATTGCTAACCGCGCAAATGGCGGTATTCAACCTGGTAAGCCACGCTCAGTACAAATGGGTTACTCTTACAGCTTTTAATAAAGCGCTAACTTAAAAGTACAAAAAAGCCGAGATTGATGTAATCAATTTCGGCTTTTTAATGCCTATGTGATTAGCTTAGGCTTAATTTGTTTCTGCGCGCTGGCGTAACACTTCAAATAAGCAAATGCCGGTTGCTACCGATACATTTAAACTTGAAACCGTGCCTGCCATTGGGATTTTAACGAGCACATCACAATGCTCACGCGTTAAGCGGCGCATGCCCTCACCTTCAGCACCCATCACAATCGCCATTGGGCCTGTTAAGCTGGCATCAAATACATGTGTGTCGGTTTCACCGGCAGTACCTACAACCCAAACGCCCACGTCTTTTATTTCACGTAATGTACGTGCAAGGTTAGTTACCTGAATAAGCGGTACCGTTTCTGCTGCACCACAGGCCACTTTACGTGCTGTGCCATTAAGCTTTGCTGATTTGTCTTTAGGAACAATCACCGCATGCACGCCCGCTGCATCGGCACTACGTAAGCAAGCACCTAAATTATGCGGATCGGTAATGCCATCAAGTACCAGTAAAAATGGCGTGTCTTCACGTTCAATGATCTCATCGAGATCTTTTTCATTAAACACTCGCGCCGCTTTTACGTTGGCGATAATACCTTGATGCTGTTCATCTTTCGCTTTGTTATCAAGCGCTTTTCGTTGCATAAACTGTACTGAAATACCAAACTGACGCGCTTGCTCAATCACAGGCGATAAACGCTTATCATCACGTCCCTTAAGGGCGTATATTTCTATAAAGCGCTCTGGCTCTTTTGCTAAAATTGCTTCAACAGAGTGAAAGCCAAAAATTAATTCATTACTCACGAATTGTTTGCTCCTGGGCTACTACGTTTACGGGCATTTTTACCTGGTCTTTTAGGCTTTTTGACCGCTTTCTTTTTGGTTTTTTTCTTCGCGGTGGTGTCATCCGCTTTTACTTTAGACTTACCCGCTACCTTAGTTTTACTTGCAGGCTTTTTTCCACCTTTTGGTTTTTTACTGTCGCTTGCTGACTTTTTACCCGGTATTTTACCGGCTTTAAGTTGCGAGCGAACGCTTGCTGGGGCATTCTTTTTTGGCGCACGACGACGCGCATAACGATCTTGAGCCACATCGCCTTTAAGCGTTAAGTTAATTCGGCGATCATCTAAGCTTACCGAGGCAACTTGTACAGTTACTTTATCGCCTAAACGATAAACCGTATGTGTGTGTTCACCCACCAAGCAATGTTTAGCCGCATCATGTTGGAAGTATTCATCACCTAAATTGGTAACATGAATTAATCCATCAATTTGCAAATCATCTAAACGAATAAATAAACCAAAATTAGTAACCGATGAAATAACCCCGTTAAACTCCGTGCCTACATGATCTTGCATGTATTCACATTTTAGCCAATCAGCTACTTCACGGGTGGCATCGTCTGCACGGCGCTCAGTGGTAGAACACTGCTCACCAAGTTGATCGACTTCATCATCGCTGTAAGCGTATTCACCTGAGGTTTGTTGACCTTGCGCTTTTAATACCGCTTTAATTGCACGGTGTACCACTAAATCTGGGTAACGGCGAATTGGCGAGGTAAAGTGTGCGTAGGCCGATAATGCTAAACCAAAGTGACCTATGTTATCTGGCTGATATACCGCTTGCTTCATTGAGCGCAGTAGCATAGTTTGAATAAGCTCAGCTTCAGGACGGTCCCCTAAGCGAGCCAACACATGAGTGATTTCTTTCGGGGTGGGTTCATCGCTTAGCGTGCTCTCAATACCCAACTCAGTTAAAAACTGAGTAAAGTTACCCAGTTTTTCGCTATCAGGTTCATCGTGCACCCTAAATAACGCACTTGCTTCGTGTTTCTCAAGTAATTTAGCCGCCGATACATTGGCTAAAATCATACATTCTTCAATCAGCTTGTGCGCATCGTTACGAATAACTGGCACAATAGATTCTATTTTACGCTGTGCGTTAAATACAAAACGGGTTTCGAGTGTTTCAAATTCAATTGCACCACGCTCTTGGCGTGCTGCTTTTAATGCCATGTACATTTGCTGTAAGTCAGTTAAATGTGGCACTACAGCTGCGTATTCTTTACGGAGCTTTTCGTCATTTTGTAAAATGGCATTTACTTTGGTGTAGGTTAAACGAGCATGCGAATTCATTAGTGCTTCGTAAAACTTATAGCCCGACAGCTTACCCTCTTGCGATACGGTCATTTCTGCAACCATACACAGGCGATCAACCTCAGGGTTAAGCGAACACAAACCGTTAGACAATACTTTTGGCAGCATTGGAATAACTTGCTCAGGGAAATACACTGAGTTACCGCGCTCTATCGCTTCTTTGTTAAGCGGCGTGTTCATACCTACATAATGGGATACATCGGCAATGGCTACCCATAAACGCCAGCCACCTGATTTTTTAGGTTCACAATAAACAGCGTCATCAAAGTCGCGAGCGTCTTCGCCATCAATAGTGACAAGTGGTAAGCCGCGTAAATCAACACGGCCTTGCTTATCGGCTTCTTCAACAAATTCACCTAAGTGGGCAACTTGCTGCTCAACTTCTTCAGGCCACACGTGTGGAATATCGTGATTACGCAGCGCAACTTCAATTTCCATACCCGGCGCTAAATGCTCGCCCAGTACGTCAATCACTTTACCTACCGCATTCATATTGCGGCTTGGATTTTGAGTTATTTGCACTTGCACCATTTGGTTGTGGCGTGCGCCTTTTTCGTTACCCGGTAAAATAATAATATCTTGGGTAATGCGCGGATCTTCAGCAACCACCACAGCAATACCATGCTCAACAAAATAGCGGCCAACAATAGGCGCTCGCTCATTAGTAAGCACTTTAATAATACGGGCATCGCATTTTGAGCCTGAACCACGCTTAGTGCCTTTCGCAAGAACAATGTCGCCATGTAGCACCATATTCATTTGATGCTTGGCAATAAACCAGTCTTTGCTCTCGCCTTCAACTTCTAAAAAGCCAAAACCGTCTCTGTGACCGACAACTTTGCCTTTGGTTAAACCGGCTTCGTCAATCAGGGCATAACATTTAAATTTATTAAAATACAATTGCCCGTCGCGCTCCATGGCACGAAGTCGGCGCTTAAATGCTATTTGTCGTTCTTCATCGTTGACCGCGAGTTCTTCGCATAGTTGCGTGTAATTAGCAGGTTTTGAACGCTCTTGAAGGTGAGTAAGTATAAACTCACGACTAGGGACTGGGTTTTCGTACTTTTCTTGTTCTCGACTGAGATTTGGATCTTGGTTTGACATTCACTATCTTGTTAGTTGGTTATGTAAGCATTTTAACTCATATACTCGAAATGAGACAGGTAAAAGCCATTAAACTTTTAATAAAGCGTTATTAGCTTTTGCATTTTGTAGCAATGTAGCTAAATAACACTTAACACCTACTTAATTAATGCACATGAAAGTGAGTAAATTAACTGTAGTTATGTTTACTCACTTTTATAAAAACAGCTTACTTTTGCTGTAGTTTCTTCCACAATAGCGTGCTGATATTTTCAATAAAAGCCGAGTCTTGTGCAGCCATAACATCGAGTATTGGTTTGTTCATTTGGGTTTTGTTTTGAGCGTATATCCAACGATTTTTATTAAAGCTTTGCGCAAACTCTAACACACCCGCTTGCAAGGCTTGCTCATCAGCAAAAATTGCTTCTACCACATTTTGTTGTAACAATTTTTGCGCATCAACACGCTCGCCAGTCATAGCTAAGCGGTTAAAAAATTGAGGATTAATCGCTTTATTAATAATCGGAAACATAGACGGTACAAACGGTACCAGTACATCAACTTCAGGAAAGCAGAAAAAGCCTTTGTCCGATTTCATAAACCGAAAATCACAGGCACATGCCAACACCGAGCCATTACCATAAGTGTGACCGTTTAATGCAGCAATGATAGGCATAGGAAACGTCACTATACGTTTAAATAACTGCCCTATCGAATTCATAAAATCGGCAATAACTGTAGGCGTGTTATCTGAACTTGCCATCCACTGTAAATCTATTCCCAATGACCAACTTTTATCACTGCTTGAGGTTAATACTACGGCGTTAATATCGCCATTGGCTTCTATGCTATCTAAGTGTTGATTAAGTTCAGCTATAAAACTAGGGTTATGGCGGTTTTCAGCGGTATTCATGGTAAGTATTGCCACGTTTCGCTCAGTGGTAATTTTTATTAATGCGGTCATTCGAGCCTCTTTGAGTGCATTTAGCTGCGCTTTTAGCAATTTTCGTTACTTTTATAGTTATTAATAGCATAGTAACGTGTAGTTTTGATTTTACAATCGCTATTGCACTTAAAAAGTTAACTCCTTAATGGTTGCATGTTAATTATTAAGCCTTTTAAAAATTTCATCTTCTGAGTGTAAAAGCAATGCTAATATAGCCAAAAAAAGTGACAAGGAAATCTCGTGCAGTCCCAACAACAAAGCTTAATTTACTTACATATTGCCGTCCTTTTATTTGGCGGCACCGCCTTATTCGCAAAGCTAATTGGTTTGAATGCATTAGATATTACCGCTTATCGCGCGGCTATAGCTGGGGTGGCAATTTGTGTGCTACTGACTTTGCAAAAAAAACCAATTAAGCTGCATCGCGCTAAAGATTATGTGATTGCCATTTTATTAGGCGTTGCCGTAGGTATTCACTGGGTAACCTATTTTGCAGGCATGCAATTAGCGGGAATTACCGTGGGCATGTTAGCTTTTTTTACCTATCCCGTGATCACGGTATTTTTAGAGCCTCTATTTAATAAAAGTAAGCCCAAAGCAAAAGATATAATAAGCGCTGTGGTGGTGATTATTGGCATTTATTTATTGATCCCTAACGTTAATTTAGGCGATGACATCACTTTAGGTGTGGTGACGGGGGTGGTATCAGCATTATTTTTTGCTCTTCGTAATATTACCCATAAACGCTACTTTAGCGAGTACGGTGGGCCGCAAACCATGTTTTATCAAACGTTAGTGGCAAGCCTAATGCTATGTGCTTTTATTGAAGTACCCATAACACAAATTAATGATACTGATTTAATATTGCTACTTATTGCCGGTGTGGTGTTTACTGCGATGCCGCATTCGTTATTTGCAGCGAGTTTAAAACATTTATCAGCAGCGACCGCTGGATTGATTTCTTGCTTACAGCCCCTTTATGGCACAATACTGGCTATAATTATTTTGCACGAACGCCCCTCAGTGATGACCCTGATTGGTGGTGCACTGATTGTTAGTGCTGCGTGCTTTGAAACTTGGTCAATCTCACGGAAAAAGCAGCCATGAAAATATTTGCTCATAGAGGCACAAGCACACACTTTCCTGAAAATACACATAGCGCCATTATGGCGGCGTTAAAAGCAAATGTAGATGGCATTGAGGTTGATGTACAAAGCGCACTTGATGACTACGTGATTATTCATGATACCTACCTAGATAGAACCACTAATGGTAAAGGTAAAGTGTGCGACCTAAGCGCTCAGCAAATTCAACAATTTGATGCGGGAAATGGTGAGCAAGTGCCTACCCTACAACAACTAATTGACTGGAATAGCAACCAAACCTTACTTAATTTAGAGCTAAAACATACTTTTGAACTAGAAAAGTTTGCTGCACAACTAGAAATGAATATTACTGCAAATAAGATATCAGCAGACAATATTTTAGTTTCATCATTTAATCATCATCAACTACACTGGCTAAAGAACCGCTTGCCTTGGCTTAAAATTGGCGCACTTACTGCATCAATTCCATTGCAGTATGCGAAGTTTGCTGAAGACTTACAGGCCTTTAGCATTCATGTTGACAAAAACTTTATGAACAAGTCGTTTGTTGACGATGCCAAACTGCGCGGCTTACAGGTGTTTGCCTACACCGTAGATGAAGTTGAAGATATTAAACTGATGCTTGCCTGTGGTGTTGATGGCATTTTTACTAACGACCCTGAACGAACTAAGCATTTTTTGGCGCAATTAAATGAACTATAACTAATTATTTAATTGCTATTTATGCTATAAAAACAATAATTTAGTAGGTCACTATTTAATGAGTAGCTACATGCGTATTTATAATTTTTTAGAACAAACTCTATTTTTTACTTTAACCCGAAAAATAGTGGGTAATTTAAGCTTTGTATTTTTATTTCAAGCTATTACATTATTTTGGTTACACAGTAGCCTCTCTGAAAATCAACAAAGCACAGGGCTATTTTGGGCATTAACCCTGCTGATTGTTGCCGGTTTTATATTTACTATTTTTTATATGCGCTTTTTAATTGTGCGCCCGGTAAAAGCCATGCGCGATACGTTGATTAATATTAATCAACAAGATGCCAACTTAGCTGCCAAACTTCCTCATTTTACTTTTGATGAATTTAGAGATTTAAGTGAACAATATAATCAGTTTACTACGCATTTAAACAGCTTATTAAGTACGACCTACAGCAGCGCTCAGGAAAGCGTGCAAAGTAATAGCCAAGTAACGCAATCAATGCAGCACACAGAGCAGCTAAGCGAACAGCAAATTAACTTAAGCCACACCATAATTAATGCCAGCAACCAAATTACCCAAAGCCTACAAGATATAGTAAGTAACACTGATAGCGTACATCAGGTAAATAATGAACATCTTAGTTTTGTTAAGCTCTCTGCGAGCGAACTGTCAAAACTGGTTGAACAGGTGAGACTTATTAATGAAATGCTGGGTAGTTTTTCTAAAACGATTGCAGGCTTAAAAGAGAATAGTGAAAACATTCGTAGCATTTTAAAAATGGTAGAAGAGTTTTCTGATCAAACTAATTTATTAGCGCTTAATGCGGCAATTGAAGCAGCGCGCGCCGGAGAAGCTGGGCGAGGTTTTGCCGTGGTTGCCGATGAAGTTCGCACCCTATCGGTTAAAGTAAGTGATGCAACCCGCCAAATTAGTGATTTTATTACCCAAATGAATGAACTGGTTAATGAAACCAATAAAGAGTCTCAGCAGTTAATTAGTCACTCTAATAACGCACAAGCTGCAATCAACGATACCTCAGAAGGTTTTGGAAAAATGCTCAATGAATTTGAGCATAATCAGCAGCAATTACAGCAAATAGCTAACGCAGTTCATTTACTTGAAGATACACAAAATCAAACTCATGAATCGGTTGAACAAATTGTGGCGCTTGGCGAACAAGCAAAGCAACAAATAGACACCGCATTGCATGACTCTGAGCAATCACAAAAACTAAGTCAACAAACCCAACAACAGTTAAAGCGTTTTGTAGGCTAGTTTTACCCAAGCCGCGATTATGCTAAATTACGCGGCTTATAATATAACTGTGTGAAGCATGTGAGCGACGTCAACCTAAATTATGAACAGCTAGCCCAGCAAATAAAGCTATGGGGTCAAGAACTTGGCTTTAGTGAAGTGGGTATTACTGACATTGATTTAACTAAGCATGAAGCACAGCTGCAGCGATGGCTTGATGCGGGTTTTCATGGCTCAATGGATTATATGGCAGCCCATGGTATGAAGCGTGCTCGCCCTAATGAGCTAGTACCCGGAACACAGCGGGTTATTTCAGTTAAAATGAATTACCTCCCACCTGATTCAGGCTTTGCCAAAAACCTTAAAAATACCGAAAAAGCCTATATCAGCCGATATGCCCTTGGCCGTGACTATCATAAGTTGATGCGCAACCGAATCAAACAGTTAGGTAAAAAAATTGAACAACATGTGGGTGACTATAGCTTTAGGCCTTTTGTTGATTCAGCCCCTGTACTTGAACGTCAACTCGCTGAAAAAGCGGGATTAGGCTGGCGCGGAAAGCATTCTTTATTAATAAATAAAGAGGCGGGTTCTTGGTTCTTTTTAGGTGAGCTTTTTGTCGACTTACCTTTACCAATTGATAACGAAAACACTTTTGAGGGCTGCGGCAAATGCGTTGCCTGCATAACACTATGCCCCACTGGTGCTATTGTAGAACCTTATGTGGTTGATGCGCGTAAGTGCATTTCGTATTTAACTATAGAGCATCAAGGTGCTATTCCTGAGCAATACAGAACATTAATGGGAAATCGCATTTATGGCTGTGACGATTGCCAATTGGTATGCCCATGGAACCGCTACGGAAAAATTACTGATGAGGCTGACTTTCATCCTCGTACACAATTAAAAAACAAAGATTTACTCGAGTTATTTGCTTGGGATGAAACTACCTTTTTAAAAAATACCGAGGGCAGTCCAATCCGCCGCATTGGCCATGAACGTTGGCTACGAAATATAGCCGTTGGCTTAGGGAATGCCGACTTCAGCCCTACAATTATTGCAACACTCGAAGATAAGCGCCAAACAGTAAGTGACATGGTGGGTGAACATATAGATTGGGCGCTCACACAGCAACACGATAAACAAAGGCAAAAGTTGCGTAAAACAGCGCGGTTAATTCGTATTGTTGAAAAAGGCCTCCCCAGAGACGCGTAAGCCTTTTGCCTTTTTTCTATGAACTCTTAGCCCTCTTTGTGCATAATTTACTAACATCTAATTTAACACTGAGAAGAGAATGAGGAGTAAATGAGAAGCCACTATTAAGTTACAGCTCTTGGTTAACCTGTAATGCATACCTTTCGTTTTTAACCTTTAAAAGACGCGACATAAAATCGCTGCTACAGGTTCTTTGCCTAATCGTAACAAGGAATTTACCCCGCGCCTCGCAGGCCGTAGCCCGCACCTTTAACCTTTCAACAATAAAGCGAGATCTTGCTCTATCTCTGCGAACGCTTTTTTAACCTGATCAACAGATTCTTGGCGTGCCACCGAATTTTGAATCGTTTCGTCGACCTTTTTGTAAATAAACACTTCCTGGTCTTCATCAAGTCCCATGGTTGGGATCCGCTCTTCTAACTCCTCTTGAAGTTGTTTAAATACTTTTTCGTTATTTATCCGGCTGTCGTTAAGCAATCCAATTAAACTATGAAACTTACTGTGAACAGTACTCGCCACTTTGTTTAATCGCTCTTGCTGCGAAACCAACATTTTCTTAGTAGTAATAGCCCGCAATTGCTGTTCGGTTACACTTACAATAAAACAAGTATGATCACGTATACGCCCATGCTTCTGCTCATCTTGTTCTGGCATATTCAAAATCAATAAACTGACAAACTCGTAATTAACCAAAATACGATGAGAAAACTCATGTAACCTACCTTTGTTTTTAAGCATTTCAAATAACTCAATCACAATCGGCGAACACACACCGTTTAAAGCAAAGTGCGATTTGGTGTCGTTACATCTAAATTCAATATTACTTTGTAGACCAAATGTCTGTAAGCACTCCACTAATGCCTTACCTAACTCCTCTACATCGTTGATAAAACCGATATTTTCAATATAGTTAACTATCTGACCCATTTCACTGCTATTTGCCATAGCATTAAAAGCGGTTGAGGTTGCTTCTTTTACTTGCTTTTCAAGCTGTTGTTTTTCTATTAATACTTGATTTAACTTATTCAGCTTTTGCTTAAGCTCATCGTGCCCAAACGGTTTTACAATATAGTCTTCAGCACCTACTGAATAACCTTCCATACGTTCCTCAACAGTCCCCCTTGCCGATACAAACATCACTATAATATCTTGTGTTTTAGGGTTCGCTTTGAGCTCTTTACATACTTCGTAACCATTCATTTTTGGCATGCTTACATCAAGTAAGATAACCTGCGGCATATACTCTTCAACCATGCTCAAGCATTCCGGGCCACTCGAAGCCAGCTTAAGTTCAAAATCTAATTCCTCTAGGATTTCTTCTATTATTTCGAGGTTAAATGGTTCATCGTCGACTGCAAGAATTTTAGTTAAAGCCATAATTTTTCGTCCATATAAATCGTGTTCATTAAAACAATTCGGTTATTAGCTACTATTTTTCACTAATTGCTCATCGGCTAAATATTCATCGAGGTTTATTTCCAAAGGAACCTGAATACTAATGGTTGCCCCACCAAGTTCGTTATTACAGGCTTTTATAGTTCCTTGATGTAAAGAAACAAATTCACGGCACAGCGTAAGTCCTAATCCTGTCCCCCCTGCGCCACTATTTGTTTTGCTGCTTTGCACAAATTTTTGAAAAACAGTTTCAAGCTCGTCTTCTGGTATGCCTATTCCGCTATCTATTACTTCAATATTTGCACACCCACTGTCTGTTTCCAATGCAACTTCGATAGTGCTATGTTCTTCGCTAAATTTTAATGCATTACTCAATACGTTTCTAAGTACCTGATTAATTTGCTCTTCATCGCATTGCGCTACAACTGGTGGGTTATCTGATTTAAATGCAATCTTAATATCTTTTTCTATGGCAATCCCAGCAACATCATCAATGCTTGTTTTAACAATAGTCGTTAAATCGCATGCTCGCGGGTTAAATGGGAATTTACCTACATCTAATTTCGACAAATCGAGTAAATTGTTAAGTAAAGAAAGCAGCCTTTGTCCACTTGATTCAATTCGGGTTAAGTATTTTAAAAGTTTATCTTTACTAAAATCATCATCTTGAAGCTTACCGATACCAAAGCGTGAAAAACTTAGTATAGAATGCATAGGGGTTCTTAGCTCATGTGACATATTCGCCAAAAACTCTGATTTGCTTAAATTAGCTGCTTCAGCAATGTTTTTCGCATGCTCAAGTTGCGAAGTCCGCGCTCTAACCTGCTCTTCTAGAAGGTCTTTGGCCTCAAGTAATAAATCTTCTTTTTGTTTTAAATGGGTTACGTTTTTAAAAATAACCGCTAATGCTATCTCACCATGATGATCAATTTCATTAAATGAGCCGACAAGTGGAATTTTACTGCCATCTTTATTGACTAGGTGTAAGTCGCAACTAAATTGCCGATTACTGTTTAAAGTCGATATTTTATCTTTTATTGCCTTTACTGAATCGTCATCTAAAAAGTGAAATAACGAGTGAGCAATGAGCTTTTTAAACGGTAAATTAAACAGCTTTAAGCACGCGTCGTTAGCCTCTACTATTTTGCCTTTACGTTCAAAAAGTAAGATTGGATCGGGAGTATTTTTAAAAATCACTTGCAGCAAACTGTCTTTTTCAATAAGTACATCGACTGTATCTTGTAGCCTTTCAACTAGCTCTGCGTTATGACGTTTTAGCAATTCGGTTTGCCACAACTTATGTACTGCTTGTAATAAAACGTTGTCATCGAGTGGCTTAATTAAAACGTCTTCAACACCTTGGCGAATTGCTTCAATCATAGAAACCTGAGCAGGACGCGAGGTTAATAATAAGCAGCGGCTATGCGGCTGTATCTGCTTAAGGCTGGTAAATATATCTAAGCCAAGCCCTTCTTTTAAACTAAAATCACTAATTAAAATATCAATCATTCTGAGTTTAGCAATATTAAGTGCCTCATCATGATTCGTAGCTGTGTATACCTCTATATGTGCACCCACTAAACTACTTTTTAGCATTTCTAAACGCTCACTAACATGATCAACCAACAAAATTGTAGGCAGTTTAAAAATATGATCAGGGCCTATTTCTAATAGTTCTTCAATAAATGAAGTGATTTCTTTATTAGAAAAAAATGGATAAATAATAGTGGCATCTGGAACAAGCTCATTTAATTTACCAAATGCATCAAGCAATTCACCACTTTCAGCCTTGGGAGCTAAAAGTAAAAATGATTGTCGGGTTGCTTGTTTTACCAACGAAGCAACCAGATTTGTTGGTGTCCCTTGTGAAAAGGCAAGCATATCGTACGCATCTATGTTGCTGCTTTGATCAAACATAGAATAATGAACTAATTCAACTTCACAACCAATTAGCTCAAGCAGTACTTTTAAGCGCATAGCAATCATGCTACTGCTATCAATAATAAGTATTTTTTGCGCCATTTATGTACACTTTTAAGAATTAATTAAACACCTTTTCAGCATAGTATAGAATTTTTGGTTTGGCATAATCGTCTACATAAATGTAATTTTTGCTTGCCTATGGTTATGGGATTACATTAAATGCTTACCAAAAATAGTCAGGCTGTACAGCTGGTTATCCATCCTTGCAACATTGGGCAACTCTCCCCATACTGCAAAATCAAAATGCTTAAATAATTTAATGCTTGGTTCGTTATGGCTAAAAATAAACCCGAGTAACACTTCAATATCGAGCTTTTGTGCTTGTTGTTGTGCAAATTGCATCAACTTTTTACCCAACCCTTTTCCTTGGGCTGCTGATGTAATGTAGATGCTTAGTTCAACGGTGCCATCGTAAGCTGGGCGCCCATAAAACGATTTATAACTTACCCACGCTAGTACTTGGTCATTTTCGCAGTAAACAAAAATAGGTCTTTGAGCTGTATGGCTATCAAACCAAGGTTGTTTGTCAGCAACGGTTACTTCTTCGGTATCGGCGGTCACCATTCGACTAGGGATAGTTTCATTGTAAATGGCAACAATAGCAGTTAAATCATCAGGTTTTGCTAAACGTATAGTCATAGAAAATAAGTAAAATTGATCAATTTTGTCTATAGTAGCGTATGATAAGTTACATAAACACCCATCGAATCGCATTCAAGGTAACCGCATGATAAGAAAATTAATATTCGGATTAACACTGGCTCTCGGCTGTGTATCTGTAACCACCAATGCAGCAGACACTAATAGCCCTTCAGCAAAGACAGATACCTGCGATGACTTCACAAATGTGTCACTGAGAAAGCTTCGTTCAACCGAAACGCTTAATCTATGTGAATTTAAAAATAAGCCACTGTTGATTGTTAACACTGCCAGCAATTGCGGCTTTACTTCTCAGTTTGAAGGGCTAGAAACGCTATACAAAAAATATAAAGAGCAAGGCTTAGTGGTGCTCGGTTTTCCATCTGACGATTTTTTTCAAGAAGAAAATGACGAAAAAGATACGGCTAAAGTCTGTTATGTGAATTACGGCGTTACTTTCCCTATGTTAGCCACCAGCGCAGTGCGTGGCAGCGATGCCAACCCTATTTTCAAGCACTTAAATGCAAAAACTAGTTCACCTAACTGGAATTTTTATAAATACGTGGTTTCGGCAGATCGTCAATCAGTGACTCGCTTTAACAGCCGCGTCAAACCCGATTCAGCAAAATTAGAAAGCGCCATCAAAAGTGCATTTTAATTTTGTGTTTTCAGTTTAACCTTACTAAGATGTTGCTTAGTAGATAGAAAACTAAACTTATAAATAGGAGATTTTATGGCAGTAGCAAGTGCAAGGCACATACTCGTAGACAGTGAAGCACAATGTTTAGACCTTAAAGATAAAATTGAGCAAGGCGAAGACTTTGCTGAGCTAGCTAAATTGCACTCTAATTGCCCTTCAGGTCAAGATGGTGGCGCATTAGGTGAGTTCGGACCTGGTATGATGGTTCCTGAGTTTGATAAGGTGGTTTTTTCAGCGCCACTTAACCAAGTACAAGGTCCTGTTCAAACACAGTTTGGTTACCATTTATTAGAAGTAACCAGCCGCTCAGAGTAAGCAAATCGATTTATTAATAAAGCCGCATTAGCGGCTTTTTATTTATGTGGAGTTGGCAAAAGCCCCAATATGCAATTACTTGGCTCTATTTCTTCCCCTTATGTTCGCCGTGTCAGAATTTGGGCACAACAAAATAACTGTGAGCTTGAGTTTATAAATCTCGACATTTTTTCAAGCGATGACCGCTCTTTAATGATGTCGCACAACCCGGCAGCTAAAATCCCTATCTTAATTGATGGCTCGCTTAACTTAAGCGACTCAAACAATATACTGCGTTACTTACTTGAAAAAACACAGCAGAACCCGCTAACTTGGCCGCAAGAGCATTTTTTAACTAGCATCAACGCCTGTAACGATTCATTGGTTGAGTTATTGATATGTCAGCGCTCTGGGTTTGACACGCAAGCTGATAAACTATTTTTTAATCTGCAAAATGAGCGAATTGCGCAAACTTTAGACTATTTAAATGATCATTTAAACGATGATGAATTTAAAAGCTGTGAATGCCTCAACATCAGTTTATACTGCTTGCTAGATTGGATCTGCTTTCGTGAACTCACTGATTTTAGCGCGCAGCCGCAGTTAGTTAAGTTTTATGAAGCGTTTAGTCAGCGTCAAGCGGCTAAAAATACCAACCCTCGACTCAAATTTTAAAAGGTGAACACATGAGCGATATCGAAATTGAATCACAACTAGTTAGCTTTGTAGAAAAAGTACGTGTTAGTGAGCAGATCTGGGCACTAGGTGCACAAGATGGTGGCTTTGTTGTATGTGAATCAAATCAGTTTGACGACACCGATGTACTTTTACTGTGGGAATCAGAAGACGCAGCAAAAGAGCAGTGTAAAGAAGAGTGGAAAGACTACAGTCCGGTAGAAATCAATCTAGATGAATTTTTAGATGATTGGGTTGAAGACCTTAAATCGGATGATGCTCTGGTTGGTTTAAATTGGAATGACGATCAAGTGTGCGTAGAAATTGAACCAGTTGGTTTAGCTCGCGCTTTAAGTGAATAAGTTTTAACTGTTTATTTGCTGGCACTACCCCAATTAACAACAACGATTAGTTGGGGTATAAAATAATAAAAACTGTCAAGGTACTGCGTTGAAAACCCATCTTGGTCGTCGTCCATTTTCAGCTATGGAGCTGCATACGCTCTATACCGGATATATTTATAGTGATACTCGGCTTGCCCGCGAACAAGCTAAGCACTGGCACTTTTGGCTGCCTTTAATTGCTTACTACAGTGGCGCTTACAGTGATGAAATTGGCCATTTAACCCTAGATGACTTGGTGGTTAAAAATAGCATTCTCTGCTTTAGCTTTCATACTCATGGTAAAATTAAACCCCGTTTAATTCCTGTACATAACGCCCTTATTAAGGCCGGACTTAATGATTATTTAGCCTACGTAAAAGCGCAAAAACACACACGTTTACTGTTTGACCTCCCAGCAAAAACAGGACGCTACAGTGAAAAAGTACGCATTTGGTTTTCAGGCGAGGGCGAACGTGCGGGGTATTTGCAAAAATGTGCAATTCCTTCCGTGGATCAACTCGGAATGAAAACCGCGATTAGTAGTTTGCGGCTTAACTTTGAACAGCAAATTCGTATTTATGCCCTGCAAGCAGGCTCTAAAGACTGCTTCAATTACTTAATGGGCTTTAATGATTACCCCCATGATAACTTTAACGATATAGCCTTGTTAAATAAGGTGCTGCAACAGCTCCGGGTTATTAATTCCCACATTCATTGGCAGCGGTTTTTAGCACGAGATAGCCACTGACAAACTTTGTTACTCTTTTCCTTATTGTTGTTCGCTTACTCTAGCAAAAAAAGCTGTTAGGATGGAGTGTACTCACTCTTCTAACAACAAAAATCTAGGGATAACTATGTTTTTTAAAAGCCTCTTAACCGTGAGCGTTGCGCTTGCGATAAATGCTGCTAACGCTAATGAATTCGTCATTGAAAAGCTCGCAAAGCCAAGTTCACAAAAAGTCGCTTTAACGCTCGACCCAAGTCAGGATACTTTTACAGGAATGACTGAAATCAGTTTGGAGGTACTTAAACCAACACGCTACATTGAACTTAATGGTGTTGATTACGCAACCAAAATGGTTCAACTATTGGGTGAGCAAAACTGCGACTTAAACAGCGAAATGCTTAAAACCGGTAAAGTTAAATTTAGCTGCGAAGAGCAAATTCAGCCGGGTAAATACACTTTAAAAATTGATTTCTCAGCGCCATATAATCGCCAAAGTGTGGGGCTATATAAAACCCTAGATCAAGGCGTTCCTTATCTTTTCACCCAATTTGAAATGAGCGATGCCCGTCGAGCGTTTCCTGTATTTGACGAACCAAGCTATAAAATTCCATTTCAGTTAACTATTACCGCCCCCACTTCACAAAAAGTGTATTCAAATACACCTGAGTTAAAAACGACAGTGAATGGCGATATGACTACCCATTACTTTGATAAAACGCCACCAATTCCATCATACTTAGTAGCTATGGCTGTAGGCCCGTTTGAAGAGCTAGAGATTAAGGGTATGCCAATTCCTGGCCGTGTAATTACTCCACAGGGTAAAATTCATTTAGCACAGTATGCAAAAGAGAATATGCCTAAAGTACTGGGCGCACTTGAAGAGTACTTTGGTATTCCTTACGTATATAAAAAGTTAGATTCAGTGGCTGTTCCAGAGTTTCCGTTTGGGGCAATGGAAAACTCAGGTTTAGTGACTTACCGCGAAGATATTCTTCTGGTTGATTTAGAAGCTGCAACGCGTAGTAAAAAGCAACGTAATGTCTCTATTATTGCCCATGAATTAGCTCACCAATGGTACGGTAACTTAGTGACTATGAAGTGGTGGAACGACTTATGGTTAAACGAAGCGTTTGCTAGCTGGATGGCAGCAAAAATTACTAAGCAACTTAACCCTGAGTTTGAATCACACCTAGATTTACCACAAAACAATGTAATGGCGTTAGATGCTCGCTTAAGCACTAAGCCAATTCGTAAACCAATTAAAACTGAAGCCGATATTATGGACGGTTTAGGCCTTGCATACAGCAAAGGCAGCTCAGTACTGGCGATGGTTGAAAATTGGATTGGTGAAGACGCATTTCAAGCTGGTATTCAAAATTACTTAAAAGAGTTCTCATATAAAAATGCCGAAGCCGCCGATTTATGGGAAGCACTCGGTAAGGCTTCAAATAAAGATGTGGCGAGTGTTTTAAAATCATTTATTGAACAATCGTCATTTCCTTTAATCAAGGTTGATCAGCAAGGTAAAACTCTCACTATTTCGCAAAGCCGTTTTGCTAATGCCGGTGTTGATGCTCCAGCCCAACTTTGGAATGTACCCGTTGCCATTAAGTACGGTAAAGGCGATAAAGTAAAAACTGCCAGTGTATTACTTAATAAACAAAACCAAACGCTAGAGTTAGATTTTGAGCCAGAGTGGATATATCCAGACCAAGGTGCGCTAGGTTACTACCGCTGGGTAATGGACGATGCGCAATTTAACGCACTAATTGATAATGCAGCAAGCGTATTAAACGACCGCGAGCGCCTTGCATTGTTATCAGCTACTGACGCCTTACTTGACGCAGGTGTAATTTCTGCGGCTAAGCTGATGCAAACGCTTGAAGTATTTGCCAGTGATAGTCATCCACGCGTAGCTAACACTGCTTTAGGTTATTTAGCATCTCAGCAACGTACCTTTAAAGACGATAGCAACAAAGATTTATGGCCTACATTTATTCAAAATGCAGTCATGCCTGCCGCTAAAAAATATGGCCTAGAAGCAAAAATGGGTGAGGATGGCGCTATTGCTCAACTGCGAGCTGCGGTGGTATCACGCTTAGGCTTTGATGGTGAAGATAAAAATGTGATCAATAAAGCTAAGCAGCAAACAGCTGCTTACTTAAAAGATCCACAAAAAGTAGACCCTTATTTAGCGGGTACTTACTTACGTCTTGCGGCTTTTCATGGTGATAAAGCGCTGCTTGATCAGTTTATGGCAACCTTTAAAACCACTAAAGATCCACAAGTTCGTACCAATATGTTGGCAGCAATGGGTTATTTTGGTAAACCTGAACTCCAAAAAGCAGTGCTTGCATATAGCTTAACCGATGAAGTAACCGCTTCTGATATGCGTACTATTTTATCGGGGCAAAGTTACACCGATGAACGCCAAGCACTCTTTATTGATTGGATATATAGCAACTACGATAAAGTAACAGCAAGTTTGCCACCATTTTTTGTGCCTAACTTACCTTACTTTACTACTGCTAGCTGTGATGCTGAAAGTTTAGCGACAACGCAAACGTTCTTTGACGCTAAACTTGATGACGTACCTGGCTATGCGCGCACATTAAGTAAGCTTGCAGAAAGTACGAATGACTGTATTGCACTTAAAAACCGTGAACTCAAATCAGTAAATAGCTTTTTGAATAGTAAATAAGTTAAAGTTCAAAGGATGGCGGGCTGCGGGCGACGGGTAACGGGCCGAAAACCTCAAACTCGGGCTAATGGCTGATGTTTTCTCATTGCCTTCTCTTTGTGTATAAAATCTTAAAAAGTTTATTCACAAAGAGATTAAGAGGCGCAGCCCTTTTAGAGCTAGTGATTAAAGACAAAGATTAAGGGTTATAAAGGTTAAAGGTTGAAGATTTTATCTTGCACCTTTTGCCTTTAGCCCTGCACCATTCTATTAACCACCAATAATCATGGTTAGCTTAGCTATAAACTCTTTTGCCGCTTGTTCAGAGTTAATTTTAAAAGCGACACCATAATGAATAGGCTGTGCGCTTTTATAAATACGAGTGGGAAAACGGGTCATTTCACTGCTATGAAAATAGCCTTGAGTACGCACAACCCCATCAATATCAGTAAAGTCATCACTAAACACTTCAAATGCGGGGCGGATCACAATTTTACCTTTCCCCGTTTCGGCATGGGTGTAAAACGCTTCTTTAGAGTTTGCTAGCATATACTCAGCAATGTTTTTTATTTTAAAGTTACTTCTACACTCTAGTTTTATCAGCTGCTCTGTTAACTCGTCTGCGCTAAATGCCACGTGACTTTCCTTTTTATTTAATAGTTAGGGTCTGTTGACCTTTCAAGGTTAAATTTGCATCAGTCTGTTTGGTATTTAGTCAAGGCAGAGCCTATGTGGTGTGGTTATTCCCCATAAATAGGCGATAACGCAGCATCAATGCCAAACAGGCACTGCCCTTCGGGTTCTGCCTAGGGGCGATTTACTCTTTGTTGCTCGGTTTTTACTTAGCCCACTAGGTTACAAACCTCGCGCCGCGATTAAACAGCCCCTAGTTTGAACAAATTGTAATTCGCAAAGGTCAACAGACCCTAGACTAACTCATGCATGAGTGAAAGTCCGAATTTATTATTTAGTGTTTATTTAACACTACATACAAACGCTAATTGCTGATTTCTATAACTCAATCGACTAATTTCAGTATCGCAATATTGGCTTAAATCGAGCCATTGAGATATATCAGATCCAGCTGTTAATTTTCGTTGATAAATACGGTTTTTAACTGCGTAAGCAATAGTATTTTCATCTTTTAAGATGAAGTCTTGTACTTGGTTTGGCAGCCTAAGGATGTTGCTTACCTGCTTGGTTTGAGGGTCAAAACGGGCTAACTGGTGCTGGCCATTTTTACTATGACTAAATAAAAATTCACTTTGCGATTTATTGTAAATAAGTGTGCGACCAATGTTATTTGCAACAACTTCACCTTTAGCCGCAACAACCGAGGTATATTGTAATGTATGTGGCTCACCTAAAATAAACATTACTAAATCGTTGTTATTACCCCAAGCGTGATAGCCCACAGGCTCAATCCAATCAAAAATACGACTTGGCGCCTGCTCTGTGCTCAGCGGATATTGCCATAATTTTTGTTTGCCATCTTCTTCAACCACGATGGCAGATAAACTATCACCACTCGGTGTTACTGTTGGCGAATACTCACTTACATCTGTATTGGTGATCATGGAGGTTTGTTTTGATGATAGATCGTAAAGCGCAATATCAGTTTGGCTCTGATTATTACTGATTACCTCACGCGTATAATAAAGGCCAGTATCGGTTAAGTGGGGCTGATTGTTGTAGCTGGTTTTATCACTAACAATGCTTACGCGTATGCCATGCGGAGTATTTAAATCGGCAAGCAGTATTTGACTTTTAGGCATATTTGCCTGGGCAACGCCCAATGTTAAAGCATTAATTGTTATTAGCCCTAACAACGGTTTGATCAGTTTCATGCTTTCTCTCGTTTTAATTTTAAGCACCTCATGATAACGTTATTTACTGATGACGTCACTTGACCTAGCTTAGTAAGGTCTTTATAACTAACGGGTCATAAAAAAGAGAACAAACATGTCAGCTAAACACCCTATTATTGCAATCACCGGCTCATCTGGAGCAGGCACTACAACCACCACCAATGCCGTGAAGCATATTTTCCGCAGCCTCGATATCAATGCTGCATTTATTGAAGGTGATAGCTTTCATCGTTACACACGTCCTGAAATGGACAAAAAAATTCGAGAAGCCCAACAAGAAAGTAAACACATAAGTTATTTTGGCCGAGAAGCCAATGACTTTGGTGCATTAGAAGACTTATTTACCAAGTATGGTGAAACAGGCGAAGGTAAACTGCGCCGTTATTTACATACCTTTGATGAGGCCGTGCCTTATAACCAGTTACCTGGAACATTTACTCCTTGGCAAGAGCTTGAGCAAAATACAGATTTAATGTTTTACGAAGGCTTACATGGCGGCGTGGTCGACGAAGATCATGATGTTGCTAAGCATGTTGATTTACTCATAGGCATGGTGCCAATTATTAACCTTGAGTGGATCCAAAAGCTTATTCGCGATACCTCAGAACGCGGCCATTCTCGTGAAAAAGTAATGGACTCGATTGTACGCAGTATGGATGACTACATTAATCATATAACGCCGCAGTTTTCTCGTACTCATATTAACTTTCAGCGAGTACCCACCGTTGATACCTCCAACCCATTTAGCGCAAAAGATATCCCCTCCCTTGATGAAAGCTTTGTTGTTATTCGCTTTAGGGGCATTGATGACGTTGATTTCCCGTATTATTTACGCATGATTGAAGGCAGCTTTATGTCGCGGATCAATACGCTTGTAGTACCCGGTGGCAAAATGGGACTCGCTATGGAGCTAGTGCTTACGCCACTGATCAAAGATATTATTTTGAAAAAACGCGCCTTAGCAAAATTAGCCCCACCTGAAATTCCTATTTAAGTGTATCGATAATCTGTTAGAGGCTTTTTGGTTTAGAAGATCTAACAACATATGATGATCTTATGGAGCTGATCATTTCTTTTATCAAGTGATCGCAAATACATTCTGCTCTTTTTTGTTTAATCTAACTCACGTACACTGCTGATTTTAAGTATGATGAGAGTAGTATGTCGCAAGCCATTAAAATTGTTGTCGGGTCTAAAAACCCAGTAAAAGTAAATGCCGCTAAACACATTTTTGCGATGTATTTCCCTGAGCATATAATTGAATGTAGTGGCGTTCACGCCCCCTCTGATGTACCCGATCAGCCTATAGGCGAAGAACAAACGTGTCTGGGAGCGCAAAACCGAGTTAACTACTGTAAAGCACAGCATCAAGCAGACTACTACATAGCGATGGAAGGCGGCGCAGCGCAATTTAGCTATGGTGCAGCAACCTTTGCCTATGTCGTTATTGATGACGGCGCACAGCAAGTTACAGGCCGAAGCAGTAACTTACCTTTGCCTTCAGTTTTTTATAATGCATTGCTGCAAGGTGAAGAACTTGGAGATGTGATGGATAAGGCTTTTAATACCACCAATATTAAGCAGCAAGGGGGTGCTATTGGTTTATTAACTGATCATCATGCAACACGAGAAAGTACCTATACTCAAGCGCTGACTCTCGCCATGGCCCCTTTTCTTAATCCCACTTTATATAATCAATAACGGATGTTTTAATGAAGTATAACTACGTATTATTTGATGCCGACGAAACCTTATTTAGCTTTAATGCCTTTGCTGGCTTACAAAAAATGTTGGCTGCTTATGACATGGATTTTACCAAAGCAGATTATGACCATTACCAAAACACCAATAAGCCACTATGGATTGCCTATCAAAATAACGAAATTACCGCAAACCATCTGCAAGTAACTCGTTTTAGTGAGCTGGCAAATAAACTTGATTTACCAGCCCAGCAGCTCAATGATGATTTTTTATCGGCAATGGCTGAAATTTGCATGCCTTTACCCGGTGCGGTTGAATTATTAAACGCCCTTAAACCTCATGCCAAGTTAGGTATTATCACTAATGGCTTTTCTCAGCTGCAAGCACGTCGTTTAGCGCATACTGGGCTGCAAGATATGTTCGATTGGCTGGTAATTTCTGAAAAAGTAGGTATTGCTAAACCTGCAAAAGAGATATTTGAGCACACCTTTAATTTAATGGGGAATCCACCTAAAGAGCAAATTTTAATGGTAGGTGATACCGCCAGCAGTGATATTCTTGGTGGACGAAATGCAGGCATAGACACCTGCTGGTTACAGCACCCTGGGGTAATCTTACCTGAAGGTATTAAGCCAACGTACCAAGTCACTGAGTTAAAACAGTTACAAACTATTTTAGGTCTGTAATACCTGACTGATTGTGCTGACAAACAGCCAAAAAAAATGACGCTAATTAGCGTCATTTTTTATAACTGTATGTAAGCGATTAACTGATTAGGCGTTTGCTAATTCAAGGCCGGGTGCAGGCATCGAAACAGGCGTTTCAAAGGTTGCCCACTCCCATGCTGACTCGGTTGCCATAATTTTGCGTAGTAACTTGTTATTTAAATCATGACCTGATTTAAATGCAGTTACTTTACCCAAAAGGTTATGACCTGTCATAAACATGTCACCTACACAGTCTAGTATCTTATGCTTGACGAACTCGTCTGAGTAACGCAGACCGTTTGGATTTAAAACTTTAAATTCATCAAGTACCACTGCACTATCCATGCTACCACCTAGTGCAAGGTTATTAGCATGCATGTATTCAATATCTTTCATAAAGCCAAAAGTACGCGCACGGCTAATTTCTTCAGTGAAGCTTTGTGCGGTAATATCTAAGCCAATGCGTTGGCGGCTTTCATTAATTGCAGGGTGATCAAAGGCAATTTCAAAATCGATATGGAATCCGTCGTAAGGTTCTACTTCGGCCCATTTGTCGCCTTCTTCAATACGTACTTTTTCTTTAATACGAATGAAGCGTTTTGCAACATTTTGCTCTTCAATGCCGCCTTTTTGTAATAAATAAATGAATGGCAATGCACTACCATCCATTATTGGAACTTCTGAGCTATCAAGTTCAACAATTAGATTGTCGATACCCATGGCCGCAACAGCTGCAATTAAATGCTCAGTAGTTGATAAGCGAACACCATCTTTGTTAATTAAACAGGTACACAATTGCGTATCACCAACGGCTTCAGGCGTTGTTTCAAAATCAACAACCGGATCAAGGTCGACACGACGAAATACAATCCCAGTATTTGCGCTCGCAGGTCGGAGAGTTATTGTGACCTTCTCACCTTTATGAAGTCCAATTCCTATGGCTTTGACTACTTGTGCAATCGTACGCTGTTTAATCATAGGTTCGCTCACTTTAAGTATATATTACAGTTAGACGGCGGAGTGTAACATAAATACGGTATAACTACAATATTTGTTCACATTTCGCACAAAAGTACTGTTTTTAATTAGTCTGCTTGTTTACGTAAAAAAGCAGGAATGTCGAAATAATCGCCACCCTCAGACTTATCTGTTTTATTAGCACTACTTGACGACGTATTCGTTGCTGAACTTGAAGAGCTAGTCGATGTGCTGCTTTGCTCTTTTGATTCAGTTTGCGATGTCGTTGCAGGCTCTTCAGTCGTACTTGTGCCTTGGCTTGCAAAGCTAGGTACGTACATACTGCTGCTTGTTTGTGTGCTTGAGCTAGTTACATCAGAGCCTGACGCTTTTTTGAAACCGTTATCTACAATACCAAACTGTGGACGACGATCGCCGCCTAAGCCGGTTGCAACCACGGTTACACGTAGCTCATCCGTCATTTCTGGGTCAATTACCGCGCCAACAACAACCGTTGCGTTTTCAGACGCTAGCGCCTTAACGTGATTACCCACAATTTCAAATTCTTCAATCGCGATATCCATACCCGCAGTAATGTTAACCAAAATGCCTTTAGCACCGGTTAAATCTACGTCTTCTAAAAGAGGGCTTGAAATAGCAGCTTCTGCTGCTTCTTGTGCACGATCAGGACCCGACGCAGATGCAGTGCCCATCATCGCTGTGCCCATTGCAGACATAACAGTACGTACGTCGGCGAAATCCACGTTAATTAGACCCGAGCGAGTAATTAACTCAGCAATACCTTGTACCGCACCAAACAATACGTCATTTGCTTTAGCAAATGCATCCAGTAAAGTTGTTCCTTTACCCAATACTTTTAGTAACTTGTTATTTGGAATAGTGATTAACGAGTCCACAATTTCAGATAATTCGCTAATACCTTGCTCTGCAGCAGCGGCACGCTTTTTACCTTCAAAATCAAACGGACGGGTTACCACAGCAACAGTTAAAATACCCAGCTCTTTAGCAATTTTAGCCACGACTGGCGCAGCACCGGTACCTGTACCGCCGCCCATACCTGCCGCAATAAACACCATATCAGCGCCTTCAAGGCTAGCACGAATGGTTTCGGCGTCTTCTTCAGCCGATTCACGACCTACTTCAGGGTTAGCCCCTGCACCTAACCCAGAGGTTATTTGCGTACCTAATTGTACTGTTACATCAGCGGCTGAATTACGTAATGCTTGCGCATCCGTATTGGCTGCGATAAAACGAACGCCTTCTATTTGTTGTTTTACCATGTGCTCAACTGCGTTACCGCCGCCACCACCTACACCGATTACTTTTATTACAGCTTCTTCGCTGTGTTGTTCCATTATATCAAACATATTTACTCTCCGACTTGAGTACTAAAACTCGCCTTGAAACCATTTTGTGATGCGGTTCCACCAATTATTATTATCATCCGCTTTCGACTTTTGTGCATTCATCGACTGCATAGTACGCCCGTATTGTAACAAACCTACAGCGGTTGCGTACGATGGATCATCAACATAATCAGTTAAACCTACTACACCAATTGGTTTACCTATTCTTACTGGCATCTGAAAAATATCTTCAGCCACTTCCATTGCGCCAGTCATTTTAGCAGTTCCGCCAGTAATGACGAGACCTGCTGCAATTTGGTCTTCTAATCCCGAGCGACGAATTTCTTCCATCGCCAGTTCAAATAATTCTCTAAAACGTGGCTCAACCACTTCAGACAACGTATGCCTAGACATCAGTCTTGCTGGTCGCCCACCTACGCTTGGCACTTCAATCGTGTCTTCGCTGCTCGCCATTTGGCTACTTGCACAGGCATATTGTACTTTGAGTGACTCTGCATGTGATATAGGTGTGCGAAATATTTTTGCAATATCACCGGTTACTTGGTTGCCCGCCACCGGAATAACCGCAGAGTGACGCAGTGCACCATTAATATAAATAGTGATATCCATAGTACCACCACCGATATCTAGCACCGCGACACCTAGCTCTTTTTCATCGTCCGTCAGTACAGAGTAACAAGAGGCAAGCGCAGTGAATATAAGTTGGTCAACTTCAAGCCCACAACGTTCAACACATTTTTCTATATTTTTAGCCATATCGTTGGAGCAGGTAATAATATGCGCACGTGCTTCCATACGCACACCACTCATGCCAAGTGGGTTTTTAATCCCCTCTTGCATGTCAATGCTGTACTCTTGTGGCAAGGCATGCAACATTTTGCGTTCAGCTGAAATTGGCACTGAGCGAGCTATATGGATTACATTTTCAATGTCTTCATCGGTTACTTCAGTGTTATTAATAGCGACAACACCACTTTCGTTCTGACACTGAATATGTTTGCCAGAAATACCCAAATAAACCGAGCTAATACGACAATCAGCCATCAATTCAGCTTCATCAATTGCGCGGCGAATAGACTCAGACACTAAATTTAAATCGTTAACGCCGCCTTTATCCATTCCATAAGATACTTGGCTCCCCACGCCAACAATGCTGAGCTTGTTATCTGTGGTGATTTCACCTACCGTGGCCACTACTTTCGAAGTGCCTACGTCTAATCCAATCACTAGGTTTCTTTCTGCTGACTTAGTCATGCCTTACTCTTTATTATAATTGCTGTTCTTGCATTGGCTTATAGCTCACTGCAAGGCCGGTATCGTAGCGTAAATCAATTGCATCTATCTGTGCATCAGCACGTTGTTCTATGCGTGAATAAACGTCTATAAAACGCTGTACACGCTTGGCTTTATCCTTGCGCCCTAAATTTAAACGCACGCCATTATCTAACCAAAGTTGCCACGAAAACCGCTCAGATAGCGCAAGGCTAGTGAGCGTTAGTGCATTTACTTTAAGCATTTCATCAAACTGTTTAAACGCTACCCATGCTTCTTTTTCACTGCCTTCTGGCCCATATAACTGGGGTAATGTGGCACTTAATTTATCACTTTTAGCCTCAAACGCCTCGCCGCTTTGGTTAATCAATAAATCACTGTTCCAGTGAGCGACCGCTTGATGCTCTACCACGTAAACTTGGATAGTATCAGGCCATTGCTTTCTTACCGATACCGTTGCAACCCAAGGTAGTTCTTGCACTAAATGCTGAACATGCTTTACGTTTAACTCAAAGAAGCTACTTAAATCCGCTTTTTTTATCGCGGTAGTTATTGCTTTTTCATCAGTGTATTTGGGTCTCCCCAACACCGTTAGATGCTTAATTTGCGCATCTTTATTTACAACTAACCAATGAGAAACCCCATTGGTTATTTCAATTAACCCAATCACCACAGCTAGAAAAAAGCTCACTCCAAAAATCAGCGACCAGTTAAGTTGCTGTTTTAGTTGCTGCGCTTTCTCTAAAAAGGGATGCATATTAAAGGGTTTGCTCCAAAATGCGAACAACTAATTGCTCAAAACTTGCCCCATTGGCTTTTGCTGCCATTGGCACCAATGATTTTTCTGTCATGCCTGGCACGGTATTTACTTCCAACAAGTAAAATTGGCCTTGCTGATCTTGCATTGCATCGACGCGACCCCAGCCACTTGCACCCACCAAATCAAACGCATCGAGTGCCATTGCTTGTAGTTTTTGGGTATCCGGTTGTGATAAATCAGCAGGACAATGATATTGTGTCGTACTTGACTGATATTTAGCTTGGTAGTCATAAAAACCATTTGGCGTGCTCATTTCAATCACAGGTTGTACTTCATCACCAAGCACCGTAATTGTAAATTCGCGCCCCGAGATCCACTGCTCTACCAATACTTGGCTGTCGAACTTAAATGCATTGCTGAGCGCATCTTCAAGCTCTTCTGCAGAGCTTGCTTGTGCCATACCAATACTTGAGCCTTCGTGCGATGGTTTTACCATCACTTTTTTAAATTCATCGATAATTGCTTTAGCATCAAAGCCTTTTTTAGCATCAACTACCGCATAAGGTGCTGTGCTTAAGCCTGCCGATTTAAACAAGTGCTTACAACGAATTTTATCCATTGCTAATGCTGAACCCAATACATTACTGCCAGTGTAAGGCAAGTTCATAAACTCTAAAGCACCTTGTACTGTGCCATCTTCACCACCTCGGCCATGCAGCGCAATAAAAACGCGATCAACATTTAAGTCTTTTAATTCCCACAATGAACGATTTTGAGGGTCAAACGCAATCGCATCAATGCCACAGGCAAGAAGTGCATTAAGGACTGCTTGACCAGATTTTAATGACACGTCGCGCTCTGCTGAGTTTCCACCTAGCAGCACCGCTACTTTACCAAACTGGGAACTTACCTGTGTCATACTTCACCTTGCTTTAATTTTTCTATCGACATATTTGTTGCTGCTAAGTTTTTAACTAACTGACCTATGTTACCTGCACCTTGCGTAAGTACTAAATCATTATTTTGTAGGCAGTTAGCAAGTACGCCCGCAAGCTCTGAGCTTGAGGCTACATGTAATGGCTCTTTGCCACGCTGGCGCAAACTACGGCATAAACTCTTACTATCAGCGCCAACAATCGGCTCTTCGCCAGCACTGTAAACATCGAGTAATAAAAGCTGATCAACCTCAGCCAATACCTTAACAAAATCTTCGTATAAATCGCGAGTACGCGTATAACGGTGCGGCTGATACACCATCACTAAACGCTTATCAGGCCAGCCTTCTCGTGCTGCGGTGATGGTAGCGGCCACTTCTGACGGGTGATGACCATAGTCATCAACAAGCATCACGCTGCCGCGTTCATTTTCAAATTCACCGTAGTGCTGAAAACGACGGCCAATACCTTCAAAAGTATCTAAAGCCGCTAAAATTGCATGATTCGCAATATTTTGATCTTTAGCCACTGCAATCGCTGCGGTTGCATTAAGGGCATTATGTTTACCCGGCATATTCAGCTTGGCGGTTAAACTCTCACCTTGTTTATTAGTCACCGTAAATTGGCATGTGTTCGCTGTTTGGCTAAAGTCACTCATTCGATAATCAGCCTCGTGTGACTCACCATAAGTGATCACCGGACGACCAAAACGGGGGATCAATTCAGCAGCAACGTCTGAATCAATACACACCACCGCTAACCCGTAAAACGGCAGGTTATGAATGAATTCAACATAAGTATCTTTCATTTTTTCTAAACTACCGCCGTAGGTTTCCATGTGATCTTCTTCAATATTAGTGATCACCGACACCATAGGCTGTAAATGCAAAAATGAGGCATCGCTTTCATCTGCTTCGGCGATTAAAAAGTCACTTTTACCTACCTTAGCATTGCTGCCAGCACTGTTAAGCAAACCACCAATAATAAAGGTTGGATCGAGCCCTGCTTGTGCATAAATGCTCGCAATTAAGCTGGTTGTGGTCGTTTTACCATGGGTGCCCGCAATGGCGATACCGTGGCGAAAGCGCATCAGTTCAGCTAACATTTCTGCTCGACGAACCACCGGAATACGTGCAGCTTGCGCGGCTTGAATTTCAGGGTTTGTTTTATCTATTGCACTTGAAACCACCACCACATTGGCGTCTTTTACGTTATTTTCATGATGACCAATAAATACTTCAGCACCGGCTTTAATTAAACGCTCGGTCATGGCGCTATGCGCTATATCTGAACCGGTAATACGGTAACCTTCAAAAGCAAGTACTTCTGCAATGCCACCCATGCCTGCACCGCCTATTCCTACAAAGTGAATAGTTTCAATGCGACGCATCGCTGGGCGTGTATATTTTTCTTTTGCTAATGTCTGTTTCACTTATGTTCTCTTATTTGTTACTTGCTCACAGTGCATCGCTACGCTTGCTGTGGCATCTAAAATAGCCTGCTGTTTTGCTTTGGCAGCCATTTTAGTTATTAATAAAGGTTCGGCTAAATAGGGGCTTAAAAGTTCAACAATACTGCGCTGATTAAATTGCCCTTGTGGCATTAATAACGCCCCTTCTGCCATTACTAAATACTGTGCATTTGCTGTTTGGTGATCATCAACCGCATGTGGAAACGGTACAAATACCGCCATTTTACCTGCTGCAGCAATTTCACTAACCGTTAGCGCTCCGGCGCGACAAATCACAATATCGGCCCAGCTATAAGCGGTATCCATATCATCAATAAATTCAGCAACAGTTACTTGTTCATCGCCCATTTGTTGCTGCTGGTAACTTTCGCTCACACTAGCAAAGTGGCCTTTACCAGTTTGGTGCCAAACATTAATGGCACTGGTATCATTTAAGCGCTTAAATGCTTCAGGCAGTGTTTGGTTAAGTACTTGCGCACCTAGTGAGCCACCCACTACAAGCATATTGATTGGACTTGATATTTCCCGCTTAGGTATATCAACTACACTCTGACGCACAGGGTTACCCACCAGCTCAGCTTTACCACTGGCAAAAGCACTTGGAAATGCAGCTAATACGCGATTCGCAAATTTCGCTAGCCATTTATTGCTCATACCAGCTACGGCGTTTTGCTCATGAATTACCAAAGGAATACCCAGGCTTTTTGCCGCAATACCTGTTGGGCCAGTTACATACCCCCCCATAGCTAAAACGACGTCAGGGCGTTGTTGTTTTAATACCTTACGCGCTTGCAATATTGCATTAATAACCATGAATGGCGCTTTAATAAGGCGTTTTAAACCATTCCCTCGCACGCCTTTTACATCAATAAAATCAATATCTATGTTGTGCTTGGGCACGACACTGGCTTCCATTCTATCTGGGGTGCCTATCCAGCTAACTTGCCAACCTTGCTGTTTGAGATAATCAGCAACGGCAATCCCTGGAAAAATATGTCCACCTGTGCCCCCTGCTACAACGACTATTTTTTTACTCATCGCTTGGCTCCACCTGACGTGGCTTGTTTCGTTGCCATCTTAGTCTCAAAATCTACACGTAATAAAATACCGGTTGCTATGGTCATCATTAATAAACTTGAGCCACCATAAGAAATAAACGGCAAGGTTAATCCTTTGGTTGGCAAAATACCGGCACTGGCGCCCACATTAACCATGGTTTGAAACGCAAACCAAATACCAATTGCTAAGGCTAAGTAGCCTTCATATTCTTTGCCGTTTTTAAGCGCGTTTTGGCCAATTAGTAGCGCTCTAAATACTAATGTCCCTAATACCATTAAAATACTCAATACGCCCATAAAACCAAGTTCTTCAGCAATCACGGCAAAAATAAAATCGGTGTGGGCTTCCGGTAAATATTGTAATTTTTGTACACTGTTACCTAGGCCTTGGCCAAACCAATCACCTTGGCTATAAGCCATTAGTGATTGCACTAATTGATAGCCTTTACCAAAAGGGTCATCCCAAGGTTCTAAAAAGCCAACCACACGGGCCATACGATAAGGCTCTAACACAATAAGCCCAACCACCAGCGCAATACCGGTTAAAATAAGTGCAAAAAACTGCCAAAGCTTGGCACCGGCTAAAAACAACAAACCAACCGTAGTAACAAACATCACCACCACAGTCCCTAAATCGGGCTGCATTAAAATAAGTGCAGCATAAACTGCAAATACCGCTATGGGTTTAGCAAAGCCTTTTATGTTTTCTTGTACTTCACTGCGCTTACGTACTAAGTAGCCTGCGATATAACTAAAAAAGAATAACTTAGCGAGCTCGGAGGCTTGAATATTAAACGGACCTATAGGTATCCAGCGGGTCGAACCATTCACTTCACGACCGACAATAAGCACTACCAATAACAACACTAAGCCGATTAGTAATAAGTAGGGATTAGCTTTTTTCCACCACGACATAGGTACTTGAGTACTAATGCAAAATAAACAAAACGAGAGCCCTAAAAAAATACCGTGGCGGATAGTAAAATGATAAATATTGCCAAACAGCCTATCGGCCGTCGGCATTGAAGCACTAGTTACCATCACAAAGCCCACCCCTATTAGCATTAACATGCAATAAAGGAGCGGCACATCATAAAGCTGCGCCGAAGGTTTAGGAGTAAATGCCTCTTTAATATCCGCAAAAGCTATCATGGCAGCTCCTGCAATACACAATGCACAAAATCATCGCCGCGCTGCATATAGTTGTTATACATATCTATACTGGCGCAGGCTGGGGCTAATAAAACCGTATCGCCTGACGTACTTAATTGTTTAGCAAGCGCCACAGCTTCAGACATGTTAGTGGTTAAATGACCTTTAGCAGTTAGTGCCATTAGCTCTTTTGCATCTTTACCAAAGCAAATGAGGGCTTTAACGTGTTGCTCAACATAAGGTTTAAGTGCCTCTAAATCCGCGCCTTTGGCATCACCACCAGCAATAACCACTAAGTTTTGTTGTTCACCCGCTAAACTATCAATAGCGGCAATTGTTGCGCCTACATTCGTGGCTTTAGAATCATTAAAATACTTAACGCTATTAAACTCACCCACAAACTGGCAACGATGTGCCAAGCCATTAAATTGAGCTAACGCAGTTTTATAATGCGCTTTAGTTATTTCAAACGGGCTGAGTAACGCCATTACTGCCAGTGTATTTAAATAATTATGCTTACCCACAACGGCTAAGGTACTTACTGGCAAATAAGCTTCGCCCTTTACCATAAAGTGCGCTTCGTTATTATGCTGTGCTAAGTGGTAATCACCTTGTGTTTCTCCAAAACTAGCTTGTGGTGCTAACGTGCGACTCACTGGGTGGGTTTGTCTATCGCCAGCATTAATAACTAAAAGTTCAGCGCCGTTATAAATACTTAACTTTGAATCTATATAAGCTTGATAGCTATCATAGCGATCGAGATGATCTTCTGAAATATTAAGCACAGTTGCACTGCTGGCTTTTAAGCTGTCAGTGGTATCAAGTTGAAAACTCGACAGCTCCAATACAAACACATCAAAATCACCGTCAAGTAAATCCAGTACAGCTGTGCCAATATTGCCGCCCAGTGCTACTTTATAACCTGCGGTTTTTAATACTTCGTAAGCAAGGGTTACTACCGTTGATTTACCGTTTGAACCTGTTACCGCAACAACTGGTTTAGTGTTAATGCGGGCAAATAACTCAACATCACCAATTATTTCTACACCTGCATTCATTGCCTGTGCAACCGCAGAGGTTTTTAAACTTAGCCCGGGACTAATAATGATCATATCGCAAGCACTGAGCGCCGCGTTATTTAAATCACCAAAGTGAGTATTTAGATTAGCGGCATGTTGCTTGAGCCAATCAACACCGGGAGGATTTTCTCGGCTATCGACTACATTGGGCTGTATTCCTTGAGATAATAAAAAGCGCACAATGCCCAGGCCGGTTACACCGAGCCCGAGCACTGTTATTTGTTTATTTTTTATCTCGTTTAAATACTGCATTTATCGGATCTTTAATGTCGCAAGGCCAGCGAGCACCAGCACAATAGAAATTATCCAAAAGCGCACAATAACGCGTGGCTCCGGCCAACCTTTAAGTTCGTAATGGTGATGAATCGGCGCCATTCTAAAAATGCGTTGCCCACGTAATTTGTAAGAGCCGACTTGTAAAATCACCGACAGCGCCTCCATTACAAACACGCCCCCCATAATAATCAGTAACAGCTCTTGGCGTACAAGCACGGCAATAATACCTAATGCACCACCCAGTGCTAATGAGCCTACATCGCCCATAAATACTTGCGCCGGATACGTGTTAAACCATAAAAAGCCTAACCCAGCACCCACAATAGCGGTACACACCACGACCAACTCACTTGCTAGCGGCAAATGCGGAATATGCAAATAAGCCGAAAAGTTAATATTGCCAGTTAAGTAAGCAATAATGGCCAGTGCTGCAGCCACTAAAATTGTTGGCACAATAGCTAAGCCATCTAGTCCGTCGGTTAAGTTTACCGCGTTTGAGGTGCCCACTAATGCAAAATACGTGATTACGATATAAAACAGTCCTAGCTGTGGCAGTACATCTTTAAAAAATGGTACAACAAGAGATGTCTCTGTCGCTTGGGTACTGGTCATGTAAAGTGCAGTTGCTACAACCAATGCAATTACTGATTGCCAAAAATACTTCCACTTAGCAATCAGTCCTTTAGGATCTTTGCGGATCACTTTGCGGTAATCGTCAATAAAGCCAACAATCCCCAATGAGCCAATCACAAACAATGTGGCCCATACGTATTTATTAGACAAATCAGCCCATAATAATGTGCTGGTAAAAATAGCCCCTAAAATAAGTAAGCCACCCATGGTCGGCGTACCCGATTTAGATAGGTGCGATTGCGGACCATCATCACGTACTGTTTGCCCTATTTGCATGCGTTGCAGCGCACGAATTAACTTAGGACCAAAATACAACGACATCATTAACGCGGTTAAAATACCTAAAATGGCACGCAGGGTTAAATACGAAAAAACATTAAAGCCACTATAATATTGAGTTAAATACTCAGCCAGCCAAACTAACATGATGATACTCCATTGATGGCTTGTTGCTGGCCATTAACTAAATCGGTTACTAAAAGCTCCATGCGAGAACTGCGTGATCCTTTCACGACAAGGGTAATTTTTTTATCTACTTTGCTAATGCTGTTTTGAATTTGCTGCAGCATTTGCTCACGGTTTGAGAAATGACGATTTGGCAGCTCAAATACATCGCTGGCACACTTACTTAATACACCGAGTGTAAATAACTCATCAATCCCTTGCGCTAATGCGTATTCACCCACTTCTTGGTGATATTTACGAGCATCTTCACCAAGCTCCCCCATATCACCGAGAGCCAAAATACGATGACCTTGAATATCGCTAAGTAAATCAATCGCCGCTTTTACCGATTTAACGTTGGCATTATAAGTATCATCAATAATGGTGAGTGAATCACTAGCTTCAATCAGGTTAACCCGCCCTTTAACTTCACCCATGGTCGCTAAGGCGCTGGCAATTTCATCAAGTGACACGTCAAACTCACTAGTTAATGCCGCAGCAATAAGCGCGTTGCTAATATTATGCTTGCCTGGCAATGCTAACGTAACCGGTACTCTGTGTTGTTTGGTACATAACGTAAAGCTTGCTCGAGCTTGTGCATCTAGGCTGATATCCTCAGCCCAAATATCCAGTTTTTCATTGCTAGAAAAACATTTAACCTTTCGCGCTGCTAATTTATCAAGCCAATACTGACTAAACTCGCTATCGCAATTAACAATGGCAATGCCATCGTCTTTTAAACCATCGTAAATTTCGCCTTTGGCTTGTGCTACCCCTTGCAGGCTACCAAAACCTTCTAAATGCGCCGCCGCAACATTACATACCACGGCAACATCTGGTTTGGTCATGGCGGTAGTGTAGGCAATTTCACCAATATGGTTTGCACCGAGCTCAATAACCGCATAACGGTGCTGTGGCTCTAATCTTAATAAGGTAAGAGGCACGCCAATATCATTATTGAAGTTGCCTTTAGTCGCTAAAACATCCCCTTTACTTGATAAAATAGCGGCACACATTTCTTTAACTGTGGTTTTACCTACACTGCCAGTAATAGCGATAGTTTTAGGTGCAACTTGCGCCATAACCGCTGTACCAATTGTGCCTAATGCAATACGGGTATCGGCAACTACAAATTGAGCAATGTCGGTATCAACAGCGTGATCGACAATGACTCCAATAGCACCTTTTTGTTTTGCTTGCTCAATAAACTTATGACCATCAAAGTTAGGGCCTTTAAGTGCCAAAAACACTTCACCATCACATAAAGTACGGGTATCGGTGTTTATATTTATTACTTGACGATTATCACCTTGATAATCGGTTGCTAGCACATTAGCTAGCCAATCAAAATCCATTGGGATCATGCTTGAGACCCTCTTACTGCTTGTTTTAATTGTTGTTGTACAAATTGGCGGTCGCAAAAATCAATGCGTTTGTTACCTATAATTTGATAATCTTCATGCCCTTTACCGGCAATTAAAATAACCTCACCGGCTTTTGCGTTATCTATAGCAAATTGTATCGCAGCACCCCGGTCGGCCTCTAAATGGGCGTTTTGTGGGTGCGTTAATCCTGCAGCTACATCATTAATAATTTCATTGGGATCTTCAGAGCGCGGGTTATCACTGGTAATGATCACTTTGTCTGCAAACTGCTCAGCGGCTTGTGCCATTAGTACACGTTTACCTTTATCTCTGTCGCCGCCGCAACCAAATACACAACTTACTCCACCTGGTACATGTTGTTGCAGCGCTTGTAACGCTAGTGCGAGTGCATCAGGCGTATGTGCATAATCAACTACGCAAGTAGGCATATTTGGCGCTGTAAATGCTTGCATTCTGCCTGCTACAGGTTGCAAATACTCACACCCTGCTACTAATTGCGCCAATGGATAACCCAGTGCTAATAATGTGGCTAAAGCAGCGGTCAAATTATACAGATTAAATTCACCATATAACGGTGACTTTATGGCAGTGTCACCCCAACTTGTAGTTAATTGCGCCGAAATACCGGTTGCTGAATAGCTAACATCAGAAAAATACACAAACTGAGCGTTTTTAGGGGCTAAGTTTTTACGGCCATAACAAATTAGTTTATTAAAGCTATATTTTTCAATCCATTGCTCTGCTTGTCCGTCATCTTGGTTAAGAATGACATTGGCAGCATCAAAATCACGAAACAGCATCAATTTGGCATCACCGTAACTATCCATGTCACCATGATAATCTAGATGATCGCGAGATAGGTTAGTAAATACCGCCGCTTTGAAATGGCACTGATCAACACGGTGCTGTACCAATCCATGCGATGATACTTCCATCGCTACTAAACGATGTTGCTGCTCTTTTAAGTCACTTAAAATATGCTGTAAATCCACACTCGAGGGCGTGGTATTTTGCAGCGGTGTTAACTTATCTGGATGGCCATAACCGAGCGTGCCTATAATTGCGGCTTGGGTATGACAAAACTGTGCTAAATGAGCAATCATTGCTGTAGTAGTCGACTTACCATTGGTACCTGTTACGCCAACTAAATCTAATTCTAGGCTCGGTTGCTGGTAAAATTTACTCGCTAATACAGGCAACTTCTTATTTAATTCTGAGACTAAATAAAGCGGCTCAAAATCACTTTCAAACTCACACAGTCTGTCGGCAATAATTGCACTGGCACCATTCTCAATTGCTTTATCAATAAACTGTCCGCCATCAAGCTGATGACCTTTTATTGCCACAAACACATCACCCGGTTTTACATCGCGGCTGTCTAAACGCAACTCGTTTACCATTAAACGTGCTGCATCTATTTCTAAATATTTTAAAATTGTGTGTAAATCACGCACCATCATCTTTGCCCTTCACGTATGCCACCGAGTCTTTATCTGGGGCAACGTTTAAAATTCTTAATGAATTAGAGATTATTTCTGCAAACGCCGGACCTGCCGTTGCGCCACCGTAATAAACATCTCCACCGGGCTCGTTGATTAATACCACAACGGCTAATCGCGGATTACTCGCAGGGGCAATGCCCGCAAAATAACCTACATATTCGTCACCATAACCACCTGCAGCGGCCTTTTTAGAAGTACCTGTTTTACCAGCTGCACGGTAGCCATCAACTTTAATACGGCGTGCGGTACCACCTTCTTCAAATACGCTTTCCATCATATGAACTACAGCTTCAACATCTTGTTGCTGAAAAACACGTTCACCTTCAGGTATAGAGTCTTGCTTTAGTACAGTGAGTGGGCGGTTCACCCCACCCGCGCCTAACATGGCGTAAAAACGAGCCATTTGCGCGGTACTCACGGCAATATTGTAACCAAACGAAAGTGCGGCAATTTCGTGATCTGACCAACGACGATTTGGGTAAAATAAACCACTACTTTCCCCGACCATGCCGGTACCACTATCACTACCAAAACCCACCTTTTGGTAAAGACCTACAAAATAGTCTTTGGGTACGGTTTGGCTTATTTTCGTTACGCCCATATTACTGGAGTACTTTAAAATTTCGCGCAGCGTCATTTCACCATGATTACGGGTATCTTGTACTAAGCTTCCCCCTAAACGCATCCAGCCTGGGTAGGTATCAACTTTGTCATCCGGTTGGATTGTGCCGTAGTCTAATCCAGCTAAAATGGCTAGAGGCTTAACGGTTGAGCCGGGTTCAAACAAATCGGTAATTGCACGGTTACGACGTTTATGAGGAGCCGCACCGCTTAAATTGTTAGGATTAAATGAAGGACTATTTACCATAGCCAAAACTTCACCAGTTTTAACATCAACCACCATGGCTGAACCTGAAGTGGCCTTGTAAGTTAATACCGCTGATTTAACCGCTTTGTAGGCAATCGCCTGAATACGCTGATCAATACTCAGTTGAATACTCTCAGGCTCCACTCGCTCGCGCTCATCAAGCACTTCAACTTCACGTCCTTGGGCATCTTTTCGAATCGTACGTCGGCCTTCTTCACCTGTGAGTGCATTTTCGTAAAGCTTTTCTATGCCTTCAATGCCTTTGCCATCGATATTAGTAAAACCAATGATATGCGCACTGACCTCACCGGCAGGGTAATAGCGTTTTGATTCATCTAATAGATGAATACCTGGTAGGCGTAAATCGCCAATATAATTAGCAACAGCCGGAGTAACTTGGCGTTTTAAGTAAACAAAGCGACGAGTAGGATCATCAAGTAGTCGGGTATTAATTTTGCTCGGTTCAATGCGCAGTACATCGGCTAGTTCACGCCAGCGCAAATCGTTTTTATAATACAGGGCGGTACGCTTGTTTAGCTCAGCGACATTTTCACGCAGAGTTTGCTGATCTTCACCATTTTTACGGGCTTGTCTGAGCACTTTGCTCACCAGTGATTTATGCAAAGCTTTAGGATCTGCATACACACTGACTACAGGCACACTAACAGCTAACTCTTTACCGTTACGATCGAAGATCATACCGCGTTGCACATGCAATTTTTCAACACGTACCGTACGCTTGTCACTTTCGGAGCGAGCCTTATCGGGTTCAATTACTTGCAAATATGCGGCGCGCGATACCAAAGTCACAAACACTAAAAAAATCACCGCGCACACTAAAATAAAGCGCCATGCGATTAGGTTGTTGACTGGTTTTTTGCCTCGCGTTCTCATTGTAATATAATTACCTGCTCATCTTGGCTGGTTGGCCGCTTCATTTCTAATTGTGACGTTGCCACTTCTTCAATGCGTGCATGTTGCGAATAAAATTCTTCTTCCACTAAAAAATAACGCCACTCTAAATCCAATTCATCACGCTCTTGCAGTAACGAATCTTGCTCAATTAATTGCGCACGAGATAAATGAGTTACCTGCACCACGCTCAAACTTGACGCGAATATCACAACCAACAAGGCCAAGGTGATCTTGTTCGCACCTAGGCCTTTAATTATTTCAATAAATAGATTGGGTTGGCGATAACTCGCTTTTTTACTCATCCCAACCTCTGTGCAATCCTTAGTACTGAGCTACGAGAGCGTGGATTGCGAGCCACTTCATCAGCACTTGGTTTAATAGCTTTACCCACTGCTTTTAACGTCAGGTTTTTATTTATTTGTGCGTCGGTTAAAGGCAGACCTCTGGGTATCGCTTCTCCCTTACTCTGTTTTTTAATAAATTGTTTTACAATGCGATCTTCTAAAGAGTGAAAAGAAATAACAACTAAGCGACCACCCGGCTTAAGAACTTTAATCGCCGCTTGTAGTGCGGTTTGAATTTCCTCTAACTCGCTATTGATATAAATACGAATTGCCTGAAACGTGCGCGTTGCAGGATGTTTAAACTTATCTTTAACAGGTACTGCTTCATCAACTAAATCTGCGAGCTGTTTAGTGGTAGTGATTGGCGTATGTTCACGCACTTCCAATATCTTGTGCGCAATGCGCTTACCAAATTTTTCTTCACCTAGCTTTTTGATCACATGGGTAATGTCATCTAGTTCCGCCTCAGCTAACCACTGCGCAGCGCTACGGCCTGTGCTTGGATCCATTCGCATATCAAGCGGGCCGTCTTTCATAAAACTAAAGCCACGAGCGGCATCATCTAACTGCGGTGACGACACACCAATATCAAGTAAAATGCCATCAACTTTACCAATTAGATCGTTTTGCTCAGCAACTTCGTATAACTTTGAGAACCGTGAGTGAGCAATCGAAAAACGTGAATCATCGGCAAACTTTTCTGCTGACTTTATAGCTTGTGGATCTTGATCAATAGCCTGCAAGCGACCAGCGTCGCCCAAGCGCGCTAATATTTGCCCTGAATGTCCGCCACGTCCAAAGGTGCCATCCATATAAATGCCGTCTGGCTTAATTGCAAGTGCATCTATGGTTTCTTCCATTAATACGGATACGTGTTCAAATTGCGCTGTCATTAGCTATTTTTTGCCTTTTTGTTTTGCTGCTAGAGGGTAAAGTTATCTAAATCGTCATTCGGTTCAAATTCACCAAGCCTTTCAAGCTCAGTGTCTTGGCGCATTTGTTCGTGCCAACGCGCCTCATCCCAAATCTCAAATTTATTCATTAAGCCCACCAGCATAATTTTTTTGCCAAGTTCTGCATGTGAGCGCAAAGAAGGCGCCAGCAAAATTCGACCGTTTTTATCAAGCTGATACTCTGTCGCATTACCTAACAACATACGTTGCATCCGTCGCGCTCTGGGATTCATATTAGATATTTTTGCTAAACGGCTTTCTATTTCTAACCATTCAGCAAGGGGGTATAACCAAAGGCAAGGCTCATTGAGTGCAACAGTGCAAATAACCGTTCCCTGATCTTCAGACAATAGCGTGTCTCGGTACTTTGTTGGTACCGCAAAACGTCCTTTATCATCCAAACTCAGTGAACTTGCGCCACGAAACATAAAAAGCCTATTGTAAAATTATTTTAATCAACTTTTTGATTAACCCGATCCAGTTTGATCCACTAAACACCACTTTTTACCACAGTGCTCCAGTTTAGGGCTTGACAAGCCTTTTTGTCAAGTAAGTCACCCAGCTTTAGCGCCCCGCGAAGCCTGAAAAAATAAGGCTCAGATTAAAGCGATTGAATTGTTTAGTAAAAAATCTGATCAGCCAGTAAAAAATTTTTTATCGTTTTTTTTATTAGCTTGCCGGCATTATTTGCTTAATGAATAAACAGTGAATAATTACAATTTATTTAGGGTGTGTAGGGCTTTGTTTATTCGAACTAGGTGCAACTAAATCGTGACCTGAAATGTATATCCGAGTAAGCAAAGGAAAAATCAACCTCGAATGATCAAAACGCCTTAGTTTGTAAAAATTACAAACTGTTGTCGCAATAGTTACAGCTATAAACCTACTAAAAATTAGTAAATAAAATACAATCCATAAAAAACAATGAGTTAAAAACTGGTTTAATCATTGCACCTTAATAATTACTTTTAAAAAACTATTAAGGATTGATTATGGCTACGGCAACTAAGAGCAAAACTGCTATTGATGCAAAACAAGAGATTGAGGCCCCGTTAACAGATAAGGCAACATCAGCTGCGCATGACGCAGTAGATGCATTATCGAGTAAAGCGGCGGTAGCTGAAAATGGCGTTCGTAAAGGAGCAAGCAGCTCAGCAGAAACACTTAATGAGAAACAATTAGCAGCTCGCGAGAAGTTAGAAGAATGTACTTCTAAGACTCGTCAACTCGCATCAGAAAACCCATTAGCAACGGCTGGTCTTGCATTTGCTGCTGGTATGTTAGTTACTGCACTATTTCGTCGTAAGTAATACTAATGCAAAACCTACATTCAACATCAAGTGAATCACAATCGACAGATTCGCAGTCATCGGCAAAACATGCCGATGACTGGCAAGATCATATTGCAAAGCTTGCTGATTATGCAGCACAGCTCAAGGATGATTATCATCAACAAGGAAAGTTGACGCATCAGCTTGCTATAGCTGAATGGAAATTGTCGTTAAGATCCTTAGCACTGATCACTATCCTACTTGGATGTTTTGCCAGTGGCTTGGTGTTACTGTGGGTCGGGTTTTTAGGTATTGTAGGCTTTGCGACTTTTGACTTATTTAGCTCGATTTGGCTGGGCATTACTGTAGTGATCAGCCTACAAATTTTATGTTTAATTTGGCTGTGGCGAAACGCAGTTTATCTAAGCAAAAAAATTGGCTTTACTAAAACGCTAAATAGTCTAAAGCAGCTGTTTAAATTATAAGGCATACACTATTATGTTAATCAATTATTTGATCAACTCACCGAATGCTCGAGTGCAACAGCTACACAAAGAAGTCGTGATGCGATCTGAGCTAAAGCGTCAGCACCTTACGGCAATAAAATATCGAGCCAAACGTTTTGCCGCAACAAAAGTGGGGCTCCTTAGTGCTTTTACCGCAGGCGCGGTTGTGGAGTCGGCAAAGGGAGACACCAACATGGTAAAAAAATACAGTTGGTTATTAAAACTACTCGCTTAAAATTCACTCCTACATTAAATCGTCACGACAGTGAGCCAAAATAACCGTTTTGATAATCGCTAACCGCTTGGCGAATTTCAGCTTCAGTGGTCATTACAAACGGCCCCATATGTGCAATTGGCTGATTAAGCGGATCACCTGCTAAAATCAGAACACCTGCTGCTTTTTCGGCACGTATGCAAATATCACTCGATGGCTCAACAATAAGTAATTTTCCTGCATCAAAGGCTTCACCTTGCGCTGATTCTAATGACCCAGTGTGTATGTAAATCATCACTTTTTGCTGTTTTAGTGCTGGTAGATAAAGCTCCTTACCTGCAGGCAAAGCCACATCGGCTATAGCACCATTAGCAGCTAAGTTTTGTAAGCTTGAAGCCAATTGCTGTGATTCAAATTGCCATGTCCCTGCTAGCGCTTTAAGACTAATACCTTGCTGATTAGTAAAACTCGGTGCTGGATGCTCTGTGGTATCCTGGTATTGCGGCTCACGCATTTTGTCAGCGCTTGGCATATTGAGCCAAATTTGAAAGCCATGTAAGCCTTGTTCAGCATCAGCAAGTGGCATTTCACTGTGCATAACACCACTACCGGTGCTCATCCATTGCACGTCACCGGCGCGAATCGCTTCTGTGTTACCCATTTGATCTTTATGCTCAAATCCTCCTTTTAAAATATAGGTAAAAGTTTCGATACCGCGATGAGGGTGAGGAGGAAAACCACCAATATAGTCACTCTCATCATCAGATTTAAGCTCATCAATCATTAAAAATGGGTCTAAATATTTACCATCAAATCCTGGAATACGACGGATATTGACGCCATCCCCATCTTGGGTAGCATAAGCAGTTAAAACTTTGGTTATTTTCATTTTTTGTCCCGGGTCTGTTGACCTTTCAAGGTTAAATTTGCAGCAGTCTGTTTGGTATTTAGGCAAGGCAGCGTCTATGTGGTGTGGTTATTCCCCATAAATAGACGATAACGCAGCATCAATGCCAAACAGGCGCTGCCCGAAGGGTTCTGCCTAGGGGCGATTTACTCTTTGTTGCCTACATGGATGTAGGTAAGGGGCGTG
>Ga0209121_10000047_pt1 | contig 109402 bp, 111 predicted proteins | sample Cruoilmetagenom3_FD_187292 | JGI IMG/M metagenome (GOLD analysis project Ga0209121, IMG submission 187292) | Oil polluted marine microbial communities from Coal Oil Point, Santa Barbara, California, USA - Sample 3 (SPAdes) (version 2) | ecosystem: Environmental > Aquatic > Marine > Oil seeps ...
GGGGTAAAATTTGAATAAGAAAATCTTTTTTGTTTTTATGATTTTATTAATAGGATCAATATCTGAGATCAAAGCACAAGAAGTGCAGGTTCCAATCGATGAAGAAGGGAAGATTAAAGTCATTGATAGAGAGCTTGAAAGGGAGTTAAATCTCTTCCCTGAATATGAAAACTTTCAGAAAGCCTGGATATTTAAAGTTTCTGATACTCTCTATACTCTTGAAGTTTTCTATCAATCAAAAGGAGAATTATTAAAATCCAGATTCCTTCTTTCAAAAGAAAAATTTGATAATTTTCGCCACAAAGTAACCCAGCGAAAAAAAGCTCTCTTCCCCAGAATGGCACTCAATCAGGAAGGGCGAGTGGAATTACTTGTTGGCACAACTGTTTTGTCATTAGGTTATTATGGATGGGCAGTCCCTCTTATATGTGATGTGGAAGATTCTAAAGAACTGGTTGCTCTATATATGTTAACAGGAGGTAGTGGTTTCTTTATTCCGTTCTGGATGACAGAGAACATTCCAGTGAGTTATGCAGAATCTCGCCTAAGTGTGTATGGAGGAACACGAGGAATTCTGCATGGGATACTTTTTTCTAATCTTTTTTATGGAAAAGGAGTAGAAGAGCGAAGAGCAGTCGCAGCAGGTATGGTTGGCAGTCTACTTGAGGGAACAACTGGTTTTGTGATTGCGCATAAATTTAAGATGAGTTCGGGAATAGCTGAAGTGATTTCTGTTGGAGGGGATTTTGGTCTTGGAATTGGATGGGGAACAACTATTTTAGCTGACTTTTCCAATGAATCTCGTCCTTCAGCGCTCATTAAGTTATTAGGTTCTGCTGGGGGGCTTTTTTTCGGGAAAATTCTATCGAATACACAAGAATATACAAAGGGTGACGCTGGTGTCCTTCGAGCAATGGGTCTTCTTGGAGCTTATACTCCACTGGCAATAGTTGATGCTTTAGAGGTAGATAACGACAAGATTTATACTGCTGTATCTATGGTGGGTTCTTTAATCGGTCTTGGTTTGGGTAATAACATTGTAAAAGGAAAAGACTTTACAACCGCTCAAGGTTCTCTTGTAACCCTCAGTAGTTTTGCCGGAGGATTGTTTGGCGCGGGTTTAGGCTATGTTGCTTCCGGAAGTATTTCTGGAGTTAGACTGAGCACTCTCCTTTTTACCTCCAGTGCTTTCGGTGCAGCAGGAGGTTTCTGGCTTTCCTATAAGACGTTCAGAAAAACTGCCAAAATTCCCGAAGAAAGTTCTTCATGGAATATAGATCTAAGGCCTATGAATTTAATCGCTTTAGCAATGGGGAAAGGAAAAAATTCTGCAATGACTTTCCCAATCCTTGAAGTAAATTATCCTTTTTAATTTCATAAAACACACCTTCCCAATAAGTCCTTGACTTTGGAAATTTAGAGTATAGATTAAAAAAGATAAATATCGGAAAAGGAGGTTCAATGAGTTTAATGTCAATCTTGGTTAAAGGTGGATGGACAATGGTTGCTATTGGTATAGCTCTCTTTGTGGGTCTTTATTTCGCGATAGAGCGTTTTATCTATTTCAAGCGGGTCCAGAGCCCCACTGACGACTTTATAAAGAGAGCTCGCGCATGGCTCAATGAGGGAAATCCCGAGGAAGCTGTAAAGGAGATAAAGGATTACGATACGCCTGTATCAAGAGTTATGATTAAGGGGCTAATGTCAGGTAAGTCGGGCGCAATGGATGCTCAGGTGTCCAGTGAGTTGAAAAAGTTAGAGAGTGGTTTAGGAGTTGTTGCCTCTATGGGTTCTATTGCTCCGATGCTTGGTTTCTTTGGAACAGTCCTCGGTATGATAAAGGCTTTTATGCAGATTGAGATTCTCGGGGGTGGTGTTAATCCATCCAGACTGGCTGGTGGGATATGGGAGGCTCTGGTGACCACAGCTGCTGGACTCGCAGTTGGGATTATCTTCCTCATTTTGTATAATTCTCTTTCTGACAGGTTGAATGGTATTGTGAACGATATGAACAGAGTGAAGTCTGAGTTATCAATGCTCATGGAAGAATAGTTATGGATATTAAATCAAGGTTTAAAAGGAAGATAACATTTCCTGTAATCTCAATGGCTGACATTGTCCTTCTACTCTTGATATTCTTCCTTCTGACTTCCTCTTATCTTGTCCAACCAGGGATAAAGGTTCTTCTACCACGGACTTCCACAAAAGAGGCTCTAACTCAAAAGAGGGTAACCATAACGATAACAAAGAGCGGTGCTGTCTATCTGGAAGATAAACCAATTGATATTTCAAGACTTCCATATCTACTTGAAGGTGCAGAGAATAAAATAATACTCATCAAGGCTGATCGAGATGTTACAATAGATATGACAGTTAGGGTGATGGAGATGGCCAAAAAAGGTGGGGCAAGCAAGTTTGTCATTGCCACAACTCCAGAGCTTCAATGAATAGGAAGACAATTTCTCTTATCTGGACAATTATAATATATGGAGGTCTCATCGGTCTTTTTCTCTGGATTTCTGTTGATATAAAGGCTAAGAAAGATGAATTTGTGATGGTTGGATTCCAGAAGGTAGAAAACAGGGTGACAAAGGGTCTTCTTACCAGCTCGGGAGGGTCTGAAGGCGTATTCTCCCCTTTTGGTGATGTTCCGATTCAGTTGGAGAAAACAAAAAAGAGTTTAAACCCGCTCGAGAAACCTTCTTATAAGGGAGGAGAGTTATTAAGGAGAGGGGAAGGGAATGGAAAATTTAAGTTAATAGGAGAACTTTCCAAAAGAGAACTGATACATTTTGAAAAGCCAAAATATCCAACAGGAGCGAATGCGAACACGGAGGTGAAACTACAAATTTCTGCAAATCCTGATGGTACAATAAAGACTATAGATATCCTTAAGACCGGTGGTCTTCTCTTTGATCAAAGTGCGATACAGGCTGTTAGAGAATGGCGTTTCCAGCCTCTTCCTCCCTTTGCCGAGCAGAAAGTCCAGTCGGGAATCGTAACTATATACTTTGAAATAAAATGAACCTTCTCTTAACCCTATAACCTTAATGACATAGGGAAGACTCACTCTAAATGCTCTGGTAGGAAAATTATGATTACTGAAAATTTCAGGGTTTCCTGTAAGGAGTTTGAGGGGCCTCTGGATCTTCTCTTATACCTTGTGAGGAAGCAGGAAGTTGCAATTCGTGATATTTCTCTATCAAGAATTACAAGTGAGTATTTTCTCTTTATTAAAGATCTTAAAGAAATAGATTTTAATGGAGCCGGTGAATTTATAAGATATGCTGCAACCCTTCTTGCGATTAAAGCGAGGGAGATATCCAAAGAAGATATTGGTGAAGGAGAGGAAGAAGAATTAGAAACAAAGGAATCCCTTATTCAGAGGTTGGAAGAATACAAAAAATTCAAGGGGCTTGGTCTATACTTGAAGAAAAAACTTGAATTTGCGAATACAAAGTTCGAAAGACCCTCTTTTGATTTAGAAAAAAGGGTAGATATCTCTTTAGATGAATTAAAAGAGATTCTTGAATCGATAAAGAAGCAACAACCCATCATTCTCCCAACGACTATTTTATTCCATATTGATGACCTTATCGATAAATTATTGAAGAGTTTGAAAAAATCCAGAGAATTTTTTTTGTCCAAAATCGTAAAAGATTCTAAAAGCACGGAAAAAGTGGGGTTGTTCTTTGCCCTCTTGGAAATAATACGGAGGGGCAAAGCCAGAGCTATTCAAAAGGAACCCTTCGGAGAGATATTGGTGAAAAGGAGATGAATGTCAATTTTAATTCCCTTTAAAAGAATACAAACCAAAGACTTCTTTTGATGCGAGAATAGAGTTGTGGGAGAATACAAAGTGAAACTGGATGGGATAAAAGAAATGCCTCCTCCTTCATGCAGAGTCAATGCCTATGTAAAACTCAATGGGGAGAAGATAATCCTTAAAAAGTGGGTATTGGCAAAAGAATAAGAATCGATAGAGGTCTCCTCTTTTTTCCCATTTTACTTATTGGTATAGGGATAGCTCTTCAGTACAGTGCCAATTACCCGGGTGATCAAGCTTTCTTCTATAAACATCTAATATGGATAGCCATCTCTATCCCTTTTGGTTTTTTCGTTTTTCTCTACCCACTCAAGAGGATAAAAGATTTTGCTTCATTACTCTACGTTATTGGCATCCTTCTTTTAATTATTGTTCTATTTTTACCTAACAGCAATGGTCGTTGGATTAAGTTGGAAGCTCTACAATTTCAACCATCTGAATTAATGAAGGTTTTCTTCATTGTTTTTTTAGCGAAGTTCTTTACCAAATTTGATGATAAGAAAGTTTATTTCCCGGATCTTATACTTCCAATTCTATTTACCGCTTTTCCTATGATATTGGTTTTTCTTGAACCTGATATCGGAACCTCTGCTATTTTCTTTCTTATTTTCCTGGGAATGATGGGTTCTCTTAATATATCACCTCTCAGGTATTTTTTATATATCTCCCCTTTTCTTTCACTTTTATGCGGTTTTAATCTAATATCCTGGATTGTCTTTATGATACTTCTTATTGTTGCTCTAATAATTTCCGATCTAAAATTCAGACATTCTATTGCTCTATTTCTCTTGAACATAATGTTTGGAGCGTTTACACCGATTCTTGGGAATTTCCTTAAACCCTATCAGAAGGATAGGCTTACGAGCTTTCTAAATCCCTCTTGGGACCCAACCGGGGCTGGTTGGCATCTTCTCCAATCCAAGATATCCATTGGGTCTGGTGGTTTTTTAGGGAAGGGGTACCTTAATGGAATAATAAAGAATCTCGGATTCTTACCTCAGACAAGGACCGATTTTATCTTTGCCGTTTTGGGCGAGGAATTCGGTTTTCTCGGGACATTTTTTGTCCTTCTAATATTTGCTCTCTTTCTTTGGAGAATTCTTTTTGTTGCAGAAACCACCGATCAACCGTTTGGGAGATATCTCGGAATTGGAATATTCTTTTACTTTTTATCTCAGATTGCGGTCAACATTGGAATGACTGTAGGTCTACTTCCAGTTGTTGGTCTACCTTTGCCATTCTTAAGTTATGGGGGAACATCCATGTTTGTTTCCACTATTTTCATTGCCTTACTTCTTTCTATGAGGAGTGAAACCCATGCTTAGGATTCTTCAGAATATTGCCGACTTTATATTTCCTCCGCTCTGTGCTATATGTGGTAACGATTTAGATGGAGAGAAAGTCGTTTGCAAGGAGTGTTTTGGAAAGGTTCACTTTGTGTCTAACAGTCAATGCCGGATTTGCGGTAAACCTATAAAGTCTGGAACCATTTGTAAAAGTTGCAGGGAGAATTTACCTTCCTTTAATTTTGTTATCGGATGCGGTAGTTATGTGCCTCCCCTATCCAATATAATAAAACTTTACAAATACAACCGACGTCTTTCTCTATCAGAGCGTCTCGCAAGGTTGCTCTATTCATCATATCAAACAAGAGGAGATGTTAAGGGAATAAAATTGGTAACGTGGGTTCCTATGCGAAGAGCTAAGATTCGAGAAAGAGGCTATAATCAAAGTAGAATCCTTGCTCGGGAATTCACATTTATTGCGGGCCTTAAGAGTGTTAAACTCCTAAGGAAGGTAAAAAATATTCAATCCCAAACTAAGTTGTCCAGTTGTGAGAGATTGGTAAATGTTCGAGGAGCCTTCAGGGTAGACTATGAGATTCTTAATGCCCTGGATAGTGATTTAAAAAAAGAGGTTATACTTATTGATGATGTTCTTACAACAGGAGCTACATTAAACGAATGTTCAAAAGTATTAAAAAAAGCAGGTTTCTCGAGAGTTATAGGACTCGTCTCCGCTATTTCTCCCTGACGAGACGAGCAAATTGAGATTTTTTGCGAATTGCTTTGTTCTTATGTATTACACCTTTTTTTACTGCTTTATCAACCAGAGAATAACCAACTTTTAAGAGTTCCCTTGCCTTCTCGGGATCCGATTCTCCTTTAATAATGGTTGTTATGTTCTTAAGCCTTGTTTTTATCCCTTTATTTCTTTTTCTTCTCATCTCTGCAATCTTAACCCTCTTTTTTGCTGATTTTATATTTGGCAAATAACCTCCTTTTTTAAAAGGCGGCACCCGGATTCGAACCGGGGTATATCGGTTTTGCAGACCGACGCCTTCCCTCTTGGCTATACCGCCAGAAAAGAGCGGGAAACGGGATTTGAACCCGCGACTTTCACCTTGGCAAAGTGACGCTCTCCCACTGAGCTATTCCCGCTTTGAAATAATTATATTTTTCATCTCTATTTTGTCAAGAGGGACAATTCCTTGACAGTTTCTTAAAACTTGTTTATCAATTAATAATGAAGCGAGTCACAAAAATATCTGATAGGGTGTATTTTTACAATAGAGGTATTCCTTCCTCCAATACCACACTTATAAGAGGGGAGGTGAATATCTTGATTGACCCTGGTTACAATCCCAGAGGAGAAGTTCGTTCCCTTTTTCCTCTACTCAGTGAAGTAGGAATCAGTGTCCATGATATCCATGAAATATGGTTTACACATAATCATCCCGATCATACGCAGATGGCTTATTATCTTCTGCAAGAAAATGATAAGAAAGTGGTCTCTCATCCAATTACAAAGAGAGTTCTTGAGACAGAACCTCCTCTTTCCGGGTTAATCGAGATGGAAAAAGAAATGATTCGCCCAATACTAAATCGATTGTATCCAGGCCGATTGGGGAAAATAAGGAGTCTTGAAAGTTTGCTTTTCCATTCAATAAGACTCTATGGGAAACCTCTTTCTATTGGGGCGCATTCAATCAAGGTCAACGATTGCTTTACCAATGGAGAAAAAAGATATGGAATAAAGGTGCTGTTTCTTCCAGGGCATTCACCGGATGAAGTTGGATTTTTTCTTGATTCAACTCTTATAACCGGGGACCTTATTGCGACTTTCAATTTCAAGCGACCCGCTGTTCTCAATATCCCCTCATCAGATATTGATGATGCAATACAATCCATCGAGAAGATTCTGAACATTTCTCCTGAATGGATTCTGCCAGGTCATGGAAACTGTTCAAAGATTGATCGAAGCTCTATAAATGAAATATACAGGAGAACTATTGATTTAAGGAAATATGGAATATCCCTTATCAAAAGGACGCACTCTTTTTTCCATTATGCCTTTGGGTTGCAGAAAGCTTTGCCCTTAACAGTTAGGCTCCAGGAGAGGTTGGCTCTTATCCCCATAATCTATAAAAGTTATTTAAAGGAATTAGATATAGAAAGGTCTTCCTGAATAGAAGATTTTTTCAAAACCTTCTTTTTCTATCCTTATTCCTCCATCCAATTGGATTCCCATTACACGACCTTTAAATGTTTCCTTCGGTCCAACAATTCCAACCATTCTACCGATATCCTGATTTAAACTGAGATATCTTACATATATCCTTTCGAGTTCATTTCTTCCTATATCAATCCTTTTGATTATCTCTCTTGCTACTTCTTCAATAGGGAGATTTTTTTTAATAACCTCTTTTGCAGTTATTATCTTGCTATGCAAAAAATCAGGGAAATCTGAATTCTTCACATTTAGATTTAAGCCAATTCCTACAACTAATCCATCTTGGGCTTTTTCAATAAGAACACCCCCTATCTTCTTTGAATTTACAATTATATCATTTGGCCATTTCAGATGAACCTCTAACCCATAATTTTCTAAAGTCTCTGCAGTTGCCACAGAACTAACAAGAGAAAGAGACCCTCTACTCCCCGGGAACTTTTCTATCATTAAAGATAGCCATAGACCTCCCGGAGGTGAAAACCATCTATTGGAACCCCTTCCTTTCCCTGCAGTTTGAGTAATAGCGATTACTGAATCGAGATCAGAGAGTCTCTTTCTGTTCTTTTTAATCCACTCGTTTGTGGAATCAACTTCTTCTAATTTTATAATTTTTGGCATTTACTATTGATAAAAATATCATAAAAAAAGTCAACCTCAATTTTACCCCTTGACATCCTTCTTCTTGCATTTTAATATAGATATGCCAGTCGCACTAAGCGGGGTGCTAGCGGTACCCTTAACCTGTAATCCGCTATAGCAGGGCTGAAAGCTTGCATGAATTTATTTTCTTTTATTATGGGCTTCTGAAGAGGGCGATGAAGTTTGGGTCCTTCATAGAGTTAAACTTTGGACCCCGTCAGGTCCGGAAGGAAGCAGCGGTAAGAAGATTTTATCTCTGATGAAGGGGTGCCTGAATGGAGTTTTTCTTTGGGTGAACCGATAAAATAAAGTAGGTGAAGCAAGTTGTGCGACTGGTGGAAAACAAAATATGGGATATTTAGTTTTAACGCGAAAATATAGGCCACAGAATTTCAATGAAGTCATAGGACAACAACATGTTACTAGGACCTTAATGTCAGCTCTGAAGGATGGAAGAGTTGGGCATTCCTATCTATTTGCAGGTCCAAGGGGCGTGGGGAAAACATCTGTCGCACGCATCCTGGCTAAAGCTGTAAATTGCGAAAAAGGCGTGATGCAGAATCCCTGCAATGAATGTGGAACCTGCAAGGCGATCACAAAGGGAAATTCAGTAGATGTTATTGAAATAGATGGAGCATCCAATAGAGGCATTGATGAAATAAGGGATCTAAGAGCAGCAGTATCCTACATCCCATCCCAAACGAGATATAAGATATATATAATAGATGAGGTTCATATGCTCACCAAAGAGGCTTTTAATGCTCTCCTTAAGACTCTTGAAGAACCTCCTTCTCATGTTATTTTCATCTTTGCGACAACAGAGCCACAAAAGGTCCCAAAAACAGTTCTTTCACGCTGTCAAAGATTCGATTTCAGGCTACTCACGGAAAAGGAAATCTTTCAGAAATTGAAGAAACTCATTGAATTAGAATCTGTGGAAGCAGATGATGAATCTTTATCATTAATAGCATCTCGAGCAGAAGGGGCAATAAGAGATGCAGAAGGAATGCTTGAACAATTGATTTCCTATTCCAAAGGGAAGATTATATCGAAAGATGTTAGAGAGGTATTCGGATTTATAGGGGATGAACTCTATATAAAATTATTTAAAGGGATATCGACCCGTGACGAAGCTTCTATCATTGAAGGTGTAGAGGAAGTGGCTCAGAAAGGCTGTGATTTGATGGAATTTACATCTGGATGGCTCAAATTCCTACGCCGCCTGCTCTTATGTAATCTTAGAATTAAAGATCCCACTACTGTAGAGGTTAATGAGAATGTGGTTAAACTTGCAAAAAGTGTATCTGTTGAATTTATAACAGCGGCCCTAAATCTTTCTGCGGATCTCGAAAAGGATATAAAAAACATTTCCTACTCACCTATTTATCTTGAATTAGCGATGCTAAGAATGGCACAGATACCGGATCTCAGGGATATAAATGCATTAATAGAAGAAATCTCAAAACCCTCCTCAAAAGAAAAGAAACATGTTGAGCCTTCTCAAGGAGAATCCACTATTAATTATAGGAAGACAGAAGTTGAGCCAAGAGAGGTATGGGAAAGGATTGTCCAGGCTATCAATGGAACCCGTGGTAATAATTTCCTTAAGGTTTTCTTGAAAGATGCTGATGTTGTCTCATTTAATAATAACTGCCTGCGATTGAGAGTTTCCTCAACCCATAAAGAACACTTAAAAGAGAATATCGGTTTCTTGAAAGAAGCCGGAAAAGATGTAATGGGGGAGGATATAGAGATTGATATAATAGCTTCTGAGAAACCCGTTGAGAAAGCCTTAAGAGCTCATCCAATGGTCAAGAAGATAAAGGAGATTTTTAATGCTGAGGAATATATTTGATTCGGAATCTCTTAAGAAGAAGGTTGAAGAGATAAAAAATGAGTTAGAAAAGGAGAAGATCGTTGCTGAAAGTGGTGGAGGTATGGTGAAAGTCCGTCTGAATGGGCTTGGTGAGATTACTAATTTAGAGATTGAAGACGGCTTGTTTAAAGGAGAAGATAAGGATATGACCGAGGATCTAATAGTTGCAGCCATCAACAAGAGCAAAGAAAAGGTAAAGGAATTATGGCAGGAGAAATTGAAAGACTTCCTTGGATTTTTGCCTCTACCCGGAATAAATGATTTAATAACGTGAAGCCCCCAAAGATATTCTTGCATCTTACCCAAGCGCTTCAAATCCTACCAGGAATTGGAGAAAAGTCTGCCAATAGAATAGCATTTTATCTCCTTTCAAATTCCAAAGAGGGTAGGAAAATTGCTGTCTCTTTAGAGAAAGTCCTGGCTGATATAAAATTCTGTAGTGTCTGTGGCAATATAACGATTGAAGATCCCTGTTTAATCTGCAGTTCTCTGGAAAGGGACAGATCTACTATTTGTGTTGTTCAGAAACCAATGGATGTTTTTGCAATTGAAAGGGCAGGGATTTATAATGGCTTATACCATGTTTTGGGCGGCCTTCTTTCCCCTCTGGAGGATACGGGTCCAGAGGATATAAATATTACTTCTTTAATCAAGAGAGTGAAAGGAGGGAACACCGAAGAGGTTATTATTGCGACAAATCCAACAACGGAGGGTGAAGCCACAGCAATACATCTTGAAGGAGAACTAAGGCCCCTTGGTGTAAAGGTGACTCGAATTGCCCGTGGTATCCCAGTTGGAACCGATCTTGATTTTGCAGACGACATAACCCTTCTTAGAGCTTTGGAAGGGAGAAGAGAATTCAAGGGTTAAGGAAGGGGTTGACAAAGTGTTTTTTAAAGCTATATTTAAATTTGACGCGGGGTGGAGCAATCAGGTAGCTCGTTGGGCTCATAACCCAAAGGTCGTGGGTTCAAATCCCACCCCCGCTATTTTTATTATCATATAATTTTATATGAGTTTTATAGTAGCAATTGATGGAACCTCAGGATCCGGAAAGACAATAACAGCGAGAATGGTTGCAGAGCGTCTTGGTTGGATGTACCTGGATACAGGGGCAACTTATAGAGCAGTGACCTATTGGGTTTTAAAACAGGGAAAGGATCCTGAGAATGAGAAAGAAGTTACCCAGCTATTAGAAGGTTTAGATTTAGATGTGAAAAATACCGAAGAAGGACAAAGAACATATGTTAATGGTGAGGATGAAACTAACAAGCTCAGAACGGATGAGATTGATCGATGGGTGACCCCTGTATCGAAAATGACCACAGTTCGAGAATGGTTGGTAAGAGTTCAGAGGAAGATAGTAGATGGCAAAAATGCTGTTGTTGAGGGTAGAGATATTGGAACTGTTGTTTTCCCCAATGCGGATCTAAAGATATATATGGATGCCAAATTAGAGGTTAGGGCAGAGAGAAGAAAGAAACAAAAAGGCGAGGCTAAGGATATAGAAGAGGTGAAGAGAGATCTCCTGCGAAGAGATTATCACGATTCAACAAGAAAGGATAGCCCTCTTAAGAGAAGCCTTAATGCTCTTAGCCTTGATACCACTTCCCTTTCTATAGAAGAGCAGGTGGAGAGGGCTGTTTCAGAAATAAAACATCTGAATGAGAGCACGTCTTCAATATAAATACGGTGTATCTATACTGTACCATTCTTTTGGAATCCTATTTGGTCTAAAAATAGAAGGTGTATCAAATGTGCCAAAAAATGGAAGAGTTATTCTTGCGTGCAACCATCGTTCTAATTATGATCCTCCTTTGGTAGGATGTTGTATTCATACACGTCCCATCTATTATTTTGCTAAGAAGTGTCTCTTTAACTCCAGGTTCTCATCCGAGTTTCTTAAAAGCCTCAACGCAATCCCCGTTGATACCGAGAATCTTAGTGTCAAAACAATGAAGAAGTTTATAAATCTTCTAAAAGAAGGAGAAGCCCTAATGGTTTTTCCTGAGGGGACTAGATCAAAAACTAATGAGTTCTTAGAAGCACAGCCAGGTGTTGGGTATCTTTCATTGAAAACCAATACGATGGTGCTGCCTGTATTTATCAAGGGAACTCATGAACCAATGATAAGACATTTCTTTCGAAGATCTCCTCTATTGGTAAAATTTGGCAAACCCATCTATCCTTATTTTAAAAAGGTAAGCAAAGAAAATGCCAGGGCGTTTTCTAATCTAATACTCGAGGAAATAAAGAAGTTGGCTTGATGAAGATCATAATTGCTAAAGATATAGGTTTCTGTTTTGGTGTAAAGCGAGCAATAAAGATTGCTCGAGATACGAGAAAGAAGACCGATGAAAATGTCTGGACTTTAGGTTCTATTATCCACAACCCTCAGGTTGTGGATAAGCTGAAAGGAGAAGGAATTGTGCCTGCAAATGACCTCGATGAGATTGATTCAGGTTATGTTATAATTAGATCTCATGGAGCCCGCCCTGAAGTACTCCAGGAAATCAAAAAGAGAGGTTTTACCGTAGTGGATGCTACCTGCCCTCTTGTCAAAAGGGCCCAGGAGAAAGCAAGGAAACTCTCAAATGAAGGCTATGAGACTTTTGTGATTGGAGATAAGGAACATCCAGAAATAATGGGGATTGTGGGGCAAACTGAAGGAAGAATTCAGGTGATAGATACCAGATGCGATTGGTCCATTGATGAAAAGGAAAAAGTAGGTTTGATCGCGCAGACTACCCAATCGTTAGAAACCCTTGAAAAAGTAATCCAGAAAATACTCCCTAAAGTAAAGGAATTGAGAGTTTTCAATACTATTTGTGATGTAACAAACAGGAGACAAAAAGAAGTTAAAAAACTTGCCAGGGGGTCAGATCTTATGATTGTGATTGGAGGCAGGAAGAGTGCTAATACTTCAAGATTAGCTTCAATCGCCAGAGAAGAGGGTTGTAAAACATGTCATATAGAACAGGCGGAGGAACTTAAAGGTGAGTGGTTTACCCCTAAAAGTAAGGTTGGTGTTACAGCTGGGGCTTCAACGCCTGATTGGATAATAAAAGAAGTTGTTAGTAAATTGGAACAAATGGATAAAAAGGAGGAAATACTACATGGACGAAGAATTAGATCCCGTGATTGAACCAATAAGCGAGGAGGAAGCAACCAATTTACTGGATAAGTATGTTGAGAATGCATCTCCAGAAACTGGCCTGGTTAAAGGGAAAATAGTCAAGATTACAGAGAACGAAGTTTTGGTAAATGTGGGTCTGAAATCAGAAGGCATAATACCGATTGATGATTTTAATTCGGTTTCGGATTTCCAAGTGGGTGATGCGGTTGATGTTTACCTCGATGATATAGGAGGTGCTCGAGGTCTTGCAATGATTTCAAAGAGAAAGGCAGATTTCATTAAAGTCTGGGATGATGTGAAGAAGGCTTACCAGGAGGGAATACCTGTTGAAGCGGAGGTGGTGAGAAGGGTGAAAGGTGGTCTGATGGTCAAAATTTTTGACACAGAATCCTTTCTCCCGGGTTCCCAGATTGATATAAGGCCAGCAAGAGAAGTTGATATTGAAATTGGGGATAAGTTTGATGTTCGGATCATAAAGGTAAACTTCAAGAGGCGAAATATTGTGGTCTCAAGGAGAGTCCTTATAGAAGAGGAGCAGCAAGCCAGAATTGAGAAATTCTTTGAGGAGATTAAGGAAGGAGAAGTGATAGAAGGTACAGTTAAGAACATCACTGAATTTGGGGCTTTTATCGATCTTGGAGGAATAGATGGACTACTCCATATAACCGATATGTCCTGGGGTAGAATCAATCATCCTTCTGAAATGCTCTCCATCGGGAATAAGGTTAAGGTAAAAGTGAAAAGGGTGGATAAAGAGGCTAAAAGGATCTCCCTTGGAATGAAACAGTTGAACCCAGATCCCTGGAAGAATATCCAGGAGCGCTATAAGATTGGGGATCAGGCTAAAGGAAAAGTGGTATCCCTTATGGATTATGGAGCATTCGTGGAACTCGAACCAGGGGTTGAAGGTCTGATCCACATCTCAGAGATGTCCTGGACAAAACATATCAAACATCCATCAGAGGTAATGAAGGTCGGAGAAGAAGTAGATGCGATAGTTTTGGAGGCGGATGAGAAAGCCAGGAAGGTCTCGTTGGGTCTCCGTCAGGCTATCCCAGACCCCTGGGAGAATGTCCAAGAAAAATATCCTGAAGGCTCTGTTGTTAAAGGCAAAGTTGTCAATCTTACTTCTTTTGGGGCCTTTATCCAATTGGAAGAAGGGGTAGAAGGTCTTCTCCATATTTCTGATATATCTTGGACTAGAAGGATCAATCATCCCAGGGATACGTTTGATAAAGGGGAAATGATCAAGTGTAAGGTTCTTTCTATCGATCCTAAAGAAAGGCGAATTTCCCTGGGTTTAAAACAGCTTAAAGGAGATCCCATAAAAATCTTTGTAGAAAAATACCCTGTGGGGAGCAATGTTGTTGGGAAAATCTATGAAATGCTTCCAAGAGGGGTTATTGTTTCTCTTGGCAAAGGTCTGAAAGGATTTGTTCCATTTTCGCATCTGGCAAAGGAGAATATGAAAAAGCCCAAAGATAGATACTCATTGGGGGAGAAATTAAAATTGAAGGTTATAGAGATTGATGTTGATAGAAGGAATATTGTTCTCTCTGAGAAGGAGTATTTTGAAAAACAGAAGGAAAAGTACGAAAAACCAAAGTCTCATAAGGAAGAAGATTCACTAGATGCAATGATGGAGGAAGGAGAGGAGTAAAATTGCTTTATTCAACTGAAAAGGTAAATACTAAATATATCGTTGTGGTTGGTGGTGTGATGAGTGGAGTTGGAAAGGGAATAGCTACAGCATCAATAGCAAGGATAATGGAGAATTACGGGTATTCCTCCACCGCTATAAAAATTGATCCATATATTAACTATGATGCAGGAACTCTTAGACCGACTGAACATGGGGAAGTATGGGTAACGGATGATGGAGGCGAGATAGATCAGGACCTTGGCAGTTACGAAAGATTTCTCTCGAAAGACATTCCAAAGAGAAACAATATTACAACCGGGCAGATATATAAGAGAGTTATTGATCGGGAAAGATCGGGTAAGTATCTTGGAAAGACCGTTCAATTCATTCCCCACATTCCTGAAGAAATTATCAGGAGAATAGAGGAGGCTTCGAAGGGCTTTGAAGTGGCGATAATTGAAATTGGAGGAACAATTGGTGACTATGAGAATATACCCTATCTCTTTGCAGTAAAGAGCCTATCTCGTTTGGAAGGCAGGGATAATGTTGCTGTCGTGATGCTTACCTACTTGCCAATTCCCTCCCACATCAATGAGATGAAGACCAAACCGGCTCAACAGGCAATCAGACAACTTTCAGAGCATGCAATATTTCCGGATATTATTCTCTGCCGGGCGAAGGCACCCTTGGATCGGGTGAGGAAGGGGAAGATTGAAACCTACGCCAATATTGAAGCTGAATATGTTATTTCTGCCCCTGATGTAGATTGCGTATATGAAGTTCCCTTGAATTTTGAGAAAGAGAATTTGGGAAAGAAACTACTTAAGCGTTTAAGACTTCCCGCAAAGCAAAAACCAGATTGGAGTGGCTGGAGGAAACTACTTAAGGGAATAACCAATCCTGAAAAAAAACTAAGGGTTGCAATGGTATGTAAATATCTTGATATTGGTGAATTTTCTCTTAAGGATTCTTATATCTCTGTATCTCAGGCTCTCGTGGATGCAGGGGCAAGGGAGAAAGTTGGAGTTTCCATCAAATGGATCGATGCCAAGGATATCCAGGAGAGTGGAACAGAGTGTCTTGAAGATGTTGATGGTATCATTGTCCCTGGAGGCTTTGGTTCATCAGGAATCCAGGGGAAGATAGAAGCCATTCGTTATGCAAGAGAAAATAATATTCCATACCTTGGATTATGTCTGGGCATGCAACTCGCACTGGTTGAGTTTGCAAGGAATGTTATGTGCCTTCCTGATTCAAACTCAAGGGAATTTGATCCTGAAAATATTCATCCAATAGTTGATTATCTCGGAGAACAGAGAAAGATTTTAGAGAAAGAAAAATTTGGTGCTACAATGCGTTTGGGGGCTTATGCTGCGCAGTTAAAGAGGAACTCAAAGGTAGCCAGATGGTACAAAGAGACAGGCAGATTGGAAAAGGACAGGGAGAGATTAAAAAACATTAAGGAGAATTTTAGATTGGGAGTTATAGATGAAAAAGAGCCGGTGGTCCTTGAACGGCATCGTCATCGATATGAAGTTAATCCCGATTATATCAGTGATTTTGAGGAATCAGGAGTTATATTTAGCGGATTTCATAGACCTCTTCAGGGGAAACCTCTTATGGAATTTATGGAATTACCGAATCACCCATTCTTTGTTGCAACACAGGCGCATCCAGAATTCAAGTCCCGACTTGAAGACCCAGCTCCTCTCTTTGTAGGTTTTATAAGAAGTATTCTTTCTAAGTGAACCTTGCCTATTATCCCAAAAGATCCTTAGCCCATTCTCTTGATCCTCGAGTAAAATTAATTTTTGTCTTTATCTTTGTGGTAACTGTTCTTTATGAACAGAACTTTCTGGCATATAGTTTTCTCGGAGGAATAGTTGTGTTACCTTTTTTCTTCTCAAAACTTCCACCTCTGAAGATTATAAAAGGGTTTATTCCATTTTTGATCCTGGTGGTGGTAACTATTCTATTCCATTTTTTCTTAACACCAGGTGAGGTTGTGTTTGCATTTGGTCCATTGACTGGGACTCTGGATGGTTTTAATAGGGGCATTCTCTTTTCCCTGCGGATACTTCTCATTATCCTGAGTACAATGCTTTTGGGTTTTACAACCTCTCCCATTGATTTTGCTGAAAGTTTTTCCGGATTTTTTTCTCGATTTAAATCAAGGACAGCAAGAGAGGTCCCTATGATTATGATATTTGTTTTAAGATTTATTCCCTTGTTAATCAGGGAGGGAAAGAGAATAGTTACAGCGCAGAGGGCAAGGGGTGGGAAGGTGAGATTTGGAAGGGAATTTTTCACCATATTGTTTCCTGTGGTGAATTGCGCGCTAAAGAGGGCAGATCAGCTTGCTCTTGCGTTGCATGCGAAGGCTTATGAACCTGGCTCAATGAGGACTTCTATCAGGGAATTTCACTTTATGCCGATAGATTATCTCTTTATAGGTTATTCTCTTTTGCCCATAGTTGTTGTGGTTCTTATCGATTAATATTATGCATTAATAAATCATCCTGGAGGTGTTAAAGGAACCTCGCCGAGGGTTGACTTTTTAACTCTTTCTGGATATTATAAAATTATGAATATTCTTTTATTGCTATTTGGAACTACAGTAATGATAGGGGAAATAGAAGGGATTATTGGTCCAGTAACTGCAAACTATGCAACCCGTGTAATCAAAAGAGCAGAGGGTGAGAATGCAGAAGCCTTAATATTCCTTATTGATACACCTGGAGGTCTGGATGAGGCAATGAGGTCGATAATAAAGGAAGAATTGAATTCTTCTGTTCCTATAGTTGTTTATGTGCATCCATCTGGAGCAAGGGATGCTTCAGCCGGGGTATTTATTACACTTGCAGCTCATATTGCCGCTATGACTTCCGGAACCAATATAGGAGCAGCCCATCCTGTAGCTATTTCCCCCGGAGGTGGAGGAGAGCAGAAAATAGATAAGACTATGGAGGAAAAGATAACTCAGGATGCAGTGGCCTATATACGGTCTATCGCTGAAAAGAAAGGAAGGAACGCTGACTGGGCTGAGAAGGCTGTCAGGAAATCTGCATCTATAACCGCGAAAGAGGCTTTAAAGTTGAATGTAATCGATTTTATTGCTTCTTCGGTGGATGAATTATTGGAAAAAATAGATGGTATGGAGGTAACATTACCACAGGGAACTAAAAAACTGAATACGAAGGGTGCAGAGAAGAAAAGGATTCCAATGAACTGGAAGGAAGACTTCTTGAAGTTGATATCTAATCCAAATGTTGCGTATATCCTATTTATTCTAGGATTCTACGGTCTTATATTCGAGGTAACACATCCTGGTGCTATTATACCGGGTTTCCTTGGCGCCCTCTCCCTTGTCCTGGCCTTCTTCGCCTTTCAGACCCTTCCGGTTAATTATGCTGGAGTTGCACTGATTATCCTTGGAATTGCTATGTTTGTTATGGAGATCCTAACACCCACTTTTGGGCCATTAACTATAGGAGGAATAATTGCAATGACATTGGGTTCTATGATGTTGATAAATACCAGTGCTAAATTTCTGCAGATATCCAGACCAATAATCCTTGCCGTGGTTGGCACGACTGCAGCATTCTTCTTATTTGCCTTAGGAGCATTGATAAAGGCTATGAGGAGAAGACCTACCACAGGGAAGGAGGGTTTCATAGGGGAGGTAGGAAAAGCAGTAAGTGCTATTAACTCCACCGAAGGGAAAGTATTTGTTCGAGGAGAGTACTGGAATGCTTTCTCGGATAAGAAAATCAAAGAAGGAGAAGAGGTGGAGGTCGTTGAGATTGATCGTTTAAAACTTAAAGTCAGAGAAAAGGAGGTATAATGGGTTTTGGTCCATTAATAGTTGTTGTAATAATAGTTCTAATACTCCTCGCTAATGCAATAAACATCCTTCAGGAATATGAAAGAGCGGTTGTATTTCGTCTTGGCAGGTTTGTTGGAGTTCGCGGTCCTGGCTTTGTTCTTATTATCCCATTTATTGAAAGGATTGTCCGTGTAAGTCTTCGTGTTGTAACCCTTGATGTTCCAACCCAGGATGTGATAACGAGGGATAATGTATCGGTCCAGGTGAACGCTGTTGTCTATTTCAGAGTTATGGAACCTGAAAAGGCAATTATTGAAGTTCAAGACTATCAATTTGCAACCTCTCAGATATCCCAGACAACTCTTAGATCAGTTGTTGGTAGTGTTGAGTTGGACGGGCTTCTATCAGAACGGGATAAACTAAATAAAGAACTCCAGGCCATCATAGATAAACAGACAGATCCCTGGGGTATAAAGGTTTCCACTGTTGAGATAAAACATGTTGACCTACCTAAGGATATGCAGAGGGCGATGGCGCGCCAGGCAGAATCAGAAAGAGATAGAAGAGCAAGGGTTATTAATGCGATGGGAGAATATCAGGCTGCAGAGAAGTTGGTAGCTGCTGCACAATTGATGGAAAAATCTGGTATTACAATTCAATTGCGCTACTTACAGACATTGAGTGAGATCGCTGCAGAGCACAATTCCACAACCTTATTCCCTATCCCAATTGATCTCTTTAAACCTTTCCTGAACCTATTCAAAGGGGAAAGAGTAGCTGCTAATGTAAATCCAGAGGGCTTCATCACTAATGATGATGAAGAGGAAGGAGAGAAAGCATAAACGGCTAAGGGAAAGGTAAGCTGGATTACTTACTACTTCCCACCTATGGGTATGGGGGGTATTCAACGAGTCTATAATATACCCAGGAATCTAAAAAAAATAGGGTGGGATATTAATGTGTATACCCCTTATCCCCCTTCAGGTTATCCAAGAGGTGAAAATCTTCCTTCTGAGGATAACTTGAATGTTATAAGGTTTTTTTCCCCAGACCCTCTACACCTTCTTCCAGGAAGTGTTTCAAAACCAGGCAGTGGGAAAAGAGATTATCTCTCCTTCCCGGATAATAAAGTTCCCTGCCTTCCCTTCCTCTGGAAAAATCTCAAGACTGCGGATGTAGTTGTAACTTCTTCACCGCCTTTTTCGCTTCTTCTTACAGGTTTTAAAATCAAAAATACTCCTTGGGTAATTGACTACCGTGATCCTTGGACTGGCAGTTACCTCGGACGGTATCTATTTAGATGGGAAGAAAATCTTGCAAAAGCAGTTGAAAAATATTGCATTCATAAGTCTTCTGCTGTAGTTACAGTTACGGAAAAGATTATGGAATATTTAACCCATCAATATCCAGAAGATAGGGAGAAGATCCATTTGATCAGAAACGGTTATGATGGAGATGATTTCCCAAAATCTTTCAAAAGAGAGAAGGATAACAACACAGTTATAACTTATATGGGAACCTTTAACAATCTCGTTACCCCCGATCTTATTTTTGAGGCTTTTAGAGAGCTATTCAAGATAAAACCTGATATCAAGGATAATATCGTTTTCAAACACATTGGATATTCGAGTGTTGGAGGTTTAGATAGAAGGGCAAATAAAGTTGAACTTAAGAAATTTATATCCACAGGTTATCTGCCTCACAAGGAGGCTTTATCAGAACTAATGGATTCAGACATCCTCCTTTTATTGGGAGGGAAGAGAGACGAGGGGAATTGGATTGTGACAGGAAAGATTTATGAGTATCTTCGCTCAGGGCTTCCTATTGTTGCAGTGACAAATAACAAAGAGATTCAGAACCTCGTCAACTCATCTGGATTAATAATTGATTTTGAACCAGAATCTATTGCTCGAGGAATTCTCAAGGTCATTCTGAATCCAGATTCCTTCAAACCCGTGTCCAACTACAAGGATTATTCATGGGAAAACCTAAGCAGGAAATACGCAAACCTCCTATCATCAGTTTTGTAGTTGTAAATTATAATGGTGGAAAATACTTAAGAAATTGCCTTTCCTCAATAAAATCCCAGGCTGTAGAGGCTGAGTGTATCGTTGTTGACAATGGATCATGGGATAATTCCCGAGAGGTAATTGAAGAATTCAACGTTAAAGCAGTTTTTAATAAGAGGAATAGAGGCTATCCTGAAGGTGTAAATCAGGGGTTAAAAAGAGCGAGAGGTAATTATATATTCCTTCTAACTCCCACAACTTATCTCCAAGAAGATACAGGATGCAGGATGATTAAAGCGGGCAGAGAAGGTAATATTGGAGTTGTTGCACCCAAGATAGTTGATAATGGAGGCAATGTAATCCATTCGATCAGGGCTATCCCTACCTCTCTATCGTTTATCTGGGAACTATTTGGTGGTTCCATGTTATTTCCGAGGATACAATTCTTTAGACCCTGGAAACTTCCTCATTTTGATTATTCCAAAAGAGGGGAAGTCGAACAACCAATGTCCTGTGCCCTACTAATAAAAAAGGAAGTGATTGAAGAAGTTGGATTCTTTGATACAAATTTTTTTCTTTATTTTTCCGATGTTGATTTTTCAAAGAGGGTCCTTAAGAAATACAGGATATTTTATCTTCCCGATGCTGTTGCAATTCATAAGAGAGGAGGAATTACACAGAGTCTTGGCCCGAAGCAAATTCTTTTTTTTCACAGGGATCTAATCCAGTATCTTAAGAAACATCATCCTGTTGCTCTCTACTTCCTTGGTATGCCAATTATAGCTGTTGGAGAAATTAGGTATCTATTCGTTAAAATTCTTCAGTTTTTTCAAAAAACTTGAGCTTTGTGGAGAATTAATTTCTTACCTTGATAATTATTAGGATAATATTAATATCATCCAAAGAATGATGTGATTTAGTTAGATAAAAGGAGAAAACGAATGAAAAGAGTTGGTATTATAACAAAAGGTAGTAGCGAAATGATGCGAAAATCTTTTGAGAATACATTTTACAAATTCATGGAAAAACCAGAACCGAGATTCGATGAGGATTTTGGCATTTATGTTCATGTTCCATTCTGTCCAACAAAATGTTCTTTCTGCCCTTTTTATAAAGAATTATTCGCTGAAGAATTGAAAGAACAATATATGGAGGCAATTTGTGGGGAAATAGAAGAAACAGATATGGAGGGACAATCAAGATGGGTTTATTTTGGGGGTGGGTCTCCAAATACTTTAACAATAGATGAGTTAGGGAGAATAGTTGGTTGCTTTGAGAGTAAAGTTAAAATAGAGGAAATGGGTATTGAATTACTGCCGATATTTGTAAGCTTTGAGTATTTAAGGGGTCTTAAAGAATGCGGATTCACAAAAATAAGTATAGGGGTTGAGAGTTTTTCTAAAGAGGTAATATGTAAAACAGGGAGAAAAACTTCCACTTATGAGCATTTAAAGCAAATTATTGAGTTTGCTCGATCTCTTGGGTTATGGGTAAATGTGGATATGATGGTCGGTCTTCCAGATCAAGATTCAAACATATTTAGAAAGGATATTCAAAGGATAGCAACAATTTATCCTGATCAGATAACTATATATCCATTTATGGTTATAGGAAGAATGAAGGCAACCCCTGGTATACCTGCAGATGAACAGTTTCAGCTCATTGAAGAAGTTGGAGAGAGATTATCTAAAAATGGTTATGGTAGAAAGGGCGTCTGGACTTTTACTCTCGGAGACGATATTTACGATTCCTCAAGAGATGAACTGACTGAGGATTATGCTGGATTCGGACCATCCGCTTTCTCAACTTATGGAAACTGGAAAGTGGTAAATCCTGAAATAGAAGTCTATCTTAAGGATTTTGAAAATGGCAAGAAAATGGGATTTGTTGCCAAAAAGAGTAAAGCAAGCGATGAATGGAGAAAATTTGCGAGGATGATTTACGATCTGAGATACGATAATAGTTTTGAGTTTCCGTTTTATATTAAGTCTTTTATCTCCCTTATGAAACTTACAGGGTATATTAAAGGGGAAAGTCTAACTGAGAAAGGCAAGATTTTCGCTCATAAGATAACCAAAACCGTTGTGGAATCCCTACCATTTCCAATCCAGAAACCTGATTGTATCGAAAATTACAATGAATACATTTCGTATAAAAACACCATCCTAACTTCAAATTAAAAGGAGGTAATATGAGAAGAGGGTTTTTTCTTTTGCCTGTTTTTGTTTTATCAATAAACCTGCTGGCATTTAATCAGATGGAATATGCAAAAAAGCAAGATGACATAGTAGTTATTAAGACTGACTATGGCACCATCCAAATTGCTATGTTTAAAGATAAAGCGCCGAGAAATGTCCAGAATATTATTAAATTGGTGAAGGAGGGTTTCTATAATGGGTCTACCTTTCACCGTGTTATCCCTGGTTTTGTCATTCAGGGAGGAGACCCTAACACGAAGGATAATGATCCTTCCAATGATGGATATGGGGGCCCAGGTTACTACATAGAAGATGAGTTCTCAAAAGATCTTCATCATCTACCAGGGACCATTGCAATGGCAAAGGCAAAACCTGATCAAAATGGCTCCCAGTTTTACATCTGTCTGGATACATTAAAATATCTTGATGGAAAATACACCATTGTAGGGCAACTCATAGAAGGGATGGATGTAGTCTTTAAGATATCCCAGGTTAAGACAGATAAAAAGGATCGTCCCATAAAAGATGTCATTATGAAAAAGGTCTATCTAAGGGAAAAAGAAAGAAAGTAGTGAGTGATAAAGAGGAGGGAAAATGTTATTGTTAAAGAATGGAGAGGTTCATACCCCTTTTGATGTAAAAAAGAACTGCGATATCCTTATCGATAAGGGAAAAATAAAAAAAGTTGGTATGGATATCGAAGATAATGCCAGGGTAATTGATGTATCAGGAAAGATTGTAACCCCGGGTCTAATCGATGCCCACTGCCATGTTGGAATCTATGAAGAAGCAATTGGTGAACCCGGTGCTGATGGCAATGAAATGACGGATCCAATAACCCCCCATCTTCGAGCAATAGATGCGATAAATCCCCTGGATCTCGGTTTTAAGGATGCATACCAGGCTGGAATAACATCCCTCTTGACAGGCCCTGGGAGCGGAAATGTTATTGGAGGTCAAAACCTCGTTGTAAAGACAGCAGGTTCACCCATTATCGATGAGAGAGTTGTGCTGGATCCTGCAGGGATGAAGATGGCTCTCGGTGAAAACCCAAAAAAGGTTTACAGCGAACAGAAAAAGGCCCCCTCAACCAGGATGGCGAATGCGGCTCTTCTTAGAGAAGCTCTTTCCAAGGCAAAAGAATACCTTGAAAAGAAGGAAAAAGGGAATAATGAAGCTCCGGGTTACGATGCAAAATCAGAAGCCCTTTCTATGGTTCTAAAGAAGGAAATCCCGATTCGGGGACATTCTCACCGAGCAGATGATATGGCAACATTTATAAGAATAAGGGACGAATTTGGGGTTGACCTGGTGATAGAACATGGAACAGAATCCCATTTAATAGCGGATTTTGTAGCAAAAAAGGGTGTACCAATTGTGGTTGGGCCTTCCCTTTCTGCAAGAACAAAGGTTGAACTGAGAGAGATCTCATTCAAGACTTCGAGAATTCTATACGAAAAGGGGGTTCTCTTTGCAATAATGACTGATGCACCAGTTATACCCATAAATTCTTTACCTCTTATGGTTGGCTATTCCATCAAAGAAGGTCTTCCCTGGGAAGAGGGTCTTAAGGCAGTAACCTATAATGCTGCAAAGATCTGTGGGGTATCCAACCGCATTGGTTCCATAAAAGAAGGGATGGATGCAGATGTTGCAGTCTTTGATGGAGATCCATTCTCCTTAAAGGGTAAATGTGTTTATACAATTATAGATGGAAAAGTGGTGTGGAAGAGGAAAGACAAGAAGTAAAAAATGCGGAAGAGGGGATTCGAACCCCTATGGCTAAAAGCCACTGGACCCTGAACCCAGCGCGTCTACCTATTCCGCCACTTCCGCTTGTGTAAATAAAATATAGTGAATCATTCTTTACTGTCAAGACTCTTATTGTGTGCTTGACAAAAGAGAGTATATTGATATTATTTATATAAATGGATTACGAGACTTTTTACGGTTTTAGGGAAAAACCTTTTTCAACTTCTCCTGATGAGAGATTTTATTATAATAGCCCTCAGCATTCAAAAGCCATGAAGAAGCTTATGCATGGGGTTGAAAATGGTTTAGGTCTCTGTATTCTTGTTGCAGACATTGGGATGGGGAAAACCACTCTTGCAAGGAGAATGTTAAGCCTCTTTTCTTCTAATAACGATTATGAGGTATCACTCCTTGTGATAGTTCATCCTGATATCACTGCCGGATGGTTTTTGAAGAAGATATCCCTTCAACTGGGTGTGGAAGTTGGGGGTGAGGAACGATTAGATTTAATATCCGGTCTTTATGAAAAATTGAGTGAATACTATAATAATGGCAAAAAAATTGCAGTTATCATAGATGAGGCGAATATGCTTCGAGGTAGAGATACAATGGAGGAAATTCGCGGACTCCTGAATATCGAGACCCAGTCCATGCACCTCTTAAATTTCCTGCTTTTTGGCTTGCCTGAAATGGAAGAGCATCTACGTCAGGATGAAGCCCTTTACCAGCGAATTGCTATAAGGACTACCCTTATACCTTTGAGTCCCAGATCCGTTGAGAGATATATAATACATCGGATAAAGGTTGCAGGAGGTGAACAGATACCGTTTACCCAGGATTGTTTCAAGTTGATTCATGAATATTCCGGAGGTAGGCCAAGAATGATTAACATAATCTGTGAGAATGCCCTTCTTGAAGGTTTTCTTGAGAATAAAAAAGAGATCGGTCCAGATCTTATAGAGATCGTTCTTAAGGATTTTGCATTACTAAAGGATGAGAATGATTGAATTTATAAAAGGAGAGGGAGGGGGGAATGATTTTGTCCTTATTCCTCACAAAGATAATTTTAACTTTTCCAAGTTTGCTTCCAGGATCCTTCGGAGGGGTTTCTCAGTGGGGGGAGATGGGCTTATTGTAATGGATGGGAAAAGGATGAGATTCTTCAATCCCGACGGGAGAGAGGTTCCTTTCTGTGGAAATGGGGTTAGGGTCTTTTTCTATCTTCTTTATCTGCAGGGAAAGGTGAAAGAGAAAGGAGAAATAAAAACAGGTGCAGGAGAGGTTAAACTTACTTGCAATGATAAAGGTATGGTAGGTGCTCTGATGCCTGAGATCGAGATTGGGAGGAGAATGGAGGATGGGGTAATGATATATTGTGGGGTTCCTCATCTCGTGATCCATTCTGATAAAGTAGAAGATATTGATGTAGAGAAAGAGGGGAAACGACTCTCTACTCTTCAAAATGAGGGGAATAACGTTGATTGGTTTTCAAAAGATGATTGGGTTTTATCTGTAAGGACCTTTGAGAGAGGGGTTGAGAAAGAAACACTCTCCTGCGCTTCTGGAATCGCTTCGGTTTCCTATTTTTTGATGAAAGCAACAGGAAGAAAAAAGTTCAGAATAAAGACCAAGGGAGGGGATTTCGAGGTATTTTTAGATAATAAACTGGCTAATAGACTCTGGCTTAAAGGTAATGTTAAAATAGTATTTAAGGGCAATCTTCTTGAAAAGGAGGAGTCTTGGGTAAAGGAAGAAATTATGATTTAGGTTTGACCTTTGATGATGTTTTCTTAAAACCCCGGTATTCATCCGTTCTTCCCAGAGAGACTAACCTTTGCAGTCGTTTCAGCAGGAATATTGGTCTACGCATTCCTATAGTATCTGCAGCGATGGATACAGTTACAGAAAAAGAAATGGCTATAGCAGTTGCCCTCCATGGGGGGCTTGGAATTATCCATAAGAATATGTCTATTGAAGGGCAGGCGGATCAGGTGAGAAAGGTAAAGAGATATGAAAGTGTTCTAATCCCTGATCCAATAACTGTTCTTCCTTCTGCGACGATCAAGGAAGTTGAAGAAACTATGAAACATTACAATATCTCGGGGGTTCCTGTGGTAGATGGTGAAGGGAAAATACAGGGCATAGTGACAAAGAGGGATCTAATATTTGAAGATGACGAATCAAAGAGGATTAAAGAGGTGATGACATCGAAGAGCGAACTCGTAACAGGGAAGGAAGGTATTTCCTTAGAAGAGGTGAAGAAGACCCTCAGAAAACACAGGATTGAAAAGTTACCCCTGGTTGATAAGGAAGAACATCTTACAGGTTTGATAACCCTGAGAGATATCCTTAAGAGGAAAGAGTTTCCCAAGGCAAACATAGATGAGAAAGGAAGGCTATATTGTGGGGCTGCTGTTGGGGTTGACCCAGATACATCCGAAAGGGCGGAAGAACTTCTAAAAGCAGGCATCGATTGTTTAGTTGTAGATACAGCTCACGGTCATACAAAGAAAGTTATTGAAATTACGAAGAAGCTTAGAAAAATTTGTGATTGTGATTTAATGGTAGGAAATATAGCAACAGGAGAAGCAGCAAAGGATCTTCTCAGGCTGGATATAGATGGTATAAAGGTAGGTGTTGGACCAGGTTCTATCTGCACGACAAGGGTGATAACCGGCGTTGGTATCCCACAAATAACTGCAATACAGAATGTCGCTCAAACACTTAACCATGAGATTCCTATCATCGCAGATGGAGGGATTAGATTTTCAGGTGATATTACAAAAGCTATTGCTGCTGGATCGGATTCGGTGATGATTGGTGCTCTTCTTTCTGGAACCGATGAGGCCCCTGGTGATTCTATACTCCTTGAAGGTAGAAGATTTAAAGTTTATAGAGGTATGGGTTCTGTGGATGCTATGAAGGAAGGAAGTAAGGACAGATATTTCCAGACAGGTAAATTGGTCCCGGAAGGTGTTGTTGCCCGCGTTCCCTATAAGGGACCGGTGAGTGAAGTGATCTTCCAACTTGTAGGAGGTCTTCGTTCTGGAATGGGTTATGTTGGTGCGAGGTCTATCAAGGAATTAAGAGAGAGAGCAGAATTTATTCAGGTGACCTCCGCAGGTCTTAAGGAGAGTCATCCACATGATATTAAGATATCAAAGGAACCACCCAACTACGAAATTTAGGATGAAAAGGATTGATTCTATAGTGTATAAAGATTTTATTGATAGGTTAAAGAATCAATATCTCTGGAGGTGAGATGGCATATATGCATGGTACTACCATACTTGGTGTGAGGCGGGATGGGGTTGTAGTTATGGGTAGTGATGGGCAAGTTTCCCTCCAAGATACTATAATGAAGGAGAATGCAAAGAAGGTTCAATCCCTTCATAATGGTGAAATCCTTGTCGGTTTTGCAGGAGCTGTGGCAGATGCTCTTACACTATTTTCTATGTTTGAGGAGAAAATAGACAAGTATCCAAAGAATCTCCCCAAAGCTATTATAGAGTTTGCAAAGTCATGGAGAAAGGATAAATATTTAAGGAAGTTAGAAGCCCTCCTTGGGGTTATGGATAAAGAGGATTCCTTTATCCTCTCAGGAAGCGGAGAGGTTATAAGACCTGATGATGGAATTGTGGCTATTGGATCAGGAGGTGGATATGCTCTATCTGCAGCAAGGGGGCTTCTTGAATACTCATCTCTTGATGCTCGAACAATAGTTGAGGTGGCGATAAAACTTGCCTCAAGAGTTTGTGTTTATACTAACGATAACATATCTATAGAGGTGATAGAGGATGAATAGAAATAAGCAATTAAAGCCCAGAGAACTGGTTCAGAAATTAGACCGCTATATAATTGGGCAGAATGAAGCGAAGAAGGCTGTTGCAATAGCCATAAGAAACAGATGGCGTCGCCAGCGGGTTGGTGGTTATATGGAGGAAGAAATATATCCTAACAATATCATTATGATAGGTCCAACAGGGGTTGGGAAAACCGAGGTTGCAAGACGCCTTTCAATGATTGTTGATGCACCATTTGTTAAGATGGAGGCCACCAAATTTACAGAGGTTGGATATGTTGGCCGGGATGTGGAATCAATGGTGCGGAGTCTTATGGATGTTGCCGTTAAGATGGTGCAGTCAGAGAAGAGAGAAGAGGTGCGCGAAAAGGCTTTAGAACTGGCAGAAGAAAGAATACTGGACTGTCTTCTCCCATCATCAGAGGAGGATATAAGTGCAACTCGGGAAAAATTGAGGAAGAGGTTGAGGGAAGGTTCATTTGAAGATAGAAAGATAGAGATTGATTTACAAAGAAGGGGTCGCCCCTTTATTGAAGTCCTTGGAGCTATGGGTCCTGAAGAATTGAATATAGGTTTGCAGGATGCCCTCTCGAATTTAATGCCAACATCCACGAAAAAGAAGTTTATCACAATAAAGGAAGCTAAAGAGATGTTCGTAAAGGAAGAAGCCGATAAATTGATCGATCGTGATGAGTTGATCGAAGAAGCCAGATGGAAAACTGAGAATTCTGGAATAATTTTTCTTGATGAGATAGATAAGTTGATAAGTGTTGGGCCGAGCTCGGGCCCTGATGTTTCAAGACAGGGTGTGCAGCGAGATCTCCTGCCCCTTATAGAGGGAACAACTGTAAATACAAAGTATGGACCGGTGAATACCGATCACATACTCTTTATCTCTGCAGGAGCATTTTCCTCTACCTCTCCTTCTGACCTTATACCAGAAATGCAGGGGAGATTTCCCATAAGGGTTGAATTCAAGGATTTGACCAGGGAAGATTTTCGTCGGATACTCGTAGAACCGGATAATTCTCTTGCTAAGCAGTATCAGGCTCTTTTTCACTCTGAAGGTTTTCAACTTGAGTTTACCCCTGAGGCTTTAACTCTAATAGCGGATTACTCAAAGAGGGTAAATGAAATGAGCGAGAATATAGGAGCCAGGAGACTCCAGACTGTAATGAATGCCTTATTAGAGGATTATCTTTTTGAAATGCCCGATTTCCCTGAAAATAAGATTACAATAGACAAGAATTATGTCCAGGAAAAACTCGAAAAGATAGTTCGAGACGAAGAATTAAGCAGATATATTTTGTAGATGCTCTGGGAATCTCTTAGGCATTTCGAAAAGAGAAAGGTCAAGGATAGCAATGAGGCTTTGCGGAAACTCCTTAGTTGGGGAGGATTTTTAGACGAATTTGAAGAATTTAAGAAAAGGGAAGAGTTGTATTCTTTCGGGATAGGTAAAGGGGTTGTTCTATATAAGAAGCAGGCCGAGAGAGAAAATGCAGAATTATCCATTCTGGTGGCAAAACCATGTATAGAATACGATTCCTTTGATGGTGTTCTTATAAGTATTTTTTGCTTCCTCTCCTCTCCTGGGGATAAATTTTCTTATTTTCAATCTCTTTCCCGATTTTATAGACTAATGAATTCTGCCACTTTCAGAGAGCGCCTTGTTAGATCTGAGTCAGAAGAAGAAGTTAGAAAATTGATAAAGAAGGAAGAGAAGGATTTAGAGTGATGAGGCGATTTGCATTCATTATCTGGCTTATTATATTGTTTATCACCACATCCATTCCAATTGATTCACTTTCACGCATAAGTTTATTTGGTTTTGATAAACTCTCCCATCTATTCCTTTATTCGGTCTTGACTCTCTTTTTTTTCTTTGATTACGGTAAGAAGAACTGGAAGTTCTTCCCATTGATTGTGTTGCTTTCAGTAGTTGACGAGATTCATCAATATTATATCCCGGGTAGAACAATGAGTTTTTATGATCTTTTGTTTGACCTACTGGGTGGAAGTTTTACTTTCTGGGTCTTGAAATCCTAAGGAGATTTTAGATAGAAGTGGATTCTTATTTAAAATTCAGGAATGTTAGAGGTACAAAGGACCTTCTGCCAGAAGAGGCAGAGTTATGGAGGTGGGTTGAGGAAGTTATTAGAAAGAAAATGGAGGATTATAATTACCAGGAGTTAAGATTCCCTACCTTCGAACTAACAGAACTCTTCAAGAAATCCACAGGAGAGGATACAGATATTGTTCAGAAAGAGATGTTTACCTTTAAGGACAAGGGTGGTAGAAGCCTTACCTTAAAACCCGAAGGAACCCCCTCTGTTGTTAGAATGTATCTCCAATATGGTTTATACAACAGGGGAATTCTTCAGAAGTTTTACTATATAGAGAGGATGTTCCGTCAGGAAAAGCCACAGAGGGGTAGATATCGTGAGTTCAGACAGTTTGGAGCAGAAGCTATTGGATCCCCATCTCCAGAGACCGACGCAGAACTTGTTCGATCTGCTCTGGATATATTCAATGAGTTAAATATTCATGGAATCAAACTCAACATTAATTCAATCGGATGTCCAAAGTGCAGAGAGAAATTTATAAGGGAATTTAAAAAATTTCTTTGCTCAAGACTTGATTCTCTCTGTAATGATTGCAAAAGAAGATATTCGACCAACCCAATGCGGATATTGGATTGTAAAATAGACAGAGAAAAACTCATCGATGTACCTGTTCCACTGGATTATCTCTGTGATGATTGCAGAAAGCATTTCTCCGGATTCAAAGAACGCCTTGGTTATCTGGGGATCAATTATAGTATAGATAAACATCTTGTTCGTGGGCTCGATTACTATACAAAAACGGTTTTTGAATTTACACATTCTAAATTGGGAACCAAGGATGAGGTGGGTGGTGGAGGCAGATATGATGGTCTTATCGGGTTTCTGGGCGGAGATGAGACTCCTGCATCGGGTTATGCAGTTGGCTTAGATAGATTGTTACTCCTTTCACCCCAGAGAAAGGAATCCAGGGGGATTGATGTCTATGTCATAACTCTTGATAAGGCGTCGGATCTCACCGGATGGAAGTTAGTGAATGAACTGAGAGACTCTGGATTCTCTGCAGATAAGGATCCTCTTGGTAGAAGTATGAAAGCTCAATTTAGGGAAGCAGATAGACAGAATGCAAAATGGGCAATAGTAATTGGTGAGAAAGAGAGAGAGGGAGGCTCTGTTCAGTTGAAAAGAATGGAGACAGGAGAACAGAAAGAAGTTCCCCTGAATATCACCACGATAAAGGAGGAATTGAAGTGTTAAGGGATGTAAATTGCGGAGAATTGAGAGTAAAGGATAGTGGGAAAGTCGTAAAGATTGCAGGCTGGGTCAAAAGGATTCGGGATCACGGGGAAATAATATTCATTGACCTATGGGATCGTTATGGAATTACACAGATAGTCTTCCCCGAAGAGGTTCTTACCCGGAGAAAAAAAGCAAGGGAATTAGGGCTTGAATGGGTGATAATGGTTCTAGGAGAGGTGAAGAAAAGACCGAAAGATATGATAAATCCGAAAATCCCCACAGGGGAGATAGAAGTCCAGGCAAGAGAACTTTCAGTCCTTAATTCTTCCAAAGTTCCTCCATTTGTTGTGAAAGAAGACCTTCAGGCAGAAAAGGAACTCAAATTAAAATACAGATATCTGGAACTGAGAAGGGATAAGGCTTTAAGGAATTTTATTCTTCGCCATAAATTAATGCAAAGTGCAAGAAAATTCTTAAACGAAAAGGGGTTCCTTGAGGTAGAAACCCCAATCCTTGCGACACCAACACCTGAGGGTGCCCGTGATTTCCTTGTTCCTTCAAGGATGCATCCAGGCCGTTTTTATTCACTTGCCCAGTCACCGCAGTTGTATAAGCAGATACTTATGGTTTCAGGATTTGATAGATACTATCAGTTTGCCCGTTGCTTCAGAGATGAGGATATGAGAGGAGACAGGCAGTTAGAACACACCCAGATAGATATAGAAATGGCTTATCCTGAACGGGAGGATATCTATGAACTTGGGGAGGGTTTACTAACTTCTCTCCTTGAGGAAGAAGTTGGGGTAAAGCCTTCCATCCCATTTCCGAAGATGAGATGGGAAGAAGTGATGGATAAATACGGAACGGATAAACCAGATCTCAGGAACCCCCTGATTATCCAGGACTATACCAGGGAGGCAAAGAATGGAAACTTTAGTATTTTCAATTCATCTAAAAGTATAAAGGGCATAAAGGTTGAGAGTTTATTTACGCGAAGAGATATCGGAGAATTAGAAAGGATTGTAAAGAAGGCAGGAGCAAAGGGTCTTCTGTATCTAATGAACGATGGAGGAGAATATCGCAGTCCTTTTGCTAAATATTTTGATGATCTAAAAGGTTTTAAGATTCAGAAGGGAGAAACTTTATTCCTCGTTGCCGGCAGTAGAAAAATTATCTTACCATCGCTTGGGGCTTTAAGGATTGAACTTGGAAAGAAGTTAGGCCTTCTTGAGAAAGCCTGGAGTTTCCTCTGGGTGACGGATTTTCCAATATTTGAATGGAAAGAAGATGAAAACAGGTGGGTTCCAACCCATCACATCTTTACACAGCCTATTGGAGATATTGAAAGTATTGAAGATGATCCTGGTTTGGTTCTTGGCAAACAATATGATCTGGTGCTAAACGGTGTTGAATTGGGATCAGGGAGCATAAGAAACCACAACCCAGAGGTGCAGCTCCGATTATTAAAAGTCCTTGGTATGAATGATGAAGAGATTCAGGAGAAATTCGGGTTCCTTCTTAATGCTCTTTCCCATGGGGCTCCCCCTCATGGAGGGATTGCTCTCGGTTTTGATAGGATATGTATGCTTCTTGCCGGTCTTGATTCAATAACCGAAGTTATAACCTTCCCCAAAACTTTGAGTGGTGTTGGTCTTATGGAAGGCTCTCCGAGCGAAGTTCCAGGAGAGGATTTAAAAGAACTCAAACTGGAAGTTAAGAATAATGAGTAGTATAAGAATTTACCCTGATGCAGTTCTACAGGAGAGAGCAAAAGAGGTGAAGGATTTTAACAATATGGGTGAATTGACAGAAAGAATGCTTAAAATCATAGCAGATAGCGAAGGTATAGGGCTTGCAGCCAATCAGATCGGGATAGCCAGTCAGGTGATTGTTGGTAGAGTAGAGAAAGAGCCTATAATATTGATAAATCCTATAATTAAAGAGGCAAAAGGAGAGGATTTGCTGGAAGAGGGCTGTCTTTCTATCCCAGATACCTCTGTAGAGATTGCACGTGCAGAATCCCTTGTGGTGCAGGGTTTTGATCCTGATGGAGAAGAAATCGAATATGAATTAAAAGGTTTAGAAGCGAGGGTTATTCAACACGAGATAGACCACCTTAATGGGATATTAATTGTTGATTATCTTTCCAAGAAGGAGATGCTAAGATTTCAGCTGGAATATGGTAAAAAAAGAAAGGAGAATCAATGAAAAGGGACCTTGTTTCTATAAGAGACCTTAATAAAAATGAATTTATGGAAATAATAAAAGATGGGATTAGATTAAAGGAGGAAAGAAAAAAAGGGATAAGGGAAACTCTTCTGAGAGGTAAAGTTCTCGCAATGATCTTTGAGAAGCCTTCCTTAAGGACCAGAGTAACTTTCCAAACAGGGATTTATGAACTTGGAGGAATAGGAATTTATCTAGCTCCTTTGGATATACAGATTGGTAAGAGAGAATCAATTGAGGATGTTGCAAGGAATCTTTCCAGATGGGTGGGGGGGATTATGGCAAGGACCTATTTACATTCCACAGTGGTGAGTCTTGCGGAGAATGCTTCGGTTCCTGTAATAAATGGTCTTTCTGATCTTGAACATCCCTGTCAAATCCTTGCAGATTTTCAGACCATTTATGAGAAGAAAGATTATATAGAAGGAATAAAATTGGCGTTTATTGGGGATGGTAATAATGTTTGTCATTCGTTAATGCTTGCTTCTGGTCTTCTGGGTGTTAATATGAGAGTGGCTCATCCAGAGGGATATGGCCCTAAGGAGGAAATTATTAGGAGTACAGAGAAATTAGCTTCTTCCTCAGGAGGTTCCATTACCCTTACCTTTGACCCGAAAGAGGCTGTTGATGGCGTTGATGTCATCTACACTGATGTACGGGCTTCTATGGGGCAGAAAGATGAAGCAGAAAAGAGGAGAAAGGTATTTGCACCTTATCAAGTAAATGAAGAACTAACAAATTATGCAGAATCAGATTATATCTTTATGCATTGTCTTCCTGCTTGTAGAGGAGAAGAAGTAACAACCAACGTAATTGATGGTTCACATTCAGTTATTTACGATGAAGCAGAAAATCGTCTCCACTCGCAAAAAGCCTTGATGCTAAAATTAATGAAGTAAGCCTACTAACAGCAAAATAAACTTATATCAATAAAAGTAGCTTTAAAATTTTATTTGAGTTTTTTAGTTTCTACTCGCTTCTTCACACGTTATTTTAGAACCTTTTCAGCAGATTTAATAAGCCAAATAAGAGCGATAGAACCCAGGATCGCAGGAATAAAGTATACACGCCCATAATGCCATAGCCAATGTCCAAAAACCGGAGAACCCAGCCAAGCGCCAATCCAACCAATTATCAATTGGCTCCAATAACCACCAGCAAGTCTTTTGCGAAAAACATAATACATGAGAATTGATACTACTAAAGCAATAACAGTTAGCCAAAACCAGGTTAAAAATCCCATTCCACTCATAATACCTCCTTTGTTTTAATTTTATATTATTATACATTATTTTTTAAAATTGTCAAGATGAAGGGTGGTCCTTTCGTTGTTGCGTTTTTTTACGAGAGCTTCTCCAGAGATTTTATAGTGTTAAAAGTCTATGAATCCTTGACAAACAATTTCTCTCATATAGATTAGTGTCATGAAAAGGAAAAAATTTCTTGATCTTTTAAAGCAGAAAAAAGTTTTCGTATTTGATGGTGCCATGGGGACTATGATTTATAACAAAGGAGTTCCAAAGGGCCATTGTTATGATGAACTCAACCTCTCAAATCCTGATTTAATAAAGGGCATTCTACTTGATTATTTAGAAGCAGGAGCAGATATTATAACAACCAATACATTTGGAGCCAATAGATATATCCTGAATAGATACTATGACCTTGGAGACAGTACAAAGGATATAAATGTTAGAGGAGCAGAGATTGCAAAAGAGATTGCCCGGGATAAATTTGTTGCAGGTTCTGTTGGTCCAGTCTCAAGGCCTGCTGAGATTTATACTGAACTTTCGGACTCTGAGGTGGAGGAAATATTAAAGGAACAGGTAGAATCACTGATTGAAGGGGGTGTAGATTTAATAATCTTTGAAACTTTCTCTTCCCTGGGAGAGTTGAAAGCGGGTATAAAAGTTGCAAGGTTTATAGATTCTGATATACCAATCATAGCGGAAATGACTTTTCCAACGCAGGAGAGAACAATCACAGGTGTTACCCCTCATCAGGCAGGTTTTGAACTTGATAAGACAGAAGCAGATGTTATAGGTGTAAACTGTGGAACAGGCCCCAAAAATTCCTTAGCTGCCATAAAGAAAGTCGGAGAAGTCTCCAGTAAATTTCTTTCTGCAATGCCTAACGCAGGATTCGCAAGATTTAATGCGGGGAAATTTTCATATCCCTTTCAACCTGATTATTTTGCAAGATATGCGAAGAAATTTTTACATGCAGGTGTTTCCATAATCGGAGGATGTTGCGGCACGACCCCGGAACATATAAGGGCAATTAAGCAAGCGACACATTCTCTTAAACCTCTAAATAGGGCAAAGGTATTTGTTTCAATAAAGGAACAGACTTTTGGGGTTAAGAAGGTTGATGTAGAGACAACTTTTCGATCTCTTCTAAAGCATAAATTTACTGTAAGTGTTGAGATCGACCCTCCAAAAGGCCCTTTCATTGAAAATACCTTATCAAAGATAAAAAAAATTCGAGGATTTGGAGTTGATGCCATTAATGTATCTGATAGCCCAATGGCAAGACTTAGAATGTCTCCCGGAGCATTTGCTTCATTAATTATGAGAGAACTCGATCTTGAAGTTATACTCCATCTGACTTGTAGAGATAGGAATCTACTAGGTCTTCAGTCAGACCTCCTGGGATACGCAGGTCTTGGTATTGAAAACATACTGGCTATTACTGGTGATTCACCAAGCCTTGGCGATTACCCTTTTGCTACTGGTGTATACGATGTTACATCGAAAGGACTTGTCTCAATGATTAACAATCTTAATCAGGGTAGAGATTTCCTCGGAAATCCAATAGAGGGTAAGACAAACTTATGCATAGGAATAGGTTCTCCTTCAAATCCTGAGAATGGTGACAAAGAACTCCGAATAGTCGAAGATAAGGTAAAGAAAGGAGCTCATTTTATTCAAACACAACCTATATTTGATGTGTTGTCTTTCCAGGATTTTTATAACAGGCTATCGGCCTTTAATCTTCCAATTATTGTAGGTTTACTACCCCCTATAACAGCATCCAGTGCTGAATTTTTTGCGTATGAGGTCCCGGGTATGAAAATACCGCCAAATATTATTGATAGATTGAAGAGAGCAAAAAACAGATATGAAGAGAACGAAATAGGTATTGCAATAAGCAGGGAGATATTAAAGGAAATAAAGGATATGGGTGCTTCAGGCGTTTGTTTAATGATTCCAGGGAGAAAATATGAGATCCTTGAAAGTATACTCAATTGAAGATTTCAAAATAGAGATAGACCCTGATTATGTTCTAAAAAGACTTGGAAAGCATAGGCATTCAGAGATAGGGAAATGGAAAGAGAAAGTCTTAAATAAAATAGAGGAAGCAATTCCGTTTATCGGCCCTATAATATCATATACGGAAATGGGGGTTTCAAAAAGAACAGAAGAAGGGATTGAACTTGAAGGATTTTTAATAAAGAGTAAGAATTTAGCAAAGAGATTCTCAAGGGTTCAAAAAGTGACTTTATTTCTCGCAACAATAGGGCAGGGTCTTACAACCTTGATTGAAAATGATGAAAGAGAAATTTCGGATTCAGTAATATTTGATGCTATTGGATCTGAGGCTGTGGAATCAACTGTTAGATGGTTTCATAAGAATCTTTTTTTGCGGGCAAAGAAGAAGGGATTTAAAATCACAGGTAGATATAGTCCGGGGTATGGAGATTTTTCTATAGAGTGTCAAAAATGGTTTGTAAAGAATTTAAGAGGAGATAAGATGGGGATCAGGATTACAGATAATTATATGTTAGTTCCTGAAAAGAGTATTACAGGAGTTATTGGATGGAGAACTTCTTAAATCTCCTTGGAGAAAAAGTTTTAGTAATAGATGGTGCAATGGGCACTCTCCTTTCCGATAAGGGATTTGAGAACATTCTTCCTGAGGAAGTTCTTTTAATAGATTACAATGCAGTTAGAAAGATTCATAATGATTATGTGAAAGCGGGAGCCGATATTGTTATAACAGACACTTTTGGAGCCAATAGATCGAAATTATCAGAGTTCACACTTGAAAAAGAACAAAAGAAGATTGTTCATTTAGCAGTAAAGGCTGCAAGAGAGGCGACTGATGGAATTGCCTATGTTGCAGGTTCAATTGGCCCAATAGGAAGGTTTCTACCACCATTTGGAGAACTTAAAAATAAAGAAGCTTTTTCTTTTTTCAAAGAGTTAGCTTATCTGCTTATAAAGGAGGGGGTTGATCTTATAATAATTGAGACTATGACTGATTTAAAGGAGTTGAAGACAGCCTGCAGAGCTGTCCGAAATGTGTCAGAGGAGGTCCCCGTAATTGCGCAGATGAGTTTTGATCAAAATGAAAGGGCAGTCACAGGGACCTCGGTGGAAACCTTCATAGATACAGTAGAATCATTTAATCTTAGTGGAATAGGATCAAACTGTGGTAGGGGTCTTTCGGATATGTTAAAGGTTTCTAAAAAATTCTCAGAGAATTCAATTCTTCCCTTCACTATTCAGCCAAATGCAGGGATTCCAAAGGTGAGAGATAGTGTGCTTGAATATCCATCAACTCCGAAGGAGATGGCGGATTATTCAAGGTTATTCTATGAGAACGGTGCATCAATAATAGGCAGTTGTTGTGGCTCAACTCCCGAACATACAAGAAAAATAGCAGAAGCAGTGAAGGGGAAGAGAGTTATCAGAAGGAATATAAAGAAAAACATAGCAATTATGACTTCAAGGACAGAGAGTATCCATATAGGTGATGTTGAAGGTTTTGTAGTAATAGGAGAGAGAATAAACCCTTCAGGCAAAAAATCTATAAAAAGGGAGATAAAAAACGGGAAACTCTCATCAGTTAAAAGAGAAGCAACCAGGCAAGTCAATGCAGGTGCACAAGCCCTTGATGTAAATATATCTATAGGTTCTCCAGAGATGGAAAAAGAATTAATGAGAAAAGTGATAATGTCTATTGAAAATACAGAAAATGTGCCTCTTCTTATTGATTCAGAGTTTGTGGAAGTTGTTGAAGCCGGTTTGGAAGTTTATTCTGGTAGAACATTCATAAACTCGATAACAGGGGAAGAAGAGAAAATTGATAAACTAATGCCATTAGCAGAAAAGTATGGAGCAGGATTCATAGCGCTTCTTATAGACGAAAATGGAGTGCATGAATCACATGTTAAGAGGTTGAAAATACTCGAAAAAATATTGAAAAAAGTAGAGTTGTATGGTCTAACGAGGAGAGATATCATTGTAGATCCTGTTGTTTTAACAGTTGCTTCTTCACAGAATTCAGTGTTTGAGATCTTAAAAACAATAGAGATTGTGAAAGAGGATTTCAAACTTCCCACTGTAATGGGTTTGAGCAATATATCATATGGTCTTCCTGGAAGGAAATTGGTAAACAGGTCATTTTTATCTATGGCTATGGCTTATGGTCTTGACTGTGTGATTCTTGATCCTCTTGATATGGTCCTAATGGAGGAGATTCGTGCTGCAGAATTCTTAACGGGAAGGGATAAAGATGGGAACAGATATATCTCCCTGTTTAAGGGGCCTAAGATAAAGGAAGAAAGAGAGAAGACTGCGGCTAAACATACCCTATATGAGATGATCTTATACGGAGAGAAAGAAAAACTAAAGGTAGAAACCGAGAAGATTCTTGAAGATAAAAAGCCGATAGAGGTGATTGAAAATATCCTTATTAAAGCAATGAATGAAGTTGGGGATAGATATGATAAAGGTGTATATTTTCTTCCCCAGGTTATGGCTTCTGCCGAGGTTGTTAAAGAGTCTTTTAATATCATAAAGAGCAGGTTTGGTAGTGGAAATTACAAAAAGGGCAAGATTGTTATAGCAACCGTTAAGGGTGATGTTCATGATATAGGAAAAAATATTGTTAAAATAATACTTTTAAGTTATGGCTATGAGGTAATAGACCTGGGTAAAAATGTGCCAAAAGAAGTTATCTATGAATCTGTGATAGAGAATGGCCCTGATTTTATCGCATTGAGCGCTCTTTTAACACCAAGTCTCCTGTCAATGAAAGAGACCATAGAATATATCAGAGAGAAAATCGATTTCCCTCCAGTTATAATAATAGGAGGCGCTGTTGTAGATGAAGATTTTGCTAAAGAGATTAATACCTATTACGGAAAAAACGCTATTTCGGCGGGGAAATTGGTTGATAATTTAATGAGGCAATAAGGGACGGTCCTTGCATTATTGCGTTACTTCAGGCAGAAACTCTCCTTTAAATAATTTAATATTATTAGACTCTTTCTTAGCGATTGAAACCAAAAGATTATCTATATTCGCCAATTAATGCCCCTTGACAAATCTGATAATCGTTGTATTATTATTAATAATTTTGGTTCACTCTCACGTAAATCTATATGAGAATTAGGTTAATTTATCAAAAAGGAGGTAAGGTATGATAAAGCCAGTAGGAAGACGTGTTCTAGTAAAGAGAGTGAGTGAAGAGGAAAAGAAGGGTGGAATTATTGTGCCAGATACAGCAAAAGAAAAACCTCAACAAGGGATTGTGGAGGCAGTTGCTAAAGTTCCAAAAGACGAAGACCCTCTTTCAGTAAAGAAGGGTGATAAGATCCTGTTTGGCAAATACGGTGGAACTGAAGTAGAATATGGTGATGAAGAATATTTGATATTGGACGAAGACGATATTCTTGCAAAGATAGAAGAATAAGGAGGTAGAAGATGGCAGCAAAAGAGATTTTGTATTCAGAGGAAGCAAGAAATGCCTTATTGACAGGCGTTACTAAACTGGCCAAAGCCGTCCGTATAACTCTTGGACCAAAGGGCAGAGATGTTGCACTCGAGAAGAGCTGGGGAGCACCAACAGTAACAAAGGACGGTGTTACAGTAGCAAAAGAGATTGAGTTGTCGGATCCCTTTGAGAACATGGGTGCCCAGATGGTAAAGGAAGTCGCTTCTAAGACCAGCGATGTTGCAGGAGATGGAACTACAACTGCTACAGTTCTCGCAGAAGCAATCCTTAAGGCAGGAATTAAAAATGTTGCAGCGGGTGCTAACCCAATGGCTCTAAAGAGAGGAATGCTTAAAGCAGTGGATAAAGTGGTTGATGAACTAAAAGAGCTCTCTCAGGAGACAAAGGGAAGGGATGAGATCGAGCAGGTCGCTACTATCTCCGCAAATAATGATAAGGAGATCGGGAAAATCATAGCAGATGCGATGGAGAAATCCGGTAAGGATGGAGTAATAACTGCAGAGGAAGGGAAAAGTCTGAAAACAGAGCTTGAAGTGGTTGAAGGGATGCAATTTGACCGTGGTTACATTTCCCCTTATTTCATAACCAGTCAGGATCAAATGCTCTGTGAATTAGACGATGTGCGCATCCTTATAAATGATGGCAAGATTTCCGCTATGAAACCCCTCTTACCCCTTCTCGAGAGGGTGTCACAGATGGGGATGCCCCTTCTAATTATTGCGGAGAATATAGAGGGTGAAGCTCTGGCAACACTGGTTGTGAACAAACTTAGGGGAACCTTGAGTGTCGCCGCTGTCAAGGCTCCAGGATATGGAGACAGAAGAAAAGAGATGCTCAAAGATATTGCTGCTCTGACCGGGAGTCGATTTATCTCAGAGGAGGTTGGGAAGAAGCTAGATGATGTTCAGATAGATGACCTTGGAGAGGCACGCAAGGTGAAGATCGATAAGGATACAACAACTATTATTGGCGGAAAGGGAAAAGAAGAAGATATAAAAGGAAGAATCCAGCAGATAAAAACAGAAATGGAAACTACAACATCAGATTATGATAAAGAGAAACTTCAAGAGAGGCTTGCAAAACTTGCCGGCGGTGTCGCAGTTATCAAAGTTGGAGCAGCAACAGAAATGGAGATGAAGGAAAAGAAAGCAAGGGTTGAAGATGCACTCCATGCCACAAGGGCTGCAGTTGAAGAAGGTATCATACCCGGGGGTGGTGTAGGTCTCATCCGAACAATACCTGCTACTCAAAAATTGTCCGAGAACCTAAAAGGAGATGAAAAACTCGGTGCTGAGATAATAGTCAGTGTGCTTTCTGAACCCTTAAAGTGGATTGCAAATAATGCAGGAAAAGAGGGTGCAGTTGTAGTCGAGCACATTATAAATTCCAAAAATAAAAACGTTGGATTCAATGCAGAAACCCTCAGAGAGGAAGATATGATGGAAGCAGGCATTGTGGATCCAACAAAGGTTACAAGAATTGCTCTTCAGAATGCTGTTTCTATCGCTTCACTTCTTACTACTACGGAAACCCTGGTAGCAGAGAAAAAAGAAGAGAAGAAAGAAGCCGGGATGCCAGCCGGAGGCGGCGGAGTACCTCCTTATTAAAAAAAGGGACAGCCCAGCTGTCCCTTTTTTATTAGCTCTTCGCAATATATAGAATTCTTTTAGTGAATCGATCAACTCTTGAATGTTCAAAACACTTAAAGGTTCCCTGAATGGAAAAACCTGAAGACTCGAGCCCCTCTCTTATCTTATCCTCGGTATACCCCCTCTCCCTGTGTATCTCATCCACCCTTGACCATCCATTATCCTTTTTTATATAGAGAGTTAGATGAAGAGTTAGTATTCTTTCCTTTTCGTCATAAGCATTTCTCCAAACGCTTATAAGGTTTGTATTATCCTTTCTAACATCTCTTTCCAATACGGTCTTTAAACCGTAAGGTGTGTTTAAATCGAATATAAAATGCCCCCCTGGTAAAAGGGATTCCTTAATTGAATCAAAGGCCGCGAGTAGATCATTGTAGTCCAGAATATAGTTCAAAGAATCAAAAATTGATATTACGAGATTGAAGTGACCCGCAAAAGGAAGGTTCCTGGCATTAGCCTGGACGAAAAATAAGTCCGATCTTTTCCTCTTTGCGACTTCAAGCATTTCAAAAGAGCCATCAGCCCCTATTATAGAGCTTAAACCCGTCTCAACAAAAGGTATAGTTGAGTTTCCCGTTCCACAGGTAACATCGAGTAGAGAAGACATCTGAACATCATAAAGATCGGCAATATCAAGGATATAATGAATCCAACCCTCATAATCCACATCTTTCATAAGATCATCATAGTACCCGGCTATTTTACTGAAGGATTTAGTCAAACTGTTCATATAGGATCTTTCCTTCCTCTATCTTAAATTGCCCAGCATCTATTTTTGGTATGAAGGGAAGATAACCTCTTTCCACCATATCGGATAGAGATTTGGGATAGTATCCCTTATCTCGCTGAAACTTCATCGCCTGATCCCTTAACACCTTCATTATTCCTTTTATTGCCTTTTCTCTGAAGATCTTACTCGCTGACATATTGTAAAGTTGCAGATAGAGTCGGAGCGTAACTTCAACCCCCTTACCAAGAGATAAAGTCCAAGTTGCAAACTTAAGGGCTATTTCTGGAGAGTTCTCTTTGTATGAAGAGATAAGAAACCATTTGGATGCTTCTTTGTAATCTTTTGTATAGAGGTAATAAATAAAACCCTTTGTAAATGGAATCTCCCAATATGTCGGATTTTTATATAGACCCTTATCCAGTAATTTTATACCAAGGTCTATCCTCTTTGCATCATCTGAGAGAAGCATTGACCCGAGGGTATAGGCAGGGATAAACTGAGGATCAAGGTCGGTTAATACTTCGAGTATGTGATAAAGATAATGATAACTCCTATCGCTCATGCGATGCTTACCATAGTAAACCCCTGTTTCTATCCAAATAAAGTCAGCAAAAAGATTATCAAAACCAGAGGTAATTCCCTGAACGAACTTGCCCGAAGGGAAAAATAAGAGCTCTTCTCCCTTTACCCCTGGAATCCATTTAAATCCTTTTATCTCTACAAAAACTAATAGAACAATCAAGGTAATAAGGACTGCTGACCTCTTCATAGATATTCTTTCTTAGAGTAGAGAAATGAAGAGATGAGAATGAGAATCGTTGAATAAAGAATCGAATAGGAGAAAGCCAAGAGGTAAGAATTTATTGATATTGGAAGATGGTAGACCACCGAGGGTTTTACATTAAAAACTGAGAAATTAGGTAGAATGAAATATAAAAAGTTGACCAACCATGAAAAGTTAGATAAATTCATCATCACAACAAGTTCTTTGAGATAATGAGTTAGGTGACCTATAAAGAAAATAAGCAGAGTGAGTATTCCGGAAGTAAAGGGCGAAGTAAAGCAGGAAAGAAAAACAGCCACAGCATCAAGGAGTAAGAATTCGAAAAGATAGAAATAGAGGACATTCAAAAGATACCAATCAACCCTCCCCAAGTAAAATCTGGTAAACAGGAAGAAGATGGCAAAAAGAATGAACTGAACAACTATTATAAGATAGTATAATCCAAAGAATTTTCCCGAGATAAACTCGAGGTCTGTTACTGGTTTTGTCATAATTGAATAGATCGTTTTTCTTTCTATCTCCTGATAAAGGATGCGAGTCCCAATGAAAGTGACGATGAGAACTTCAAAGATTTCGACCATGCTAACCCCAAAATCTTTTATTATCTTTGCTCCCTGTCCAATTGATATTGGGACAAAAATCTTAGAAGAAGCTAAAAATATAAATCCCAATATTACAAGAGAAAGAAGGATCTTATCTCGAAGGGATTCTTTAAATGTATTCTGAGCAATGGCTAAAACCTTATTCATTTATTGCCTTCATGAAGTGTTCTTCAAGAGTTAATCTTACAGGAACGATTGAGATTATTTTTCCTCCCCTTTCAATAATTTCTTTTATCACTTTGTCTCTTTTAGTTTCTTCTCTCAAGCGAAGATATATCACTTTACCTTCACTTCTCACCTCACCATATTTTTCGAGATATCCAGATTCAGGGAATCTCTCAATCATAATCTCTATATATCTAATATCGCTTTTTAAGATCTCTCGAATAGAGCCAACTTTCTTTAGCTTCCCATTGAGGATTATCCCGACTTTACTGCAGATGGCCTCCACATCAGAAAGAATGTGAGATGAGAATAGAATCGTTTTACCCTTACTTTTCTCTCCCTCAATTAGATCCTTAATTTCTCTTCTACCAATGGGATCCAGACCTGATAATGGTTCATCTAAAATGAGAAGTTCCGGGTCGCCTATGAGAGCCTGGGCAAAACCTATTCTCTGGACCATTCCCTTTGAATAACTGGAAATCCTCTTACCCATACTATCTTTGAGCCCTACTACTTCGAGTTTTTCTTTTATTTCATTATCATTGAGATTCTTTCCATATAATCTTGCATAGAACTGAAGCAATTCCTTACCTGTTAGATGGCGATAAAAGGAAGGGTTCTCAGGCAAAAAGCCAATTCTCCTTCTTGCTTCCTTAGGAACGTATTTCCCAAAAAGGGTCACCTTGCCCGAAGTTGGCTTTAAGAGACCTCCTATGATCTTTAAAGTCGTCGTCTTACCCGCGCCGTTTGGCCCAAGAAGCCCAAATATTTCACCTTTTTCAATTTCAAAATCAAGACCATTTACTCCGATAGATTTCTTCATCAAAAATGGGGATTTATATATCTTAACGAGTGATTTAATCTCAACTATGATCATTCCCATATTCCTGCGACCTCATTTCCACAACTTGGACATTTATTGTTCTTTATCTTATTCACAATCACTGAGAAACCGCGTCTTTTTATCAGTAATTCCCCACAGGAAGGGCAATAGGTGTTGGATCCAGGATGATCTATTGCTACATTGCCTACATAAGAGTAATGAATACCCATCTCAAGAGCCAGTTTTCTTGCATCTTCTACAGTTTTTAAAGGAGTGGGAGGAAGGTTTTCCAGTTTATAGGTTGGGAAAAACCTTGAAAAATGTATCGGGACATCCTTCCCTAAATTATCAAGGACCCACTCAATCATCTTTTTTATCTCCTTTCTCTCATCATTTATTGTTGGAACGATAAGATAGGTTATCTCCAACCACACTCCACCTTCTTTCAACCTCTTCAGGGTATTGAGGACTGGCTCTAAGGAGCCAGCAGAGACTTCCAAATATTCCTTATTTTCAAAAAACTTAAGATCTATATTTGCCCCATCGAGAAAAGGTATCAATTCAAGAAGTGGTTTCTTTTGAAGATAACCATTTGAGTGATAAATATTCTTTATTCCTTTTTCCCGGGCAAGTTTAGCAGAGTCAATCATATACTCAATGAAAATTGATGGTTCAGTATAGGTATAAGCTATTGAACTGATGTCGTATTTTCTTCTATAATAGATTACATTTTCCATTAAGAGTTCAGGAGGCAATTCATAATTTCTTGTCCACTCAGGTCGAACCTGTGATATACTGTAATTTTGGCAGTATTTACAATGGAAGTTGCAACCTGCTGTAGCAATTGAGAAAGCAAAAGTTCCCGGGAGGAAATGGTAGAGAGGTTTCTTTTCCATTGGGTCAAGGTGGACTGCGCAGGGGTTACCATACACAAGAGTATATAACTTTCCTCCTCTATTCTCGCGTGCTCTACAAAACCCCCTTTCTCCGTCTTTTAATATACATTTATGCGGGCAATTCTGGCATTGAACTATGCCTCCCTCCATTTTTACCCAATAAGAAGCTATACGAGGTTTAATATAACCTCTGGTTTCAGTATCTTTTGCCCTTAGTGTTAGAGGAAGGAGTGCCAGCGTCTTTAAGAATTCTCTTCTATCCATTTATAGGATATTAACTAATATTACTCTCTTGTCAAGAATTTCAGTAGTAGAAAAGCTCAAAGTCCGAAAGTTTTAGCGACTAACATCGCAGTTACACTTATAATGCCAACCGTGAAGTTGTCGTTTAATCCTATCTGCACTCATTACCATTTTTATTCTATTTTTCTTAGCCTCTCATCCATTTCTGCAATTATTGCTCTGAGATGGGCTAGCTCTTTTTTAATTCTTTCCACCTCCTCATTCTTTTCTTCTTTTAGCTCTTTTTCCCTTGAAGGTAGTTTATGCTCCTCGGTGGGAATTTGACTTTCTAAATACTCATCCAAAATATTTTGGATCTTACCGTAGGCTCCAGCAATTGGTTTTATCCCCAATTCTGAAAACCAATTCTGTGCTTTTGGCCCCATTCCTCCTGCGAAAATCATTTCTGCGCCCTTTTCCTTTATAAACTTGGGGATAGCACCAGACTCGTGGCTCTCAAGATAGGGGTTTTTCTCCACTTTTACATTCTTTACCCTATCACCTTCTACCTCAACAAAGGTGAAGTATGGACATCTTCCAAAGTGGTAGGCTAGAATACCATCCAGACCTTTCTCATCATCAGAAGCAAATGAAATAATCATAGTACCTCCTTTTTGTTTTAAAAATACAGCGATTTTTTAAAGAAGCATTCTGCTCTTTAAATATTATTCTTCTAATCGGAAAGCCTTATGTAGAGCATTAATAGCCCTTTTTTCATCCTCTTTTTTTATCAGGCAAGCAATAGAGATATGAGAATCAGTTGATTGATATATAGAGATATTCTCTCTTTTTAGTACTTCTATAATAGTTGCCATAATTCCGGGTCTTCCAGTCATACCGGCTCCTACAACTGAAACCTTTATGTAACCATCAAGGAGGGTAAAATCAAATTTTCCATTCTCTAAGATATTTACAATTTTCTCTCTATTGAGAGATTCGACTATAAAAGTTATCTCATCAGATCGTGTATTTATGAAATCAACACTTATTCCTTCGTGGGCGAGTATCTTAAAAACCTCAAGACCCCTATCATAATCAGACTTTTCTTCCGGTTTTATCTTTACAAAAACAATATTATTTTGGCTGGCTATTCCGGTGACTGGTTGGTTTCTTTTAACTTCCTTTTCTATCCTTGTCCCGGATTTCCCCTCCAGAATTGATTTAATTTCAATGGGAATTTCGTTATTCATTCCTATTTCAGCTGCCAGGGGATGGATAATCTTCGCGCCTTGATAAGCGAGTTCACAAACCTCCTTATAGCTTGCTCTATTTAAGATTTTGGCTTTCTTAACCAGTGATGGGTCAGCAGTCATCAGACCCTCAACATCAGTGTATATTTCTATAAAAAGAGCATCAATGGCAGCAGCGATGATACAAGCGGTTATATCACTGCCACCACGACCGAGAGTCGTTATTTCTCCAGAATCGCTTATACCCTGAAAACCCGCTATTACCGGTACTATTTCATTCTTTATAGATTGCAGAATGCGTTTAGGGTTTACTTTCTGGACTCGGGTCTCCCCAAAATTATCATCTGTAATTATTCCTGCTTGAGCTCCTGTGAGAGCAATCCCTTTAATTCCTAAGGCTTTCAAGGCTTGGACTATCATAACAGAGGATATAATTTCACCACAGGACATAAGTAGATCCTTCTCCCTGTTTTGAATATTGATAAAATCCTCTTTTGCAATTTCAACCAATGTATCTGTAGCATAAGGGAAACCCTTTCTTCCCATTGCCGAGACAACGACAACAGGAAAATAATTCGTCTCTATTGCTTTTTGAATATGTTTTGCTGCTATTTTCCTTTTCCAAGCAGTATCCAGAGTTGTTCCTCCAAACTTCTGCACAATCTTATTCATTTAAAATCAACCTTTCAGCAATCTGAATGGCATTTAAGGCTGCCCCCTTGCGAAGATTATTGGCAACAATCCACATATTGATTCCATTTTCAATGGAGTAGTCCTCTCTTAACCTTCCTACCATAACATTATCATCATTCTCAGACATAAGGGGTGTGGGATATAATAGTTTTTCAGGGTCATCAACAACTTTAATTCCTTCAGCAGAATCTAATAGTTTTCTTAAATGGCTAATGGAGATCTTTTTCTCTGTTTCTATATTTACTGATTCACAATGTCCATATAAAACAGGGACCCTCACAGTTGTTGCAGTGATAGAAAGTTCGGGGTCATCAAGAATCTTTCTTGTTTCTCTCGTCATTTTTAATTCTTCTTCAGTGTAGCCATTCTCATGAAAGGTATCAATGTGAGGTAGGACATTAAAAGCTATTTGGTAGGGATATACTTTAGAGGTTAATTTATCCCCTTTGGTGTATTGAATGATTTGGCGTTTCAATTCCTCAATGGCATCTTTGCCGGTTCCTGAGACAGCTTGATAAGTACTTACTACTATTCTTTTAATGCCAACTTCATCATAAATAGGCTTTAAGGCAGTAACCATTTGAATGGTTGAGCAATTGGGGTTTGCTATAATCCCCTTATTTTTGAATATTTCTTTTGGGTTGACCTCGGGAACCACTAAGGGAACAGAATCATCCATTCTGAAGGCATTCGTATTGTCTATAACAATAGCCCCGCTTTTAACCGCCGAAGGGGCAAACTTAAGACTTGCGCTACTCCCTGCGCTAAATATAGCTAGATCAATTCCTTTAAAAGATCCAGGTTGTGCGACTTCAACTACGCGATTCATACCTCTGAAGTTTATTTCCATTCCGGCTGATTTTTCAGTAGCAAGCAATCTTATTTCTTTAACTGGGAAATTCCTTTCTTCAAGGATCTTAATCACTTCTCTACCCACCGCACCGGTGGCTCCTAAAATTGCAACATTGTAAGTAATCAAAATATCCACCGCCTCCTTTACATTATGCTTTATTTACATATAAATTCCATAAATATTTTGTCAAGTGCAGGATTTTTGCATCTAAAAAATTAGGAAAACTTTGAATAAGGTTTTAGTAGGGTTCCTCTATAAACATCTATCCTCTTTTCTCATCTTTATTGTTACAAATGCGCCTTCTCCATAACCATCATGGATTTCATCAACCCCTTTAAGTTCTGAAGGTTGATGGAAAAGAGTCTGTTTTATATCGGGTTTCCTGAAACCATTTTTTTTAAGTTTTTTAAGAACTTCACTTGTGGAGTAAAACTTGGCTATAGAATAGAATGGACTCTCTTCTTTTCTATCCATATAAAGCTTTCCTAAAAAACTCTTTCGGTTAATAAAACCTAAAATTATACTTCCTCCATGGTTTAATATTCTCCAAGACTCTATAAATGTTTTTTCAATGTCAAAAACGAAGCAAATTGTTGTTGTAATTAAAACAAAATCAAAAGAACAAGAGGCAATGGGGAGTTTTTCAGCTACACCCAGGGAAACGATTATCCCTCTCTTTTTAGCCATCCTGGCCATAGAAAGTGAAGGGTCAACACCTATTTTTATCCCAAGAGGTTTTGCAAATCTTCCAGAACCAACACCAATTTCAATTCCTCTTCCCCTGATCTGCAATGCTTTCAGGGCTTCTAATTCAGATAAATAAGCAAAACGATTCCTTTCAAACCACCTATCATATTGATCAGAGTATCGCTCAAAGGGTTCTATTTTTGGTATAATTTTTTCCCTTCAAACTAACCCAGCCTTATTGCTTTAACCGGACAGGCAGCAACACAGATGCCACAACCCGTGCATTTTGTCTTATCAATCTTTGCGGTTTCATTTATAGAAATAGCATTAATAGGACATTGGTTGACACAAATCCCGCATCCTGTGCATTTTTCCTTATCAACAATAGCTTTTTGTTGCTTAATAGTTATCTGTCTTTGAGGTGGGGAAACCCTGTTTACTGGCTCTTGAAAGAACCTACTTCTCCCTCTACCCAAACCTCTACCAGTTCCTGGACCCTTTCCCATTGGACCTGTTCCATCTCCTCTTGGCATAGTTCTACCTCCTTTTCATTAAATTAAAAATATATCCTTAAGATTCTTTCGAAGCAATTATGAACTATAGTTCAAATTTAATATAGTATTAAAAGTTGATCTGTCAAGTTCAGTTTTTTGCAAGTAGTAAAAAGTTTTGGCGGGTTATTTAAAATTCTCTATTGCTTTTTTTAAGTTTTTTTTTATTATCGTATTATGAAATTCTTTAGTTTTATTCCAATTGAGGGTATAATTTTTGGTATTATCTCTTTATTACTTTTTATCCTTTTTTTAAGGAGAATAAGAAGGAGAGAGGGGGGTTTATTTATATATATGGCTAATATTATAGGCATAATACTCTTTGGTCTTCTATCTTCAACATTCTTACTTCTGTACTCCAGTTTTAAGAATTATCACAATTTTACCTATAAGAAAACCATTGCTTCTATTGTCTGTCCAATGAAAGAATCAGATTGGTTTGTGCTGAAGCTCATACCCGAAAATGGAGAGGAAAAGAATTTCCGATTCTATCGTTTGAAAGGTCAACAATTCATTATTGAGGGTCACATTGTAAAGTGGAAGGATTTCTTTATTTCTCTGGGTATGAAGCCTTTATACCAGGTTAATAGACTCTCAGGCAGGTATACATTGATAGAAGATGAGAAACAAAAAGAACGAAGTGTTTATGAGTTAGAAAAAGAATCTAAATTCTGGAGATTCATGATGAGGCATGGTAAACTGATTCCTGGTGTAGATGCAGTTTATGGGACTGCTTCATTTACCAATCCAAGAGAGAATGATACCCTCAAGTTGAAGATAACAAACTATGGATTTATGCTCCAATAAAGGAAGAATAACTAAGATTGCTCGCTTAATGCTCCCCAGTCATAGGAACGAATCGAACCGGGATAACATTCTTTTTTGTTATTCCACTTGAATCTTTTGTTATAAGAATTAGATTTTGATAGTAAAAGCCAACAGGAATCACCATTTTTCCTCCTATCTTGAGTTGGGAGGCAAGAGGTGGAGGTATTTCCTCTGGTGCACAGGTAACAACGATTTTATCAAAAGGAGCGTGCTTTTTCCATCCTTTGTAACCATCACCACTTTTTACGATAACATTATCATAATCAAGACTATCCAGTCTCTTTTTGGCTGAAGCTGCAAGCTCTGGAATTATCTCAATTGTAAAGACCGAATCTGCAAGAAGAGAGAGTATTGCTGATTGATATCCAGAACCTGTACCAACTTCAAGAACTTTGTCTTGTTTTTTTATGTCGAGTAATTCGGTCATTAGTGCTACGATATAGGGCTGTGATATTGTCTGGTTGTAGGGTATAGGTAGAGGAGAGTCCTCATAAGCGAATAATTGGTATTTTTTAGGGACAAAGAGATGTCTTTTTACCTTAAGCATTGCTTTTACAACTGAACTATCTCTAATTCCACGGGCAATTATTTGCTCACTCACCATTCTCTTCCTGAGGATGGTGTAATCAGGCGAATAATCGGTAGAGAGAGCTAAAAATAATAACAAAAAAATCATTTTTTAAATTAAAAATTTATAGATTCTCAATATCAACAGGTTTTACCCTATCACCGAGTTTGAATCCAAAGATGCGGGAATAGAAGTACAATTCAGCTTCTAAAGCCCTTTTAATATTCTCCTCTCTACGAAATCCATGTTGTTCTCCCTTAAAAGAAATGTAAGCAACGGGTAACCCCTTTTTTCTTAAAGCGGCTACCATGGATTCAGATTGAGCTGGCGGGACGATTTTATCCTCAAGCCCCTGAAAGAAAATTACTGGGGATGAAAGTTGGTTGGTATGTTTAATGGGCGAACGTTCCTGGTAGATTTTTCTTTTATCTGGATAAGGACCTATCAAACCGTCAAGGTAGTGAGATTCAAATTTATGAGTCTCCTTAGCAAGAGATTCAAGGTCACTTATACCGTAGTAACTTGCACCGGCTTTAAAGAAATTACGAAAGGTAAGAGCGGAAAGAGTTGTGTAACCACCTGCACTTCCACCACGAATAATGAGTCGGTCTTTATCTGCTTTTCCTCTTTCCACAAGATATCGAGCTCCATTCACACAATCGTCAATGTCAACTATACCCCATTTGTGGTTGAGGCGTTTGCGATACTCACGGCCATAACCTGTGCTACCTCCATAGTTTACATCAAGAACCGCAAAGCCCCTACTAGACCAGAACTGTATAGGTAAACTTAGAGTACTGGAAGTAGATGATGTGGGACCTCCATGGCCTGTAACAATAAGGGGAGGAAGTTCCTTGGGTGGAGAAGTGTAATCTTTATTTTTTGGAGGATAATGTAGTCCATATGCCTTCTTATTTTCTTCTGTCGGAAAACTTATAGCTTCTGGAAAAGATAGATAACCTGGATCAACTGATAACTTAGTTGAGGATTGTAAAACCTCATAATTAAGAGTTGAAAGATCAATCTTGACTAATGACATTGGCCTAGACCATGAGCCTCCAGTGAAAACCGCCCTCCCTCCTTCAACTTTGAGTAATGAGATATAAGAATATGGAATTTTGATTTTTTCCATATCTCCCGAACTTAAATCAATATGCGCAAGATTCCATTTTTCCTCTTTAGTGTAAGAACAAATAATGTTACCTTCTGAATCAAAACCATAGGTGGATAATCCAAAGACCCATTGAGGCTTCCCAAACTCTGCCTTCATCTTAACGACATTTTCAATTTTACCTTCTTTCAAACGGTATAAATTCCACCAGCCATTTCTATCCGAAATAAAATATATTTCCCCATCGCAAGACCATTCAGGCTGGAATATAGATTCATTAATACTGCCAGCGACTTTCTTGGATTTACCAATTGACCCATCATCCTTCAATTCACCAACCCAGAGCTCATTTCCATCCCAGGGCATATTTGGATGATTCCAAGTAAGCCACATTAGCTGATTCCCTTTGGGACCAAGTCTCGGTGATGAGTAAAAGTCGTTTCCTGAAACGAGAACCTTAGCATTGTTATTACCTTCAAGATCAATGCTTACAAGGGTATTGATAGGCGAAATTCCTTTATTTCTGTGATCCTCTCTGACGCAAATTAGACGTTTTCGCCTTTTATCTATAATTCCATCTGCATAACGCAAGTTCCCTTCAGGAGTGATTGGTTCAGGGTTCTTGCCAGGTAGTTTTCTATAAATGCGTTGATCTTCAAAATTCGAAAAGTAAAGGGTCCCATCCTTAACAGTGAAAGAACCTCCACCGTACTCGTGCACCCTGGTTCTTGCATTGAATGGAGGTGGAATGAGGTCAATCTTCTCTTTATCTACTCTCATCCTCACAATAACATTCCTCCCACCTTCATAAGGGCGAGATTCACTCCAATAGATATCTTTATGATCGATTATAATTTCTCCCAGTTGAATAGATTTTTTCACAATGAGATCTGTAGTTATAGGTGATTTCCATGAACCAAAAGGTGCCACTTTTTTCTTAAGGTTCTTTTTTCTTTTCAATTTTCTTCCTCTTTAATATTCATTCCAAGTTGATCCATCAGAAAAGCCATTTCTTCTGAGCGCTGCTCAATCCGGGATGATATTGTCGTTCCTCCAGCATGGCCAGAGGATTTCCTGATTAATAAGAGGATTGGCTTTCCATTTGGATTTGCCTCCTCGAGTCTTGCTACCATTTTACGGGCATGAAGAGGATCAACTCTGGCGTCATTTTCACTTCCTGTAATAAGGGCTGCAGGATATTTGGTTCCATCGACAACATTATGATATGGAGAATATTTATATAGATATTTAAATTGTTCAGGATTTTCGGAGTTGCCATACTCTGTTGACCAGATGTTAGCATAACCAAATTTATGATACCTGATCATATCTAATAAGGGAACTGCACAATTGACAACCTTGAACAGTTCAGGTCTCTGAACCATAACAGCACCAACTAACAAACCACCATTGCTTCCACCTGATATAGCTAATTTTTCAGGTTTGGTGTATTTGTTTTTAATTAGCCATTCTGCTGCTTTAATAAAGTCATCAAAGACGTTCTGCTTGTTCTCTCTCATTCCAGCTTCATGCCATTTCCTGCCGTATTCGCCACCTCCTCGAAGGTTTGGTATGGCAAGTACTCCACCAGCCTCGAGCCATACTATATAATTAGTTGAGAACCTTGGGGTTATCGATACCTCAAAGCCTCCATATCCTGTGAGAAGGGTGGGATTTTCGCCATTCCTTTTTAGGTCTTTACAATGAACAAGGAACATTGAAACCCTTGTTCCATCCTTTGAAGAATACCATACCTGTTCTGTAGTATAATTGGAGACATCAATATCAATTGGTAGTTTATGGTATAATTCAAGTTTGTCCCCAGCAAAGTCGTATTTGTAAGTTGTTGCAGGATAAGTGAAGGATGAAAAACCGACCCATACAACCTCTTTTGACCAGTATCCCCAAACTGAAGCAGAACCGATTGCTGGGAGGGGAAGATCCCTTAAGTATTCACCTTCCAAAGAATATATCTTGATCTTTGTCATGGCATTATGAGAATAAACAGCATAAATATGACCTGCAATTCCTCTTATATATAAGAGTCTATCCTTTGTTTCAGGAATAAATTCCTTCCAGTTTTCCCTTTCAGGCTTGTCTATATTAGTTGCATAAACCTTACCCTTAGGCGCATCTTTATCAGTTTTTATAAAGAACTTATCTTCAATAACCTCTACACTGTAACCGGCGTCGAAACCTTTTGCAAGAGGGATAGGAGGTTCGCCGCAACCTACCCTTTTGAAATAAACTTCGTTTTTACTAAACTGATACCTATAAAATAGAATATAATTGCCATCTTCAGAAACGGATGCACCATGGAAATACTCTTTGACCTTATCATGGTAAAAGACTTTTTTATCCTCAAAACCTTGTGTTCCCAGTTTGTGGGAATAAACGGAGTTCCAGTAATGCTCCTCTCCTTTGGAGACTTTTCCTTTTCGAGGATTTGCAGAATAAAAAAAACCTGAATTATCCGGGAGCCAGGATACATCTCCCTGTCTCCAACCTTTTAGAGTATCGGACAATATCTTCTTAGTTGAAACCTCCATTATCCTTATTACAGGATTCTCGTTTCCTCCTTTGGCCTTACCAAAGGCAAGATATTTCCCATCCCTTGAAGGCGCTGTTAAATCCAATGTTTCAGTTGGCCCCCATTTATTTGGATTAAGAAGTTCAACTGTCTTTGACGAATCGTTCTCTTTTGTATTGTAAACCCAGAGCTCATCTTCTTTCTTTTTTGTTCTAAAAAAAATCCTTTCACCATCAAGGACTTTTAGAGGAATTCCTTCATCATCATATTTGGATAATTGTGTAAGTCTCCTGATTAACCTTTCCCGTTGAGGTAATGGGTCTATGATTAAATGTGTCAATTTTTCCTGTTTTTTAGTCCATTCCTGCACCTTTGGATCATTACTATCCTCAAGCCAGCGGTAGTTGTCGATAATAACTGTGCCATGAAGAGTGTCAACCACAGGTATTTTTTCATTTAGCGGATAGTTACCTCTCTTGTATTTACCACTGCATCCTACCTCTCCAAGAGTAAGAGTTGCAATGGATACCACAAAAATTAGTTTTCTAAATTTCATAATGTTCATTTCACCTCCTATTTTCAAAATTTATTATCTCGTTACTCATTTTTTAATTTTTCATCAAAGCTTCCATCTGGAAGCATCCAATCCGGATGGAATTCTCCCCTTTCTTCCATTTGATAACGAATGCAACTTTCCCAATCACCTCTACAATACAATTGAATCCATCTTTTATTTATCTTTCCTTCTCTGGAGAATCTATTCATAGGACATCCAGGATACCATTTACAATCCTTAAGCAATGTCTTTATCTTTCTATAATTATTTATCATTTTCTCTCGGATTGATTCGTTAAAAAGGAGAGCTGTTGGATGTTTAAGGGGGAGTATTTTCCTATTTTTGGTCAGGAAAATTCTCCCATAGAGATTTGAGGATTCTTCTTTTGTTTTTGGCAATGAAAGATTATATTTTTCAAAAATATATCTTATGGAATAATAACCCAAAGGAGCTAAAGTATCTGGATTAATTAATTCTATTTCTTTATCTAAATACTGAATGCATGTATCTATTTCATCCTTTTTTGGTTTTCTGTAATTTGGGAGTATACATTTGACAAGATTGGTCATATAAATATCATTTCTGCTGACATTAATATCTCTGAGGAGTTCATCCAATACTTTCCCTGTGGGCCCAATGAACATCTTCCCTGCACTATCTTCTTTCTCTCCAGGAGCTTGAGCGATTAACATAAGTTTAGCATTTAGATTCCCTTCCCCTGGAAGAGCATTTGTTCTGGTTTTATATAATCGGCATTTTTTGCATTTTCTTATTTCTTTATTTAAATCGTCAATTTCCATTTTTATATCTTTGTAAATTAAAATCTGATATAGTAAAGTCAAGACCCTTTCTCTATCACTTTGGGCTTGACAAAGGTTTATAAGGAATTAAATTTATTTTCCCTGATAGAATAAAATTTACGCTAAAAGAAAGGAGGTAGAATGGATGTTGATCTACAAAGTCTAAATAGGGAAATCAAAGAAAAGAGTGCCCTTATAGAAACTCTCCTTGCAGAGATTGGTAAAAGCATTATAGGACAGCAGGAAATTATAGAAAAAATAATTATAGGGCTTCTTACAAGAAGTCATATCCTGATTGAGGGTGTCCCGGGTCTTGCTAAGACCTATATTGTTAAGACTCTTGCATCATCTGTGAATGCTGCCTTTAAGAGGATTCAATTTACCCCGGATCTCCTGCCTGCTGATATAACAGGAACAGAGATATACAACTATCAAACTGGTTCCTTTACACCCAAAAAAGGGCCTCTTTTTGCAAACTTCGTACTCGCAGATGAGATAAACAGAGCACCTCCAAAGGTTCAAAGCGCACTTCTTGAAGCAATGCAGGAGCGCCAGGTCACTATTGGAGACACCTCTTACCCTCTTCCTGAACCTTTTATGGTCCTCGCAACCCAGAACCCCATTGAACAGGAAGGAACATATCCTCTTCCCGAAGCTCAGGTAGACCGTTTCAAACAGAAGGTTATCATTACCTATCCCAACAAAGAAGAGGAAAAACGAATCATGAAACAGCAAACCTCAGAGGAACTGCCAGTAACAACTCCTGTAATAGATATCCAGGAATTGAACGAGCTAAGAAGTATCGTCTATCGGGTACACTCAGATGAAAAGATAAGAGACTACATTCTCGATATCGTCTTTGCTACCAGGCAACCCTCGGAGTATGGTCTCAAAGATCTTGGTGTTTATATCCGATATGGGGCATCACCAAGGGCTTCTATCTATCTTTTTGAGAGTGCACGAGCTCACGCATTTATTGAGAGGCGGGGTTTTGTCATACCTGAGGATGTAAAGGCAATGGTTTTCGATATCCTCCGTCATAGAATAATCCTCTCCTATGAGGCTGAAGCAGAGGGTATAACCGAAGAGGATATAATAAGAGAGATAGTAGAAGCGATAGAGGTCCCCTAATTGCCTAATGGAAGAACGGCTAAGAGAGATTCTTAAGGAGGTCAGGGAGATAGAAATCGAGTCAAAGAAGGTGGTCAATACCCTCTTTGGCGGAGAATACAAAAGTTCTTTCAAGGGGAGGGGGGTTGAATTTCACGAAGTTCGAGACTACTTTCCAGGGGATGATATAAGGACAATCGACTGGAACGTGACAGCAAGGATGAACCATCCCTTTGTAAAAAGATTCATAGAAGAGAGGGAACTCACCATCCTTATCATTGCAGATTGTAGCGGTTCGGGTGAATTCGGAAGTAGGAAAGAACAAAAAAAGGACCTTATAGCCAGGATATCTGCTCTCTTTTCCTTCTCTGCAATAAAGAACAACGATAAGGTTGGTCTCATACTTTTTTCAGATAAGGTTGAACATTATCTCCCTCCAAGAAAAGGAAGGGCGCATACCCTCCATCTAATCCGCGATATTCTCGTGTTTTCTCCTGAAAGTAGAGAAACCGATCCCGTTCCGGCGATGGAATTCTCTATAAACATCTTGCCCCATGGGGCAATAGTTCTTCTCGTCTCAGATTTTATTGGCAGGGGTTTTGGAGTTGAACATATAAGGATGCCTTTATCCCTTATGGCGAAGAAGTTTGACCTTATTCCACTCATCGTTCGTGATCCCTTCGAGGTGAATCCAGACCTTCCAGGAAGGATAATGCTTAAAGATGCAGAGAGCGGAGAAATCCAGATGTTTAAAGGGAGGGAGTTGAAGGGAAAATTTATAGAAATTCGAGATGCCAGAGATGAAAAGCTGCACCGTTTGTTTAATATAAATGGTCTTGACCGTATCCATATTACCTCAGGTGAAGACTACATCGCTGCAATTCACCGTTTATTTCAGAGGAGACTTCCTTGATTATTTTATTTCTATTTTCCACATCCATTCAGGTTACCCCTGATTCTGCAACAGTCGGGGATTCTCTCACCGCTACATTGAAAGGAGAGATTATCGATTCTATCTCCATAATCATTCCAGATTCTTTTCCAGATATAATAATCCTGGATAGTCTGGAGAAAGAAGGGGATAGCATTCGGAGAATCAAATTTACATCCTTTTCAACAGGGCCTCAGGATTTTCGGGTTGGAATAAGGAAGGACACTTTAACCGGGAGTTATTTCATCCAATCAGCCCTCGGTCCGAAGAATAAAGGTCTTTCACCAATTTGGGGCCCCTATGGATTCTTTAACTGGCATTATCTCTTATGGTGTCTCCTCCTCCCTATTGGGCTCTTTGGATATTGGGTCATAAGAAGAAGAAAAGGTGAAGAAGTATTTATTAAGGAGGAAGAGCTAGAGCCAGGTGAAGAGGCTTTGAAGAATCTCAAAAAACTGGAAGAGAAAGTGGATGTATGGAACTGGAATAAACTTTATACTTCACTCTCTTATACAGCAAGGCGATATATTGAAAGAAAGGCTGGAATTCCGGCTGTTGAAGCCACAACTTCAGAACTTCTAAAGCTGATAAAGAGGGGTGGAAGTAGAGTATTTTCTCCCCTTGCCTCTCGATTTCCAAACTGGGATTTAATCAAATTCGCAGATGAAAAGTCCAATCCAGAAGTTTTCAAAGAGGATATAAAATCTACACGTTCGGTTGTCAAAGAAATGGAAAAAGAAGATGATTCACTTTCATAATCCATTCTACCTTCTTGGTTTACTCCTTGTAGCCCTGCTCTATTTTTTCCTTAGGAGAAGGGAAAAACCCTCCATTCTTTACTCTGATACCTCCTGGCTTGGGATTAAGCCTTTGAATAAGTTCTATGCCAATCTAAGTGAATATTTACTCCTTATAGTTTTGGCGTTTATTTTTCTTGCTCTCACCCGTCCACAGAGGGGTTATGAATCGGAGATTATTGAAAAGAAAGGCATAGATATTGTTCTCACCCTTGATGTATCGGGCTCTATGAGGGCAGTGGATTTCAAGCCAAATAATAGATTAACAGTCGCAAAAAAACTGGCTTCTGAGTTTGTTCAGAAGAGAGCCGGGGATCGGATCGGTCTGGTTGCATATGCGAGGGAGGCTTTAATTCAATCACCTCTCACTCTGGATCATAAGGTGGTGAAGGATCTCATTGAGAGCCTTGATTTTGGTATGCTTGAAGATGGCACAGCAATAGGAATGGGTATTTCCTTTGGAACTTTTCTTTTTTCAAATTCCACGTCTAATAATAAGGTAATGATCCTCCTCACAGATGGAATAAACAACGCAGGAAAGATTGACCCTGAAACTGCAGCAAAAAATGCCAGGGATGCCGGTATAAAGATTTATGCTATAGGCATTGGCAAGAGAGGTGAAGTTCCTTACCCTGTTAGGATCGGGATTGGAGGCACTCGTTATGTAATGACTAATTTTGAAATCAATGAGGAGGGGCTTCGAAAGATAGCGAATGAGACCGGAGGGGAATACTTTCGTGCTACATCGCCCGAGGCTCTAAAAAATGTTTACCAGAGGATAGGTAAGATGGAAAAGACAACATTTAAAGTTGAAAGGATTGTAAAATATAAGGAAAGAGTGGATTATGTTTTTATTTCTGCCATTCTTTTATTCCTGATCTTCTTCACCGACCCGATAGTGAGCAGGAAGATACCATGAACTGGGCAAGACCAATTTTCCTCCAATTTCTTTGGTTTGTTCCATTAGCAATATTCTTTATATTTTACAGGAGGCAAAGAAATAAAAAATTACTTAAGAAAATTGCAGATTTAAAGCTCCAAAAGGTTATTTGGAAGCAGGATATAAGGAAGTCAGGATTGAGAGAAGGCCTAATCGTCCTTTCATTTATTTTTCTTATTTTAGCATCTGGAAGACCAAGGTGGGGAAGGGAGATATCTATTACCCAGGCTAAGGGCTATAATATCGTTTTCGCTCTTGATGCTTCATCCAGTATGCTTGCAGAAGATGTTCAACCAAATAGGCTCCAGAAAGCTAAGGAGTCCATAAAGGTTGCTATAAGTCAACTTCCCGGAAGTCGTTTTGGACTCGTCGCTTTTTCTGGAGAAGCTTATAAACTCTGTCCCCTGACGACGGATAGGAATTCCTTTAAACTTTTTATCGATTTAGTTGAACCCAATCTCATACCATCGGAGGGAACCGATATTGGAGCGTCCATAAGAAAATCTACTGAACTCTTTTCAGATAAGATGAGTGGATCCAAGATAATAATCCTTGTAACTGATGGAGAGAATACAAGAGGAGATCCAAGGGTGGATGTTCTTAATGCACGTAAAGAGAGGATAAAGGTCTTCACAATATCAGCAGGAACAAAGGAAGGGGCTCCAATTCCCCGTTTTGACTCTACAGGGAAATTTGTAGAGTACTTAAAAGAGGATAATGAAAAGACCCATATCTCTATTGTGAATGAGGATCTTTTGAAGAGTATTGCAGATGCAGGTGATGGAGCTTTCCTCCAGGGAGAAGGCGTTGAAATGGGTCTCCTTATAAGGTTATTCAAAGGGTTAAAAAGGGGTGAATTTTCCAGGGAGAAGGTTGAACATTACAAGGAAAAATATATATTTTTCCTGATACCATCACTTATCTTTCTCATTTCTGGAATACTAATAGAGACAGGAAAGAGATGATTATACTTTTGTTGCTTATATCCTTAAATATTTCGCCAATTGTAAACAAGGCTAACAAGTTATATGAGAAAGAGAAATACGAAGAGGCTTACGAACTTTATAAAAGGGCTTCTATCCTGGATCCCGAGAATAAGAAGATAAAGTTTAACTTGGCCGATTGTGCTTATAAGTTGAAACGATTTAGAGAAAGTGCTGATGGATTCGTAAGGCTTTCTGGAGCAAAGGATGAAACTCTGAAAGAGAAAAGTTTTTATAACCTCGGAAATACATTTATGGGTGTAAAGCAATATGAAGAGGCGATCTCCGCTTATAAAAAAGCTCTCCTTCTCAACCCAAATGATACCAGGGCAAAGAGAAATCTGGAAATTGCAAAGTTGATGTCAAAGAATCAAAAAAAAGAAAATAAGGAAGAAAAGAAGAACAAAAAAGAAAAGAAGAAACAGGAACAAAAGCTGCAGCCACAAAGCCGCAATATAAACGAAGCTTTAAAGAATGAACAGAAGGAAACAATGAAAAAGGCTTTGAAAAAAAGAGGGGGCAGGAGAAAGGTAGCAGGGAAATGGTGATAATCTTTTTACTTTCCCTTACTTTTACTGCATCTCTTGATAGAATAGTCGTTTCTGTAGGGGAGTCCTTTTTGGTGACTGTGAGTGTCAGCGGGGAAAATCTTTCTGGAGTGGGAGAGCCCTCACCCCCATCAATGGACAAGGTTGATATCATTGGAACGTCCAGTTCGCACTCAACTCAGATTCAAGTTATTAATGGAAAGATAACAAGATCAACATCTTTAAACTATGAGTATCAAATGGTCGCTTTAGATGAGGGGGAATTCACAATTCCTTCCTTTAACCTGGAGTATAAGGGAAAGAAATATTCCACAGAACCTATAAAGATTACTGTAAAGAAAACCACAACTAAAACTTCGATACCAGAGGTACAAAGGGAAACCCGGGGCACCGAGAAGGAAAGTTCAAAGAAAGTATTCCTTGAGTGCAACATATCTAAAAATTCTGTATATTTAGGAGAGCCTGTAGTCGTCAGCTATTATCTTTACACGAGGGTAAACCTTACCGATGTAAGTCTAAGGAGTCTTCCAGGTTATAAAGGAGTTTGGGTTGAAAACATTTCATCCCCTCAAAGGTTAAATTTCGAGCAAACTCTTCTAAATGGTATTACTTATTCCAAGGCTTTAATAAAAAAGGATCTTATATTTCCCCTTAAAAAGGAGAGAATAAGGATTGAGCCTCTAACGATGCAGATTACCTTTGGAGGAGATATATTTTCCCTCTTCGGGGAAACAAAAATAATATCCACACAGCCTAAAATCATAAATGTTAAATCATTTCCAAAAGCCCAGGTTCAGGGATTCATCGATGCAGTAGGAAAATTTAGTCTCTCTGCAGAGCTGGATACCTCCGAGAGTGAAGTAGGAACACCATTTCCCTTGAAGATAAAAATAAAGGGTGAAGGGAATCTTAGTTTCTTATCCCCCCTTAAACTTCCAGAAATAAGAAAGTTGAAAGCTTTTAAGCCTGAGTCCAAAGGGAATACAGAGGTAAAGGAAAATACAATCAAGGGGGAGCGCATAATTACCTACCTCCTTGCACCTGAGGAAGCAGGGGTCATCCAGATTCCACAGATAAACTGGGCTTATTTTGATCCAGAAAGAGAGGTCTTTGTAAGAAAGAGTATAGGTCCCTGGATTATAAGGGTAAATCCTGCGATGAAAAAAGAGAAGGTAGAAAAGAGTAGAAGTGAAGATATTGCCTACATCAAGCCTGTTGGCAATAAATTTGTTCCTCTTATTCCACGATTCTTTCCTCTTTACCTTTTTCTCCCAACTATCATCCTTGCACTATCAGGATATTATGTCTGGGAAAGGAAAAAGATCCTGGGAGATAGCGGATACGCCAGAATCAAATCTATACCGGCCGAACTCAAGAGAGGTTTTCAGAATCTAAAGAGGGAAGTTGAAGAAAATAGAGTAGAATTTTTCTATGAGGAATTGACCCGACTTCTCCTGAAGTTCCTTAAATTGAGGTTCGATATAAATACATTTAGTATGAAAAGAGATGAATTACTTGGAGAATTACAGAATGAGAATGTATCAGATGAGGTTCTTCCCTGGATACAACAAATACTGCAGAAGAGCGAAGAAGTTCGTTTTGCATCCGTTTTCCCAGATAAGGAAGAGATGCAAGAGGATTTAAGGAGATTAGAGGAGATAATTCGTGTTCTACATTAGCCTTTTTCTTTTATTTTTTTCTACATCTAAATCTGAAGAATATTACAAGAATGGTTTATATGGAGAGGCATTAAAAGAATATACTCAATATCTAAAGGAGGGTATTTCCAATCCTGAGTTATATCTGAATATTGGCAATTGTTATTACAGGATGGATAAGTTTGGGGAAAGTCTTCTTAACTACAGAAGAGGTTGGTTCTTATCCCCTAACGATCCCAATATCCGCCATAATATTTCACTCTTCAGGGAACAAAAAGAAAGTCCCAATCCTTTCATCTCATTTACCTCTGGTGTGATTGATCGAATCTCCCTGAGGGATTTTTCCTATCTACTAATCTTTTCCTTTACAATCCTTATTATCATTGGGTCTATTAGAATGATTCAATCGGTTAGGCCCATTAGATTCCCCACCACTCCCCTCTTTTTTATTATTGGAATAATATTCATTTTCTCCCTGAGTGGCTTTTCGATCTGGCAGGGAAGAGTTCAATCCAACTGGGTCGTTTTTACTGAGTCGACAATTGCCCATAGTGGACCTGGAGATCAATTTAAGGATCTTATGACTGTAGATGAAGCAGAGGAGGGATCCCTTATCAGAGAGGATGGTGGTTGGTGGCTTATCCAACTCTATTCTGGAGAGGGTGGTTGGGTGGATAGCTCTAGTGTCTCCCTCGTTTTAAAAGGCACTGAGGGTCTAAGGAGATATTGACATCCGATAGAGATATACTTAAAATAAATAAAAAGGAGGTAATTTATGGAGAAATTTTTATATGGTTTAATATTTCCATTAATTTTTCTAAACTGTGGTGGAAAAAGTGAAGGAAATAAAAAAGTAAAATCAACAAAAGCGGAGTACGCCGAAATAGAGATAAATTCCCCTGCGTTTAAAGAAGGAGAAATCATCCCTATAAAATATACATGTGATGGTGAGAATATTTCTCCTGAGATTAAATTTGGAGAAGTCCCTTCTGGCGTGAAATCTCTTGCCCTGATATGTGACGATCCCGATGCTCCTGCGAAAACTTGGGTTCACTGGGTAATCTTTAATATTCCGCCAGATTTAGAAAAATTGCCTGAAGGAATAGAACCAGAAAAGACGCTTGAGAATGGAGCTAACCAGGGTATAAATGATTCCAGGAATATTGGTTATTGTGGACCTTGTCCTCCCTCGGGTTCTGCTCATCATTATCACTTCAAAATTTACGGATTGGATGAAAAAATCGATGCACCTCCAGGGATCACAAAGAAAGAATTATTAAATAAGATGGAAGGGCATATTAAGGCAAAGGGAGAACTCATCGGATTGTATAAGAGATAATGGACAGGTTCCAGACGAAACTTTTTCGGTTCAAAAACTCTTGACATAGAAAAAAAATTTATTATTCTTTGTCTCAAAAGGAGGATTGATGAATAGAGGGTTATTACGGATTTTTGACATCTTAATAGTGATTGCTTTTATTGCTTTATTATATATTCTGATTGAGCCTCAGTACAAAATGGCAAAAATATCAACAAAGAGAAGAAAACTCCAGGCCAATATGTTCACTGTAAAGGCTGGAATTGAAAGATATATATCCTTTCATAGGGGGAAATATCCCACCAACTCCCAGCAGATTTATGAGAATCTGGCAGAATTGGTAATTCCTGTTAATCCATATACAAACGAGAAAATAGAAGTTTCTGATCTTGTACAATTTAAATACGATCTCCCCATCTATGTAAAGGATAGATCCTTGGACGGAGTAAATGGAAAACAGACTGGCAAACCCGGTCAGATAGGCGTTGGTTTTTTTATCCCCATAGGGGAAGATTCTATTCCTACGAAATACGGCATTATAGGATTTGATGAGAATGGGAAATCCCTCGTAATCAAAGAGGGGGATAAAAAAAGAGTTGTTGTATTGATCGAATAAATCTTAGTTCTTGGAACTCTTAAAACCCGAAGTAATAGAAAAAATAGGATCCCTTAATCTAAGGGCAAAAATAATTGTTGAAGGTTTCTTTGCTGGCTTACACCAGAGTCCCTTCCATGGATTTTCTCTTGAATTCCAAGAGCACCGTCCATATTATCCTGGAGACCCTATTAATAAGATTGACTGGAAACTCTACGGACGGACCGATAGATATTATCTTAAAAAATATCAGGCTGAAACAAATCTCTCTGCATATCTCCTTATAGACAAGAGTAACTCAATGGGATTTGGAGATAAAATAACAAAGTTCCATTATGCACGAACCCTTGCAGCAAGTCTTGCCTATTTACTTCTGCACCAGAACGATTCAGTTGGGCTTGTTCTGTTTGATTCAGACATAGAGGTATTCATTCCCTCTAAGAGTCGACTCACCCATCTTAAACTCCTGCTCAAAACACTTACTAAATCAGAACCTTCAGAAAAAACTTCGATCACCAACGCGGCAATTAACCTTGCTTCTCTTATAAGGAAAAGAAATCTCATTATAGTACTATCAGATCTCTTAGAAGACCCGGAGGAAGTGATAAGGGCCTTAAAGCTTCTAAAGGCGAGAAAAAATGAGGTTATTGTATTCCATATTCTCGATCCAGATGAACTGAATTTTGAATTCGGGAAAGAATCTCTCTTTAGGGATATGGAGGACGGAAGCAAAATCCCGGTTAACCCACAGAATGTCAGGGAATTATACGAGGAAAGGTTCAATCGATTCCTTGCAAGATATAGGTTGGGCTTTGCATCCAATCGAATTGATTATTCCCTGATATCAACAGTTACACCCTATTATAAAGCCCTATCAGAGTATCTCATAAAGAGAGAACGAATGTTATGAGTTTTCCTAATTTCCTTTTTCTTCTCTTCCTCCTTCCAATTCCCATTATAATTCACCTATTAGCAAAAAGAAATTTAGAAGAAAAAGATTTTCCCACCTTACTTTTCCTTCTGAAAAGTGAGCCAAGACTTATTCGTTGGGTTCAACTTAAAAGATTATTGTTACTTCTTCTCAGGGTAGGAATGATTGTATTTTTAGTATTAGCTGCTTCTAACTTGCTTATACCCTTTTCTTTCTTTGAACCGGAAAGATTGGTAATTGTGGATCACTCCCTCTCGATGAAAGATAGAGTTGTTTCCGAGAAGCAGACCTTAGCTGTGCCCAATAGGGGTGGAGTCCCTCTTATTTTTAAAACTGTAATGAAACATCCAATTGGAATACTCATTAGTGATGCTCAGAGGAATGGTTTTCTGAAATTATTAAAAAAGCAAAAGAAGTTTCCAGGGATTGACCTGAAGAGAATTTCCCTCCCGGAAGGTAATCTGGGAATAATAAAACAAATAACAGGACCCCTTTTTGCAGGGAGGAGGATTGAAGTCCTCTTTACTCTTTTGAACGAATATGAAGGTAATAAGAGGATCCCACTAACTCTGGAAGTGGATGGTAAGATTCTCCAGAAAAAAATTACAACGCTAAAACCAGGGATAAACAAAGCAGAATTTGCCCTCTCATTAAAGGAGGGTCCACATTGGGGTTCTCTTGAAGTAGAAGATAGGAAAGGTTTCGATTTTGATAACATCTATTACTTTTCCCTTTTTGTTTTGCCAAGAATAAATGTCACAATCCTTTCTCAGAGTCGACCCGAAAGGCTTCTTGCAGCGTTAAATCCTATTTATTTCAAGGTGAAGTGGGTTCAGAAAATAAAAAAGATAAAAGGCGATATCTTTTTGGTTAGTGATATTCCAGAAAAAGAGCTCCCAATAGGAGCTAATGAAACTATACCCGGTATTATTGGTCTCTCAGTGGGAAATGATTCCCCGTTCGCCAATAAGATTCCCGAGAGGGTATCAAAGATAGCAGGTTCCTTTCCATCTTCTGAGTTTCTGAATTTCCAATCTCTTATTGACATCCCAATACATTACAACTGGAAACTCAATAATGGGGAAACTCTCCTTCACTTTAAAAACGGAGATGCCTTTATTAAAAGAATCGGGGATCATTTATTCTTGCCTATCTCTTTAGAAGATAGTGATTTGTCTCTTCATCCAATTTACATTCCTTTCCTTTACGAGCTAATCTCTTTACTCCTGGGGCGCGGTTATAACGGAAATATATTAATGAGCGAACCTGTTGTTATAACAAGTTCATTTAAACCCACAGTAATCTCTCCTATTGGGAAAAGGTATAATCCAGAATTGATAGGGGAGAATAGATATCTTTTCACAAAAACAGAGGAAGTTGGGATTTATGAGGTATCCGATGGTCAGAGAGCTCGAGGTTTCATATCGGTGAACCCAGATCCATCCGAGTCGAGATTGGAGATTTTAAAAGAGGAAGAGGAAACATTTCTTTTCGGTAAGGGGGGTTACAGTAATGGAACTTCTTTTTTCCTTGTGATTGCTCTTTTATGTTTTATTCTTGGAGTAATCCTGGAGAAGAGATAACAGTGAATTGTATCCCTAAAATCAACACAAATTAAGGAGGTTCTATGGAGAAAAAATCTGCGTGGAAGGACTCATCCAAGAGAAACGATATCTTTGAATTTGCCAAAGGTTACATCAATTTTCTAAATAGGAGTAAGACTGAGAGAGAAGTTGTAAAGATTGCCAAGGAGATGCTATCTGAAAATAAGGATCTTTTTATAAAAGATATCAAGGGGAAAGTCCTTGTTATTGCAAAACCATCTTCCGATATCCTAAAGAGAGGGTTGAGGATTGTGGCCGCCCACATTGACTCACCCAGGATAGATTTAAAACCCAGCCCGTTATACGAAGACCAGGATCTTGTTCTATTAAAGACGCACTACTACGGAGGTATAAGAAAGTATCAGTGGCTCTCAATACCCCTTTCGATCCATGGCGTTGTTGTGAAAGAAAATGGTGAAGTGATAGAGATAGTGATCGGGGAGGGAAAAGAAGAACCCGTATTTACCATTCCTGATCTTCTTCCCCATCTTTCAAAGGAACAACAAGAAAAAAAGATAAAAGAATTTGCCCAGGGTGAAGAATTAAATGTCTTGGTTGGTTCAATACCCAAAGATAACGAAGAAAAGAAACCAGTTCTTGAAAATATCCTTGATCTTCTTAAGGAAAAATATGGAATTCAGGAAGAAGACCTTATAAGTGCCGAGTTAGAACTAGTCCCAGCCTGGAAGGCAAAGAGTGTCGGATTGGATGAGAGTTTTGTGGGTGCTTATGGACAGGATGATAGGATTTGCGCCTATTCTGCTCTAAGGGCTGTCCAGTTGGTGGAAGAGAGTGAAAAGTTTCCCGCGGTGATACTCTTTGATAAGGAAGAAATTGGCTCTGAAGGTAATACAGGAGCCCGTTCAAATATTATCCAAGATTTCATTATGGATCTTCTGGAATCAACGGGTGTAACCCCAACCTACAGAAACATAAGAAGAGTTATCCAAAAATCATCAGTGATCTCAGCGGATGTGAATGCAGGCCTTCATCCTACCTATCCTGATGTTCAGGATAAGTATAATGCTGCAAAGTTGGGCTTTGGTGTTGTCCTAACTAAATATACTGGGTATAAGGGAAAAGCAGCAAGCAGTGATGCCCATGCCGAATTCGTAGCAGAGGTTCGAAGACTCTATAATAAAGCTGGAGTAAAATGGCAGATAGGTGAACTTGGCAAGGTGGATCTTGGTGGAGGAGGAACTATTGCGAAATTCATAGCAAAGTTTGGGTTAGAAGTCATTGATTCTGGACCTCCCATCCTTGCGATGCATTCACCCTTTGAGATTGCAAGTAAAGGTGATTTATACCATACCTATAAAGCATATAAGGCTTTTCTTGAGGGATAATGTTTTCTCAAAATATTGCCTTTTCTTCTCCTTTTATGAGCCTTTTTATATTCTTTCGATGAGAGATGAATACAATAACGGTTATCAAGATGGCAATAACTAAAACAGGAGTTATTACAGGCTCACTAAGGAAGAAATAGAAAAGGGGAAGAGCAAGAGCTCCAGCAAGGGAACCTAGCGATACCCTCCTTGTTACCGCAAGTAGAACTAACCATACGCCAAAACTTAATAGTGCAGGGATTGGCATGAGAGCCAGAACACTGCCAAAACCTGTGGATATACCTTTACCACCCCTGAAATGAAGGAAAGGCGTTGTGACATGACCCAGAACTGTTCCAAGAGCTCCAAAGATTCCAATGATTGGAGAAATCCCAGAAAAATAAAGCACAGGAAGGAAGCCTTTCAAAAGATCGAGGATGAAAACAAGAATGCCCTCTTTCTTACCAACTACCCTGAAAACATTTGATGCACCAATATTTCCACTTCCTTCCTCCTTTAAATTATGCCCTTTGATTTTACCTACGATATAGCCGAAAGGTATACTTCCAAGAGCATACGATCCAATAAATGCAAGCACTATCCACATTTATCTACCCCCTTTTTCACTTTTAATGAAATTGGAATACCTTTAAATTTTAGCCCTTGCCTGATGCTGTTTTTAAGATATCTTCTGTATTTGTCGTCAAAACATTCTGGTTGATTGGTTCTTATCCATATCCTTCCTCTCTCCTGCTTTACAGAGTAAATTCTAACCCCTTTTCTTCTGCTTGGAGGAGGTCTGCGGGTTACAGCGTTGCGGATGATTTCTTTTAGTTCCGGGTGTTTTTCATTCAGGCTATTAACTATCTTAAGAGCAAATTTTAGAGAATCTTCTACGCCTCTCATTGTAATTGAAGAAACTGGTAACATTGGAATCCAATCAACAAAGGAGAGATTTTTTTTATAGTAGTCTATTACCGCCTTCTCTTTATTCGAAGGAACAAGATCAAATTTTGAAAGGAGGATAATGATTAAGGTTTCTCTTTTAATTGCCCAGTTGATTATTCTTTTATCCTGTAATGTAACTTTTCCCGTTGAATCTATCAGAACAAGCACTATATCTGCTTCCTCTATAGATCGGATTGTCCGTAGGAAGGAATAGTATTCAAGGGAACTCCTTAACCTGGACTTTTTCTTTAGACCCGCAGTATCCACGAGCACAATTGTTTCTCCATTATACTCAAGATAGGAGTTTATGCTATCTCTGGTGGTTCCAGGCTCTTCTTTAATAATTGCACGGTCATAACCCATAACAGCATTTACAAAGCTTGATTTACCTGTATTGACTCTACCTATAACACCAATTGTTGTTCCTTTTACTATCTCTCCTTCCTCGAAACTTGAAAGAATCCAGTCCAGGAGATGCTTAACTCCAAAACCAGTCTTTGAGGAAATCTGAAATGTTTTATCCAGTTTTACCCGGGAAAATTCAGAGGAGACCTTCCAATCTCTTCCTCTATCCATCTTGTTTATCACGATAACCTTCAAGCCTTTCTTCTTCCTGATATAATCTGAAATCTCTTCATCGAGAGAAGTTAAGCCCTCCTTACCATCGACCATTAGCAATATTACATCTGCTTCTTCAAGGGCAAAATCTACCTGCTTTCTAATTTGTTTTTCTATTTCATTGCCTGAGAATTTAAGCCCACCGGTATCTATCAGGATTACGGGCTTTCTATTCCTCTCTATTACCCCATATACTCTGTCTCTGGTAACACCCGGTTTTTTGTCAACAATTGATCGTCTTTCTCTAAGGAATTGATTGAAAAGTGTGGATTTCCCTACATTTGGTCTCCCTACGATTGCAACTGTATTCATTTGATGCCCCCAAGTTCTCCAATGTTATAAGGAGCTACGTAGATTTCCATCGGTAGATTTCTTCGGAATATACCAAGGGAACAACCATCTATGAATAAACCATCTCTGTTTACTATATCAGGTGGTAGTATGATAACATCAAAATCTAATATTGAAATTCTACCCAGAAGGTCCCAACCCCCTATAAGACCTGCAACTCCAACGGAATCCCCGAAAAACCTATTTTTAAAGGGTAACACTTCTGCCTGGATATTGGATTCCTTAAACTTCTCTGCCAGTTTCAGAATACTTTCATAAGCTAAAGTTCCTGTAGCGAGAAGAACTCTACCTCTGAAATTAGGTACTTCAAGGTCTGAAAGTCCAGAAAGAAATTGACGAACCATACCAATACCATTTTCCAACTGCGGGAAATCGTCGTAGTAGTCCATGGGGGGAATTTTGTTTACAGCTTTCAGATAAAATTCGTCTGCCAGATAGACGACTGTTTTTCCTGTTTTTCTCTGCATTTCCATTTGATAAGGTTCTACCTTTTTGATTATGTCAACCATCCATTCAGGGGAAGGAGGTCTAATATAAGGCAGGTTATCCCTTAAAACAGTGAGTCCCACAGGGACAATACCAATTGATTCAACAGAAGGATACATCAAAAGGAGGTCCTCAATTGTTTTCTGAAGGTATTCTCCATCATTGACACCTGGAAGAAGAACAATCTGTGTATGCAACTTAATTCCATTACGGATAAGGTAATTCAGGTCTTCCATTATTCTCCCTGCTCTTTGGTTTTTCATCAAGTAGATTCGTTTTTCTGGATCTGTTGTATGGACTGAAATATAAAGAGGACTGAGTTTTAATTTGATGATCCTCTCAAAATCCTTATTCGTCAAATTAGTAAGAGTTATATAATTCCCGTAAAGGAAAGACATTCTATAATCATCATCCTTTATGAGAAGAGTTTTCCTTACATCTGTTGGATTTTGATTTATAAAGCAGAAGATACAATTATTCTTACAATGTTTAATTCTTAATTCCGCCGGCTTTATTCCAAGGGGCAAACCTTCTTCCTTTTCAATATGGAAAAGCATTTCTTGATCGCCTTTGTGAACTTGAATATCCAGAGGACTCCCTGATTCAAAAAATCGCAAGTCCAGAGGATCATTTATCTCATTATCATCAATCGAGATGAGATAACTTCCTTTTTTTATCCCCAAATTTTCTGCTATAGAACCCTTTTTAACACCTTCTATCTTAACCATTTGACCTTAATATAAATTCTCTTCCCAAAAAGTCAATTACTTAAAAGCCATTATGATTTAGACTCTCTAAGGCGAGGTTGACTTCTCTAGAGAGAAAAGTTATATTGCCAAAAGGAGGAATAATGGATAGAGAACTAAAAGAATTCTTCAGAAGTCTTGTTGAGGCACCAAGCCCTTCAGGTTTCGAGCAGCCGGCACAGGAGGTGTATAGAAAATTCACAAGAAAATATGCGGATGAAGTTAGAACAGATGTTCACGGTAACGTTATAGCCTTGAAGAAGGGAAAAGGTAAACTCAAGATGATGATCAGTGGTCATGCTGATGAGGTTGGGCTTATGGTAAATTATATCGATGATAACGGATTTATATACTTTTCTCCAATAGGTGGTGTTGACTTTTCTCTACTTCCAGGTCTTAAAGTTGATATATATACTAAAAAAGGTAAGATCAGAGGGGTCGTGGGCAGAAAGGCAATACATATGATGGAAAAGGATGAGAGAGAAAAAGCCCCCAGGAGGGAAGATCTCTGGATCGATATCGGAGCAAAAGACAAAGAGGAAGCAGAAAGAATGGTGTCCATTGGAGATCCCATTACTTTCCAACTTGGAATGGAAGAGATGCCCAACGATCTTGTATTGACCAAGGCTACGGATAATAAATCAGGGGTCTTTGCATGTGGAGCTCTCCTTAAATATTTGAACGATATAGAAATTCAAGTAAACCTATATTGCGTTTCTTCGGTTCAGGAGGAGATAGGGCTTAGAGGAGCAAGGACCAGCGCTTACGGAATTAACCCTGATATTGGGTTGGCGTTTGATGTAACCACAGCAACCGATCATCCAAACACCAATAAGAAAAAATATGGAGATATATCTCTTAACAGGGGTCCTGTTATTGCTCGGGGTGCAAATATAAATCCTGCTATCTATAATATGATAATAGAAACAGCTGTAGAAAAAAAGATCAAATATCAGATTGAAGGCGCTCCAAGAGGAACTGGAACAGATGCTAATATTATGCAAGTCACAAGAAGTGGGATTGCGACCGGTCTCATCAGTTTCCCAAACCGTTATATGCATACTCCTGTTGAGATTGTATCCCTACGGGACCTGGAAGAAGCTGTAAAACTTGGAGGAGAGTTCATTAAGAAGATAGATGATTCTATAGATTTTACTCCAAAAATTTAGAGGTCATCTTCTTAAAATTACAAGCACGATATAAGCAAGATAAATTAGAAAGAGAACCCCTCCTTCTTTTCGTGATATATTTTTTTTCGTGTTCATAAAAATAAGCAGTATTATTGATATCCCTAAAACAAGAAGTAAATCTGGGAAGGCAATCATTGAGAATTGAATGGGACAGATGAGAGAGGTTATCCCGAGAACAAATAAGATATTGAAGATATTACTGCCGACAACATTCCCAATAGCAATACCTGATTCTCCCTTTTTCGCCGCAATTAGGGATGTTGCAGCTTCTGGAAGTGATGTACCAACAGCAATAATGGTTACACTGATCATCGTTTCAGATACTCCCCAATTTTTGGCAATAAGGGCTCCATTATCCACCAATAAATTAGCTCCGTATATAACTCCAAGGATACCCAAAATGGTTAACGCAGAGGCTTTTAATAATTCCTTTTTTGAAGGTTCAATTGAAGAGAGGTCTTTCCCAAGTAAAAAATTTTTTCTGTCATTTCGAGCCATCCTGTATAGGTATAATAAATAAAGAAAGAAGAATATTATAAGTATCCCTCCATCAAAACGGGATAGAGTTCTCACCCCCGAGGAATGCCAGTCGTCCCGCACAAGGAAGATAAGGACAATTGTGATAAAAAGGCTATAAGGTATTTCTATTTTTATAGTAGATGTTCTGGCATTTAAAGACCACAACAATGCTGCCAAACCAAGCACCAAACCGATATTGGCTATATTACTACCGAGAATGTTGCCAAAAGAAATTGAAGAATGGGCGGAAACTGCTGCCTTAATTGATACTGCTGCCTCTGGCGCACTTGTTCCCAGAGCTGCTATTGAGAGACCAATGAAGAGGGGCGAGACCCCAAGAATGGTTGCAAGTCTGCTTCCTCCATCTACCAGAAAATCAGCGCATTTTACCAGAAGGAAAAGACCGATTATAAATAGTAAGTAAACCATCTTGATGAAAATAAGAGGTTTTATATCATTGTCAATGGTGGTAATTTCATTCCTGCCTTTTATTCAGCAAAAAGACAGTTCGACTCTGAACAATTCTCTTGACTTTTCTTAAAGCTTACTTATACTAAAAACAGTTATAAAGGGAGTAAAATTTATGATGATAGGTCTTATTGGATGTGGAACAGTAGGAAGAGGTCTTTTGGAATTGCTTACCGAAAAATCAACTGTTCTCGCAAGAAAATACAACTTCAAACCAACGATTGTAGCAATCTCCGATCCAAAGGTAGGTTCCATTTACTCAAAGGAAGGTCTTGATGTAAAAGAGATACTGTCATTATTGGAGAAAGATGGCAACATTAAGAATTATCGTGGAGTGGTAACCGGATGGGATTCAATTAAAACTATTAAGGAATCCAACGCCGATACAATCGTAGAAGCAACTTCAACCAATCTTGAAACAGGGGAACCAGGTCTAACATTTATTCGCACTGCCTTAAAAAATGGAAAAAATGTTGCAACAACAAATAAAGGGCCAATTGCCCTTGCCTACAGGGAGTTGAGAAACCTTGCTTTAAGCAATGAATGCGAGTTGCGTTTCGAAGGGTCTGTCCTTGCTGGAACACCTGTAATAAACCTTTTCCAGTCCACCCTGCGGGGAATTGAGATAAAAGAAGTGAGGGGCATTTTAAATGGAACAACAAATTATATTCTTACAAAAATGGAATCAGGAATGTCTTATAAAGAGGCTCTTAAAGAGGCAAAAGAAAAGGGGTATGCAGAAGCGAAATCAGATGTAGATGTAAAGGGTTGGGATGCGGTTGCAAAAATAATTATTATTGCGAATGTCCTTATGGAGGGCAATGTAAATATTATAGAAGTAGAAAGGAGAGGCATTGATTCTATAAGTGAAGAAGAATTTCAAAGAGCATTAAAGGATAACAAACACTGGAAACTGATAGCCAGAGCAAAAAGAGTTGATGGAAAAATCAAAGCGTCGGTTGTCCCAGAAGCCCTTCCAGACCACGATTTACTATCAAAGATAACAGGCGTAACCAATGCAATCAATTTCAAAACAGATGTCCTTGGAGATGTAACGATATCCGGTCCAGGTGCTGGAAGGAGAGAAACAGGTTTTGCTCTTCTCTCTGATTTAATCGATATAAACAGTAGAAAGGCGGGTAAATGCCAACCATAAGAGAAAGGTGGTCTTCCAGGTCTTCTTTTGTCTTTGCTGCAATAGGTTCAGCTATTGGTCTTGGGAATGTCTGGAGATTCCCTTATATAACCTATCAAAATGGTGGTGGAGCATTCCTTATTCCTTACTTCGTAGCCCTTATTACCGCTGGCATTCCCCTTATGATTCTGGAATATTATGTAGGACAGGAAACCCAGAGAGCTCCACCTACCGCTCTTAAGAAAATCTGGAAAAAATCAGAATGGATTGGCTGGTTTTCTGTTTGTCTTGTCTTCTTCCTATCAACTTATTACTCGACCATTATGTCATGGTGTGTGAATTATTTCTATCAATCCTTTACTCTTGGATGGGGTAGTACACCAGAAGCAATAAATAATTTCTTCAACAATACTCTTTTAGGAAAGTCAGGTTCTCCTGGAATTCTCGGAGGGATACAAATGCCTGTTCTTATTGGTCTTGCAATAACCTGGATATCTATATATCTATGCCTTTTCAGAGGAGTAAAGATTCTTGGAAAGATTGTATATTTCACCGTCTGTATCCCCTGGCTCCTTTTGATAATAATGGTTATTAGGGGTCTTAGCCTTCCAGGAGCAATTGAGGGACTCAATTTCTATCTAACCCCTGACTTTTCAGTTCTACTCAAACCACAGGCCTGGCTTGCAGCTTATGGCCAGATATTCTATACTCTTTCACTTGCAATGGGGACTCTTATTATCTATGCCAGTTATCAACCCAAAGATTCAGATATTACAGCCAATGCATTTATAACCAGTCTTGCTAACTGCGGAACCGCCTTCCTTGCAGGTTTTGCTGTTTTCTCAACCCTTGGCTATCTCGCTCAGTCAATGGGTGTTTCTGTACCTGAGGTCACGAAGTCTGGATTAGGGCTTGCCTTTGTAACATACCCCACTGCGATCAATTTACTCCCCGTTGCTTCTCGCTTCTTTGGAGCCTTTTTCTTTTTGCTCTTACTCACCCTTGGAATTGACTCTGCATTTTCTGAAGTTGAACCTGTTGTTGGGAGTATTGTGGATAAATGGGGTCTGAAGAAGAAATGGGTCCTTCCTCTGGTTTGTATCTTTGGATTCCTTGTTGGGATTCTTTATTCAACAAGAGGAGGTTTTTACTGGGTGGATTTAGCTGATCATTTTATCTGTAACTATGGCATAACCCTTGTTGGTCTTCTTGAATGTATAGTGATTGGCTACGTCTTTGGAGCAAGAAAAGCGAGAAGTTGTATAAATGAAGTCTCTGATGTGAGGATTGGACCTTGGTGGGATGTATTCATCAAGTTCATTACACCAATTGTTCTTGGTGTATCATTTATTATGCAACTCATCAAACTCATTCAGAATGGATACGGAAACTATCCTATATGGACTATCTTCACAGGCATGGGGTTTATAGTTCTATTGCTAATTTTATCGGTGATTCTATCAAGAAGGAAGGGGGTTAGTGATGAATAGATCTGCTATCGTTATGCTAATTTTTGGGTCTCTAATTTTATACGGAGGTCTTGCATATTTCATCTTTCAAGCTGCTAAAAGCAGGCATTTAGCAAATAAGAAGAAGAAAAGAATTTTTTAGTTGTGTTTTCTTTTTTAACTTGACATAAATATTCTCTACGATATTATATTTTAAAAGGAGGAAAGATGAAAAAAGGCGCTTATACTTTACTTATCACACCTTTTAAAGAAGATGGCTCTCTGGATGAAGAAGGTTTAAGGAAACTTACAAGAAGACAGATAAAAGCGAACATTCATGGCCTTGCCCCCCTTGGAGTAACAGGGGAAAACACTCTACTCACAAGAGAAGAAATAAAAACTGTCCTCAAGCTTGTGGTAGAAGAAGTCAATGGAAGATTTCCTATAATACCAGATACCTGTGCGATGAGTTTAAATGAAGCGATCGAAAAGGCAAAACTATATGCAGATTACGGAGCCACCTATTGTGCTGCTTATGTTCCATTCTTTGTTCTACCAAAGCAAGATGGAATAATGAAATTCTATGAAGAACTGGCAGATAAATCAGAAATTCCAATCATAATGCACAATGGTGCTGGAAGGACAGGTGTGAATATGACTCCAGTTACTGCAGCTCTCCTTGCAAAACATCCAAATATTATTGGAATAAAGGATGGCAATAAACTTCTTGACCACCTTGCAAAGGTGATCTGTCTCACAAAAGATGAAGATTTTTTAGTTTTTACAGGAAAGGATACCACAGCTTTTCCTCTGGTTTCTGCTGGAGGAGGAGGGACGTTCACTGTTGCTGGCAATGTTGTTCCCGAAGTAATGAAGAACATTGTTGACTGGACTCTTTTGGATAAGAAAGAAGAGGCTGAAAAACTCCACAGGGATTATTTCTCTCTCTTTGAGGCGGTTCGCTTTGAAACAAATCCAATGGGAACAAAAGCTGCTTTGGGGATGATGGGTCTAATAAGTGAGACACTACGACTCCCTTTAACACCGTTAAGCAAGGAGAAGAAAGAAATTCTCAAAGAGATTATGAAGGAAAGGGGTCTCATTTGAAAGAGATTTATCTCAGGGTTCCTGCAACAGTTGGTAATGTTGGACCGGGTTTTGACATTTTTGCTTTTTCTTTGAAAGAACCCTATGATGAATTTGAGATAAGGCTAACCAATTCTGATTCTATCGATGTAGAAATACAGAATTCAATAGTAGAACTTCCGACAGTACCCTCTGATAACACTGGTAGCCTTGCCGTTATTCATCTTTTAGAGAAACTGGGGATAAAAAGAGGTATCCACATAACTATACAAAAAAAGATGCCTATAAGTTCGGGATTGGGAAGTTCTGGAGCCTCTGCTGCTGCTTCTATCTATGGTGTAAACAAGATCCTTGGTCTCGGACTTTCCAACAATGAAATGATTGATATAGCACGGAGGGGGGAGGTTGTTTCTGGAGGTTCACCCCATGCGGATAATGTTGCTGCAGCCCTACTTGGTGGATTTATCTTTATCAGAAGTTATAAACCTATGGATGTTGGAAGGATTGAGATACCAAGAATTCCCCTGGTCCTAAATGTTATGAGAAAGAAAGAGAAGACGACAAGGAGTTTTATTCCTGGCGAACTCTCCCTCTCCCTTGTGGGGGAACAAACCTCCCACTGCGCAATGGTTATCCATTCACTTATGAAGGGAGATATCGAGGAGTTTGGAGAAGCTATTAGATGCGATCATATATCAGAGCCTATCCGTTCAAATTCTATCAAAGGATACTGGGAAATAAAGGAAAAGATCTTAGATGCTGGCGCCTATGGTTTTAATATCTCAGGCGGAGGTTCCTCCGTTTTCGCTGTATGTAATGAGGAAAACCAGGATGAGATTGCCCATCTAATGGAACAAGAATTCAAAAAGAGGGGGCAAACCCCTCACATTATTACCACAGAGACCTGCAATGAAGGAGTAAAAGAATTAAATAATTAAAAAGGAGGAGAAGTGGAAAGAATCTTGGTAACTGGAGCTGTGGGACAGATAGGTTCTGAATTAGTTGAAGCGCTCCGCAAGAAATATGGTAATGAGAATGTCGTTGCAGCAGGGCATAAAACTAAGCCTACAGAGGAAATGAGAACATCAGGGCCTTTTGAATTTATTGATGTAACCTCTCGAGAGTCAATTGAAAGGGTCGTTAAAAAGTACAATATAGATACTATTTACCATCTTGCAGCTATCCTTTCTGCAATTGGAGAAGAAAAGCCGCAGCTTACTTTCAGGGTTAACATTATTGGCTTATACAATATCCTTGAGATAGGATTGAAGTATAAATTGGAACGAATTATGGTTCCCTCTTCCATTGCAGTTTTTGGACCCCAGACACCAAAGGAAAATACACCAAATGAGACAATTCTAAGACCCACAACAATGTATGGTGTTTCAAAGGTGGCGGGTGAATTACTCGGTGATTATTATTACAGGCGTTTTGGTTTGGATTTTAGAGGCGTCAGGTACCCCGGGATAATAAGTAGCAAAACACTCCCTGGCGGAGGCACAACTGATTACGCCGTGGAAATATTCTATGAAGCAATAAAGAAGAAAAAATATAAGTGCTATCTCCGGAAGGATTCCACCCTTCCTATGATGTATATGCCAGATGCAATAAGGGGAATTATCGAACTCGCTGAAGCTGACATCAAAAATTTAAAACACCACTCTGATTATAACCTTGCAGCAATGAGTTTTTCTCCTGAAGAACTTACAAAAGAAATTCAGAGAATTATACCCGAATTCAAATGTGAATATAAACCAGATTCTCGCCAGGAGATTGCCGACTCCTGGCCAAAATCAATTGATGACTCAGCAGCTCGGGAGGAATGGGGATGGAAACCTGAATATAACCTTCAATCAATGACCAAGGATATGATCCAAAAATTGAGGGAGAAAATTTTTAAAGGTTCCTGATTTTATCTCTTTACAATTTGTATCCGATCTTTCGTAAGAAATCCTTTCTCTCTTTTATGTCATCTTCATCTTCAACACCCACGGGAGTTTTCCCATCGAGAACTCCAATTATCCCTCTCTGGTCAGCTTCTTCAAGGACTATCACTTTCAGGGGATTGGATGTCGCAGCATAGAGGTAGAGTACCTCATCAATAGATTTTAGAGACTTCATAATATTTATTGGAAAAGCATTGCTGAGGAACAAGACAAAAGAATGCCCAGCACCAATCTTCTCAGCATTTTCGATTGCCAGAACCTCCAGATTCTTGTCAGTCCCGCAGTGCCGAATTAATCTCTTATCCGATGCTTCACAGAATGCAAATCCGAATTTAACGTTAGGACAAGAGGTTACAAGAGCTTCATAGACATCTTCTACAGTCTTTATGAAATGTGACTGACCTACAATCACATTGACATCAGCAGGTTTTTCAAGATCTACTAACTTTATATCCATATTACCTCCACAGGTAAGTATCTTTCCTATAATTTTATTATTTTTTCCGTAAATCTCCATAGGTGCGCTTGTTGGGTTTCAAGGAAATAAATGCCCCTGGGAAGGCTCTCAATATCCCAATCCCTTTCTTCTTCTCCATCAGTTACACATTGCCAGACTTTTTCATCCAAAACTCTGCCAAGGACATCATAAAGTCTGCCTTTCACCTTCCCGGGAATTGCGTAGAAATGAATTGTAAATACCCCTCTGGTTATTTTCTTATCAACCCTGAATATTTCATCAAGTGGACGAGGAGATAAGTGTATTGTTTTTTGAGTAATGAGATTATTTTCATTTCTGGCAAAGACCTCCACCCTACCCTCACTAAACCCTGCAAGAGGTATCCGGACTTTGCCAGAGTAATCTACAGGAATAACCCTTTCTACATCTCCCTGGAGTAAACCTATCGTTCCTTTTCCCTCAAGAGATGCGGTAATAGTGTCATTTATAGATGATATCATTGGGATATCAAGATTCGTTTTTTTATCCTTCCCGTATCTTACCCGTAGTGTTGGATCCCCGAGAAGATTATACTGTTGATAATATGACTTTATAAAAATAGAATCGCCTGTATAATCCCTTGCGAAAAGGAGTTTACTTGTATCTATTATAGCCCCAATTGTCTTCTCTGTGAATAGAACATCAAAGATCCGACGCTGGAGTATATCATCTTCTTCCCAGTAAGTAGAGGCAGATGAACCAAAGGAGATAACAGAGCCTTTTTCTTCTGCTAAATTCCATTCCTCCATAAAACAATCATTTACATCATAAGATCCTGTAAAACAGGCAAAACTGAAGATAATTGGGGTCCTGAAGTTTGGAGGAAGATTCTGGATGTCCGATTCATCAAAGTAAGGTTCATTCCATTTATATTGAACCCCATGACCCGAATAAGCAGCAATGGTTCTACCATTTGAAAAAGCATCATAAAGAGGTGTGCCAGGATTTTCATAAAAAGCAAAGTTGGAATCAACGATCATTTCAACTTCCCTTGCCTTTTTCATTGAATAGATTTGTGCCTCCTCTGCAAGTGTATGTTGGTCATTATCATTAGAAGCCATAAAGAAAGCCTTCCTTTTCCAGTCTGCCTGAAGGGTATCATAATTTATTATCTTTTGAATGATGTTTTGTAATTCCGATAAACTCTCAACACTCAACCTCCCGTAGAACATATCGGGTACATAGTCAAAATCAGTGCAGGCATAGTAAAGGTCTGTCCATCGGGGATCTTCCCCTGTATCCGGGATATAAGGGATTCTCTGAAAAGCAGGTATATATGAAATATCACCAACAAGGAGGAGATAATCTGGTAGTCGGGAAATTATCTCATTCCTTATTCTCGTTGTCTCCCAGGAGGTTTGCGTTATCAAAGTTTCTACCATAAAACCACAAACCTTTTTATAGAAGATAAAGTAATCCAAACTTGAGAGAAACTCCTTGGGTCCTACAATGAGAAGGGTATCTCTGTTTTCTTCCTTTAAGGTCTTTCTACCTTGAATTCTCTTTATCTCGGCTGAGGTTGCATATCTAACTTTCTTCTTTACTGGATTATACTGGTATGGATGGATTTCAAGGATCCAATAGGGATTTTTCCTCCTCTTACCCAGATAGTAAAAAGAATAATTTTTCTCCGGATAAAACGCGTCTTTTTTGTAAACCGACATATCCTTTCTCACCTGTTTTGGTTTTGAACCTTTCCTTACAGGATATGGGGCGGGTGGAATTTCTTTTGTTGTAGTGGACTCCGCATAGTTTATCCTGATAGTAATAAAATTGGTATCACCTTGAATAAGTTTCCTTATTACTGGGACTCTTGGTTTACCGGGAGATGATAGATGGGTTAAACCTGTAAGAAGAGTTATGAAAACCAGCATTAACACCTCCCACCCGGTTGCCCGCGAGAATGATTTCTCTTAAGATTGACCATTGACAGGGATCTTCTTTTCTCCGAATAGGTAGCGTTTTATCTTCCCTGTGGTTGTTTTTGGGAATTCCTCCTCTCTCAATTCAATGGAACTTATTCGCTTATAGGAGGCAAGAGTTTTATTGACTTTGCCTACTTCATTTTTCAAGGTCTCTTTGATAGCAAATTCGTTCCTCTCTTCTTCCTTTAGATATTCATCTATTTTCTCCCAGTTGGGATAAATTATAGCGGTTAGACCAGTTCTTTCCTTTTTAAAAGATTCTTTCACAAGGACTTCCTCTATATATTCGCTCTTAAGGAGAAGATATTCAAGTTCTTCAGGGTAAATGTTCTTTGCTCCACGGCTAACAATAACACTCTTTTTCCTGCCGGTAATATAAACATAACCCTCTTCATCAATCCACCCCATATCTCCTGTATAGAGCCAACCATCACGGATGGTTTCATTCGTAGATTCAGGATTTTTGTAATAACCCTTCATCACATTATCTCCCTTGACAATAATCTCCCCTATTCCTTCTTCATTTGGATTGTCGATTCTAACAGTTACCTCCGGAAAGCTTTTACCTATGGAACCAACCTTCGATTTATCAATAGGGTTTATTGTGACAATTGGCGAAGCCTCTGTTAGTCCATAACCCTGAACTATATTCAAACCAAGTGCTTTAATCCCTAATTCTACCGCAGGGTCAAGAGCTGCACCTCCTGCAATCAAAATACGGATGGAATCCAATCCTGCTTCCTTTAAAACTAGTTGGGTTATGAAATTTCTCGATGGCGAACCTTTAATGCGTCGGGTAATATTTCCAAGTTCGAGACCCACATTTACCATCCCTTTCTTCAGAAAATTTTGCTTTGAGATCTCCTTTCTTATCCCCTGATATAGCTTTTCAAAGAGGAGAGGAACTCCCAGGAGAAGAGTGGTCTTTGAGTTTTCAAGATCCTCTAACAACTCTTTTGATTTAAGACTTCTTGCATATACTACCCTTCCTCCGCAAAAAATAGGCTCCAGAAACCCTGCGGTAAATTCAAAGGTATGATGTATGGGCAGAACGGAAAGAAAGACTTCATCCTCACTAAGGTTCAGGAGTCTCTCGGCTTGTATTGTATCAAATATAAAATTCCAATGAGAGAGTTCTACCCCCTTGGATACTCCTGTGGTTCCCGAAGTAAATATTATGGAGGCAGTGTCATTGCGATCTATTTCTACTTCCTTTATACCTCTTTCCTCTAGAATTTTCTCACCCTTTTTAATAACATCCCTGAGATGTTTTTCTCCAGAATTATCAAGGGTTATTATCAACTCGATATCAAGTTTTGAAGCAATGTCCAGAACGACGGGTAAAAACCTCTCCTCGGTGAATATGCCTTTTGCTTCAGAGATTTTAAGTATATGGGTGATTTCTCTTTCTTTTAACTCAGGGTCTATTGGAACTGCGATACAGCCCCCATAGGTTATCCCGAAGTAGGCTATGCCCCACTCCATCCTGTTTTTAGAAAGGATAGCAACTCTTGTTGGTTTTTCTATATTTTTATCCGTTAAGAAAGCAGAGATAGCTTTTGCCCAATTTGATATCTCATTAAATGTTATCTTTTCAAACTCCCCATCTCTTCTTTCCATCATTGCTATTCTATCACCTCTCGTACTTAATCTGTCTATGAGAGACCTGAATGTCTTAACGTCTCTTATCATCATTTTTTCCTCCTGTATAAACTTTATCTTTTATTTTTTCGAACGTTTTAGGGCCTATTCCCTTTACCTTTAGAATGTCCTCTTTTGTTTTGAACCCTTTATTTAGTTTTCTAAAATTTATTATCCTCTCTGCATAGGTTTCGCCAATCCCGGGTAAAAGTGTCAACTCCTCCTTTGATGCCATATTTAAATCTATAGGAAAGGGAGAGATACTTGGTTGGTTTCTTTCGGGTTCTGGATAGAAGAGCTTTATCACACTCCCGATAAGAAGAACACCTATAATGAAAAATATAACCCTCTTTTCAGAATTAGTGAACATAGTGTATTCCTATGTAATATAAAGGCTCCATCAAATCATTATTTGGGCTCCAGGAAATATTCCTGATGGATACAAAGGGAGAAAATTTATTCTCGGTCCAGATTGAGAACCCCGAGGAGAGGTATTTTAGTGGAGTTAAATAACCTGTAAGGGAAACCCTATAACAAAGAAAGCGTATACTCCCTGTGTGATAAGCCTTTCCGAATTCCTTAACAGCACCTCTTGTCTGATAGACGAACTGAAAACCCAAATGCCTCTTCTCCATTCCAAAGATTGCAAAATCGCTTATACCCTTTTTCCATTGCAGGGTTTCTCTACCCTTCGTATAATAATATCTTCTTCCTGCTGTTATCTTAAGATCAAGAATGTTTATCTTCGTCCCGTAGAAATTAAGGATTCTTGGATAAAAATCCCTGAGGGGGAAAAATACAGAGGGAAATCTGTCTCTGAATTTTCCGACTTTTATATTTCCCAAGTCGCCTATATACCCAGCACATCTCCTTTCCACTCCCAACTCAACTCTAAAACCCTTATACTGTACAATAGAACCATAATCAGGTGTATCTAAATAGTTTACCCACCCACCCCAAAAAAGGTTTGGGAAAGAATGATAATAGCGGATTCCCCCTCCATATAAAGTGGAGTCTCCAAAATTCATACCCTCTGTCCAGGTAAAAAAGAGATTTGAACCATAAGAAAACCATTTCCAACCCTCTAATCTTTTAATCTCCTTATCGTTCCAGTTTGTGTAATCCGCCTTGAAGTTGTAAGAAAGGGAACCTAAAGAAAACTCAAGAGAATAATGATCAGTAAAATCCCTTTCATGCAGGCTTAGAATTCTAAAATCCCCAAGCGCAAGAGAAAAAAGATGATAATCCAAATGAGGTTCAACAGCTCCGTAGAGCCAATCCTTCTTCATCGAGTAAACCCAGGACACATTTGGCTTTATCTCGGGAGTGGGCAGTTTTGGTTCAAATTTATCCTCTTCTACTAAAATTAGGGCTAAAAGGATCATTTAAGCAAACTTATTCTCTTCCGAAAAGGTGGATAGATCACCCCCTTCTCCGTTACAATTCCTGTGATGAGATAATTTGGCGTAACATCAAAGGCAGGGTTTCTCACTTCTATATTCCTTGGAGCTATCTGTATTCCTCTGAATTCTTTTACTTCTTCACCAGGGCGTTCCTCAATTGGTATTTCATTTCCGCTGTTTAAAGTTAGATCAAAGGTACTCCTTGGTGCTACAACAAAAAAGGGAGTGTGGTGCTCTCTGGCTGAGAGAGCTAGACCATAGGTGCCAATCTTATTTGCTGTGTCTCCATTTCTTGCTATTCTATCGGCTCCTGTAAAGACGGCATCAATCTCTTCTGTTTTTAAAATATACGATATTGCATTGTCTGCTATAAGGATGGTTTCTATCCCATTTTTCTTGAGTTCCCAGGACGAAAGTCTTGCTCCCTGAAGGAATGGTCTTGTTTCGGGCACGAATACGGATACTTCCTTTCCCTGATCCTTTGCTTTATAGAACACAGCCAAAGCTGTTCCAATACCTCCTGTTGCAAGGGCCCCTGCATTACAGATGGTCATACATTGCGACCTTTTAGGTAGCAGAGCTGATCCATACTCTCCCAGTTTTTCAGTCAATTCTCTATCCTCTTTATGGATTTGAATTGCCTCTTTTACAAAAAGCGCCGGTTTGATTTCTTTCCTTTCTAAAAGTTTCCTCATCCTTTTCCCAACGTAGAAGAGATTATAAGCAGTTGGTCTTGCTGATTCAATTAATTCGATTTTTTCGAGTAAATATTTTCTATCACAATTTTCAAGAGCAGCCAGAGCAATTCCATAACCTGCTGCAACACCGATAGCCGGTGCTCCCCGGACCACCATTCTCTTTATAGCGTTATGCATTTCTTCCGGAGTTTTAATATCAACATAAACTTCTTCCAGGGGTAATTTTCTCTGATCTATCAATCTTACTCGATCATCAAGCCACTGGATGGTTTTTGCCCAAATCATATACACACCCATTATATTTTGATCCCTGCTTTCTTTAAGAGACTCCTGGTAACTTCCATAGGAAATCCAACAACGTTAGAAAAACTCCCTTCAATCCTTTCAATGAAGGATATATTTTTATCCTGAATGCCGTATGAACCTGCCTTATCCAATGATTCACCACAATCAACATAATGTTTGATCTGAGGTTCTGTTAGTTTATGGAATTTTACCCTTGTCATCTCATAATCCTTCAGGATTTCTTCTCTCTTCCATAAGGCAACTCCTGTGTAGACTCTATGCCACTTGCCAGATAGTCTCTGAAGCATCTTCCTCGACTCCTCCCTGTTTGCTGGTTTACCCAGGATGTTTTTATCAATGGATACCAATGTATCAAAGCCAATGATAATTGAATCGTTTTGAATCTCTTCATTTTCGGTTACCCATCTTACTTTCCTAATTGCATTGTAAACGCAGGTTTCGACCGGATTTTCAAATTGAACCTCTTCTACCTCCGGTATTTTAATCCTGAAGGAAACACCAAGTTGCTGGAAAAATTCCTTTCGTCTTGGTGAACCAGAAGCTAGGATAATTCCCATAAATTTATGATAGACCTTATCACTTCCTTTGTCAAGGTTTAAGGAAGCTTCTTGTATGAAGTTTATACCCTTGACAAAATAAAGGAGTAGTTTACTTTGTCTCTAAATAAGGCTCCGTCGTCTAATGGCTTCGGACATCACTCTTTCAAGGTGAAGATAGGGGTTCGATTCCCCTCGGAGCTATTTTTAAAATAGCACTTGACAAATTACTAAATATAGTTTATAATGAATTATAAATTTAAAAGGAGGGTATCTATGAAAAAAGCACTATTAATCTTTGCAATTTTTGCCCTAATGACTGGTTGCACTAAGTATGCATCGCAGGAACAACTTGATGAATTGCAAGCAAGGAAGGATGCTGTTGAATCTCTAAAGAGTGAGATTAAGAGCACACAGGAAAAGAAAGCAGATTTGGAAGATGAGAAGATAGCAAGGCAAGAGAAAGTGGCGGAATTGGAAAAAGAGATAGCTGAACTCGAAGACCAAATAGGAGGTTGAGTATGAAAAGGTATTTACTAATAGTAGTATTGTCCTTATTTGTAGTATTTGCTCTGACTGCTCAAGCTCAAGAAGAGGAGAAATTAAAACCCGAGGAGGCTGAGGAGCAAATCCAGAAATATACTGCGCAGGAAGAGGCACTCAAAGCCCAACTTCAGACTCTTGAGGATGAGATAGACGTACTCGAGGCATATAATAAGTCTCTGGATGAAAAGATTGAGGAGCTCGAGCAAGAGAAAGCCGATCTTATGAAAAAAATGGAAGAGATGTCTTATTATACCGTTAAGCCAGGTGATTGGCTTTCTAAACTTGCTGAATATCCCCGAGTCTATGGACATGGTAATTACTCTCGCTGGCCGGAAATCTACAAAGCCAATACAGATAAAATCAAAGATCCGGATTTAATTCTACCTGGTTGGAAACTAAGTATACCAAGGCCATAGATAGGTCGCTATTTAATCTCTATAAATAGCCCTCTTATTTTTATTTAATGAGAGGGCTATTTATTCTTTAACTTATTGTGTTTGAACAAACTCTGACTTTAAAAGATATTTCACCCATTGCTCTATTAGGTGTAAAAGATGAAAATATAACTTTTCTTGAAGAACACCTTGGAATCAGAATAACTGTTCGAGGGTCACATTTAACAATAAGGGGGCAAAAGGAAAGGGTAAATAAATCTGTTAATCTAATAAGTGAACTTACTAAATCACTGGAAGATGGAGGAAGACTTACAACTAGAGATATTGAATATTATCTCTATGCAAAAAAAGATAGAAAAAATATAATTTTGCTACCCGATAAGGTTATAAAGCCAAAGACAGCTAATCAGGTGGATTATCTCGAGAAAATAGAAAATCAAATGTTGACCATTGTGATAGGTCCTGCAGGGACAGGAAAGACTTATCTTGCCGTGGCTTCTGCAATTTCTGCTCTATTATCAAAGGAGGTTAAAAGAATTATTCTTGCAAGGCCTGCAGTGGAGGCTGGAGAAAGTTTGGGTTTCTTACCAGGAGATTATGAAGAGAAGGTTAAGCCCTACCTTAGACCTTTATATGATGCAATTTATGAGATGTTACCTCAGAAGAGGATTCAGAATTATATGGATAATGGAATTATAGAAATAGCACCTCTTGCCTTTATGAGAGGAAGAAATCTGAAGGATTCATTTGTCATCCTTGATGAAGCACAGAATACAACTCACAACCAGATGAAAATGTTCCTAACAAGGATTGGAGAGGGATCAAAGGCAGTTGTAACCGGCGACATTACACAAATCGATCTTCCCTCCAGTAAAACCTCCGGGCTAATTGAGGTTCAGAATATTCTAAAGAGTATAGAAGGGATTTCCTTTGTTTATCTTACCGCAGTTGATGTAGTGCGGAATCCCGTTGTTGAAAAAATCGTTCGTGCTTACAAAACATATGAAGAGAGGAAAAATAAATAAAGAGCATATCCTTTTTTTATTCCTATTACTATTAATATTCAACCTTTTTTATCCTTATAAGAAAGAAACAGCGCTTTTAAAGAAAGGAGATATTGCTCCAGAGGATATAATTGCCCCATATGCTTTTAAGATTTTGAAACCTGAAGAGCAGTTAAAAAAAGAGAGAGAAGAAGCTTCGAAAAAAGTCCCACCCGTTCTTCAGTTGATCGAATTTACTGACCGCGGGAGCATAGAGGGACAAATTGATTCACTCCTAAAAGTCTCCGGGAGTGGAACCCCAATAAAAAGTAGGATTTTAAGAAATAAGAAACGTATAAAGAATCTTTATCTTAATCTTTATAAAAATGGTATAATCTCTAAGTCCTCTGAATTGCCTGAATCTGAGAATGACAAAATTATGATTGAAAGTCAGGACACAAATTACATAGTCGCACGGATTTCTATCAGGAATGAAGAAGAGGCAAGAAAATATTTTAATGAAGAAATTAGCAAAATCTTGGGTTCTTCCCCATATGTTGAAGATATTAGTAAAAAAATTGGAGCCTTTATAAAACCGAATTTACTAATTGACCTGGCAGAGACAGAAAAAAGAAGGGAAGAGGCAAAGAAATCAGTAGCGAATTCTATAGGGATTGTGAGAAAAGGGGAGAAAATAGTGGGGGCGCACGAAGTTGTTGCTGAGAAGGAATACAGGAAATTATATTCTCTTAAGAAAATACAATCCCGCAATTACCCCTATCCTGTTCTTTCAGAGATTGCCAGGAATCAATTGTATTTTCTCTTCATTGAATTTTTTATTTTAGGCTTTCTTTTTCTCAGAGTCAAGGAGGTATATAAAAGTAGACGATTCCTATATCTCTTTTTGATAAATATTTTCTTTGTATTCCTTTTTTACAGATTTCTTCCAAAATACTTATTGCCATTATCCAGTTTTGTTATGTTCTTTACCCTTGCGGTCAATATAGACTTTGGAGTCCTGATTGCTATAGCAAGCGCCCTTATTATTTCTATCTATGAGGACTTTTCTTTTATAAATATCATTCCTGTGTTTACAGGGAGTTTAGTGGGAGGTATTCTGCTTGTTGATTCTCGTAATAGAGAAGATTGGTACAGAACCGGGATGATCGTTGCTGTGACAACTGCTCTTCTGATCTTTTCACTGGAATTTTATAACAGATCGAGCTTTAAAGAGATCTCAATTGGGGTGAGTTATGGTCTTATTAATGGGTTTCTCTCAATACTGATTCTCTTTGCTCTCTTTTTTATTTTTGAACGCGCATTTAATATAACAACTAATTTTACCTGGATGGAATATTCTGATCTTAATAATCCCTTACTGAAACGCATGTCCAAGGAGGCTCCAGGGACCTACCAGCATTCATTAATGGTAAGCACTCTCGCAGAAAATGCCGGAGAAGTAGTCGGAGCAAATCCTCTGCTTTCAAAGGTTGGGGGTTTGTACCATGATGTGGGAAAATTGGAAAGGCCTCTGTTCTTTGCCGAAAACATTCGTGATAATAAAAACCCGCATAATGAGATTCCGCCAAAACTTTCAGCACTCATTATAAAGTCTCATATCAGGGATGGGACAAGAATTGCCAAGGAATACAAATTGCCAGAGGAGATTATAGATGTCATCAATCATCATCACGGTGATGCACTTATCGTCCCATTCTATGAAAAAGCAAAGGGATTGATGGATGAAGTTCAAGAAGAGGATTTTAGATACAACTCTGGTTTTCCTGTTTCAAAAGAGGCGGGAATTGTGATGCTTGCTGATATGGTGGAGGCTACAGTGAGATCAATGGATAATCCAACAAAAAAAGAAATAGAAGAAATGATTAAAAAGCATATAAATAAGGTGTTTAGTACTGGACAATTGGGCAAATCTAAACTCTCAATAAAGAACCTTGAAGATATTTCAAGGCAATTTTCACTGACCCTTGAAGGTCTTTATCATCATCGCCCGAGGTATCCATCCGGGTCTAAATGAAAATATGGATTAACAATCTTCCCGAATACGAAGATAAAATTCGAGAGATTGCAAAAAAAGTTATTGAAGGAGAGGGTTTGAAAGGTGAACTCTCTATTACATTTATAGATGACGATCAAATGATAGAGCTTAATGAGAAGTATACAACCAGAAGAGGGACAACCGATGTTTTATCTTTTCCCTTTGATATTTCTGAACTTCTCGGGGATATTTATATCTCAGTTCCACAAGCTAAAAGGCAAAAGGGGGGCAGTCTCCTTTCAGAGTTAAGACTCCTTACTGTACATGGAATTCTTCATCTTTCAGAATACGATGATAGGACGGAGGAAGATAGGAAAGAAATGAGGAAAAAAGAACAGGAATATCTTTCTGAATAATGTTATGCCTTCTTCTTTTATTCCTGGCATTTTCCTTCATTTATTCATGCTCTGAGACAGGTCTTTTCGCTCTACCTTCTTACAGAAGGAAGGTCAATCCTTTAATAGATCTGCTTATGAAGAATCCAAAGATGGTGATTGTTACCGTTGTAATAGCGAATGTCGGAGCTAATGTCGCAATCTCATCCTTTAGTGAAGGGTTTTTAAGCCAATATACAGATTTATTCATCTCTTCTCTTATTGTTACTGTTTTTATACTGATATTTGGAGAATACATTCCAAAGAGGGTTGCAATGGCAAAACCAAAGAGAGTGGCTACTCTATTTAGCCCTTTTGTTCTCTTAGCCGAATATATCCTCTATCCCATTTTACTCCTTTTTAAACCCTTAAGTAAACTCGCCATTCATAAAAAAAAATTCACTCCTGGTGACCTCAGGGAGGTAATAAATAGAGGAAAAAGAGAAGGAATGCTCACAGATCAAGAGTTCAAAATTATGCATAGATTATCCCTTCTCAATGAAGTCCCTGTAAAGGAAATAATGCGCCCACGGACCGAAGTTTTCTTTATAGAAGAGAATGACTCTGTCAAGGGAGCGTTGGAAAAAATGGCTAAGGGGTACAAACGAATCCCTGTATATGCTGAAACAAGGGATAAGATCGTAGGAATACTTGAATTAAAGAAACTCTACAAGAAGAAAGGAAGAGTTAGAGATCTTATGTCACTACCCATATTTGTTTATGAAAATCTTTCCGTAATCCAACTTATAAGGATTTTTAAGAATTCTTCTCACAAAATGATTGTAGTAATTAACGAGTATGGGGGAACCTCTGGAGTAGTAGACATTGATGATGTTAAGAGAGAACTTATCGGTAAAAGACAAAATATAAGTATCCAGATGGAAGATAATAATAAATGGATTGTTCCTGGATCCACAGATATTGACGAAATACAGAATCTTATATCAATACCGGAATCTAATGATTATAGAACTGTTTCGGGTTTCATCTATACACTCCTTGAAAGAATCCCAAAGGAAGGAGAAGTATTCTCTTACAAGGATTACGAATTTACTGTTCTTGATATTAAAGATAACCATATAAGAAAGGTAAGGATAAAGAAGAAAGAATGATAATAGCTCTTCTTGGAGTTTTTCTTTTGCTTTTAATCTACTTTGAAGCAGTGGAAATGTCCCTTGTCTCTTCTGATGAGGCGAAATTGTCAAATCTTGCTCGGAAGATTGGGGGAGGTTATAAAATAGCCAGCAATTTCCGAAGAAGACCGGATACTTTTTTCTCCACTGTACTTGTTGGAATTAATCTAATGACGGTCTTATTTTCAATGTTACTTGTAAGGGAAATTGGAATTGTTAAGGGTTGGATAATAAGCCTTTTATTCATTTCTTTAATAGGGGAAGTTTTGGTAAAATCATTCGCAATTATAAATCCAGAAGAGGTTGCATCGAGAGCAGCTCCTCTCTTATTTTTCTTTTACTGGTTATTCTATCCCTTAAATTTCTTAGTTAGAGGGTTAGGTGATGGAATTCTTAAAGCCTTCAGGATAGAAGGGGCCTCGAAAGAGAAAATTACAAAGGAAGAGATGGGAATAGCCATTAAGGAAGCAAAAGCAACTGGGGGGATAGAAAGAGAACAATATACAGCTCTGCGAGCCATATCGAATCTTTCTCAAACGGATGTCCGTGATATAATGGTTCCAAGGATTCATATTAAAGTAATTGACTGCGATGGGAAAAAGGAAGATATACAAAAGATTTTAAAGGAGACTCAGGTTTCAAAACTGCCTGTATACAAAAGGACAATTGATAACATAATCGGAATCTTATTCAAGGAGGATATTATTGGTGGGGTTGAAAAATGGGAAATTTATGATAAATTAAGGCCTATAAAATTTATCCATGGAGATAGAAGTTTGGAAGAGGTGTTGCCCGAACTTCTCTCTGATAAAAATGGGTGTGCGATAGTTATCGATGAATACGGAGGCTCAGAGGGTTTTGTATCAATTGATGACATTCTTTTTAGTATTTTTGAGGGTGAGTTAAATTTGGAGGAAGATGAAGAAGGGACATTCATTGTAGATGGAAGTATAAGACCTCAAAGCCTTAACATCGATACTAATGAGGATACTCTTGCAGGTTTTATAGTGAGAAAATTGGAAGAGATTCCACATGAAGGGCAAAAGCTCTATTCGGATGGTATGGAAATGATTATTCTTGATGCTACCGAGCGAAGGATTAAAAAAGTGTTGATAAAAAGGGAGAGTAAGAATGACATATAACGAAAAAATTATGGAAGAAGTAAAATATTTAATTGAAAAAGGTGATAATAAAACTCTAAAAGAATATTTCTCATCACTTGAAATCCCGGATAAGGCTTATTTAATCGCACATCTTTCAGATGATGAAAAATTACTTGTTTTCTCCCCCTTAGGTATTGAGGAAAAAACAGAATTAATTCCCGAGTTAGACGATTATTCCCTGGAAATCATTATTGAGGCGTTAGACTCTGATGAGCTCTCAAAAATTGCAAATTCTCTTGATGTAGACGAGGCTGTAGACCTTATTGCAGAGGTTGAAGATTACAGAAGAGATCAAGTTGTAGGAAAGGTTAAGCGCTCAGACCAAATTAGGGCACTGCTTAAGTTTGGTCCGGATACAGCTGCCGGAATAATGACTCTAAAATTTATGAGTATCAATGGTAAAGATAATGTTTCAACCGCTCAGGAAGAATTAAGAAAAGTAAGAGAAGAGGAAGAATACAAGTATATATATATTTTGGATGATGATGGAAGACTTAAAGGATATGTTACACCCTGGAAGATACTAACATCTCCTCCGGAAAAGAAGCTTGAGGAATTAGCAGAGGATATTCATTCGGTCACAGCCGATTTAGATCAGGAAGCAGTTGCAAATATAGCTGGAGATTATGACCTTCTGCAAGTTCCTGTGGTTGATAACTTCGGACACCTTCTTGGAGTGATTACAATTGATGACCTAGTTGATGTGATGGAGGAGGAGGCGACAGAGGATATTCAATATCTTGGAGGTCTTGGAACAATAGAGACGGCTTTTTATCCTGCTCGGCGTTCCTTTGTTTCTCGCCTACCCTGGTTATATATTAATCTCCTAACTGCCCTACTAGCTGCACTAGTTGTAGGATGTTTTGAAGATGTTATCCAGGCCTTTATCGGCGCTGCAATATTTATGCCTGTTGTAGCCGGTATGGGCGGTAATGCTGGAACACAGACATTATCTATAATGGTAAGAGGTCTTGCTCTTGGTGAAGTTCGATACGCTGATATAAAGAGATTATTATGGAAAGAGATTGGTGTTGGATTTCTAACAGGCTTTGCTGTTGGAGTAGTTACCTCTCTTATTGCCTACTTCTGGAAGGGGAGTCCTTTATTTGGCGTTGTCGTTGGCCTTGCCCTTATTTTAAATCATATAGCTGCGGGTCTTTTTGGAGTTTTGATTCCGCTGATTTTGGATAAGGTTGGTGTGGATCCTGCCCATGCTTCCAGTATCTTTCTTACAACCGTTACCGATGTGTTTGGGTTTTTCGCCCTACTGGGTCTCACAAAGGCTATTATGATGTGAAGAAAAGTAAAATCCTTTAAGTGAGGTAATCTCCAAATAGGTCACTTTTTAATCAACAGAACCTTCAGGATAAATTTTTTTCTTAATTACTCTGATAAGATTTCTTGCCACTTCGGTAGGGACTGACTCAGGATATTTCCTTATCAGTTGATTAAAATATTCTTTTGCCTTCTCTGGTTTTTTTTGGATATTTTCAAACCCGAGTTGGAAAATAATGAAAGGCAAGAGAACGGAATCAGGAGCAGATAATTCAACTGAAAGACTCTCCGGCGGATAAAATAAAAACTTTGCATAAGGAGAACTAAACGAGGAAGTTGAGTCAATCCCAAATTCCCTCTTAATGAATTTTTTTAAATCACTCTGAAGAACTCCCATATTCGATAGTAAAAATAAATTACAGGACTGAATATTTCCTTTTTTGGCAGATTCTTTTATGTCCTCTAAACCCTCAAAGGTTTCTCCTTTTAGTATCTTGATCCGACCAGAAAGACCAGGTTCTGTTGTGATAGATAGAGCCTTTTCGTATTCTTTATCTCGCAAGAGATTTATAACTATAGCATTCCTTTCTTGAGGAGTAATTTTTTTAATTTCCTTTTTCTCAATGTCTATCAGGGTGATAGAAAAGAATATCAATAAATAAATCATTCCAGAAGTTTCCTGATATACCTTTCAATTTCTTTTTTATATGTGAGGGGATATGATTCTTTCATTCTCTTTTTTAAAATTTCCCGAAGTTCCTTTTTTTCTTCGCCAAAGTTTTCTGGTAGACTGATCTTAGGTGCTGAAACGAATATTCCTGGTTCTGAACGCCTCTTTTTAGAAACCCCCATTCTCCTTATTGACTTCTTTGCTTCAAGCAATCTATCGAGGGTCTTCTTCTGCCTTTCAAGGAGTTTTATATCAAGTTCACCCCTTTCCATTTTTTTCGCCATCTCTTCCATATCTCTTGCAAGGGGTCCAAGGGCTCCACCCACCTCTCTTAGTTTCCTTGCAAGACCCCTCTGTTTTTCACTCAGGTTTTTCATTTCTTCTTCCCTTTCTCCAATAGGTAGAGGTAGGATTTGCTGTAAGTTATTGGTTATTGATTGCTGTTCTCTTATTATCTGCTCCATCATATTCATCAGGCTGAGACCGCTTGATGGAGGTGAAGAGAAGAGTTTGATTATGGATTGAATAAGGAGAAGATTTATTCTCTCCATTGAGGATAGTGGAGGTTTGGAAGTTAATAATTCCCGACTAAGGTCTTCCATCCTCTCTTTTGCTTCTGATAGGTTCCCGAGGACCTCTGGGGAAAATGCAAAACTCATAAGAAAGAGTGATTTTAATTCTCTGTTTATTTTATCTACACCTTCTGATAAACCCTTTTCAATCAAGCCTATCTCAAGGCCAGGCTCTTTTTCAATTAGATTATTGTGATTCTTAAGAATGAAGCCCAATTCCCAACCTTTTTCTCTGATAGCTTTTCTTGTCTTCTCCCCTGTTCTTTCTTCTCTTGCATTTTTTAGATTCTGGTATAACCTTTTAAGCGAATCTTTAATTTCCCCTGCCAGTTTCTCATTCATTTCCCCTTTCTTCATCCAGGATGCAAGGTTTGACATTTTCTCATTGGTTTCTATTATCTCAAATTCTTCTGCAATTTTCTTTAATTCCTTGTCGAAAGATTCTTTCATCTCCTGGATCATCTTTCTTAGTTCTTCACTTAACCCTTCTTCAAGGGAAGCAAGAGAATCGTTTGGTAGAGTTGAGGTGATTTCATCTTGCTTCTTGTAAAGGTCTTCTGCCAGTTTCAAGAATTCATTCAGTTCCATTAAACTTTTCAGGGATTCAAGGCTTTTCCTTGCAAGTTTGAGAGCGTCAAGGATTTTTTCCTGGGAAAGATTTAGTTCCTCCAATTTTTTTATTGAATAGTTTTGATTTTTCTCAATATCTTCTAATTTTTCTAAAATCTCTCTAGTTCCAATTTTATCAAGCAATTCATTAATGCGCTCCAACTCTTTGGTAATCTGAGGGTTCTGTATCTTTTTTGCAAGGCGAGCCATTCTTCCAACATTTTCAAGAAGATTTTTTTGTTCTTCTAGTGTTTTCTCTATTCTGGATCTTAATAGGGGACTAATCTCAGGTTCATGGAGAAATTTTTGGATTTTTTCGGTAATCATCTTTTCTCTTTGCTGAAGTTCAGATGCATAATTCCCAAGAGTATCAGTGAATTCTCTGGAGTTGCTGAACATCTCCCGGAGGCCAGGCATAAAAATTGAGAGAGGAGGTGTAAAACTTCGATTTCCAGCAAGATCAATTGCGGAGGCTTTCACTTTCAGCGTTTCTCCAGGCATAAGATCGCTTATCCTTAGAGTTATCGAATCCTCAATAAATCTTGCTCCCATTGGGTTTCCCAGGTCTTTTTCCATTTCTTTAGAGTTCAGTTTTATTGCAGAAAGCCCGTAATCGTCTTTTGCCTGGAGCGTTATAGGAACCTCCATTGATTCATCTAATTTATAATCCCCTATAGGAGAGATGATCTCGATTGAGGGAGGGTCATCCCTTATCATATTTATCATAAACTGGAGGAGAAAAGAGGAGAATGAGAGTGTATCAATAAGTTTAACTTTTAGCTCCCCGGGTTCCCTTACCCTGAAACTACCTCCGAATTCATTTTTCTCTATTTTTTCTTTAGTAATATTCCCTATAAGGTTTCCTAACTCCACATTCGACCTACCAGAAAACATCACTTCAGTCCCGGAAAGGACTTGTATTGGAATTTTTTTATCAGGATTAAGAATAATATCATGTAAGGGTTCCACTCCAAGGTATGCTGGGAATTGATATTCAAGAGTTAATTCTTCAATGGTTATTCCTGGAACAACTACGAGATTCTTTTTTTGACTCCTCCAACCACGATATCCAACCCGAATTTCCATAGAATGTTCTGGTTTTGTCATTATTCCAAATTTTCCATCTCCAAGATGAACCATCTTCTTTACCTCCTCACTGGAGAAGAGATATAATCTTCTAATAGATGGGCATTTTGCGAGTAACAATGTTGGACACTTTTTTTGAGTGGGGGTCTGGATGTAAAAAATGGCAGGTTCTGGTGAAACTTTGTTTAATCGAAAGCCAACCCGGAAAAAGAACAGAATGAGGATGGGAAGAGGTATAAGATATTTCGAATTAATCCTAAAAGGAAAGAGTTCTTTAGGTTTTTTCTCTTTTAAGATTGAAGAAATTTCCATGATTGCTTTTTCCCTATATTTATTTGAATCAAGAGAGGTGTGGAAAGGGTCCATTACGAGGTATAGTCTTCCCTTGAGTTCCTTGATTCTACTCTCAAGAAAATCAACAGTAACCGAAAGGCTTGGTTTGCCAAAAAAGAAGGGAAGAAAAGTAAAGAGTAGAGTAAATGGCATAATCTTCCATTCAAAGGGATTCATATAAATAAATTGGTTGAAAAGAACCCAGAATAGATAGACCGTTAGGAATAAGGAAAGGGATAGAAAAAAACTGTTAATTATCCATTCAAGTTTTTTTCTTTTATAGACTCTACAGACAAAGGTCTTTACATTATTCAATAGTTTGAAATATTAAAAGTACAGGGGGAACAAAAGCCCTTGTTTACATATATTCTATTTATTTCAAATTCCTGGACTCCAGCCTCGCTTTTTACGCACCACTTTTTGGGATAGTAAGGAAAGCCTTTTATCTCCATCCATTCCTTGTATTGGATTTCTACTTCCCAAAATCTTGAATCTACTTTTACCTTTCTTATAACTCCTTCTTTATCCACCCAGAGGTGAACATTGGCATCTCCTTTCTTCCATTCAAGGAGGGCTAATCCTCCTTTCCACCATTTATGGGAAAAGTCATCCGGGAGGTTGTAAAGCCAATCATAAGCCATGAGATTATAAAGAATATAAAAGGATGTGAGTTTCTTTTTCCTTTTGTAGATCTTCCATAGATTTTCCGAATCATAGATTAGAGAATAATGAGCTCCATTCTTCTTTTTGACATTTATTCTGTACTTGTCAAGCTCATTTTTCCAGAAATAGGAAATTGTAAAGGAGTCGCTTGTGGCAACCCAGATAAGATCGTGAACAGCATCTAAAAACTGTTCTTTTCTATTCTCCATTACAAGATTTGGATTAAACTCTGCAAAAGATAAAAGAAAAAACAGTATCATAACCGATATTTAATGTTCCAACTTGAAAAGTCAAGGAGCGTGATTTTTTTAGTAATAACGTTGCTCATCTACATTCCGTAACTGAGGCGTTCTGCGAGTATTTCTGGAAGGTTAGCTTCTCTTATCTTCCTCTGAGCCTCAAGGATATCGTATTCAAGACGGATTCTTTGGAGATGGTTCTTCTTGGAATCAAAAATCACAAAGGATGCCCTTGGATCACCATCTCTTGGCTGGCCAACACTACCAGGATTTATTATATATTTACCTTCTGGTTGTAGATTCATCTCTTCTTTTGTTATTGTCTTTACCTTACCTCCCTTATTTTCAAAGACAAGGGGAGTATGAGAATGTCCTATAAAAAGGATGTCTTTCTCCATAATCTGGAAATCTATATGGGTGTCACTTGCACTCAATAAATATCTCCATTCTTCAGGTCTATAAAGGGATGAGTGAACAAAATCCATATTCTCCATTGAAGTTTTGAGAGGAAGGTTTTTAAGGAAGTTTATTTCTCTGTAGTCTAAGACTTCCCTTGTCCAAAGAACAGCTTGTTTTGCAAAGGGATTAAAGACCTCAATATTTGTCATCCCGCAAGCTGCAAAATCATGGTTTCCAGCAAGAATAACATCGGAAATCTCTTTCGTAATCTGGATACATTTTTCTGGATCAGCACCATAACCAACAATATCCCCCAGGCATATAACCTTCTCTATTTCTTTATGTGATTTTATCTTTTCTGCGACTTTCAAAAGACTTTCTAAGTTTCCGTGTATATCCGATATGATAGCGTAAATCATAAAATGCCTTTCTTTTTTGCAATAGAATCAAGGATTCCATTTACGAATTTTCCTGATTTTTCTGTAGAATACTCCTTCGCTATCTCTATAGCCTCATTGATAACTACCTTTGGTGGGATTTCTGGTAAGTAGAGGAATTCTGTTACGGCGATTCCTAAGATTGCCTTGTCAAGAGCACACAAGCGCTCCCATTCCCAGTTTTCAAGGACACTTTCAATTAGGCTGTCAACTTCTGGTAGGTGTTTCTGGACTAACTCAACGAGGATTTTTGCGAAATCCACTGCTTCTTTACCGTAATTTCCCCCTTGAATTAGATTTTTAAGATTCATTGAAGGGCCCTTCAGGTTTATTCTCTGGGGGTAAAGGCTCTGGACCGCAAGAACTCTTCCAAGTCTTCTGCTATTTTTCACTCTTTAAATTTTTGTATAGGTCTACCATTTCGAGGACGCTCATAGCTGCATCCCAACCCTTGTTTCCAATTTTCATACCAGATCTACTTAAAGCCTGCTCTTCTGTATCCGAGGTTATTACTCCAAAGGCTATTGGCTTGTTGGATTCTATCGAGATCTTCGCTATCCCTTTAGTAGTCTCTGATGCTAAGAAATCAAAGTGAGGGGTGTCTCCCCTGATGAGGGCACCAAGAACAATAAATCCGTTATAGTTTTTCCTATCAATAATTTTTTTAAGTAGCATTGGTAATTCAAAAGCGCCTGGAGTCCAGTATATATCTATATCTTCTTTTTCCACCTCGTGGCGAAGGAGACAATCCAAAGCTCCTTCTTTTAGTTTGTCAGTTATCCTGCCGTTGAACCGTGAGATGACTATTGCGATTCTTAACCCTTTGCCTTTAATTAGTCCTTTATATTCCATTTTACCTCCTATACATTTTTTAGACAATGCCCTAATTTTTGCTTTTTTGTTCTTAGATAATTAATATTCTCTTCGTTAGGCTCAATTTCGATTGGTACCATTTCTGTAACTTTAAGCCCATAACCTTCAAGGCCCACAACCTTTCTCGGGTTATTTGTCAGCAAACGAATTGTAGATAACCCAAGATCCTTTAATATCTGGGCACCGATCCCATAATCACGAAGATCTGGCTTGAAGCCTAATTTCTCATTAGCCTGGACAGTATCAAGACCTTCATCTTGGAGTTTATACGCTTTCAGTTTATTGAGAATCCCGATGCCTCTTCCCTCTTGTCTCATATAGAGGAAAACCCCTCTACCTTCCTTATTTATTTTCTTCATAGCACTTTCAAGCTGACTCCCACAGTCACATCTAAGAGAACGTAAGGCATCTCCTGTCAGGCATTCGGAATGGACCCTTGTGAGAACATTTTTCTTCCCGGAGACTTCTCCCTTAACAAGGGCTATATGGATCTTATCGTCTATCTTATTTGAGTATGGGATGAGTCGGAATCTACCAAAGTGTGTGGGAAAATCTACCTCATCTTTCCTCTGGACCAATTTCTCCCTTAGCTGTCTGAACTCAATTAGGGATTTAAGGGTGATTATTTTAAGATTATGTTTTTTTGCAATTTCTTTGAGGCGAGGTAGTCTTGCCATCGTCCCATCTTCATCCATTATCTCACAAATGACCCCGGAAGGGTAGAAACCAGCGAGTTTTGCAATGTCCATAGAGGCCTCAGTATGTCCTGCTCTCCTGAGGATTCCACCTTTCTTTGCCTGAAGAGGAAATATATGTCCTGGCCTTGCAAGATCAGAAGGTTTTGTGGTTGGATCAATGAGTTTCTTTACCGTAGCAGCTCGGTCAAAGGCACTTATTCCGGTAGATGTTCCTTCCTTTGCATCCACTGATACGGTAAAGGCAGTTCCATGGCGGGCTGTTATATTTGTTGTCATAAGTGGAAGGCCGAGTTCGATTAATCTTTCCTCGGGGAGTGAAATGCAGATAAGACCTCGACCTTCCTTTGCCATAAAATTTATTGTTTCAGGGGTTGTCTTTTCAGAAGCATTTACAAAATCTCCTTCGTTTTCTCTATCTTCATCGTCCGCAATGATTATGGGTTTACCTTTTCTTATATCATCTAAGGATTCTTCAATTGAACTAAAATCACTCATTCTTCCTCCATTATTTTTTCTATATATCGTGCAATTGGGTCAATTTCTATATTTAGCAAATCTCCAATTCTTTTGTATTGAAGGTTTGTATTGAACATTGTATAGGGTACTATTGTCACCTGAAACTCATTCCCGAATAAACCTGCGACTGTTAGGGATATTCCATCAAGAGCAATACTCCCTTTTTCTGCTATAAATTTTTTTAATTTAAGTGGATATTCTACCAGAAGTTGAATGGATGAGGGAGTTTTTTTTATCTCCTTTATCTTACCCGTTCCATCAATATGTCCAAGGAGTAAATGCCCATGGATTGAGTCTCCAATTCGTAGCGATGGTTCAATATTTACCCAGTCTCCGACCTTTAGCATTGAAAGGTTGGTTCCTCTTAAAGTCTCCTGAACTGCACGGAAAACTGATGTTTTGCCAGAGACCTTAAAAACGGTAAGGCAGACACCATTTACAGAAAAACTATCTCCTTCTTGAGCCTTAAAGGGAAGACGCAAGAAGAGGGAAGCGCCCCTTGTGTTTCTCTTTATCCTATCTGCCTTTATTACCCCTTTAATTATTCCCGTAAACATTATCCCCCTCAATTAGTATATCTTCGCCGATTTTTTTTATTCTGGTATTTAGAAACCTGCGAGGTAGTGAAGTAGAAAGAAAGGGAATGCCTTTGCCAATAAAGGAAGGGGAGTAGAAAAGAAGGTATTTATCCACCACATTTTCTTTTATGAAATGAGTAAAAGTTTTGCTTCCACCTTCTATCAGAATGGATGTTATTTTTTCCTCTCCTGCTCTTTTTAAGATTTCTTCAACCGGGATTGAGCCGTTTTTTTCTTTAAATGTCCATATGGTTGCTTCTGGATATTTCTCTTCTGCTTTTTTATCCAGAGTTGCCAAAATAACTTTGCCCCCCTCCTTGAATATTCTTGCATCCTTGGGAGTGCGAAGATCAGGGTCTATTACCACCTTATAAGGTTGGTGTTTGGATTCAACGAGTCGAACAGTTAGTCGTGGATTATCCAAGAGAAGGGTTCCCACACCGATAAGAATAGCATCTACCTTCTTTCTATAGCGATGGACCTCTTTTAAAGATTCCTTTGATGTAATCTTGGTGATATTTCTTTCTAGATCACCTATTCTTCCGTCAAGGGTAAGGGCTGCTTTCAGGATGGCATAGGGCTTTTTCGTCTTTATATACTTTAGATAAAAGGCGTTGAGTTTCTCTGCCTCCTCCTTTAGGATCCCAGTAACAACCTCTACACCATTCTCTTCTAATATCTTAAAACCCTTTCCATTAACAGGTGGATTGGGGTCCTTTATGGGGGCAACAACTTTCTTAATTTTAGATGAAATGATAAGGTCAGTGCAAGGAGGAGTTCTACCATAATGGCAGCAGGGTTCAAGGGATACATATAGGGTGGAACCCTTTGCATTCTCGCCAGCCTCCAGGATTGCTTCCTTCTCCCCGTGGGGTGTACCACTTCCTCTATGATAACCCCTTCCTACTATAATTCCATCCTTAACCACAATCGCTCCAACCATGGGATTGGGAGAAACAATTCCCTCCCCAAGTTTTGCTAGATTAAAAGTCTCTTTTAGGAAATATTGATCCAAGCTATTCATAATAAAAACAAAAAACCCACTTCGGGGCTTTTTCTCTCTTCTACCATCCAGACTATTACTGTCGGCTTTGGAATTTCACCAAATCAGGTTTTTCCTCGCGGGCTTTTGCCGCCGGTTGGGAATTTCACCCTGTCCCGAAGAGATTGTTTTTGTATAATAAACTCCTTTTAGCATTTGTCAAGGAGGCAGACTGATTTCCTTTAACAGGCCTTTGTTTGATCCTTGACTTTAAAAGGAGGAACATTATTATTGAATTATGGATTTAAAGAAAATAATAAAAGAGAAATATATATGACACGTAGATATATCGTAATGACTGTGGTCTTCTTTATTCTTGGCTCTATAGTTGGAATAAATGCTTGGATTATCCATGAACTTCCCGATGTTGAGTCCCTGGTTCATTATGAGCCAAATCTTTCTACCGAGATTTATGACATAAATGGCGAACTGATCAATGAGGTTTATCAACAGAGAAGAATACCAGTGGTTCTGGATTCTCTTCCGAATTATATACCAAATGCTGCTATTTCAGTTGAAGATAAAGAATTTTACAAACATTTCGGTATAAATGTAGGAAGGATTCTAAAAGCTGCATGGATAAATTTAGTAAGACGCCAATATGCTCAAGGTGCAAGTACAATTACTCAACAACTCTCAAGGAACCTCTTTTTAAGTTTAAAGAAAACCATTTTAAGAAAAATTCAGGAGATATATTTAGCTCTATTAATTGAACGACATTACTCAAAGGATAAAATCCTTGAGATGTATCTAAATCAGATATATTTTGGCTATGGGAATTATGGTATTGGAGCTGCCTCCCGCTACTATTTCAATAAATCTCCTGATAGTATTTCAATTTCTGAAGCTTCGGCTCTAATAGGCATTGCCAGATCCCCTGGAACCTACTCTCCATATATTAAGCGAGAGAGATTCCAAAAGAGAAGGGATTTCGCATTAAAGGAGATGTTCAAGGATAAATATATATCAAAGATTCAACTGGACTCTGCCCTCTCAGAGTCACTTGCAGTTGTAGATCACTCAAATGAGCACACAATAGGTCCTTATTATATCAACGAAGTAAAGCAAAGGATGAACGCCTTATTTGGAAGTGCATACAGAACCTGGGGTGGATACAAAGTCTATACGGCAATGGATAAAGAGAAGCAGATACTTGCAGACAGCCTTATAGAATGGGGGCTCAGGAGGGCTGAAAAATATTGGCACCTCACTCCAAAAGACTCTATCCCTGATTCACTGATTTACTCTGAGAATCTTCCATACCTTCAGGGAGCAATGATGGTAATGAATCCAACCACAGGCTATGTCCTTGCTCTTGTCGGGGGTAGAGATTTCAAGCAGAGTACTTTTAGCAGGGCAACTCAGGCAAAAAGGCTGGGTGGTTCCGCTTTTAAGCCCTTTCTTTACACGGCTGCCATAGATAACGGTTTTTCACCATCTGATTTTGTCTATGACCTTCCAATAATTAAAGAAGTAGCAGGGGAGGTCTATGCTCCTGCTAACTATGATAGTTCTTTTATGGGGAAAATTACCTTAAGAAAGGCGTTATGTAAATCTCGTAACAATGCAGCAATAAGGCTCTGTGAGGAGGTAGGACCTTATACAGTTGTTGATTATGCTCATCGAATGGGGATTGAAAGTCATCTTGAACCTGTGCTTTCAATTCCCCTGGGCACTTCTGGAATATCTCTCCTTGAAATGGTTCGAGCTTATTCCTCGCTGGCTAATCTGGGAGAAAGGGTAAAACCGATATTTATCCTGAAGGTGGTGGATCGATATGGCAATGTAGTCTATGAGAATAGAATTGTGAAGGAGAGAGTTCTTTCAAAGGAAACCGCTTGTATTATGGTAAACATGTTGCAAAGTGTTTTTGATGAGGGGACAGCCTATGGAGCAAGACTGATGGGTTTCAAAGAACCTGCCGCTGGAAAGACGGGAACTACCGATAATTTTACTGATGCCTGGTTTTTAGGCTTTACTCCTGAACTTACTGCTGGGGTTTGGGTTGGATATGATTATCCAAAGAGGATTGGGAATCATGCAAGCGGTGCTGGGGTTGCTTTGCCCATCTGGACAAAATTTATGGAAGTGGTGTGTGACTCAACAATGAATTACAAATTCCCTGAATCTGATAGTATTGTCTACAGAGATATATGTACTGAAAGTGGCGAGCTTGCTACACCAAGGTGTCCAAATGTTAGAAGGGAGATATTCAGAAGAGGAAACGTTCCAAAAAGACTATGCCACCTTCATGGTAAAAGGGAAAAAACCGAGAATGAACCCTTCGAAATGTTGGATGAGTTTGACTTTTAGGAGGAAGTAATGGGAAAAGGTATTACATATCTTTTAATTATTTCTATCTTATTGATAGGGTTTGGATATTTTTATATAAAGGAATACTATCCTTTGCAGAGTAAACTAAATGAGTATAAAGAAGAAAATAGAACTCTCGTATCTGTTATGAATGATTTGAGGAAGGAAAATCCTAAAGTGGATACAGTTAAACCAGAAACAAACGAGAGTTATGTTGCACAGGACATAAGAGATATGATTGAAGGGATAGAAGTTCAACAGGTCAAGGAAGAGATTTCGATTGCTCTTCCCGGCAGCAAATTATTCCCACCCGGGTCTGTGGAGTTGAGTAGAGAGGGAAAAAAGATGCTGTTTAAACTTGCTAACATATTAAAAGGTATAGGAGATAGAAAGATTAGAATAGAGGGGCACACCGATAACACCAAAATTTCCGGAAGCCTTAAACAGAAATATCCCACAAACTGGGATCTCTCAGCAAAGAGAGCAGTAAATGTTGTCAAATATCTAATTTCCGAAGTCGGGATTGATCCACATCGTTTGTCTGCGGTGGCTTATGGGGAGTGTTGTCCTGTTGCTCCAAATGAAACTCCCGAGGGTAGAGCAAAGAACAGAAGAATTGTAATTGATGTTCTCCCGAAATGAAGGCGGTGAGTCTTTTTTCGGGAGGTCTTGATTCTCTCCTTTCCGTAAAGATAATTCAATTTCAGGGTATTGAGGTAATACCTATCACTTTTGTCAGTCACTTCTTTGGTGCTGAAAATGCAAGAAAATGTGCGAAAGCTAATGGTTTAAATCTCGTAATAAAGGACTTATCACATAAACATTTTGAAGTTGTGCTCAATCCAAAGTTTGGTTATGGGAGAGGTATGAACCCCTGTGTGGATTGTCATGCCTTGATGATAAAAGAGGCTTTCAATTTTTCTCGGGAGATAGGAGGGGAGTTTATAATTACCGGTGAAGTTCTTTCTCAAAGACCTAAATCACAGACGATGGAAGGTCTTGTTGGAGTTGATAAATTAACAGCCCTTGGAGATATAACACTGCGTCCACTTTCCAGTAAATTACTTCCTCCTACACGCCCTGAGAGAGAAGGCATCATTGATAGAGAAAAGCTTTATGGAATTTCAGGGAGGAGTAGGAAGAAACAAATAGAACTATCCGTAGAATTTGGAGTTTCTGAATTCACCTCACCTGCAGGTGGTTGTATCCTGACCGATGAGGTTTTTTCAAAAAGGCTATCTTTAGCTGTGAAATTCTGTGAATTTTCCGAATCTTTTGTGGACCTTATTGGGATAGGGCGTCATTTCAGGCTTAACCACTCTCTTTTTATTGTAAGTCGTAATGAAGAGGAAGAGAGAAAATTAAGGGACAATGGGGGTACTCTATTTGAACTGGTTGGTTGTGTTGGACCTATAGGTCTTTTATTTAAGTGCGGGAAGGAATTCAGAGGACAACAAGTTGTTCCGATTGAAAATGACTCTTTACTTGCAGCAAGGATTCTGGCGAGGTATGCAGGGAAAGATTTCAAAGGAGTTAGAAGACCTTCAGGGGAGACGATCGTAGTAGAACCACTGGATAAGTTTACCACCGAAAAATTGCTTGTAATTTAGCAACTTAATCTCCAAATTGGGTTTTGTGAGCTGTAAGTTATCCTTGACATTCAAGGGTTTTTGGGTAAATTTTTAAAATGGTTCGGATTAAAATAAAAACAAAGGATTTTGATTTCGAGAAAACATTTAAATCTGGTTTATTCTATTTCTTCTATATGGAAAAACCGACAAGGGTTGTTTATTTCGACAAAAAATTTATCTCACTATCTTTTGAACAGAATGGAGAGGATTTGGTTGTGGATATTTCTGAAAAAATAAGGGAAAAAGAGAAAGAATTGCTTAAAAAGAGAATAATTTGTTGTCTGGGTTTAGAGGAAGATTTATCTGGATTTTACGAAATTTGTAAAAGAGATAAAGTTTTGATGAATTATTTGGATAAGATTATCGGGACAAAAATCATTTCCGCCTTTTCAGATTTTGAATCTCTTGTTGGGGCAATAATTTCCCAGAACAATTCTTACAAAAATTACAGAAAACAAATGCAGAGGGTTTATAAGAAGCTGAATTTTGTCCAGGAAAATTATAAAAATGAAAATTTAAAGGTCTTTAGACTTGGATATAAAATTCCATATCTTGTTCACTTGGCAAATAACTTTGGGGAATCTAAAATAAAAGACATTAAAGGTATTGGTAATTATTCAATAAACCTCTATAGGATTTTTCAAAAGAGGGATTACAATTCCTTTTATATGGACTGCCTGACGGAAAAAATTATGAGAGAAGAATACAGGATAGAAAAAGACTTTGAAGAAGGAAGTGTAAAACTCTGGGGAAAATACAGAGGTTTGGCAGAGGCCTATCTTCAGAGGTTCTTTGAGGAGAAGTAGCAAATTTTCCTTTTCAAAAATTTATTATTTTGGAAGTGATTTCTTGACTTTGACTTAAAAGACCTATATATTATATATAGGAGGTGATTTAAATGGCATTTAAAGTTCTCTTTCTTGCTCATGTACCCGATGCAGAACCAGAAAAGCATAGGTGCGTGATTGAAACGCCCATCTATAAACTCTTTGTAGTACTGGTTAAGGATCAAGAAAAGGCAGTTGAAGAATGCAAAAATCTTGTAGAAAAAGAGGGCATTAACTCTATACTCCTCTGCCCTGGATTTACACACAGAGATGTTGCGGAGATTGCAACAGCGGTTGGGGAGAAAGTTGCTGTTGCCGTAGCCAGAGGAGATGGCCCAAGCAGTAGGGTTTCAAAGGAGGTAATGAAAAGAGAAGGCTGGTTTTTATAAAGGAATGAAAATACCGATAGGGATTGAAATAAAATGAAATGGGAATATTTATTAGCAAGTGTAATTATAGTTACTTCAGGGTGTGCTGTTCCTTTTCAATATGCGGAGACGATCAATAGAGGTCAGG